>Ga0302325_10019996_pt1 | contig 14054 bp, 11 predicted proteins | sample Palsa_T0_2_FD_201948 | JGI IMG/M metagenome (GOLD analysis project Ga0302325, IMG submission 201948) | Peat permafrost microbial communities from Stordalen Mire near Abisko, Sweden - Palsa_T0_2 | ecosystem: Environmental > Terrestrial > Soil > Palsa > Peat permafrost | place: Sweden: Abisko... | reverse complement strand
GCACGGTGAGATTTCTGTTTGCGATACGATCCTTCCGCCATATGGCGATCGCGAGCTCGCTGTTCGCCATTGGCAGTTACGCGATGAACGTATTCGCCGCGTCGTTTCTCATGCGTACCCATCATATGACTCCGCGACATGCAGGTCTGGCGCTGGGTATCGCCAGCGGCCTCGGCGGTCTAGTCGGCACGTTCGCCGGAGGCGCAATTGCGGATTGGCTCGGACGGAGCGATCCGCGCTGGCGACAAGGCGTGCCTGCGGTCGGTCTGGCGTTGTCGGCCCCCACGGCGCTGGCGGCCTATCTGGTTCCCGACCCGACCTTGTCCGTCATATTGCTTACCCTGGTCTACCTGCTCGGATTGCTGTACTTTGCGCCCACTTTCGCCGCGGCCCAGTCGCTGGTTCCGGACAGCATTCGCGCGAGCACCACGGGCGTTCTTCTGTTTTGTCTCACACTGATCGGCGCTTCGGTCGGACCCTATGTGGTCGGTCTGGTGAGCGATCTGCTGACGCCGCAATTCGGTGCCATGTCGCTTCGTTACGCGATGTGTCTGATGGCACTCACCATGCTATGGTCGGCGTGGCATTTCCTGTGCGCGGCGCGCGCGCTGCCTGCGGACCTCAAGCGCGCGCCGGCAGGTTAAACGCGCCGTGACAGGGTGAGCGGCAGCTTCTGAATGGTGCGCGTCGCCACCGTCGGCAGGTACTGGATCTCATCGAGCGGCACCGCGAGCTTGATGTGGTCGATGCGCTCCGTGATCTCGCGCGCCGCCACCTTGATCTCCATGCGCGAGAGCGCAGCGCCGATGCATCGGTGGACGCCGACGCCGAAGGCCACGTGCTTGCCGAGGTTGCCGCGATTCAGATCGAAGTGCCGCGGACACTCGAACACCGTTTCGTCGTCGTTGCCCGAAGCGTAGAGAACGAGCAGGTGGGCGCGGTCGGGAAGCAGCTTGCCCCCGAGTTCCACTTCGCGGGTCGTCATCTTGGCGAGTCCGCGCACCGGCGGTTCGATCCGCAGAAACTCCTCGATGAAGCGGGTCAGAAGACGGTCGTCGCCGATGGAATCCTGAAGAGTCTTGGCCACGTCCGGCTGCGTCGCCAGCACGAAAAGCAGATTGCTGATGGCCGTCGCAGTCGTGTCGTTGCCGGCGATGATCAGTGCACGGATCAGCGATACCGCTTCCTTGAACGTGAGCGTGCCGCCGTCTTCCAGCTTCGCGTGCACGATGTCCGAGATCATATCCTCGCGCGGCGCGGCTTCGCGCGCCTTCATTTCCGCGATGATGAAGTTCTGCAATTCGCAAATCTGCCGGGCGTTCTCCAGCATTTTCTGCCGGTCTTGCATGTGCGATATCTGGGCGGTGACCGCCTGCGACCAGCGCTTGATCTTGCCCGCGTTGAACTGTCCGATACCCAGCTGCTCGCAGATCACGCCAATGGTGAGCGGCACGGCCAAATCGTCCACACCGTCCACGACTCCCCCGTTCGCCGCCTTGTCCACCAGTTTTTCGATGAGTTCGACCGCAATCGCGACGATGCCGGGTTGGATCGTGGCCACGCGGTGGGCGGTGAACGCTTTCTCCATCAGCCGACGAACCCGCGTGTGCGCGGGCGGATCGTCCTTGATCGCGTCGGGAAAGAAGCCGCCGCCGTCCCGCTCGAGAATCTCCTTGAATTCCTGGAAATGACCGCTGGCATACATCGCCTCGTAGCCAAGCTTATCGGAGAACGTAATCGGATCTCGCAACACCGCCACGACGTCTTCATGACGAGAGACCAGATACATCCCGATCTTCTCGTCGTAGTAAACCGGATCCTCCTTGCGCATGGATCGATAGAATTCGTTCGGGTGCGCAACGATGGCCGGATCGGTGAGCGACGCGCCGCCGAGCGGTGAACCAGCGCCTCCGACGGGGCAGGCGTTCGCTTTGGCGTCGACAGCTTTAGGCAATTCCATACATTATCTCCGATAAGTCGAGCCGGCGGCCCACCCTCATGCCACAACCCTGATCTCTTCGTCGGTGCATTCCCAAAACGGTTTGCGTCCGGGCAGGGGCTCTTCCGAAATGATCCATTTGACGAGGCGGCGCATCGGCTCGATACCGTCTTGGGGTCCGACGAGGCCCGGGCCGTTAAAAGCATAACCGAGCGAGACAAAGCGCTGGCCGCCGTGCAGCGCGCCCTTGTGCCGGACCACTTCACGCAAGCTCTCCGGGAAAATGCCGACCGTCTGCGTGTAGGCATCCACCACGTCGAGCACTTCCTCGATCGTGTCCACGGGGATGAGGTTGACGGTGCGATCGGCGAGATACTCCCAGAACTCCACACGGTCGGGGGTATGCGAGACCAGCACCGCTCCCTCATCGTTGCGACCACCGATCACGGTGTAGAAATCATCCGAGAGGCGCAAGGTATCGACCTGACGGCGCAGCTCAGGGTCGTAGCGCTTCGGCTTGGTCGTGAGCGTCTGAGGCAGCCGCAACATGGCGTCGTAGGTGAGCTGGCCGAGCTTCTTCAGTTTCTCGATGCCGTCCTCATCGGAGCCGCATGTTACATAAACCATGCGGCAGGCGGCGCAAGCAGTCTGATTGCCGGTAGCGACATCGGTGGCGATGCGGTTGGCGACTTCTTGCATCATCTGATCGTTCTGCAGCGCCTCGCCACCGACGATGCTGGCGGAACGCTTGGGATCGAGGCTGATCAGCTCGATGCCCGGCTGGATGTATTTGGTAACGTGTTTCACCGATGCGAAGCCGCCCCAAGCGCAGATTTTCTCGATATGGTGAGGCTGGTAAATTTTCGACTCCAACGCCTCGTCGCCGCCGCGCCAATAGGCCACGGCCAGATGCTTGGTGACCGGGTGATCGGGCGCCATGTCGACCATGGTGCGGGCGATCGCTCCGGTGGTGAAGGGATCGTTGGACGGTACCTTGATGATCGTATCGCCGCGCGTCACCGCGCCGCGCAAAATGGTCAATGCCCCGAGCACCGGTCCATTGCCGGCCACGATGTGCAGGCTGCGCGCGCCATACGCGCGGATCGCAACGTTGCTGCCGTTGATGGGTTTCTTTACCCAGCTTTCAAGATAAGGAATACCGATGTTGAAATCGACCATGCCGCGGATGCGCTTCTTATCGAACATGAAGGGCATGTCATGGAAGAAGTTGTCCATGATCGGCTTGGTCGTCGGAGCGGTGGCGTAGGAATATTCGCGTGCCGCGAGCAAATAATCGTTCTTTCTGATGTCGAGCCGCTCGCCGAGTTCTGCGAGATAGTCCAGTATGTCCTCGAAGGAGATCTCGTAAAGATCCTCCATCAAACGCGGGCTGGCGAGCGGGATTTGAGCGGCGATCTTGTGCGGATCGGGTGCAAGGAAAGTGATGTCTCCGCCACGCCCGCCGAACTCGATCAGGTCCGTGTCGATCACTTTGCCGCGAATCACGGCGTAGGAAATGGGCCGATCAGGCTTCATGAAAGTCAACCTCCCAAACCGGTCAGGAAATCCATCGCCTCGGCCTGAGCCTGGGGCGTAGCCGCGCAGCTGATCTTGTCGTCGCCGCCCTGGATCTCACTGACGCGGTTGATTTTCTTCTCCAGCGCCACCGACGTGCGGCCGCATTCGCACTGCTGATCCCAGTTCACGGTGACCAGGTCGCCGGTGATGAGACCACCCCAGGTACTGTCCTGCGTCATGTCGAAAAAAGCGGCGCGGCCGGTCTGCGTGGCTCTGCGCGGAAGCGGCAGGCCGGTGTCCAGATCGAGCAGGAACACCGTCACCCAAGGCAACACGTGGTAGCGATCATGATCGCATAGCACGGAAAAGCTGTTCATCTCGGTCATGCCGTATGAGGAAATCATCCGCTTCGTGTTGAAGAACTTGCAGACAACGTCCTCGAGGTCCCCGGGAAGGGGAACACCCTTGGCGCCGCCGCCGCCCATGAACACCGAGTCCGGCGCAAAGACACCGGAGAGGCCCTCTTCCAAACCGCGCTTGGCGGCGGCATAGAGGAGGTTGGAAGTACTCATGACGAATACGCGCCGGCCTTGCAGCCGCTTTATCATACGGTTGACGAACTCCAGCTGCTGCGCGGGCATGTCTTTCTGCGTTCGCTCCCATTCCTCGCGACGCGCCAAAAGCGAGGCGGGCACATCGACCTTGCTCGCGTCGCCCTTGGCCGCGGCCGCGCGCAGCCGCGCCGCCAGCCACATCAGGTCGGAGCTGATTTTGAAATTAAAGGCGGTGTGCCAGTAATCGGGGTCGCCTTTGGCAAATATCTCTCCGGCATATTTTGCGAAAGCGCCGGTCGAGGCGTGACCGTCGCGATATAGCGGAATGATGGCGTGGATCTTGTCCTCGATGTCGCCGGGCTTGGGCTCCTCCCCGAACTTTTGCGCGAGTTGCACGCGTAAACCCATCATGGATAGCCGGTAGTCTCGTTTCGATTTAGGAAAGAACGAGCACGTGCCGCTGCTGCCCGAAGAAGTCGCCACGTCGAGCAGCGTCTCGCTGCGAAGCTTGGAGAGCCAGCTGTCGATCGAGTCGCAGCCCGAGACATCCACGCCGGTCGGGTCGTGGCGCGTCAACCTCGAAAGCCAGGTGTTCAGCCGGTCGAACTTCTGTTTGGCGAGCAGCGATACCGGATACGATTTATAGACATCGTGCGGCATCAGCAGCGGCGCCATGGCGTCGAGCGAGCTGACCCGGCCGATGCCTTGCGCGTCAGCCAGCTTCTCGAGCATCTGGATTTGCGGACGCCGCTCCTCGAGACGCAGGTTCATCGCGGCCAGCTGCACGGCTTCCACTTCCGCGCGCGGCAGGGAGTGAATGAGCGTGTTGCGGTAGCCGAAGTACTCGTAGGGATCGTTCATCCAGCCTTCGGCCTGGCGCTCTGTGCTGGTGTCCCTGGACTCGATGGATAATGCCATGCTTGATCTCCGAAGCTTGCGGACCGGTTTCGACAACGGCTCTGCCGACAGCATGCGATCAGCAAAGATCCAAAGTCAACCAATTGGTTGATTGCATTGCTTCGGAACTGTGCTAGCGTTGTTTGGAAAGGGGGGGAATGTGAGAAAGTCGAAGGCGGTTGCCGCCGGGAAGACCCGCAAAAACAAGAACGCGCCGGCCAAGTCGACTCCGCGCAGGGCATATCTGCCCGCGGCGGAGCGGCGCAAGCTGATCATTGCGGCTGCGCAGGAGGTTTTCGCCCGCGCCAACCTGCAAGGCGCGCGCACCCGCGACATCGCCAAGGCGGCCGAGGTGAACCAGGCGACGATTTTCGAGCATTTCGAATCGAAGAAGGCGCTGTTTCACGAGGCCGTCGTCCAGCCGCTGATCGATGCCATGCGTGGCGTGCAAGAGAGGGTCGAGGTGTACGAGACGGCTGCGTCGCCGGCGGAATTGGCGCGATTGGCCCAAGTCTCGACCGCCCGGCACCTCATGGACATGATGGAGATATTTCCCCTGCTTACCGTTGCGCTATTCTCCGAGCCCGAGCAAGGCCGCAAGCTTTACCGAGAGGAGATCGCCCCGCTGATCCGCCAGCGCGGGGAGGTGTTGCGGCCGCTCGTAAAGGACGGAATCGATCCCAGATTTGTCGGCCTGCTCAATTTCGGCATGCTTTTCGCCGTGGCGATGGACCGGCATCTAGGCGATGGACGCGGGGACTTGTCCGCGCTCGCAATCCAATTCAACCGCCTCTCGACATCGGGCTTCGCCCGAGAGAAGAGCACGGCAACCACCGCGGAGAGAGATGATGGCAAATCGACTTGACGACTACCGTCTGCTTGGCCGCTCCGGAGTGCGGGTGTCACCGCTGTGCCTCGGCACCATGACCTTCGGGGTTCAGCCCGGGGCGTGGGGAAGCACCGATGAGGAAGCTGCGCAATTGGTCGATCTTTATGTGGACCGTGGCGGCAATTTCATCGACACCGCGAATTTTTACGGGCAATTGGGCCAGTCGGAAGTCGTGCTCGGCCGCGCGGTCAAGGGACGCCGCGACAGGCTGGTGATCTCCACCAAGTACTCTCTGACCACCGCTCCCGGCGACCCCAATGCTTCAGGCAATCATCGCAAGAATATGGTGCGTTCCGTCGAGGACAGTTTGAAGCGGATGAATACGGACTATATCGATCTTTACTATCTCCATATGTGGGATTTTCGCACGCCCATCGACGAGATTCTGCGTGCCTTCGATGATCTGGTGCGCGCCGGAAAAATTCTCTACATCGGTCTTTCCGATACGCCCGCGTGGCAAGCCTCCCGCATGCAGGCGATTGCCGAGCTTCGCGGCTGGAGCCAATTCTGCGCGCTGCAAATCTCCTACAGCCTGACGGAACGCACCGTCGAGCGTGAGTTGATACCAATGGCGGCCGAGATGGGCATGGGCGTGTGCCCTTGGTCGCCGCTCGGCGGCGGCGTGCTTTCGGGCAAGTATTCGAAGGCGGATCTCGCGCCGCCCAACATGAACGACCTCAGCTCGCGCAAGGCGATCAATGCGGTCACCGGACGGCTGTCGGAGCACAGTTTGAAGATCGCCGAGGTGGTCGGCGAGATCGCAAAGGGCATCGGCAAGTCATCGGCTCAAGTCGCGCTTGCCTGGACGCTGGTCAATCCGGCAGTGACTGCGCCGGTGCTGGGGGTGCGCACCGTGGCGCAGCTCGAGGACAATCTCGGGGCCCTCGATGTCGAGATAAGCGCCGATCAGCTGGCCCGCCTGGAAACCGTGAGCGGCGTGCCCAAGGTATTCCCGATGGATATCCTCACTTCTCCCGCGGAGGGCATGATGTTCGGCAACGTCAAGGTCCAGCATCGCGGCTAGGAATTTTGGACCCGTGGTCGGTCTGCGATGGAGGGCGGCGATTCCCTGCTATAATTCAGCATGCTGGCGGTAGATCACGACGAGCGCCGACGAAGAATTGCGCAAGTCACAGTCGATGTGATTGCGCGCGAAGGTCTCGAGGCGGCTACCATCCGGCGCATCGCTGCGGAGCTCGGCGGGCCGACTAAAATAGTCACCCACTATTTCGCCGACAAGCAGGAAATGCTCGTATGGACGTACCGCTCGCTCTCCGAGCAAAGTCAGCTATACATCAAAGAGGTCATTGCCCGGGATCCTACCGACATCGTGGGCGTCTTGATGGCGATGACGGCCATTGATGAAAGCCAAACACTGCTCTGGCGGGTCTACCTGGCATTCTGGGACCGGGCGGCACGCGACCCTTTCTTCGCCGATTTGCAGCGCACGCAAATCGACCTGGCCTTGAAGGTTATCGCCGAAGTCATTCGAGCGCGAAACGGCGACCGTCCGGATCTTACGAGCGTAAGCCAGCGGCTCAATGCGCTGGTGCAAGGAATCTCCATCCTGGCCCTGGCCGAAAAAGAACGCTGGTCGGTCGAGCGGACTCGAAGCACCCTGGCAGATGAAGTGGAGATCCTGCTCGGCAGAGTGAATACCACGGCCTGATGCCAATGATGAGAAACGGCTGTTTCAACTTGCATCGGCGAGGTCGTGAACTATATTGCCGATCGAACGATAAATTTCGACGCGTCCATTGATACGTATGCTCGAAGCGGGGCGCGGACGCCCAGCGCAACTCCGGAGGATTACGCCATGCAGCCGATCACCCAGCTGTCCCTGCCTCAATTGGCCGTGGAGGATCCGAAGTTCGCGGAAGATCCCTTTTCGCAGTTCAATGCCGCTCGACTCCAGCATCCCTGGCTGGCCAAGAGTCCGTTCGGCTACATCGTCACGGAATATGCAGCGATGAAGGATCTGCTCGGCTTGGACGACAAGCTGCGCGTCGCCCACGAAGGCATGATCGAACTGATGAACGCGAAGGGTTCGAAGTGGGGTGCTTTCCAGCTCGATTCCATCCTCGGCGTCGGCGGAGAGCGCCACAAGCGCATCCGCGATGTGCTTGCGCCGACGTTCACGCCGCGCGCCGCGAATCAGCACCGTTGGCTCATGCAGAAAGTGATTTCCAGCCTGCTCGATGAATGGGCGCCGAAGGGCGCGTTCGATTTCGAGGAATTCGCCTCGCACTTCCCGATCACCGTGATGTGCAGCCTGATCGGCGCCTCGCCCGATGCGTTGCCGATGGTGCGGAAGTCGCTGGAAACCCTGGGGCTCAGCTTCAGCCTGATCCCTGATTTCCTGCCGCAGCTGGAACAGGCGATCGAGGTCATGGAAGGATTCGTTTCGCGGCTGGTGGCCGGCCGGCGGCAGGGGACACGTCTGAACGAACAATCGGACCTGCTGGATGCGCTGATAGAGGCGCATGACTCCGGCGGCTTGAGCGCCGTGGAGATGAACAATCTTCTGATCTTCCTGTTCGTAGCGGGCTACGACACGTCGAAGAACGTGCTCACCCTGATCATGCACGAGTTGTTGACGCGTCCGACGATGTACGAGCGCTGCGCCGAAGACCCTGCCTACTGCCGCAAGGTGGTCGAGGAGGGATTGCGATTTCAGAATCCTGCCACGATCCCGCGTCTTCTCAACGAAGACCTGCTCTTCCGAGACGTACTGATTCCGAAGGACACGATGCTGTTCTTTCCCGTGAGCATGGCGGCGCGCGATCCCTCCGCGGTTCCGAACCCGGACGAATTCGATCCAGAACGGCAACAGAACAACCGCCATATGGCGTTCGGTCGCGGAATGCACATTTGCCTGGGCCAATTCATCGCCCGCGCGCAAATCGAGGAGGGGCTGCACCTGATCGCGCAGCGCGTAACCCGGCCCAAGCTCGCGGGCAGGCCTGGACACAGGCCCTTCATGGGTGTGTGGGGCCTTCGCGGCCTGCCGATCGTTTTCACCCCCGCTGCTGCACGACGATGAGCGCCATTCCCCTGCAGCACGGCATTTTCATGGCGCCGTACCACGATACGAACGAAAGTCCGACGGTCGCCCTGCGGCGCGATATCGAGCTTGTTGGATACCTGGACCAGCTCGGATTCAGCGAGGCCTGGTTTGGCGAACACCATTCCACGGGCTGGGAAGTCATCGGCTCTCCTGAACTCATGATTGCCGCCGCCGCCGAGATCACCAAGCGCATAAGACTCGGCACCGGAGTGGTTTCGTTGCCGTTTCACAATCCGCTGATGGTCGCGAATCGGATCATTCAGCTCGATCACATGACGATGGGGCGGGTTATGTTCGGTGCGGGCCCCGGTCTGCTGCCGACCGACGCCAGCATGCTGGGCGTGGACATCAAGTCCCAGCGCGACATGATGGTGGAAGCGCTGGAGGTCATCCTGCCGCTGCTGCGCGGCGAGGAGGTGACTCACAAATCGTCCTGGTTTAACTTAAATCGCGCGCGCACTCATTTGTTGCCCTATACGCATCCGCACCCCGAAGTGGCGGTGGCAAGCGCAATCACGCCGAGCGGCGGCATGCTTGCCGGCCGCTTGGGGCTGGGAATGCTGTGCGTCGCGGCGACCGAGACCGCCGGCTTCGATGTGCTGGGCGAGAACTGGAAAGTGGCCAACGCCATCGCAGCCGAACACGGTCGTACCATGGACCCGCGCCGCCTGCGGCTCGTGGCCCCGATGCATGTCGCCGAGACGCGCGAGCAGGCCCGCGCCGATGTTGCCCGCGGGCTCGCGCGCTGGTGCGAGTACTTCGATCGGGTGGCGCCGAAAGGCATGGGCGGCTTGGTGGGCCGGGGCGATCCGGCGGATCTGTTGGTCAATGCAGGCCGCGCAGCGATCGGCACGCCCGATGATGCGATTGCCATGATCGAAAAGCTGCGAGGAAAGCAGGGTGAATTCGGCGTCTTGCTGCTGCAGGCCCACAACTGGGCCGAATGGGAGCAGACCAAGAAGTCCTACGAACTCTATGCCCGCTTCGTGATGCCGCACTTCGCGGGAGTAAACCGCAATCGTATTGACTCCTATGATCGATTGCGCCAGGACTTCGAGGCGCTCCAAGACGAGCGTCAGAAGGGCGTCGACCTTGCTTTCGCGAAATGGAACGAGCGCGATCGCCCCAAGAAATAGCGGGTTGGAGGGGAGGCTTGGTGGCAAGAGTCCTGACGGGGTTTCTGGTCGCGGCGATGGCGATCGCCGGGGCCGCGCTCGCAGCGGGCGGGGGTGAACTCCTCGCAGCGGGCGGGAGCCCGTATTACCTGGTGAGCGGCGCAGCGCTCCTCGCCACCGCGGTAGGGCTGTCATTGCGGCGTGTTTGGGCGCTGCCGCTGTATGGCTTGCTGCTCGCGGCCACATTGCCATGGGCGCTGTGGGAATCGGGTCTGGACGGTTGGGCGCTCGTCCCGCGTCTGGTCGCACCTGCCGTGCTGGGCTTGATTCTGCTGACCCCCGCCGTGCGTCGCCGCGCGAAATCGCCGAGCGCGTGGTGCATCCTAGCCCCGACGCTGGCGATCGTGGCGGTGCTCGGTGTCTCCGCACTCAAGCAAGAGCCTGCGGGGAGCGATCTGCGGGCGGCCGCTGTTCTATCCATACCCGACCCTACGGGGGGTGAGTGGCGCGTCTGGGGCCATACCCTCGCAGGCGACCGATTCTCACCGCTCAGCCAGATCACAACGACCAACGTTCAGAATTTGAAGATTGCATGGCGCTTCGATTCCAATGTGCCGCCCTTTGCGTTTCACAGCTTCGAGGCCACGCCTTTGGCGGCCAACGGCAGGCTTTTCCTCTGCCTCGATCGTAGCGTCATCGTCGCTCTCGATCAGGACAGCGGCCGCGAACTGTGGCGCTTCGATCCTCACGCTGACCTCACCGGCGTCTTCGCCGCCACCTGCCGGGGCGTGGCCTACTACGAGGTACCCGGGGCACTCGACGAGTGCTCGAAACGCATTATCTTCGGCGTGAGCGACGACCGGCTGATGGCGGTCGACGCCGAGACCGGTCGTCCGTGCCGTTCCTTTGCGAACAACGGCGAGGTCGATCTGAAGCAGGGGCTGGGCCCTGCACCCGCCGGTATTGCGTACCCGACCTCGGCGCCGACCATCGTCAACGGCCTGGTCATGGTTGGCGGCTGGGTGACCGACGGTCTGTACGTCGGCGAGCCCTCCGGCGTGATCCGCGGTTACGACGCAGTGAGCGGGGTGCTGCGTTGGGCTTGGGATTCCGGCCGCGCTGACCCGGAAAAGGTGCTCGCTCCCGGTGAGACTTACACCACGGGCGCGCCCAATGCTTGGGGTGCTTTCAGCGCAGATGAGCAATTGGGACTCGTCTATGTGCCGACCGGGGTAAGCACACCCGACTACTTCGGCGCTCACCGCTCGTCTGACGCGGAGAAGTACGCTACCTCGGTCGTGGCGCTCGATGTCGCTACGGGCAAGCCCCGCTGGAGCTTCCAGACGGTGCATCACGACATCTGGGATTACGACGTGGCTGCGCAGCCGGTGCTCGCAGACCTGCAGATCCAAGACGGCCGCGTGCCGGCGCTGATATTGCCCACCAAGCGCGGCCAATTCTTCGTGCTGGACCGCCGCACCGGGCAGCCGATCTACCCGGTGACCGAGGAGCCTGCGCCGCAGGCGCCTGCCCCCGGCGACTGGACGTCCAAAACCCAGCCCTATTCGAGCTTTCCGAATGTCGCGGGAGGCCGGCTCACCGAAAAGCAGATGTGGGGCGCGACTCCGTTCGATCAGCTCTGGTGCCGGATCGCATTCAAACAGGCGCGTTACGAGGGCGAGTTCACTCCGCCGGGCGTGCGCAATTCAATCTTTTTCCCGGGCTCGGCCGGAGGGTCTAACTGGGGCAGCGTGGCCGTTGATCCTGCACGCGACCTGATGGTCATCAACAGCCTATACATGCCGGATATCGGCCGCCTGATCCAGAGAGCTGAGGCGGATCGGATGAGCAGCAGGTATTCGGAATCAGGCAGCGCGGCCGATGCCTTTGCCTTCCCGCAGAAGGGTACGCCCTACGCGATGCAACGAACGATCTTCCAAAATCCGATCGGCGTGCCCTGCCTGCAGCCGCCTTACGGCAGGATCAGTGTGGTGAATCTGAAAACCGGCAAGCCGGTCTGGAGTCGCAAGCTGGGCACCGCCTATCACGCGGGTCCGTTTGGAATGTCATCGCTGCTGCCGATCACCATGGGGGTACCGACGCTCGGGGGATCCATCGTCACCGCCGGTGGGCTGATCTTCATTGGCGCTTCACAGGACCGGGAGTTTCGCGCCTTCGACGTCGGGGATGGACGCGAATTGTGGCGCATCGCGCTGCCGAGCGTGGCGGCGGCAACACCCATGACCTTCGTCTCCAAGACGACCGGCCGCCAGTTCGTGCTCATCGCCGCGGGCGGGCACCCGGGACTCGGCGGTCCCAAGACGAGCGCATTATTGGCTTACGCATTGCCGGCTCAGCGATGAACGCAACTCCTGACGCAGGGCTTCTTTTGGAGAGGCTGCATGCGCTGCGCGAACTGATCGAGTCGAGCGCTGAGGCCGACGAGGAGGCAACCGAACTCTCCGACGAGGTGCTCGACGCACTCGAACAGGTCGAAATTTTCAAGATCATGGCGCCTCGCGCCGTGGGCGGCATGGAAGCGCATCCCCTGCTCGTCATCGACGCGCTTCGAAAACTTTCCTACTTCGACGGATCCACGGGTTGGTACTGCCAGGCGGCGGTAACCGGCCCGGCGGTGGCCGGCGCATTTCTCGGGGATCGCGCGATCGATGAGATCTTTTGCTCCGGGGGCCGGGCAACCTGCGCCGGCCAGGCGGCGCCAAGCGGCAGGGCCGAGAGGGTGGGCGACGGTTATCGCATCTCGGGCTCGTTCAGTTTCGGCAGCGGCACGCCAAATGCTTCTTGGATCGTGGGCGGCTACATCCTCCATGAAAATGGCGTTCCGGTCTTAAGGGAGAACGGTCAGCCGATCATGCTCATCGCCTTCGCGCCGCGATCCAAAGTCGAATTTCTCGGCAATTGGAACGTGCTCGGATTGCGCGGAACGGGCAGCTACGATTTTCGGGTTGTGGATCAGATCATCCATCGCGACTTCGCGTTCGATGCGGCGAATCCCGAGCAGAAGCGGGGCGGCCCGCTCTATAGAATGGGTTTCATGGCAATCCCGTGTCTGAGCCACTCCGCGTTCGCATCGGGTTGCACGCGTCGCGCATTGGATGAATGGACGGATTATGCAAGGACAAAAAAGCGCCTACCGAAGGGCACGGTGAGCGAGATGGAGACTTATCAAAAGGAACTGGCCATAGCGCACGCGCAGTTGCGCTCCGCCGATGCGTACGTTCGCACCACCTTCAAAGATCTGTATTCATCTGCCGAGCGAGGCACTATTTCGGAGGACCTCAAGCTGGATCTTAGACTTTGCGCGTCCAACGTGTTGTCGGTTGGAATGCGAATCAGCCAGCTCGCATACACATCGAGCGCGACGACTGCGTTGCGCAACGGCAGCAGGATCCAGCGTTGTTTCCGCGATATGCAGGCTGGCAACGCTCATGCGATGACCGGGGAACAGTCGCTCATTTCAGCGGGGCGCTATCTTGCGGGGATCGACCGGACGGCATTTCCCGGATTTTGAACGAGGAACTATCGCCAAAGCGGCACTGTTTTTATTTTATTTTTCCAAGAGGGTCTAATGGCCAAGATTACATACATCGAGTTCAACGGCAAAGAACACGTGATCGAAGTGGAGCCTGGCATGTCGGTCATGCAAGGCGCGGTAAAAAATGGCGTGAATGGCATCGATGCCGATTGCGGGGGCGCGTGCGCCTGCGCCACCTGCCACGTCTACGTGGATCCCGCCTGGACGGCGAAGACCGGCGAGCAGAACGAGATAGAGAAATCGATGCTCGACTTCGCGGAAAACGTTGCGCCGAACAGCCGGCTCTCATGCCAGATCAATGTCACCGAAGAGCTGGACGGGCTGGTCGTGCGCATGCCGGAAAGCCAACACTGATTGGCCGATGGGAGCGAGCTCCACCCCCATCGCTGAACGCCTAGTTGCTCGACGCCCGTGCCCGCGCACGAATGTAGGCGTTGATCTCACCCACTTGTGCCGCATCGAGTTCGCCGAAAGGCGGCATGCCACGCTGCGCGATGGCGCCATCATGCACGACGCTAA
>Ga0302325_10019995_pt1 | contig 14055 bp, 14 predicted proteins | sample Palsa_T0_2_FD_201948 | JGI IMG/M metagenome (GOLD analysis project Ga0302325, IMG submission 201948) | Peat permafrost microbial communities from Stordalen Mire near Abisko, Sweden - Palsa_T0_2 | ecosystem: Environmental > Terrestrial > Soil > Palsa > Peat permafrost | place: Sweden: Abisko... | reverse complement strand
CACCGTGACCGCCTGCCGCGCGGCCTTCACCAGCTCGGTCACCGGCCCGGCCGAGACGAGGCGGCCGCGGTCGATGACGACCGCGCGGTCGGCGAACTGGGCCACCTCGGCCAGGATGTGGCTGGACACCAGCACGGTACGGCCCTGGTCGCCGAGCCGGCGCAAGAAGCCGCGCAGCCACAGCACGCCCGCCGGGTCCAGCCCGTTCGCCGGCTCGTCCAGGATCAGCACCTCCGGCTCGCCGAGCAGCGCCCCGGCCAGGCCCAGCCGCTGCCGCTCCCCGAGTGACAGGCCCCCGGCCCGCCGCCCGGCCAGCTCACCCATCCCGGTCTCGGCCAGCACCGCGCCGATCCGGGACCGCGCGGCGCCCGTCGCGGCGCACCGGACCCGGAGATGATCGGCGACAGTACGGCCGGGGTGGAACCCCGACGCCTCCAGCACTGCCCCCACCCGTCGCCGTCGGCTGCCCAGGTCCCGGTACGGCTTGCCCCAGATAACCGCCTGGCCGCTGGTAGGCGTCACCAGGCCCAGGAGCATGCGCAGCGTCGTGGTCTTGCCAGCGCCGTTCGGCCCCAGGAACCCGGTAACCGTGCCAGCCCCGACCGCGAAGCCCAGGCCGTCCACCACCGTGGCCGGACCGAACCGCTTGACCAGGCCCCGGACCTCGATAACCGTCATGGCCGCCGCGCCCTCCGGTGCCGCACCAGCGAGTACACGCCGGCCCCGCCCACGGCCACCACGCCCAGGATCACCCAGACGATCATCATCGCGGCCTGGCCGCCGCTTCCGCTGCCACCCATGGCTTCCCTTCCGGAACTAGTATGGACAACGGTCCAAACCATAATGGACGAGCGTCCAAACTCGCAACCCGCATGCCTGAGATACGGTTGCGGCTGGGCAAGGATTCAGGAGGACAACGAGGCAGATGGCACGCGGAGTCGCGATACCGGAGGTCCGCGAGCAGCTGTTCGCCGCGGCGGACCGGGTACTGGCCCGGGAAGGCGCGGCGGGCCTCACCACCCGGGCGGTCACCGCCGAGGCGGGGGTCTCCAACGGGATGCTGCACCGGCACTTCCGCGACCTCGACGAGTTCCTCGCGTCGTTCCTCGCCAGCAGGCTCGAGGCGATCGCGGACGGCGCAGCCGCGATGCCTGACCGCGCCGGGCACGGCAGCGTCGCCGGCAACCTCACCGAGGCCACGGTGGCGGTATTCGGCGCTAACGCCCAGGCGCTGATGAGCCTGGCCGCAGCGAAACCGGACCTGGGCCCGACGATAGAGCACGCCACAGGCGGACTTGGCGACATCGAGCGCTATTTCTGCGACTACCTGGACGCCGAGAAGAAACTAGGCCGGATCGGACCCGGCGCCGACACCGGGACGCTGGCCTTCACCCTCCTCGGCACCGTCCACCACCTGGTCATCACCCACCGGGACGGCGCGCCGGACCTCCAGCAGCAGGTGCGGCGGATCGTGGCCGCGCTGGTCACCGGCATGGACACCGACGCCGCCCCGGCACCGGGCACACCGGCAGGGTCCTGACGCCGGAGACGCCCAGCGCGCCTGCGAAGCCGAAGACCCCGCGCGAAAGGGCCGCCCCGCCTTCTTCCCCCGGATCGCTCTGACTTACGGGCTCTGGCTCAGGTAGCGCTGCGGATTCGCCGCGTGCAGGACCGCGCGTGCGCACCCGCACTCAGCCGAGCACCCAGTCATCGTTTCTGGCATGCCCGGACGTGCCCGCTGCGATCGCAATTGTGACGGCCAGCCGTATGCCGCGCCCTCATCCGGAGGGGAAACGACATGACGCCTCGGCCCGGTCAGGACCGTAACCCCAAGCTAAGGCTCCGCGCTAGCCCCAGGCCAAGGCTCCGCGCTCGTCCTCGGCAAGGCGGGCCGTCAGAGGGATTGCTGTCCCCGGAGGCTGCATCACTCGCTGGAACTGGCCTCGGCGTCCGCAAGCCAGACCCGCTCTTCTACCGGCTCGTCCTCGCAGCCGCCGAAGCACTGCCCACGCTCGCGCACAAGCTCCCAACGCCTGGAAGCAGGGGGTGCAGGCAGTGGAAATGCCAGATCAGCAAGGGTAGATTGACCAGATACGGGGCGATCTGCGACGTGGATGGAGTTCGCGCAACATCCGACCAGATCAGGCGGTTACTCGCGCGCGGCGTCCCGGCCTTACCGCCCAGCCGAGCGCGCAGTCATCCTTTCCGCTATGCCCGGCTTGCATGCATCGACCGCGAGAGTTGCGGCACCTCCCATTGGCCGCACCGGCAAGCTCTGTCGCCGTACTACGACGCATCAGTCGGACGTCGTCTGTGGCCGGTGTTCCCAGGGTGTCCCGCAACACGTATCGGATGGGGAAGTGTTGGCCCAACACGTAGGCTGCGGAGGTGGGGCTGATACGGGTGGGCACGGCGTCGTGGACCGACCGGACGCTGCTCGAGTCCGGCTGGTACCCCCCGGGTACGGGCACACCGGAGAAGCGATTGCGCTTCTACGCCAGCCAGTTCCCGCTGGTCGAGGTGGATGCCACCTATTACGCGCTGCCCGCGGAAAAGACCGCCGCGATGTGGGCGGCGCGGACTCCGGACGGGTTCGTGTTCAACGTCAAGGCGTTCAGCCTGTTTACACAGCACCCCACCCGGGTGGCCGCGTTGCCCGCGGACCTGCGCGCCGCCGTGGCGGAGACCGGCAGGGAGCGGGTGTACCTGAAGGATGTGGACCCGGCGGTTGCGGATCAGGCCTGGGACCGGTTCCTCGCGGCGCTTGAGCCGCTGCGCCAGTCGGGGAAGCTCGGCGCGATCCTGCTGCAGTTCCCGCAGTGGTTCCCGGTCTCCCGCTCGAGCAAGGACTACATCCTGGCCTGCGCGCAGCGGGTCGCGCCGCGCCGGGTGTGCGTCGAGTTCCGCAATCGCAGCTGGATGACCGAGGACAACCAGAAGGAGACACTGGGCTTCCTCGCGGCTCACCGGCTGCCGTACGTATGCGTGGATATGCCGCAGGGCCACCCGAGTTCCATCCCACCGGTACTCGCCGCCACCAGCGACCTCGCCGTGCTCCGCATGCACGGCCACTCGGACCAGTGGTCAAGCAAGGACATCACCCAGCGGTTCGGCTATTTCTATAGCGAGGACGAGCTCCTGCAGTGGGCGCCGCGCGTCCGCGCCCTGGCCGAGGACGCCGACGTCACGGACGTGCTTTTCAACAACTGCTGCCAGGACAACTCCCAGCGCAACGCCCAGCAGTTCGCCGCACTGCTCAAGCCCTGACCCCACCCTGGCCAGCCGGACCGGTTGACGTTCGGTAGCCGCACCACTATTCTAAACATATGTTCAGAACGAACGTTCAGATTGGTGTCGGCTGAGATGGCGACTGGGATGGCGAAGCAGGCCGGATCCGGCCGTTCGCACACCCGCGGCAGGGTTCTTGAGGCGGCCATCACCACCCTGGCCACGCAGGGGTTCAGCCGGACCACCGCTCGTTCCGTCGCGGCGGTCGGCGGTTTCGCGCCGGGCGTGATCTATTACCACTTCGACAGCCTGGACGACCTGTTCGTCGCCGCCGCGCAGTACACAAGCACCGAGCGCCTCGCCCGCTACCAGGAACGGACCGGCGGGGTGAGCAGCGCCGTCGAACTCCTCGACCGGCTGCGGGAGCTGTACCAGGAGGATCAGTCAAGCGGTCACGTCGCCGCGGTCCAGGAACTCGTCGCCGCTGCGGCGTCCTCCCCCCGGCTGGCCGAGCAGGTGCGCGAGCAGGGCGAACTGTGGCAGACGACGGCGGAGGAACTGATCCGGGGGCAGTTGCGCGGGCAGCCGTTCGAGGCGCTCGTGCCCGTCCGCGAACTGGCCGCCGCGGCCGTCGGTGCGTATCTCGGGTTGGAGATGCTCTCGCACCTCAACGCCAACCGCGTCACTCCAGAAGTCCTTTTCGATGCCGCCAGGCCGGCCGCGATGATGATTGACGCGTTCCGGCGGAAGTAATGCCTGATGACTGGGTCCACCGATTTCACACCGGCACCGCCTCCGCGACCGCAACGGGAATCCTGGACGTCGAACCAGGCAAGTCCAGGCCGGCCCGCCTGCTTGGCGCTTTGATGGGCCTGCCGCCGGCCGCCGTGGGCCAGCCCGCACGGTTGCGTATCGTGCGGTCTGGCCCGGCCGATGGCGCCGCAACGCGTGAGACGTGGATCAGGACCTTCGGCTCCATCAGCCTGAACACCCGGCAGATTCGTAACGGCGAGCGGATCGCCGAGCGGGCCGGCCCGGTGGAGTTGCGGATGCGCTGCCGGACAACCGCGTCCGATGTCTGGTTCATCCCCGACGGCGCCGCCGTTGTCCTCGGCCGGTTCGGCTTCCGGCTGCCCGATCTCATCGCCCCGCATGCGTGCGCGCATGCCTGGTCGAGCGGCGATGGCGCATTCGATGTCGACGTCACGGTGCGGATACCGCTGCTTGGCGTCCTCATCTCCTATCGCGGTCATTTCACGGAGGCAGCAGAATGAAGACAGCGCTATGGCTCCTGGGCACGCTCGGCCTGCTTGGTGCATTCGACACCATCTATTTCCACGAGATCCGCGGTCAGCTTCCGGCGCAGCTGCCCGGCCTGCGCGCCGAGCTCAAACTGCACGCCGGGCGCAGCTTTATCTACGTCGCCGTGTTTGGCACGTTGCCCTGGTTCGCCTGGCGGGGAGCGTGGGCGATCGTGCTCGCCGCGCTGCTCGCCATCGAGATCGGCATCACCCTGACCGACTTCATCATCGAAGATCAGGTCAGAAAGCCATTTGGCGGGCTGCTCCCGGGGGAACGGGCCACCCACACCATCATGGCGATCGTCTACGGCGCGATGATCGCCAATCTCATCCCGGTGCTGCTCGCCTGGCACAGATCCGCCACCGGCCTGCGCCTCGAGCCGGTGAACGTGCCGCTCGCCTACCGAATCGTGCTGACCGGCCTGGCCGCGGGGACCCTCATGTCGGCCGTGCGGGACGCCTACGCGGTGGCAGGCTTCCCGCGACGCACCGCGCGCTGGCCTTGGCCGGCGGCGCAGGCAGGCCCCGACACCGTGCGTCCCGCCGGCCCGGCCCGATGAAACACCAGCAGGCCTACCGAGCCGTATTCCTGGCCGCCGGGATTTACAACATCCTCTGGGGCATCAACGCCGTCGCGAACCCACAGTGGTTCTTCCGGCTCACTGGGCTACCGCAGAGCAACACCCCGCAAATCTTCGCCACCCTCGGCATGGTGCTCGGCCTGTACGGCGTTCTCTACCTCGACGTGGCCCGCCGCCCGACCCAAGGCTGGCTGGTGGCCGCCGTCGCGCTCACCGGCAAGATCCTCGGCCCGCTCGGCCTGGCCTACCTGATCGTCACCGGCACCTGGCCGGCCAGCACCGTCATCCTCGTGCTGACGAACGATCTCATCTGGTGGATACCGTTCGCCTGCTACCTGCGCGACGCATGGCCCGCCTTCCGCCGCGCCGACCCGGCCGCCGCGAGCGCTAACCTGCCGGATTTATGCTGATAAACGCACCAAGATCGAACTAGAACTGTCCAGAATGCGTCGATGCGTTGGGGTGCGTGTCCCGAATCGGACTAACGCTGAAGATTTGTCCGGTGATAGGCGGCCAAATCTTCAGCGCTATCGAATCCTGTCGCAGAAGTGGCCCTTGTGACGACTCGACGAAAATCAAAATGTAGCTTTCACTTCATTTGAGCCAGCAGTTGGAGCACGGCCCGCTCGGCGTGCCCCTTGGTGGCCACGTCGCCGAATTCCTGCCCCTACTCGAAGGTGACCTCGCCGGAGTGGCACGTCACGTGCTCGCGGCGCATCGTCGCCAGGCCGAACGTCTCGTTCTCGGCCGCGTACTCATCCCCGCCGGAGCGGAAGAACCCGAGGTCGATCAGCCGGACCGCCGCCGCGAGCACCCGGTCCCGCGACAGCTCACGTCCGCGCAGGTCCTGTTCGGTCACCTTCCGACCTTATGCGTAGGAAAGGCAGTCAAGCCCTGAATAGCGTGCCGAAGTAGTGGTCAAACGAACGGTTCTCCTGCATCAGCAGGACAATAGACACCGCCACTCTCCATGAACTGAAGATGAAGAACCCGAACGACAGCCAGTGGAAAACTGGACAGGCCCTACCGGCCCTTTACCGACGGAGCGAACATGACGGAGCTCGCCGCGCCAGCCCCAGACGCGTTGCGCGACTTGGCGTTGCGCTGCACCGCCTGCGGACGCGACCACGCGCTGGACGAACTCGCCTGGCGCTGCGCCGACTGCGCCGGCGTACTTGACCTAGTCGGCTTCACAGCCGTCCTGCCCGGCGCCGCCGCCCTAGCCCGTCGGCGACCGACGCTGTGGCGCTACGCCGAGGCCTTGCCGATCGCGGAGCCAGCCGACATCAGCCTGGGCGAGGGTATGACCCCCTTGGTCGCCGCGCCCGGGCGACCCGACGTGCTGCTTAAGGTCGACTATCTGATGCCGACGGGCTCGTTCAAGGACCGTGGCGCCGTGCTGCTGGCGGCGCTGGCCAAGCGACTAGCGGTGCGGCGGATGGTGGCCGACAGCAGCGGGAACGCCGGCACCGCCATCGCGGCGTACGCGGCCCGCGCCAACATCCCCTGCGATGTCTACGTCCCGGCCGCAACCTCGGCGGGAAAGATCGCGCAGCTGCGCGCCTACGGCGCCACCGCTCACCAGATCCCCGGTTCAAGGGAAGACACCGCTACCGCCGCGGCCAAGGCCGTGGGCCAGCCGGGTACCTTCTACGCCAGCCACGTCTACCACCCGTTCTTCCTGCACGGCACCAAGACCTACATCTTCGAGCTGTACGAGCAACTGGGTGGGCGGCTTCCCCAGGTCCTTGTGCTCCCGGTCGGAAACGGCACCCTCGTGCTCGGCGCCTACCTCAGTTGCCGCGAACTGCTCGGCCAGCGCCTGATCGACCGGCTGCCCCCGATCGTGGCGGTGCAAGCGGCAGGCTGCGCACCGCTAGCCCAGGCCTTCCGCAGCGGACAAGACGTGCCCGTCGAGGTCCACGGCGAAGGAACCATCGCCGAGGGCATCGCCATCGCCCGGCCGGCTCGCGGCGCCCAGATCCTCGCCGCCGTCCGCGACACCCACGGCACCATCGTCACCGTGACCGACGACCAAGTCCGCGCCGCGCACCTCGGCCTGGCTCACGCCGGGCTCTACGTCGAACCCACCGCCGCGGTCTGCTGGGCGGCGGTGGAGGCGGGCCTGATCGATGCCCCGGCCAAGGCGGGCAACGGGCCGCGCGTGGTCGCGCCGCTGTGCGGCATCGGACTCAAGGCCAAGCCGCCGGCCGACGCGATGAACTCTTGAGATCTTTCCGTGGATTCGCGGACACAATGACCCAAATGTAAACGGAATATTGCACTAATTTTAGTTATTTATCACAACAAACGCCTCAACTCTCCATGAACTGACGATGAAACACCTACCCAGGCCCAGGCGCCGCGCCCAGGATTGCCCCTATCCGAGCGGAAGGGGAGAACATGTGTCGTCAGGGTGGCGAGAACCCACCGTCGCAGACGTTGATGGGGTCGCAGACGTTGAAGGGACCGGGTCGGCGGTCATTCCTGCGGACGGCCGGGCTTGTCGGGGCGGGCGCGGCGGCCATCGGCCCGCTGAACGCGGGCACCGCGTCCGCTGCCGTTGCCCCGGCACAGGTCGGCATCGGCCAGTGGAACCCGGACCCGGAGAGCCCGCGGTTCACCCTGGCCGTCATGCCCGATACCCAGTTCCTGTACTGGGGCTCGCAGGGCAGCATCAACCCGGAACCGCAGGAGGAGTCTTTCCGCTACGTCATCGACAACAGCGGAGACACGTCAGGTAACAACATCGTTTTCATGGCGCACCTCGGCGACCTGACCGAAGACGCCCAGGCCTCGTCCTTCGGGTACGTGGGCCAGACCTTCGACATCCTGGATTCGAGCGGCGTGGCCTACAGCGTGCTGGCCGGGAACCATGACGTCAGCGGGGACGATACGCGTGGCGCCACGCCGTACCTGGCGACCATGGGACCGCAGCGGTTCAAGAACTCGCCGACGTTCGCCGGGTCCGACTCGACCGGTTACAACACGGCCCACATCTTCCGCGCGGGCGGCCGGGAATGGCTGCTACTGGCGATGGACTGGCGGACCTCGGCCGGCGGCTTCGTCTGGGCGAACCAGTTCATCGAGGACCATCCGGGCCTGCCCGTGATCCTCACCACCCACGAGATCGTGGGTTCGCTGTACGGCGACAACGTGTACCCATACCAGGCCGGCGACCCGGACAACGACGCCGCGTTCTCCAGCTACGGCCAGACGGTCTGGGACGAGCTGATCAATGACAACGACCAGATCTTCCTGACGCTCAACGGGCACTACTGGCCGCCTGGGCGCGTCACGATGCAGAACTCCGCGGGCAACGACGTCTCCCTGCACATCACGAACTACCAGAACCGCTACTTCGGCGGTGCCGCGATGCTCCGGCTCTACCACTTCGACCTGGTGCGGAACACCATCGACGTCGAGACCATCTCCCCGTGGGCCCTGTCCCGGCCGCCGGAGCAGCACAACGTGCTCGCCGCGCAGGAGGCCAGGCTCACCACCCCGGTGGACTACTTCTCAGTCCCCATCGACTTCGAGAAGCGTTTCTCCGGGTTCGCCCCGGTCACGGCGCCAGCCCTCCGGTCGGCCAAGAACGTGGTGATACCCGGCACCCTGGCGTACTGGCGGTTCGACGCGGGCGGCGCGAACGGCACGTCGGTTACCGCCAGCCAGACGATCACCGACCTGTCGGGCCACGGCAACGACCTGACCACGCTCGTCACCGTGCCCGGCAGCGCCAGCAACGTGCTGACCTGGTCCGATGGCTACGCCCCGAACCAGCCTGGGCATGGCAGCCTCTATTTCGACGGCGGCCAGAACCCGCTGCACGGTGCGTATCTGACCACGGCCGCGCATGCCCCGCTGAACACGGAGACGTTCGCCTCCGGCTTCACCTTCGAGGTCTTCGTGAAGATCCCGCTTGACTGGGACTCAAGCGACAATTCGTGGATGGCGGTCCTCAGCCGCTGGGGCGAGAGCGGGCAGGCGGGCAAGAGCGGCGCTAACACCGACCCGAACGAGCCGATCGCCACGTTCAGCTTCTCCGGTGACCGGGAACCCCAGTGGAACGCCTACCCGCTGAACCTGACCTACCCGACGACCAACTGGGGACAGGGACTGCCCGAGGACACCTGGTGGCATCTGGCCGTGGTCAACGACGGCAAGCACACCGTCATGTACATCGAGGGGTGCCCGACCGTCGACAACCCGACCCTCCTCCAATCGACCGGCATCACGCAGCTTGCGCTGCCGTGGGCCCTTGGCGGCTATGAGTACGGTGGCGTCATTAACCAGATCTTCCACGGCTGGGTCGGTGACGTTCGCATCGTCAACAGGCCACTGTCGGTCGACGAGTTCATGATCGCCCAAATAACGCGCGCCTGATTGATCAGCCGCCAAACGATCGCTGCCCGTTTCGTTCAGCGAGAACCAGCCGCGGGCTATGCCTCAGGCCCAACACCGAACATGAAAGGGCCACGAAGGCGGCCACTACCTTGTGCGCCGCGCTGAGCTGCCTGTTTTTCGGCTTGCCGTCCGTCCGAGTGTCCGGTGCGTGTCTGGGGCTCACGCCTGGCTTCGTCGCTACTGCCTTGGCCGACCGGGCCGCTTGCCTTGTTGTCGGCTTGGGGAGATTGGTTGTGACGTGCGTCGCCACTTCGGTTAGCTCGGCCGACAGCTTCATGACGGCGGCCCGGATCTCAGCGGCTTCCTGCTCGGCGGCCGCGACCTTGGCGGCGGCCTCCTCGGCGGCCCACCGCAGGAGCTCTTCCGTTTCCCGTTTCGCAGCGGCCGCCCACTCCTCGGCCTCCTGCCGTACCTCGGCAGCCTGCTGATTGGCCGTCGAGAGAATTTGGTTCGCTAGCCGCACCGAGTCAACAGTCCAGAGCTTTCCGCTCTCTCTCCCCAAGCGGTCGAGTTGCTCGACGGACCCTTCCCTCGCCGCATACTGCTGAACAGCCTGCCCGGGAGGCGGACCGTACTGGTACTGAACCGGCTGCCCGGAAGGAGGGCCATACGGACGCGTCGGCTCGGAGGGCTGGTTGTACTGCCGCGTCGGCCCGGAGGGCTGGTTGTACTGGTGCAGCGGCCCGGAGGGCTGGTTGTACTGCCGCGTCGGCCCGGAGGGCTGGTTGTACTGGTGCAGCGGCCCGGAGGGCTGGTTGTACTGCCGCGTTGGCCCGGACGGCTGGTTGTACTGGGGCAATGGGCCGGACGGCGCATCATACGGGTGCGTGGGTCTGGGCGGCTGGTTGTACTGCCGCATCGGTCCGGACGGGTGGTTGTTCTGGCGCAGCGGCCCGTATGGCGCGTCGTACCCGGGCATGGGTCCGGATGGCGGGTTGTACTGCCGCATCGGTCCGGAGGAAGACGACGCGGGGTTGGCGCCCCAGTTCTGGGCTGCCGGCTGGCTTCCGCTGCCGGGCCGGGTGCGCGGCGGCAGCACTGGTTCCTGACGCGCTTCCGCCCGCTCCCAGGGGGCTAGATGCTGGGCTGTCGGTAGTTCCCCGCGCGCGGCGGTCCTGTCGCCGGCGGGCGGGGCCTGGTAGATGTCTTGAGGCGGACGTGGCTGGTTGACGGGCCAGCCGGGGAAATCGTCCCGAGACCGAGACCGAGACCGAGACCGAGACTGAGACCGGGGCTGAGACGACAGGCCGGCGGCCCAGTACGGATCTGAGCCGTCAAGCCAGGGAATGACGGCGTCGGTGGGTTCCACGGTCCTGGAGAGGCTGGTTCCGTTCCTGCCGCCCCTGGGCTCCGGCGCCTTGCCGTGCGCAGACCTCCGCTTGCCGTCATTGCGGTGGCGGCCGCCCATTGTGATAGCCAGCGTGGCAGCGGTGAGAAAGACCAGTGCCCCACCGACGACAAGAACGCTGCCAACCACGGCGCCCGCCGTCGCCGCGGCCGACGGTGGAACCGCGGTACCTTGCCGTTCGCCGTGGTCGCTCGCGGTGACGTTAGGTGCGGCTGTGACTACGGACGTGGCTGCCCGCGGGAAGTCCCCCGACGCTCCGCGGAAGCCATTACTAGAGGTCATCATCTCCGGCTCTCATGCCCATTGTCTGAGGACGGCCTGTGCGCCTGGGCTCTGCTGAAGCCGAATGCCGGGCCCGGTGCGACCAGGCTGACCCCCAGACCCGATGGTGACAGTTTGGACACGAAAGCGTGATGGATTTGGCAAATTTAGGCCGGATTGTTCCTCGATCTGGCATCGAGTTTCACGGTTCGTAATGGGTACCTGTGTGTATCGCGCGGATATCACAGCGTGAATCGGCGTGCCTCGTCGGCCTGCGGCGAAGCTCACCGGCGAGTGCGCGTTGCGGCATCGCGGATACTTACGGTGACATTACGGCCAGTCACGGAAACGGTCTCTAAATAGGCACGGCATCACCAGTGGCAAATAGCTTGATAGACATTCTTCGATATCTTTGCCGCGTGTAGCATAATCTCATGCAGCAGCCACTGGCGGGCCGGTCAGCGGTCCTGGCGCCCGGCGGGAACTACGGTGCTGACGGGCCATTGCTGATGTATGCCAGGCTCGCGGTGCAGCGCCGGGGCGGGCGAGTCCACCCGGTTGAGTGGCAGCTTTCCGGGGGCTCGGATTCCAGCCAGCAGCGCTGGCGGGTGGCGTCCCAGGTCGATCAGGCGATCGATGAGGTGACGGCGGCCACGGGGGCCGCGCCCGTGGTCATCGGAAAGTCGCTGGGGTCGCTGGCCGCCCCGCTTGTAGCCGATCGCGGCTTGGCGGCGGTGTGGTTCACGCCGCTGCTGACGGACGAGCCGACCGTGGCAGCGCTGCGGCGAGCGACGGGTCCATGCCTACTGGTCGGCGGGACCGCTGACCGGTTCTGGGACGGACAGGCCGCTCGTTCTTTCCCCGCTGATGTCGTCGAGATCGACGGCGCCGATCACGGGATGTTCGTGCCTGGCCGGCTTGCCGCCTCAGCCGCCGCGCTTGGGCAGGTCATCACGGCCGTCGAGGACTTCCTCGATCACAGCGTCTGGCCGTAGCGCCATCAGCGCTGCGGACCTGGTACTTCGGTCAGAATCCGGGGTGCAGATGTCCACGTACCTCGGTCGCGGTGCGCCGGAATCAGGGCGTTACGATCCCCGCATGCAATGGTGTATATCGTGAACTTACTACCATATCATCCCTTTTATCCATATTGTCGCATGGGTCCCTTCAGCATCAGGTCGCGCCGCCGTGGGTTCACGGCCAGGTCACCGCCCGTTGGCCCACAGCCCGGCAACCCCCAGGTTGTGCCCGAGCGCCTCGAAGGTCCAGCGGTTCGTCATCGCGTAGCTGATCCACTTGCCGACCACGGCGAACTCACCGCAGATCTGCAGCAGGCCGTAGGTGAGGCCGAAGAAGAAGCCGCCGAACGCCACCCAGAACAAGATCATCACGGTCACCGCCGGGCTCGGCTGCGCCGGGTTGAACGCCCCCGGACGAAACAGCACGAGGAACATGAGCAGCACCATGACCGGAGCGCCGACGAGGATGGCGAGGGTGAGCCTGGCCCGGGTGAGGATGTCGGCGTTCCGCTTGGTGAGCAGCAGCCATTGACGGAAGTCTGCCCTGTCCGCGAGTCGGCGGCGATCCCCTTCGTGGTGCCCGCTGTGGGTGAACCGGCGGCTGGGTTAAGGTTCGGACATGACGATCGTGAGCGGCGACGGAGTCGTCGTCACCGGTGCGGGCGGCGGGATCGGGCGGGCGATCGCGCGCAGGATGGCGGCCGAGGGCGCCCGGGTAGTGGTGAACGACCTGGACCCCGATGCCGCCGCGGCGGTCGCCGCCGAGATCAAGGGCCTCGCGGTGCCCGGCGACGCCGGGACCGAGCAGGGCGTTCTTGACCTGGTCGCCGCAGCCCGCGACCACCTCGGCGAGATCGACATCTACTGCTCGAACGCGGGGACCGGCGCGGGGACAGGACCGGAGACTCCGGACGACGTGTGGCAGCGCGTCTGGGAGGTCAACACGCTCGCGCATGTCCGCGCGTCGCGAGCCCTGCTACCGCAATGGCTGGCGCGCGGTCGGGGGACGTTCGTGATTACCGCGTCGGCGGCCGGCCTGCTGACGATGCTCGGCTCGGCGCCGTACTCGGTCACCAAGCATGCAGCGGAGGCGTTCGCCGAATGGCTCGCCGCCACCTACGCGCACCGCGGCCTTGCCGTGCACTGCGTCTGCCCGCAAGGAGTGCGCACCCAGATGCTCGCCGATTCCGGACGGCCAGGCGAGATCGTGCTGATGGATACCGCGATCGAGCCCGAGCAGGTGGCCGACGCGCTCGTGGGCGCGATGGCCGAGGGCAGCTTCCTCGTCCTGCCGCACCCCGAAGTCCGCGACTACTACGCGCTGCGCGCCACGGACACGGACAAGTGGCTGCGCGGTATGTCCCGGCTACAGCAGCGCATCGAGGAGGAGACAGGGTGAAAGCCTGGCAGGTGGTCCGGCACGGCGAGCCGGAGGACGCGCTTGAACTGGCCGAGGTGACGCGGCCGGTCGCCGGCCCCGGTCAGCTCCTGGTGCGGACGCTCGCGGCCGCGGCGAACTTTCCCGATGTGCTGATGTGCCGCGGCACCTACCAGGTGCGACCGCCGCTGCCGTTCTGTCCCGGCGTCGAACTGTGCGGTGAGGTCACGGAGGTCGGCGCGGGCGTGACCGTTTTCTCCCCCGGAGACCGGGTCATCGGCGGGACCGTGGTGCCGCACGGTGCGTTCGCGGAGTACGCCGTCATGGACGCGGCGGTCACGATGTCCGCGCCGGCCGGACTCGACGACGCCGAGGCGGCGCCGTTCCACCTCACGTACCAGACCGGATGGTTCGGGCTGCACCGGCGGGCGCGGCTTGCGGCGGGCGAGACGCTGCTCGTGCATGCGGCGGCGGGCGGCGTGGGCAGCGGGGCGGTGCAGCTCGGCAAGGCCGCGGGGGCGCGGGTCATCGG
>Ga0302325_10019994_pt1 | contig 14055 bp, 12 predicted proteins | sample Palsa_T0_2_FD_201948 | JGI IMG/M metagenome (GOLD analysis project Ga0302325, IMG submission 201948) | Peat permafrost microbial communities from Stordalen Mire near Abisko, Sweden - Palsa_T0_2 | ecosystem: Environmental > Terrestrial > Soil > Palsa > Peat permafrost | place: Sweden: Abisko... | reverse complement strand
GCCCCGCGGCGCACCTCCGTCGGTATCTCGTTGTCGGTAGGTGACGGGCACGTGACCGAGGTTCTCGCCGGACCGCGCTCCGACGCCGCTCAAAGCGCTCGCGACATGAGACGTGAACGTCGGCGAGCCGAGCCGGACGAGGCCGGATACCCGGGCTGTCGAAGGGCGAGCAGTGCTACGGGCTCCGGTCCGAGATCCCCGACCCGAGTGGGTGCCTGCCTCAGGAACCCACTGCGCCGCCCGCGTTCGAGGAGCGACAACCTCGATACCAAGACGGTCTAGCCCTGCCAATCGGCCCAGCTTGACTACCACTTCGGCGGAGCCCGTTTCGACGCGCTCGCTGCGAGCCGTGCGTTCAATCTCTTTTCCGGCCCGATGGACCGCCTTTGCCACGCATCGACGTAAATCACCATCAACGCCAGTCGCGCATTTGGGTTTGGAGCTTCATTTAGTAAGTGGGTGGCCTAAGCCAACATCACAAGCGAGACTCAGCGGCGAGATGCGCACCAGACACGAGTTGCCCGAAGCTGTTGAACCATGCCGCACGAACCGCCGATGTTCTCGCACAGGCTGGTAGACGGTCGAGACCCGTGTGCAGTACACTGTCAATCGGTGGTGGCATTGATACGCCCCTGACAGTCGCTGGTGCAAGGATGACTGCCGGGGCAGCGCACGAGCTTTTGCTTCCCTTGCAGAGAGAGAGGTACTGACAAATATGAGCCGACCAATCTACGCCAGAATCACTCGAGTGCTGGCCGTTTTTGTTCTCGCTCTGCTCGGGACTGCGGCGGATGCCGTTGGCGCGCCGACTTCGATGAGCACCACCGCGCCCCAGGCGGTGCGGCTGGATAGCGTCGTGCTTGGAAACAAAGGAATAAGGCTTGCCTTTACAGAGATCCAGAGGGGAGATCTGGTTGTTTTTAAGGTGCACAATGCGAGTGCGAGTTCAGAGCGGTTTGTGATTCTTCCGGTGACGGTCGGTCTGGGACCGTCCCAATCCGGAACCGGATTTCGTACCAAGCTGCTAAAGCCAGGAGAGCTAGTAAGCTTCGAAGTTGAATTCCAGACTCGCGAGACGTTTCAATATTCTGTCGTAAATAGTAAAGGCAAGAAGCAGGCCAACGGCAAGTTTCTCGTGGTCTAGTGATGGCTCCTCATCGTTATGCCGAGCTCCGATTTGTCAACTGCGCTCCTTAGCGACCGCCTCCATGATTCTGCTGTTGCTGAACCCTGCGGCCTCCACCGCGCGCAAGTACTTGAGAAGGCGACGATGAGGTTGTTTCGCGCGGGAGGCGGTTGGATAAGGCGGCAGGTGCTGCCACGGAGGTTTGCAGCACTGGGCCTGACCGCACTCGCGTTCATAGGCATCACCGGATGCGGTGGTGGCAAGACCGCGAGCCCCTCGTCGTCCGTCGCAAGGAGCTCTGGTTCCAGCACCACGACGGTCTCAAGGGTGAGCCCTGGAGCGAGTCGACGCACCCTTGCGAGGACAAAACTTGCATACGAGAAAAAGATGCAGGTCCTCGGTGTACAACTCGCAAATTCACTTGACGTTATTGGTAGCACTAATACCGATACGCCGATGGTCGATGCACAGAATTTACAGACGGCGATCCCCAAACTGAGAGCCGCTGCTAAGAAGCTCGCTAAGATCGTTCCGCCACCAGATGTTCGAGCTCAACATGCACTGCTGATAAAAGCGGTGCTGGAGCTTGCGAGTGATCTCAAAAGATCTATCGCACTTCTTCAAAAGGGTGACCTGAACGCTTTGGGCGACATATATGGGTTGAAAGGCGCTCGAGATATGGAAGCCGCTTCGAACAACATCGAGAAGATGGGTTATAAGATCGTCTCGGAGCGTTAGTCGCGTTTGCGGATGAGAGCGGCCATCGGCAGTTTTGTGCGCGCGTAGCGTCTGCCCACCACAACGCATTGCGCGCTAAGAATCAGTTCTGCGTAACGATTTGGTGTTGCTCGAGCGCTCGTCGCGTTGACGTCGAATGAGAGAGAGCATCATTCGGTAGCGAAGTCGAGTAGTGCGTGGTCTGGATTCGCGGACGCCCAAGTACTAGAGGCGGATCGGTATTTTGTGCAGCTGGCTGTCATAAACGAGAGGAGCACGTGATGATGAGCGAATACCTGGCGCGCCGGCGAGCCAAGGCGCGTCACGCCGTGAAGGCCCTGGTGGCTTCTTTGCTTGCACTCGGGGGAACGTACGCGCTGTTTGGTGTTGCTCCTGTGGCGCTCGGTGCACAGCCGCTTGGGCCCGCCTGTTGGGGGCCGACCAAAGCGGGATGCGCGAGCCAGAGGGGGCCGATCGGTGGGAACCTCTCGGTTTCGGGCGGAGTGGTGAACATGGTCTACGATTTTTCGGACAGCCAGACCTGCCTCGGGGTGTCCAACGGTTTGGAGAACCAGATCCAGGTTTCTAACTCCATGCGAGTCGACAAGTCCGGAGCGTTTGTGTTTGCTGGAAAGGGTACTCTGGTGCTCGCGCCAGAACGCGTAGTCCCCGTGAAGATTCACGGCCGTTTCGTGACGTCGAAGCTCGCGAAGGTAATATTGACCATCGACTACAAGAGGTGTGGCACCGTTCATTTGACTTTGCGGTATCCGGGTTAGCCGAACCTCCGCCTTGCTTTCGGCTTTGGAGTTGTTGAGAGGAAGAGTCGCGCTCGCAGGAACACTGGATGGCGGCGGCGAACCCGCGAAGCGGTCGCGCGTGTTCGTGGCCAATGCCTCGCGTATCGGGTGGTGCACGGTTGCCTCGACGACGGTCGAGTGGGCTCCGAGTCGGCTCGGGCCGCGCGCGCCGGAAGCGCGTCTGCGCGGTCGGCGTTCCGTGACCGGCGCCGGCCTCAGGCTACGGTTTCGCTTCCGCACCCGTCGCCTGGTCCGGCATCTCGTTCTGGAAACGGGGGGACAGCCGAGTCCGACACCTCGCCCCATGTACGTCTCGCACCCCAGCGCGTTGCGGTGCCTGAGCACATCAGCCGCACGTCGGTCTGCACCGCGACTGTCGGGCGCCCGTGCCCTTTCGCCGAACGGGCCCCGCTCTCGCGCCTCCCTGTCCCAGTGCCTCCCGATCGGTGCCAGCACCGCTCGTCGCGCAAGAAGAAGTCGATTTCGCACGAGACCCTCCGGGAGCTGACGCAGCGTCCGGCGACAGTCGCCCCGCCAACCGTTCCCACGACGCGCTCCGCCCAGGGACAGACAAGCAGGCGTCCGGTGCGACCAAGAAGCTCCAAATCCGTTTGGCGAAAGGCGAAAAGCGGCCGGAAGCGGATGGCGGAGGCAGGGACCGTTCTACGACCTGACCCCGATGGCTCGCAGCGGCGCGGACATCCTTCCCGCCAACGACGCCGAACGCGCCCAGGTAGTCGAGACCCCCGCGGGCGAAGAACAAATGGCTGACCGCGAGCGTCGAACAGGACGCCGCCGCGATCGTCGCCCGCGTCTTCGACGAAGCCCACCGCGCGACCCCGACCACCAGCGCACCTGGGTCGCATTGGTCGACGGCAACAACCACCAGATCGACCGGATCAGCCACGAGGCCCCGGCCCCCGGCGTGCCGGTGACGATCCTCTGCGACCTCGTCCACGTGCTCGAGTACCTCTGGAGAGCCGCCTGGTGTTTCCGCCAAGAGGGCGACCCCGCCGCCGAACAGTAGGTGCACCGCCACGCCCGCAACATCCTCGACGGCAACGCGGGCCAGGTCGCCTCGACAATCCGCCGCGCAGCGACCACCCAACGTTTCACCCCCGCACAGCGCCAAAACGCCGACACCTGCGCGACCTACCTCACCAACGAGAGCGCCTACCTCAACTACCCCACCGCGCTCCGAAACGGCTGGCCGATCGCCACCGGCGTCATCGAAGGCGCTGCCGCCACCGCGTCAACGACCGCACGGACATCACCGGCGCCGAAGCCACTCCGTGCCCTCCGCGCCGACGGCGACCTCGACGACTACTGGACATACCGCCTCACCGAAGAACACAAGCGCGTCCACCAAACGCTACGCCGCGGCAATCATCCCCCGCGAATAGCTGACTCTCGAAGAGCCGCACCCGACTCGATTCGAGCGAAGTAGCTGACGGTGAGCGCGGACGGGCGAAACCTTCCGCGCGGCGACGGCGAGCTGTTCAGCGAGCTGACTTAAGTCGCGACCGCCACGCCGATCGCGACGCTCGGTTCGTACGCGACCATGAGTCGGGTCACCGTCGCCCGAGCGGCCAGCGCCGGCTCCTCCGGTACGTGCGAGCCGATCGCGCGCTGCCTATCATATGAGCGATGGATCATGTGTGCAGCTCGGGCTTGCGGGCGAGTCGGCCGGCACGAGCGGGGGTAGCTCGTTCAACGGGTCGGGGCGGAGTCCTCACGCCGGTGCGGCTCGCCTCCCGCGCCTGCTCGGACACCGTCGAGCGATATCTGGTCATTGAGTCATGTGTTCGCAGAACGTGCCGGAATATGCTGACAGGGTTTCAGGACGCTTGGTTCTGTCGGCCGCGGCGCCCGACCGGATCGATACTGATTTGTCGCCTGCTCCTCTCGCTGGAGCCTCTCGATCGCTACCGCGTCGCCCTTGAGCTCGCTCTGCGGAGTTGGGCGGGTTTTGGGCGCGGTGGACTGCGTGGGGTGTGGCTCGCGCCGTCGTCGAGAGGGGTCGGCTGGGGGCGACGGTGTGGGTGGATGCCGGATGCTCTCGGGTTTCGGTACGGCGTGGCCTCGTGAGAACGACGCATAAGCGAGGACACGGGCGCAGCGCTTCCCTCGAGGCCCGCGCGGTGTTTCCTCCGCGCGTGCGCGGTGCCGTCACCCACTACCGGCAGCCGGGGAGTCCGCCCCGCTCGAGGGTCAGCTGGCTGGGGCGGATCGTCCTCGTGCTCGCCCTCGTGCTCTTCGCGCTGGGCGCAGGTGTCGGGGGCGGGTTGTTTCTCTGGTTCCACGAGTCGTTGCAGTCGGTGTCGGCGGGCTCACCGGATCTTCTGCGCGCCGAGAGGGATCTCGATCTTGCTCTGCCGGGCAAGCCGACGGTCGCGCTCGTCTTGGGCGACAACCAGCGCGCGGGCTTCGAGGCCAGCGCGGGCGGCCGCTCGGACACAATTTTGCTCGTCCGAGCCGACCCGCACACGAACACGATCTCGCTGCTCTCGCTACCGCGCGACCTCCAGGTGCCCGTTTACTGTCCGGGCAGGCGGGCCCCGCTAGCTACGACCCGCATCGACTACGCCTTCGCCGACTGCGGAGCGGCCGGGTCGCTCGAGACGGTGAAGAAGCTCACAGGGCTTCGCGTCAACTACCTGATCACGGTCGGGTTCAACGGCTTTAAGGAGATCGTCAACGACCTGGGCGGCATCTGGCTCAACATCGATCGCAGCTACTACAACAAGAACGTTGGCACCGCAGCGACCGACTACTCGAACATCGACCTCCAGCCCGGGTACCAGCTGCTGACCGGCGGCAGCGCGCTCGAGTTCGTGCGCTTCCGTCACACCGACTCCGACTTCTACCGCCAGGCGCGCCAGCAGGAGTTCCTCCGCGCGCTCAAGAACCAGGTGACGCAGAGCTTCGACCCCCTGAAACTGCCCGAAATCGTTTCAGCGATCACGCACAACATCAAGGTCGCCGCCTGCACTGCCTGCCTCAGCGACACGGCCGTGCTCCGTTATGCGCTCTTCGCTGCGCTCCTGCCGCCCGGGCACATACTTCAGAACTACATCAGCGACACCGCCGTCACCAACGTCGATGTCGGCGGCGCGGACGAGCTTCAGACCTCGTCCTCGACGCTCGCGCACGCGGTGTACGAGTTCACGCACCCCGACGTCGGTCTCTCCAAGGCGGCCAATCAGGCGGCGCTTGGCACAAGACCGAGGCCGAAACCGAGGCCGACGCTCCAGGCGCCGCCGCCGCGCAGAACGACCGTCACGGTCCTGAACGGCAACGGGGTCGCAGGGGCGGCGGCGAGTGCGAGCTATCTGCTCGCCCAGCGCGGCTACGTGTCCGTGCTCCCGGCCGGAAACGCAGAGGCGAACGCTCCCTCGGACAACTACTTCGACACCCAGATCTACTTCAACCCGGCGCGTGCGGCCTCCAAAGCGGCCGCGACCAACCTCAGCGATCTGATCGTGCCCGCCGTTGTCAGGCCGCTTCCCCACAATCGCGCGCTGCGCGCGCTCGATCCCGGCTCGATGCTGCTCGTTATCGTCGGCGAGACCTTCCACAACGAGCTCGATCCCGAGCCGAAGCACCAAGCTGCTCCCGCGACGCCGGCCTTCACGCACGTGCGGGCCGAGGTGATCTACGACCCGAGCGCGAGCGAGGCGCTCCTGGAACCGCTCGTCCGCCGCGTCCCGTTCACGATCGAGGCGCCGACGGTGGTCGAGGCCTCATCGGTCCCGGACACGCTTCCCGGAGACATCCCGGTGCGCTTGTACGACATCGTCAAGGGACGCAAGGCGCTGACGCTCGTCTACCACACCTCCGACAACGCCTTCTGGGACGTCGAGGAGACCGACTGGACCGGTGCGCCGATCCTGGAGGGAACGAGCTTCACTCACACCCTCGACGGGCGCACATTCCAGCTCTACTACGCTGGCCCCAACCTCCACATGGTTGTTCTCAAAGAAGGAAACACGAGCTACTGGGTGATCAACAGTCTGCTCGATGCCCTTTCCAACGAGACGATGATCGCGATCGCAAAGGGCCTCAGACCACTCTCCGGGGGACACCTGGTCGGCGACCGACCCCGAGGAACGGGTCACGGGTGACCCCGTTCGCGTGCACGGTACCTCGCTTCGCCCGGGCCGCGCGGCGCGCCTCCTCGCCGGCGGAGCCGCGCGTGTCACGGCGGGCCCCGCCGAGGTAGCCACCCCGACGCCGGTTGTGATGGGCGGGCAGGATCCGGACTTCCCGGATCCCACGGCGGAGGCCGACTGGATCGCACGGACGTTGCACGCCGAGGTCGTCACCGTGCCCCGGCCGGGTATCCCCAGTCGCAACGGCCCGACAGCGAGGCGATCATCCGCTTCCTTTGCGACCCTGGACCGCGCCTGAGTCGCAGGCGCTGAGAAGCTACCCCACCTATCTCGAGCCGGGAGGGCGGAAGGGACTTCACGGCGACGATTACCGTCGCGGACCATACGGCGCCCCGGTCAAACGGTTGGAATCAGGGTCCGGACGCGCGGCCGCGTCGAGAAGATCCGTGTCGCTCGCCGACGCGAAGCCCTCGCGCCCGGCGGTGAGCTCACTCGTAGCGATAGAAGCCCTCGCCGCTCTTGCGTCCGAGCTTCCCGGCGTCGACCAGCCGCACAAGCCGCGGAGGAGGCGCCATGCGCGGCTCACGCAACCGCTCGTAGAGGGCCGCCGAGGCGTGCAGGTGAACGTCGAGGCCGACGAGATCGAGCAGCCGCGCAGGTCCCAGCGGCCAGCCGGCACCGAGATGGAGCGCCCGGTCGAGCTCGTCCGGTGTCACGGACGCCTCGTCGAGGATCCGGATGCAGTCATTGAGGAGCGGTATCAGCGTCCGGTTGACGATGAAGCCGGGTGTGTCGCTGCAGCCGATCGGCTCCTTTCCGAGACGCTTGGCAAGTGCGAAGACGGTCTCGAACGCGTCCGAGCCGGTTCGCTCCGCGCGCACGATCTCAACGAGGGGCATCAACGGCGCCGGGTTGAAGAAGTGCATCCCGACGACACGCTCGGGAACCGCGGTCGCCGCGGCAATGCTCGTCACAGACAGCGCCGACGTATTCGTCGCGAGCGGCGTGTCGGTCGATACCACTGCTTCGAGCTCGCGAAACAACGCCTGCTTGACGCCGAGATCCTCGAACGCCGCCTCAACAACGAGCCCGCAGCGGGCGAGATCTTCGAGGCTGGTCGTGACCGAGAGACGCGCGATCGCCGCCTGCGCGGCGGCATCCTCGAGCTCGCCCTTCTCAACCTTGCGCCCGATGAAGTGGGCGATCCGATCCGCCGCGGCCCGGCCCGACTGTGCGGAGACGTCGCAGCCAATCGTATCCAGGCCCGCCTCCACGCAGAGCTGGGCGATGCCTGCGCCCATCGTCCCGAGGCCGACGACGCCGACCGTCGAGAGCTCGCGCGTCATCGTTGCGGCGCGATCGGGCGCCCACAGTGGTCAGGGAAATGTCGATTCATACGCACATGGACGGCGACACGGCAGATGGATCATAGAATCGGCCGGGTCGGCCGGCGCGGTATCGCCGCGGCCGGTATGTTCGTGAAGCGACCAAACGTCCGTTTATCGTACGAGTCTCGAGCGCTCATGTCGACCACCCCACGTTCATCGACCGAGGACATCGATCGGAAGAACGTGTTCCATCCGTTCACCGCTCTGCACCAGCACGAGCGCTTCGGCGGACGCATGATCGTCCAAGGCAAGGATTCGACGCTGCGCGACGTGCAGGGCAATCGCTATCTCGACGCGATGGCCGGCCTCTGGTGCGTCAACGTCGGCTACGGTCGCACCGAGATAGCCGAGGCGGTTACGGCGCAGATCGAGCGCCTCTCCTACTACCACGGCTTCTCGTCGATGGCGACCGACACCCCGGCGCTCCTCGCCGAGCGCGTGCTCGCGCGCTCGCCCGTGCCCATGTCGAAGGTCTTCTTCGGCAACAGCGGCTCGGACGCCAACGATACCCAGGCCAAGCTGATCTGGTTCTACAACAACGCGCTCGGCCGCCCCGCGAAGAAAAAGCTCATCGCGCGCGAGCGCGGCTACCACGGCGTGACCGTCCTCTCGGCGGGCCTGACCGGCCTCGCGAACCTCCACGACGGGTTCGATCTGCCGTTGCCGATGATCCGCCACACCCGGGCGCCCCACCGCCTCTGGGAGGCGCGCGAGGGGATGAGCGACGCGGAGTTCGTCAAGCTCCTGAGCGACGATCTCGAGGCCCTGATTCTCCGCGAGGGCCCCGAGACCGTCGCGGCGTTCTTCGCCGAGCCGATCCAGGCGGCGGGCGGGGTCATCGTGCCGCCCGAGGGCTACTTTCCGGCGATCCAGGAGGTGCTGCGACGCTATGACGTGCTCCTCGTGGCCGACGAGGTCGTTTGCGGTTTCGGACGGCTCGGGCGCTGGTTCGGCTGCGAGGCATTGCAGATCGAGCCCGATCTGATCACGGTCGCGAAGGGGATCACCTCGGCCTACTACCCGCTCTCCGCGTGCCTGGTCTCCGAGCGCATCTGGTCGGTTCTCGCCGAGGGGAGCAAGGCGGGCGTCTTCGGACACGGCTACACCTACAGCGCCCATCCGGTTGCCGCCGCCGCCGGGCTTGCGAACCTCGAACTGCTCGAGAGCGAGCGACTCGTCGAGCGGGCGAGCGAGCGTGGGATGCAGCTGCAGGCCCGCCTCCACGAGACGTTCGACGACCTGCCGATCGTCGGCGAGGTTCGGGGATACGGGCTTCTCGGTGCCGTCGAGCTCGTCGAGAGCCGCTCGCCACTGCGCCCCTTCGAGCGCTCGCGTGGCGTCGGGGCACGGGTGGCGGCTAGGTGCCTCGAGCTCGGACTCATCACACGCGCGCTCCCCGCGAGCGACACGATCGCATTCTCGCCTCCGTTCGTCGTCAGCGAGGACGAGCTCGACGAGATGGTCCGTCTGGCCCGCGGAGCGGTGGACGAGGTCGCGGCCGAACTCGGCCGCGAGTGACGTGGCGGGTCGCCGCGGGAGGCCGGTCATAGGTTTTCTGCTGAACCCGGTCGCCGGCATCGGCGGACGCCTCGCCCTCAAGGGGAGCGACGATACGCTCGCCGTTGCCCGCGCGCTCGCGCTCGGGGCCGAGCCGGTCGCGCCGCCGAGGGCGCGCAGAGCACTCGCGGTGCTTGCGCGCACCGCGCCAGAGGTCGAGGTCCTCGCGGCCCCCGGCGAGATGGGAGGTGAAATCGCCGCACGCTCCGGACTCGCGACGACCCAGCTCGAGCTCCGGCTCGGAAGTCCATCCGGCGCCGGCGACACCGCGAGCGTCGCGGCGGAGTTCGCACGCCGAGGCGTGGATCTGCTTCTCTTTGCCGGAGGCGACGGAACGGCGCGTGACGTTGCCGGCGCGATTGGAACCGAGGTGCCGGTGCTCGGCATCCCGGCTGGCGTGAAGATGCGCTCGGCTGTGTTCGGCACGAGCCCGGAGGCAGCCGGTGAGGCCGCCGGGCGCTACCTCCTGGATCCCGGTCTCTGTCCCGTCGTCGACGCCGAGGTCGTCGACGCCTCCGAGGGCGAGCCGGGACTCGGCAGCCAGCTGTACGGGATCGCGCGCATCCCGGGCGTGGGCGGACGGTTGCAGAGGGCAAAGACGACGGCGCCCCGCGCCGACGCGGCGGCACTCGGTTCCCTCTGCCGCGGTATCGCTGCGGCCATGGAGCCGGGGCGGCTCTACCTGCTCGGGCCAGGGACGACGACCGGTCGGATCATGGAGGCCCTGGGGCTCGGCCCGACAATGCTCGGCGTCGACGCCGTTTGCGACGGGGCGCTCGTCGGCGCCGATCTCGCCGAGCAGGCGATCCTGGGACTGCTCGCGGGCGGCTCGCCCGCGACCCTGATTCTCGGCGTGATCGGGAGCCAGGGCTTTCTGCTCGGGCGCGGAAACCAGCAGCTTAGTCCCGAGGTCGTCGGCCGGGTCGGCGTCGAGAACCTCGTCGTCGTCGCGGGCGCCGAGAAGGTGCTCGGCCTCCAGCCGCCCGTCCTCCATGTCGACCTGGGCGACGGTGAGAGCGCTCCGGCCCTGCCGGGATATCTTCGCGTCCACATGGCTCCCGACCGATCGATCATGCTGCGGATCCTTCGATGAGCGACGCCGGCGAGTTCGCCGCCGCACCCGTGAGCGCCCCGGCGCTCGGAGCGCACCCCTACATGGGGATCTCGGCGCCCGGCGAGGTCGAAGCGATGCTCGAGGAGGTTGGCCTCTCAGGGTTCAGCGAGCTCTTCGAGCAGATCCCCCCGGAGCACCTCCTCGCCCGTCCGCTCGCGCTGCCGCCCACCCTCCGCGCGGAGGCCGACCTCCATCGCCATCTGGACGGGATCCTCTCCAAGAACGGTTCGTGTGCCGACCACCTCAACTTCCTCGGCGCGGGCTGCTGGCAGCACTACGTCCCGGCCGTGTGTGACGAGATCGTCGCGCGGAGCGAGTTCCTGACGCCCGTCTGGGGAACCGCGGCGTCGGATCTCGGGCGCAACCAGGCCTGGTTCGAGTTTGCCAGCGGGATCGGCGAGCTCGTCGCGATGGACTTCGTCGGTCTTCCCGTCTACAGCTGGGGCTGCGCGGCCGGCCACGCGATCAGGATGGCCTCGCGTATCAGTGGCCGCGGCGAGGTGCTCGTCCCGGCGAGCATCGACCCCGAACGGCTGGCGGTGATCCGCAACTACTGCGCGCCGGCAGAGTTCCGAGGCCACATCGAGCTCGTCCTCGTCGACTACGACCGCCAGAGCGGCAGGCTCGATCTCGCCGATCTGCGGCGCAAGCTCTCGGGCGCGACAGCCGCCGTCTACATCGAGACACCCTCCTCGCTCGGCCTGATCGAGAGCGAGGGCGCGGAGATCGCGACCCTCGCACGCGCTGCCGGAGCCGAGACGGTCGTCGGTGTCGACCCGATCAGCCTCGGCGTTCTGGCGCCTCCGGGCGAGTGGGGCGCGGATATCGTCGTCGGCACGACCCAGCCGCTCGGCGTGCACATGAACTGCGGCGGCGGTGTGGGCGGGTTCATCGCCACCCGCGACGAGGAGCGCTACGCGCGCGAGTATCCGACGCTGCAGGTGAGCATCGGCGGGACGCTCGAACCCGGCGAGCGCACCTTCGGGGTGATTCTTTTCGAGCAGAGCTCGTACGGGTCACGCGAGGCAGGCAAGGACTGGACCGGCAACTCGGTCTACCTGTGGGCGATCGCAAACGCGGTCTACCTGGCGCTGATGGGCCCACAGGGTTTTCACGACATCGGGGAGGCGATCCTCATGCGCAGCCACTACGCGGCGCTCGGGATTGCCGCGCTGCCGGGTGTTGAGCTGCGCTTCGGGTCGGGGTTCTTCAAGGAGTTCGTCGTCGACTTCGGCGCGACCGGAAAGACCGTGGCGGAGATCAATCGCGCCCTGCTCGCCCGGGGCATCTTCGGCGGCAAGGATCTCTCGACGAGTTTCCCGGCGCTCGGGCAGACCGCACTGCTCTGCGTGACCGAGATCCACTCGAAGGACGACATCGACCGGCTGGTTCACGAGCTCGGTGAGGTGACGGCCCGATGACCGCCGGGCTCCGGCGCTACCACGCAGCCGTCTGGGACGAGCCGCTCGTGCAGGAGCTCACGCGCCCGGGGGCGCGTGGCACGGAGATTCCGCCGCTCGAGCCCGATCTGCGTGACGCCGTCGGCGACGCTCGCGGCCTCGTCCCGGGCGCGATGCGGAGGGCGGCCCCACCGAGGCTGCCCGAGCTCTCCGAGCCCGATGTCCTGCGCCACTACCTCCACCTCTCGCAGGAGACGCTCGGGATGATGGGCGTGAGCCTCTTCGGCACCTGCACCATGAAGTACAGCCCGCGCGTGACGGAGGCGCTGACCCGGCAGCCCTTCGTCGCCGAGCTCCATCCCTACCAGGACGACGAGACGCTTCAGGGCGTCCTCGAGGTCGTCGCGCGCCTCGAGCAGGCACTGTGTGAGCTCTCGGGCATGGCGCGCTTCGCCTTCCAGCCCGGGGGTGGCGCCGATGCCGCCTACCTCCACGCCTGCATCACGCGCGCCTACCACGCGGCGCGCGGCTCGCTCGGTGGGCGCGACGAGATCGTCACCTCGATCCAAGCCCACCCGTGCAATCCTGCGACCGCGGCCACCGCCGGTTTCAAGGTCGTGACGCTCCCGCTCGAGGAGAACGGGTACCCGTCGCTCGATGCACTCAAGGCGGCGGTCTCGGAGCGCACCGCATCGCTGATGATCAACAACCCCGACGACATGGGGATCTACAACCCCGAGATCGAGCGCTGGGTCGAGGTCGTCCACGACGCCGGCGGTATCTGCTTCTACGACCACGCGAACTTCAACGGCGTGATGGGCAAGATCCGCGCCGCCGAGCTCGGCTTCGACGCCTGCATGTTCATGCTTCACAAGACCTTCGGCGCTCCGAAGGCCGGGGGAGGCCCCGCGGTCGGTGCCTACGGCTGCAGCGAGGCGCTCGCAGCCTACCTCCCGGGGCCGTTCGTCTCCCATGACGGGGAGCGCTACCGGCTCGGGGAGGAAGGGCCCGAGAGCATCGGAAGGGTGCGCGAGTTCCTCGGCAACGTGCCGCAGATCATCAAGGCGTACGCCTGGGTGCGGGCGATGGGCGCGGAGGGGATCGAGCAGGCCGCGAATCTCTCGGTGCTCGCCAACAACTACATGGAGTGCGGGCTGCTCGGCATCCGCGGCGTGACGAAGTCCCAGCCACACCTCACGGCTCGGCGGCTCGAGATGACCCGTTACAGCCTCGACGAGCTCACGCGGGAGACCGGTGTCACCGCGATCGACGTTCAGAACCGGATGGTCGACTTCGGCATCGACGCTTTCTGGCTCAGCCACGAGCCCTGGATCGTTCCGGAGCCGTTCACGCCCGAGGCAGGAGAGATGTGGTCGAAGCAGGACATCGACTACTGGATCGCGGTGCTCGCGCGCGTCTGTGAGGAGGCGCGCTCCGACCCCGAGACCGTCAAGACCGCCCCGCACAACCAGGTCGTCCACCAGCTCGACCCGCGCGGGCTCGACGATCCTGCGCGCTGGGCGACGACCTGGCGCGCCTACCGGCGAAAGCACCCCGCGACCGGGTAGGTGGCGAGCGCCGGGGCGCCCGCGCTCGTTTCCCGGGCCGGGTGACATCCCGGGCGTGCGCGCTCACCCCGCGCGGGCAACGAGAGCTGCGGCGAGCTCGCGGGAGCGCTGCGCAGCCCCCGGCGGCTCTCTGGCGGCGACGCCGGAGGCGCCGAGGTCGCTTTCGATGGCGGTGGCGGTCGCGCGCAGGCGGGGGAGGAGCTCGTGACGGATCGCCTCGACGCTCCAGCGGCTCGTGTGGACGGCGAGGTTGACGGCGGCGATCACGCCGCC
>Ga0302325_10019991_pt1 | contig 14056 bp, 14 predicted proteins | sample Palsa_T0_2_FD_201948 | JGI IMG/M metagenome (GOLD analysis project Ga0302325, IMG submission 201948) | Peat permafrost microbial communities from Stordalen Mire near Abisko, Sweden - Palsa_T0_2 | ecosystem: Environmental > Terrestrial > Soil > Palsa > Peat permafrost | place: Sweden: Abisko... | reverse complement strand
ATGAATCTGTCCAATGATGCGGTCGTCCGTCGTCAGGTGGTCGTCGACCTGTCGACCGAGCGTGCCTTTACGGCGTTCGTCGAACGCTTCGGTGACTTCAAGCCGCCGGAGCACAACCTGCTCGGCGCCGAAATCATCGAGACCCGGTTCGAGCCGCGGGTTGGTGGCCACATCTACGACCGCGCCGCCGATGGGAGGGAATGCCGGTGGTCCCGGGTCCTCGTCTATGAGCCACCCCACCGGGTCGTCTTCAGCTGGGACATCAGCCCGCAGTGGCAGCTCGTGGCGGACGAGAGCAACGCCAGCGAGGTTGAGGTCCGCTTCATCGCCGAGTCGCCGGAACGGACGCGCCTGGAACTCGAACACCATCACCTCGATCGCCATGGACCGGGCTGGGAATCGCTCCTCGGCGCTGTCGACAGCGATGGCGGATGGCCGCTCTACTTGACTCGCTACGCCGACCTCGTCGCCGGTGATCGCTGATACGGCTGATCACCACCCGGAGGGAGGTCGACCGCCGGTCGAGGACTGCGCGTGCCCAGTCACGCAGGTTCCGCCACCGTGGTGCGCCGCAGGAGTTCGTGGGATACCAGGACATAGGCCACCGAGACGACTCCGTAGCCGGCTATTCCCTCCTGAATCGTCACTTGTGGCAGGTACCAGGTGACCCAGGCCATCACGACAAGCAACACGGCCGTCGCGACGCGGAGTATGAGCAGGGGTGGTTTCGGCACGCGAGGCGAGCAGATGCCGAGGAAGCCAAGAGCAAAGAATGCCAACACCAGGGGCGCGGTCAACAGCCACATGTCGCCGTCCGTGAGGTCGTTGCTGCTGCGCAAGGTGGCGAATGCTCCGAGGCCGACTGCCGTCCCGATCACGCCGACGTGCAGAGGCAGATGCCCCAGAAGCCACCACCGCTGTCGGCGCCGCCCCTGCGGCATGCCCGCCATCGCGATGGAGTCGAAGTAAGCGATCCAGATGCTGAACACCACGAGGAATTCGAGGCAGACGATGATGAAGTTGATCTCGTAGAGGTGACGGCTCGATCCCGTGAGGGCGACCCGGATGAACGACTCCCCGATCACAATGGTGGTCAGGCCGGCCAGGCGCTCCGCCAGATGTTCGAGGTTGGCCGCTGGACGTTCCACCCCGGCGTCATACCGGTCGACCAGGACCGGCACGACCATGAGTGCTCCGGTGAGGGCCCAGAGCACCCATGCGGCCTTCAGCGGCACGTAACCCGAGAGCGTTGCCAAGATCGCGGCGACCAGGAAGGCATTGCGCCTCGTCGCGGCGAAGACCGCCAAGTCATTCCGTCTCTGCCGGGTGACCTCATGGAGAGCGGCAACGATGATGAGTAACACCCCGACGATGGGAGCGAGCGGCGCACGCCAGGGGATCTCGGTGTGGCTGCCCACGATGATGAGGAGCACCATCGTCAGCATCTGGGCGAAAAGCAGTCCGCGCCTGAGGGTGTTGGTGCTCGGATCGGCGTTGACCAGAAGAGTTGTGATGAGCCAGACCCACCACAGCACCGTGAATATCACCAGCGTCTTGAGAGCGATCTCCCACGTAGGTTGGACGGACAAGCCGTGGGAGAACACGATGATGGCGGCCACCATGACGAGGTCGTAGAACAGCTCCAGCCAGGTGATCGTCTCGCTGGCGTAGGGGGGCCGCCGCGAATGATCGCGGGCGATCCGGTCGGCGAGGTGCTGCATGGGAGGCATTCGCTCCGGGGGCACGGTGCTCCGTTGTCGGCCGGACGTCAGGGCTAGAAGCTTGACGTTACTGCCACCGGGACACGACCGAAAGGATCGTTACGATTTCACCATGCTTCCGGGCCAGTCGGGGTTAGAAGTGAGCTCGGGATGGGCGCCCGTGAAGGCTCCCGCCGCCTCTCGGTTCCCTCGCAAGGTGAACTCCAGCCATGCGGTGGCGTAGGCGATCTCCTCATCCGGACTCCCGCCTATGGCGGCATTCTCTATCGACGTGTGGTCGGTCTTGACGCCCCCGGATTCCTTGATGATCCCCAGGGCAGCGCGCCCTTTGACCTCGTTGAAGTAGGCCCGATCGACACTGGGACTGGAGATGTAGCTGTCCTCCGAACCGTGGGTGGAGATCAGAAAGGTGGGTTGACGGACCAACGCCATGTTCTCCTCGCAATCCGAGACCACCGGGCAGTCAGGGTTCGTTGCAGCGAACTTCGCTGCGGGAATGGAGAACGTGATCAGGCTTGATATCAACGTCGGATCCATGATGGCCACCCTTGCTGCACCGGTGGCGCCCTGGGAATGTCCGACCGCGGCCACCCGGTGCACGTTGAGGTGGCCGTCGAACACACTGCCTCGCGTTGCGTCCATTTTCACGAGGTAGTGGGCCGCCGCGTCCATCTCCCGGCCGCTACCGGTGTTTTGGAGCGTGGTGGCGATGACCGTGAAGCCGTACGAGGCGAACTGCAGGAGCAGGCTGGAGTACTGGTCTGAGGCCGCGCCCGTCCCGTTGCCCCAGGTGACGATGGGACTCTTGAATTTCACACTGTGGTAATCGAGCGGGTAGTAGAGGTCGTACTCCGCCGTCGATCCATCCATGACCGTTCCGGTCGTCGTGGCGAACGGCCCCGGAGCACTGAATGCAGTCTCGATGGGCGGTTGCACCGCAGCGGCTCCGGCCGAGGCCGGCACTGCCGCGATGCACCCCGCAGCGATGACGAAAACGGTCATCGTGAGCAGCGGCAACCGTCCCAATTTCGCTATCACCTTCGCTCTTTCAGTCCGCTGTCGGTTTACGGGAGAGCGTAGACACCTTGTGCCGGTGCGTACGGTCGCCCCGGGCGGTGTCACGGGGAGAAACGGCCGGCATCCTGGGACCGGCGGGGTGTGTCCCACAACCATGGGGCAGGCCATTTGGCACGCGTCCGAGGTCCGGGGTCGGTCTGCCATCAATCGCGGTCGGAAACCCGTCACCCCGCCCAAAGGCGGCGTCACGGGCACGTCTACGCTGCCACAAATGAAGAAGATCGGCTTCCTCTCCTTTGGCCACTGGTCGGCGGATCCGCCCTCGCAAACCCGCTCTGCGAACGATTTCCTCCACCAATCCATCGACCTCACCGTCGCCGCCGAGGAACTGGGGCTGGACGGTGCCTACTTTCGGGTCCACCATTTCGCCCGGCAAGCGGCCAGTCCGTTCCCCCTGCTCGCGGCGATTGGGGCGAGGACCTCGAGCATCGAGATCGGCACCGGGGTTATCGACATGCGCTACGAGAACCCGATGTACATGGCGGAGGACGCGGGAGCGGCCGACCTGATTTCTGACGGCCGGCTGCAGCTCGGCATCAGCCGGGGCTCTCCGGAGCAGGTGATCGAGGGTTGGCGACACTTCGGCTTCGTCCCTGGCGAGGGCGAGACTGACGTTGACATGGCACGGCTCCACACCGAGGTATTCCTCAAGGTGATCGAGGGCGAAGGGTTCGCCGAGCCGAGCCCACGGCCGATGTTCCCGAACCCACCTGGGTTGCTGCGGCTGGAGCCGTACTCCGCGGGCCTACGAGAGCGCATTTGGTGGGGTTCGAGCTCGACCGCCACGAGCGTCTGGGCTGCGAAGCTCGGCATGAACCTTCAGAGCTCGACACTGAAGGACGACGAGACCGGCGAGCCGCTCCACATCCAGCAGCGCAAGCAGATCGAGGCATTCCGCGATGCGTGGGCGGAGGCTGGACACCGACGACAACCCCGGGTGTCTGTGAGCCGCAGCATCTTCGCGCTCACGACCGAGCTCGATCATGCCTACTTCGGCCGTGACCGCAACTCCAAAGACCAGATCGGCATGATCGACGAGAACACCCGGGCGATCTTCGGACGCTCTTACGCCGCGGAACCAGATGTGCTCGTGAAGGAACTCGCCCAGGACGAGGCAGTTGAGGCAGCGGACACCCTGCTGCTCACCATTCCGAGCCAACTCGGGGTGGATTACAACGTGCACCTGCTCGGCGACCTTCTCAACTACGTGGCGCCGGAGCTCGGCTGGCGCTGAAGCGCCAGGTGAAATCATAAGTATGTGTCGGGGGATCCGAGTCGCAGCGAGCGACCATGAGCCGATCCTCCGTAGAATTGCCTCCTGCTCAGCCCATCACTCGCGACAATCCGAACGGAGGGAAATGGGTCGCTTCACCAGGGACTGCCCAAGGGTCTTTGGGGGTGGATAGATCCGCTTCGGCCGCTGCGGTTCCCGGGCTCACGCGCAGTGACCCGCACGCTCCCGGGATCGTCCGCGAGCGGGGCGCCCAGGGCTTTGACTATCTCGATCCCTCTGGTACTCGGGTCACGGACGTGGCAACGCTCGAGCGCGTCGGTGCCCTCAGTATCCCGCCAGCCTGGAGGGACGTCTGGATCTCGCCTGACCCGGTCGGCCACATTCAGGCCACCGGCGTCGACAGCCGGGGCCGGACCCAGTACCGGTACCACCCGTTGTGGAGGGAGCAGCGTGAGGCCCAGAAGTTCACGCATATGGTCGGGTTCGCACGCGCGCTGCCGAGCTTGCGGACCGCCACCGTGAGGGATCTGGGCCGCCCGGAGCTCGATCGTGACCGGGTGACTGCCGCGGCAGTGCGGCTGATCGACCTCGGCCTCTTCCGCATCGGCGGTGAAAAGTACGCCGAGCTAGATCATCACTATGGCGCGACCACGATACAAAAGCGGGACGTCACGCTCACGCGGGACGGCGTCACCTTCGATTACATCGCCAAGGAAGGCAAGCGCCGGACAATCAGCATCGACGATGACGCGGTCCTCCGCGTCGTGCGTGACCTATTGCAGAGCGACAACGGTGACGGAACGCTTTTCTGCCTGGAGTCTCGCGGTGCGTGGCGGCCTTTGCGCTCTCACGAAGTGAGTACGTACATCGCGATCCGCGCCGGAGGACACTTCACCGCGAAGGAATTCCGCACCTGGAACTCGACCGTACTCATGGCGTTGTTCCTCGCCAACTCAGGCCCGGCCCCGACGGCCCGGACCCGCAAGAGCGCGATCCTGGCCGGCGTTCGCGGGGTGGCGGACTGGCTGGGTGACACTCCGACAGTGACGCGAAATTCCTACATCGACCCCCGGGTCATCAGCCGCTACGAGTCAGACGGACAGCTTCCTACGATTCCCCGCGTGCCGGCCGCCCTCCCCGTCGCCGCTGAGGCCGAGGTCGCCGTCGCCGAGCTGCTCACCTGAAGTGGTCGGGAGCTCACCTACTCGCCGATTCCGTAGAGAAAATCGTCGAGCGTCTGCCAGCCGTTGTCTGTAAGTCGCCCCCCGCCCAGGTCCGCGGCCACGACGACGGTGACCCCGTCCGGGTCGCGGGCTACCACTGCCGTCCACTCGCTGTGATCACGTCGGTTGACCAGGAGTTTCCGAGAGTGCAACTCGCTCGCAATCCGTTCCAGTTGATCGACCGAGTCGGCCTCCAATATGAAGGCCCGCAGACCGACATGGCGAGCTCCTCCGATGGGACTGCTCCCGAACGCCCGCAGCACAATGACCTGAGGATTGTCGCTTCCCGGAGCGCTCACCGCCGCCAATTGCTCCTCTTGGGAGCGCACCGTAAAGCCGAACACCTCACGATAGAACTCAATCGATCGGTTGAGATCGGCCACGTTCACCACAACACCCTGAAAGTTCATTCCGTGCTCCAAGTTCTGGTTGGGCAGAGGCACCGTACGTAGCCCCCGTTATACCCGAGCTGCATCTTCCATCCAGACTTGCCCAGGTTCACCGGCGCATCAAGAACGCAGAGCCTTGCAGGATCTCGACATCCAGTCGGCCAGAAACCATGCCGTGTCTTCGAATCGCTCGAGCTGCGTGTCACCGCCCTCGGCGGTGCACTGCATCGGCTACAGACCGGAAACGAGCTCGGCGACTATGTCTGCCGCCGGTTGTGGCTGTCTGGCGAGCGCAACGCTCTGTCCGGCCCACTGCGAGAGCGCTTCGATGTCACCGGTGGTCCCCACCATCGGCGGCGCCGGCTCGTAGCGAACGATTGCTTCGCCAGAGGCAAAGTGCGCAATGACATCGCCGTATCCGGGTCGTCTCTCCAGAGGCGGCCGGCCCGCTGCCTCCCACATCTCGGCTGTGGAGTTGCGCAGAGCACGGTGGGGGGAATCGGGCCACCCGACGTCGTAGAGGTCGGGGTACCACTGCGCATCGGCCTCGGTCGCGCGTATCAGGCGACCGCGGTATTCGTCGTGGATGGGCATCTCTTGGGCCAAGAGAAACCGGGTACCCACCCACGCTGCCTGAGCCCCCAGCGCGAGCACGGCGGCCACGCCGCGAGCGTCCCCGATCCCGCCGGCGGCGATCACCGGCACCGGTTCCACCGCGTCCACGACGGCGGGGACCAAGGGAAGCGTCGCAATCTGCCCCCCGATGTGCCCCCCGGCTTCCCAACCCTGCGCCACGATGACATCAACTCCGCTGGCAACTGCGCGCCGCGCCTCTTCGGCGCTTCCGACCGTACACAGAACGAGTCCGTTGGCGTCGTGGACCTGTTCGACGTAGCCGGCAGGATCTCCCAAGAAGAGCGACACGATCCGCAGGCCGGCTTCGAGGGCATCATCGAGGCGATGGTGCTGATCGGAGGTGAGAACCAGATTGCCGCAAAAGGGACGATCGGTCAGCGCCGCCGTCTGGCGGACCACATCTCCGGCGGGAGTGGACCACGTCAGTGTGATCATGCCGAGCCCGCCGGCATTCGAGACCGCTGCTGCCAGTTCGGGCACCGCCACCATGGCCGCCAGGACGATCGGGTGTTCGATCCCGAGCAGCTCACAGACCGGCGTTCGCACCGTGACCACCTCTCTCTCTTTCCGCCTTGCCGCGTCCGCGACCAGCCGGGTGTACCCGTCAGGCCGGCCTCGACCGATTCACTTTCAGCTATGACTCATACGACGACGGAGTCGCCTCGGGAGCCCGCTTGTTCCATCCGTGAAAGTTCGAGTAGTCGCCTGCTTCCCAGGCCTCGCGCAGGCCCGGCTTGCTGAGGTCCCAGTCGGGACGGATTTCGCTCGACACAGCGCACAAGTCGGACCAGAGGTCGTAGAACGACGGGCGCCCCCAGAACCAGTAGCCGTTGTAGATGCGGTGAACCACGAGTCCCGGCTTCAGCACCAGAGTGTGGGGGATCATCGGATCGTGCTCGGGGTCGGTGTATTCCTGAATGTCGAGGTCCTTTTGCACTGTCCGAGCGGGGTCGGAGAGAAAGGGCCACTGGGCGCCGACTGCGCCACGGAACTCCTGTGACGAGTGGTGGTCGTCGGTCGAGATCGTGGCGACCTGGGTGTACGCGACGGCGATCTTCGGGTAGTTCGCCGCGAGCTCCAGGTGCTGCTGGTGCTCCTTCGGACAGTAGTTACCCCGGGCCAGCGTGAGGACCAGTGGGTCGTCGCCTTGGATCTCGCTGAGCTTGCGCACCGTGTTGGTGTGGTCCGGCAACGAGTAATCGGGGAAGACGGCGCCAGGGGTGATATCAGATCGCATGGGATCCCTGCCTTTCGGTCTTCATGACGGCGCTGGAGAGGGCAACCAAAATGACCAGTCCCCCTCTGGGTCGGTGGTTTGCCCTACCTCGATCAGATAACCGTCGGGATCGCGGATGTAACAGCGAATCTCGTACTGGTGGTGTTTCGGCGGCGTCAGGAAGTCGGCCCCTCGCGCACTCCATTCCGCGTAAACGGCTGCGATGTCTTTGACCCGGATATTGAGGAAGCTGCTGACCCGGTCCGGATCGGTCGGCGTCTCCAGGGTGACGGTGGGTTTGTCGTCGGTCGGGCCTCCGCCAACGTTGATGATGATGAAGCTATTGGCGAGCGCGACATAGGTCACCTCTCCAGAAAAGACGACCTTGCCGCCGAGTACCTCGGTGTAGAAGCGGCGGGAGCGCTCGACGTCATCGGACACAATGAAATGGGCCAGCACAATGTCACCTTCGGGCCCTGTGGGTTCGGCCAACTGGCACCTCCGCTGGTTGGGACTCGCGACCCGCCTACTGGCGGGGCTCGAGCCGCTATTGCAATGATCGGGATTCCCTCTGTTCCACAGAATATTTCGGCCACCGTATGGTCCCGATGGTCCGACCCTCAGTTAACCGCTTGAACCAGGCGAATGGAAGGGCCTGGTCAAAGTTGCATCTCGGCGGATCGGGCGGAAACCCGTCGACGAAACCCACGACCACGCCGAGGCCAAGGTCTGCAGCAGCCGGACAATTTCCCTGGCTCCCCTGGAGGGATCCCTGGCTCCGCTGGAGGTGATCCGATCTCTGGGAGATCCCGCGGAAAGCAATCCTGCCTGCACTGTGACGTCCCCCTTCGTCAGCATCGAGGGAAATATGACCAGGTGAGAGTCCCAATTCAGGGCCCCATCGTCAGGGGGATATCAGAGGGGGCGCTCCGCTCGGCGGCGTGAACGCTGCCACGGCGATTCGCTCGTGGTGGCAATCGTCTTCACCATTCTGCGATGCGTTCTACCTGCGGCGTCCAGGACGGATCCGGGTTGGGGGAGGGAATCGATCACGTGCGCAACGCGTTGATTTCATACGTGAGATCTGTTCGCGCGCCGATTCGGCCGTGTCGTTCGTCGCGGCCACTGCGACCTGAGGCGCGGTCGTGAAGCTTGAGGTGGTGGTCCTCGCCCTTACGGCGAGCGTGTTCACTGCGCTGGCCTCGGTCGCTCAGCGTCGGGCCGCGGCGCCTGCACCGGGTCAGAACGGCCTCGGGCTCCACCTCATCCACTACCTGCTCCGTCGGCCCGTATGGTTTCTCGGGATCGCCAGCATGATCCTCGGCTTCGTCTTTCAGGTGGCGGCTCTCCGGGTCGGAAGCCTGAGCCTTGTGCAGCCGATCATCGCGACCGAGCTACTCATCGTCTTTGCAATCATCGCTCTGCGCCATCGGCACAGGGTGCATGCTCGTGATTGGCTTGCAGCCCTCGGAATGGCCATAGCTCTTGGAGGGTTTCTCACCCTGGCGAGGCCTGTCGGCGGGCACCATCACGCCTCGGGCTCCATGTGGGTGCTGGCAGGCATTTTCACCTTTGCGCTCGCCGCCGTCCTGGCACTCATGGCCGCTGTGCCCGGAGCACGGGGTGCCCATCCCACCGCAAACCGCAAGGCAGCTCTTCTCGGCATCGCGGCGGCCGTCGGGTTCGGCTTCGTGGCGGCCGTGATCAAGGAGCTCAGCACGCACTTTGCCCAGGGGCCCGCTGCGGTCTTTTCGAACTGGTCCCCCAACGTCCTGCTGCTCTCGGGCGCGGCTTCGATGTTCCTGGCCTCCCACGCCTTCCAGGCGGGATCACTCGCGGCGTCACAGCCGGGTCTGACCGTGGTCGACCCTCTCGTCGCCACTCTGCTTGGCGTCGTGCTCTTCGGGGAGAGGCTGGTCCTCGAGCCGATCGCCCTTGCCGGTGAGTTGATGGCGTTGGCCCTCTTGGTGGGCAGCGTCGTTCTTCTCAGTCGCAGCCCGCTCATCCGAGGCGAGGAAGCTTCCCAAGCTCGCGCGCAGACCCGCGACGACTGCTCCGAGACGGTCGCGCGACGCCGTCAGCGGATCGGGGCGACAGCGCGGGGACGTTACGCGCGCCTCAACAACCCCTCGACATTTTCAGCGGGAAGGCCATCCCGAACGGCTCTCGAAGCCGGAAACCCCCCACGTCGCTCGGGTCTCTCGAGAACACCCTGAGCACTCAGCACGGAAGCAAAGGACCCGCATGGTCCCTGCTCGGTGGGACGAACTGTGTTCCTGAGCATCCGAACGAAAGCGCCGATGGCAGGGCCAACGTCAACGACCAGCGAGACAGTCGATGGTGACACGTCGACCCGGCATGACGGCGCCCTCCCCGACTCCTCGGGCGAATACTTGACAAAATCCATCTGGTAACCGACCATCGACCCCACGGATTTCGGGCAGCGATCAACGACGGGGAGAACATCGACATGACTTCGGTTGCATCGGGCGTCCAACTGGCCATCACACCCTTGACGGGCACAACGGGCGCTGAGATCCGTGGCGTGAACCTGCGCGAGCGACTCGAGCCGGCGACCGTTGACGAGATCCGTCAAGCCCTCGTCGAGTACAAGGTGATCTTCTTCCCCGGTCAGCACCTGACGACGGAACAGCATCTTGCCTTCGCCGCCCAGTGCGGCGAAATCACCGAGGCCCATCCCGTCTCACGTGGCAACCATGGCCACCCGGGGCTTCACGAGATCGATTACAGCGCGATCCGGAAGTCCTACGCGGGCCGTCACGATGCGCTGCGAAAGCCACGGCGTGACGGGTGGCACACCGATGTGACCTTCATGGAGACCCCTCCGATGGGTTCGATCCTCAACGCGCTGGCGATGCCCGAGCACGGTGGCGACACAGTCTTTGCCAACACCGAGGCGGCCTACGAGGGACTTTCGCCGCAGTTCCGGGAGTTCCTGGACGGTCTGGTGGCGGTGCACGACGGGGAGGAGGCATTCGGCCAGGGCCTCCGGGCCGACGGATATGCCGAATGGGACGGGAAGAGGTTCACAGAGTTCACTCCGGTCGAGCATCCGTTGGTCCGAACCCATCCTGAGAGCGGCAAGAAGTGCCTTTTCGTGAACCCCGAATTCACCTCTCACATCAAAGGATTCTCCCGCCGCGAGAGCGACGGCATTCTCGAGTTGCTCTACGAGCACATGATCCATCAGAAGTACCTTGTTCGCTACAGCTGGCGTGAGGGCGATCTCGGGTTCTGGGACAACCGGGCCACCATGCATTTCGTTGTCGTCGACTACGGCGAACAGCACCGATTGATCCAGCGCGTGACGCTGAAGGGTGAGCGCCCGTTCTGAGCGCGACAAGCGAAGAGCTGGCGAAGCGTCACCGCCAGGTGCTCGGGCTCCGAGCCTCTCATCCTGGTTAGTCCAGCGGGAACCCCAGGGACTCCGCTGCGTCGTGGGTGGGCCGTCCGGCCCATCGGCTGGCGTAGTTGTCGAGGGTGGACAGTGATCGTGGCTGGACGTGGTCCAGGTAGAGACGGCCGCGCAGGTGGTCGAATTCGTGTTGGACGATGCGCGCCGCCCACCCCGAGAACACCTGGTCGATGGGTTGGCCGTCCTGGTCCAGCGCCTCGACGCGCACGGCCCGGTGACGGGCGACCACTCCGGTGAGGCCGGGAACGCTGAGGCACCCTTCGTAGAAGCTGATGCGTTCGTCTTCGACCGGCTGCACCATGGGGTTCACCAGGACGGTGAATGGCAGGTACCTGCGCTCCCGGGCCGCCCGTTCGTCGTCGCTGAGGCGGCCCCACTGTTGAGGGCCATCCTGAAGCACCGCGAGCTGGAGGGAGACGCCGACCTGGGGTGCGGCGAGTCCGACGCCGGGGGCCAACTCCATGGTCGTGCGCATTTGGGCGATGAGATGGCGCAGTTCCGGAGTATGCAGCGCGGACGGTTCGACCAGTTCGGCAGCACGGCGCAGGACCGGGTCACCGCACTGAACGATCGGCAGCGGGTCGTGATCGCCAGGGAGAGTAACTGCCCCGGTCATGTATCGCGCTCCGCCATTCGGTCAGAAGACTCTTGGTGCGTCGAAGCCGAGCCGACGTTGCTCAATGACGAGGCAACGGTCCTCGACGTAGAGCAATCCGGCCTCCTCGCTGATGGCGCGCGCCTCGTCTGAGGTGATGCCGAGCTGGAGCCATAGTGCTGTCGCACCAGCGACAACCGCTTGGCGGGCGATGTCGGCAGCCTGCGGTGAAGGCCGGAACACGTCCACCAAGCCCACCTGTTCGGGGATGTCTGCCACATGGCGATACACGTGCTCGCCGAGGATCTGCGCCGCATGGGGGTTGACAGGAATGATCCTCCAGCCGTGACGCTGCATGTGGGCGGGAACGGAGTGGGCGGCCTTGGTCGGTGTGGCGCTTGCTCCGACAACTGTAATGGTGGCATACGACGTCAGGATCTGTTCGACCACATCATCGGTGTCGGACACCGCCCTCTACGGTAGCGCTCGGCATCAAGTCTCCACACGTAGCTCACCGCCGATGCAATGCCGCCTATTTCGCACATTGGAGTTCTGGCGAGCCCGCCCGAGATGTAAGTTCAGCCCTCATGCGGTTGTTGTTGGTTGCCCCACCCGGAGCAGGCAAGGGTACCCAGGCCGCCAAGCTTGCCGACCACTACGGGGTCGCGAACCTCTCGAGCGGGGAGCTGCTGCGTCAGGAGATTGCAGCAGATTCCGAAATAGGGAGAAAGGCAATCGAGTACGTTCGGCGAGGTGATCTGGTACCGGACGATCTGATATTTCGAGTTCTCGCTGAGCCGCTGATCGAGGCAGCACGCAATGGCGGCTATGTGCTCGATGGCTTCCCCCGAAATCTCCGCCAAGCCGAAGCGGCGTATCGAACCGCGAAGGAGACTCCGTCGATTGAGCTGCAAGCCGTGGTGCATCTCGATGTCCCTCTCGAGGAGCTCACGAGGCGGTTGCTCGCTCGGGGTGGCCAGGAGGGGCGTATTGACGATGCAGAGAACGTCGTGACGCACAGGCTCGAGGTGTTTGCCGCCGAAACCGAGCCGCTCCTGGGCTTCTATCGTGGACGCGGATTGGTCTTGGATATCAACGGCAATCAGGATGTTGATCGAGTATTTCGGGCGATCGTCAAAGGCCTTGATCGTGATCGTCGCCGCGCCCGTGACTGAGGCCAGGCCTGCAGAGATCGGTGCTGCTCACCCCTGGGCTTCGATCGAGACCTCCTCCCATTCCCGCCAGGTCGCCAGTCTCTGCTCGTAGTCCTCGACAGCCAGCTGCAGCGGCCCGTCTCCGAAGAAAACCCGAAGCGGCGGCTGCTCGGCGTCAACGATCTTCAGTACCGCTCGCGCCGAGGCCGTGGGGTCACCCTGTGTCTGCGTCCGCGCGGCCCGGAATGCGGCGGATTGGGCACGAACGTCGTCGTAGGCCGCCATGGGTTGGGCGTGTTTGGCCGACGCGCCGCCCCAGTCGGTGGAGAATCCGCCAGGTTCAATGAGCGTGACGTGAATGCCGAAGCCACTCACTTCGGCCGCCAATGCCTGGCTGAATCCCTCCAGTCCCCACTTCGAAGCGTGGTAGGCGCCGACGTTGGGGAAGGCCGAGATGCCCCCGATCGAAGACACCTGCAGGAAATGGCCCGAGCCCTGTGCGCGCAACAGCGGAAGGGCGCCCTGGGTGACCCACAGGGCGCCGAACAGATTCGTCTCCATCTGTTCTCGCAGTTCGGCCTCCGAGAGTTCCTCGATCATCCCGAACTGGCCGTAGCCGGCGTTGTTGACGACGACGTCCAGCCGCCCGAAGTGCTCAAAGCCCCGTCGCACGGTGGCGAACACCGCCGGGCGGTCAGTGACGTCGAGCGGGAGGGCGAGTATGGCATCCGGGAAGCGCTCCACCATGTCTTTGAGCGAATCGGTGTTGCGGGCCGTGGCCACGACGCGGTCGCCGCGGTCGAGTGCTGCGAGCGCCCACTCGCGCCCGAAGCCGCGGGAGGTTCCGGTGATGAACCAGGTCTTCATGCGTCCTCCTGGATGGTCGGGTCTGCCTCGAAGGTGATCGGTCTTTTTCGGTGCAGATTTGGTTCTAGCAGGGCCGGCGGAATCTCCTTCCATACAACCGAGCTGGCCCTTCGCGAGTTGGCGAGAACGCCCGGGGAGCTGACACGTCGGCGGGGAACGCCCGGTAACCTCCGCCTGCGCGACGAACGGAGGAGACACAATGGCTGACAACCTCATCCGACTCGACGAGACCACCCGGGCGGCTGTGGCCTCGGGGCGGCTCGTCCATCTGGCCACCATCAACCCGGACGGCACTCCCCAGGTGACCTGTGTCTACGTCGGTTGGGACGGGGACGACATCGTCGCCGGCCATCTCGCCGATCACGTGAAACTCCGCAATATCCGGCGCGATCCTCGGGTGACGCTGTCCGTCGAATCCGATGTTCCCTTCGAGGGATTCAGCCCCTACGTTGTGATCAAGGGGATCGCCCGCGTCGAGGAGGGTGGGGCGGTACCCGTGCTCCGCCGC
>Ga0302325_10019990_pt1 | contig 14056 bp, 14 predicted proteins | sample Palsa_T0_2_FD_201948 | JGI IMG/M metagenome (GOLD analysis project Ga0302325, IMG submission 201948) | Peat permafrost microbial communities from Stordalen Mire near Abisko, Sweden - Palsa_T0_2 | ecosystem: Environmental > Terrestrial > Soil > Palsa > Peat permafrost | place: Sweden: Abisko... | reverse complement strand
TGTTGGCTCGACGCCTCACCCGTGGAATGTCCACAAGCATCCCTAACTTTTCTTTTCTCCAGATTGTATGAAAATGCGTTCACATCCTATATTACTAGCAGCTTGTCTGCTCCCAGCCTTATATGCATCACCTATTGGCGATCCAGCCCTGCAAGCGTCATTGGAGGACCTGAAATCATCCCACCTTCAGACCTCCTCCCAGCGGCTGCATGGCAGATTCCTGCACATCTCAGGTGGGTGAACAGCCCTATCTGTGGAAGTGGTCTGACCAGATCTAGACCTGCATCCTGATCCATACTATAAAATCCATTCGTCCACCGACGAGGAAGATGCGTGCCATCGCGGCAAAGGCTTGGCCGGCACGTACGGCGCCGAAACCTCAGATTGTGATACTCCCTACTCCCTAATAAATGCGACATTCAAGTGGATTGCGGAAAATGTCCGAGATGTTGATTTCGTAGTGTGGACGGGCGACTCGGCAAGGCACGATAACGACGAGCAGATCCCTCGAAATGCGGATGAGGTGTTGAGCACCAACCGATGGATTGCAGGGAAGTTTCAAGAGGTCTTTGGTGACGACTCAAATAAGGGCTTGGCAGTCCCTATCGTGTCGACCTTCGGCAACAACGACATCCTTCCACATAATATACTCCTATCGGGGCCGAACAGGTGGCTGAAGGAATACACGGACATTTGGCGGAATTTCATCCCGGAGGAACAGAGGCACGGCTTCGAGCGAGGAGGCTGGTATTCCGTCGAGGTCGTTCCTGGGAAGCTTGCTGTCTTCAGTCTGAACACTCTATACTTCTTCAAGAACAATGCAGGCGTCGACGGGTGTGCATTGCGTTCGGAGCCAGGGTACGAGCATATGGAATGGCTTCGGATCCAGCTTCAATTCATGCGTGATCGTGGAATGAAGGCTATACTTATGGGTCATGTTCCTCCAGCCAGAACCAATAGCAAAGAACTCTGGGACGAGACTTGCTGGCAGAAGTACACGCTGTGGGTCCAGCAGTATCGAGATGTTATTGTTGGAGGGCTTTACGGACACATGAACATCGACCATTTCATGCTGCAAGACAGCAACCAGGTCAATCTTCTTACTGAGGATGACGCTTCTGCCGAATCGATAGTACGCGGCACGATGGATGAAGAGCTCACAATTGAGTCCGCGAATGACTATTTGGAAGAGCTGAGAGAAGACTGGTCTGGACTTCCAAACCCAAGTGCCGCAATCAAGGAATTTGAGAATCAAACACCCGAAGAAAGCAAGAAGAAGAAGAAAAAGGGGAAGAAGGACAAGAAGAAATCCAAGAAAGAGAAGACCTTGAAGAAGATCGGCGGACCTTGGGGGGAACGATACTCGCTCACGCTTGTCAGTCCGAGTATTGTGCCCAACTTCTTCCCGACCCTTCGAGTTGTCGAATACAACATTACTGGGCTGGACACTTCGGTAACATGGGCTGGTAAGCAATCCGTGGTGGCTGCTGAGGAGAAAGATTGGCTCAATGAGGAGCCGTTCCTAAATAAGAACGATGACAAAGCATCCATCGAGAAAAAACACAAAGGGAAGAAAGACAAGAAAAAGCCGAAGGAGCCTGACTTCGTCGTTCCTCTACCACCATCGAAGGGGTCACCCCCTGGACCTGCTTATTCTCCACAGACATTGACGCTCTTGGGCTACACTCAGTACTTCGCGAACCTCACGCATATCAATAACGACGAAGCGACCGCACCAGAGGCCCTTGATCTCAAAGATGACGTCGATGCAGACAAGTGGCAACCAGGAAAGCACCAGGGCAAGAACCCAAAACACAAGCCACATCCCAAGCATTTCCAGTTTCAAGTCGAATATGACACTTTCACGGATCCCATCTACAAGCTGAAAGACTTGACAATGAGAAGTTATCTCAAGCTAGCTCATCGAATCGGACAATACAAGCCTCAAAAGGGCGACAGTATTGATGATTTCGAAGAGGAAACATTCGATGATACTTTGGATGGTAGCGACAATGACTCAGACGATGAGGTCGATGCGGACCAAAGCAAGAAGAAGCACAGGAAGAAGAAACACCATAAGCAGCACGAGAAGAACAAGGTCTGGCTGCGATTCGTGAGACGTGCATTCGTTGGTACCTTGGACAAGGAAGACCTCCGAACTTTCGAGGAGGACGAAGTGTTGGCCCCCGAATACCGGGAGGAGCTATGATTCGTTGAGGGAATGAGGAAGATTGATAATTGGGAAGGCATTATTTGGAGTTCGCTTTGGGTAGCAGCATTTATGCATGAGGGATGGCGTTGCGGGAACGCTGGCATTGGGATGATACCATGGTTTATAACTTTATTTGGCCTGTGACATTGGGGAGTAGAGATTGCGTACGGTAGAAGTAATGATCGCGGCTCTTCGGGCTTGACTTCAACTTGATTTTATACCTTTGAGTCCAGCAGCTTGGATTTACTTGTGAAATGCCGAGTGATATTGGAAAAATGTCAAACTCCGTGCACTATTACTGTTTTGCTACGGACTTCAGCTTCCTAGCCCCCATCGTCTCCTTTAATATTGCCCCCAATTTTGGACCTCCTCGTGGTCCGTGGTCCGTGTGGTGGCCCCTTCGTAAGTATCGCCTGTTGAAACGACAAGGAGTTTCTTCCAGAAGCACATACAGTCAATTCAGGCACACAGCACTCATCACACTCAGTTGCAGTGTAGGAATGCTTCAACTGGTTCCATTGTGTATCCGTCTCGGCATGTTCCATAGCCATCCTAGCAGAGCTTCAACAACGCCATTGTCTGAATCGCACAAGAGACGCCATTTTTTCCTACTACCAGTCCCATTCCTCGTGATCAAGAAAGCACCATTCATAATCTTCATAAAGCGTAACGGCAGACTTTGTTCTCATCCCTAGCACCAGTGGATCACCGCAACATGCCCGAGCTCCTGGCACTCTCCCCAACCTGAACAGTATCTTCTTCCCCATCCTTTTCTTGCTCCCGTCCTCGGCCAGGTCCACTGGTGCTATCTCGCACACTGGCGGTTGTGGAAACACTTTCACTTCGGACCCTACTGACGCTTGCATCGCTCTGCCGCCGAGCCCGCAACGTCCGCTCTAGTTCTCTAATTCTTCGCTTCAACGCTTCGTTCTCCCTCTTTACAGCTTCCAGCTCATGTCTATGGTAAGCTGTCTCCTCATATCGACCCGTGGTCGGCACGCTCGTGACGGACTCTGTCCTGAGCTCATTCGCACTGCTCAAGGTAGCCAGATTGCCAGAACTAGGATCTCGATGGGGTGCTATGCTTGGTCGTTGTTGATAGAAGTATGGGAAGTGATCGGGATGCTGGTAGCTTGACTGGGCCGAGCTTAAAGGCGCGGGACTGCTAGCACCGCTTCTTCTCGAGCCTGTAACGGAATTTTGACGGCTGAGGGATATGGATTGTGGGATGGAGTCGTGTCGTGGTGGGTTGCCGCGTGTGCGGTCCGCAGTTGTGGAGGGAGCGGTGCTGCCAGCTATTCCACCGACGGTGCTCAAGCTTGCTGCTGTGATGCTTCGTGTGCTTGTGCTGGATGAGGAGCGGTGGTGTCTGCGCTGTGAAGGAGCGGGATGACTGGGGCCAGATAGGAGGTGGTTTGCGTTATGATCACCAGTGTCTGGGAGACCGGCGGATGTAGAGGAAGTGTTGGAAACGACGGAGGCATTTTGTGCTGCTCGTAGCATGGATAGTTCGCGGGTTAATCTATTGACCTATTGTACTTGTTAGCTTTGAGCCATTTTTGGGAGCCTGCGGTTCTTACCACAGCTTCTTGCTCCTTCTCCAATTGGAGGTGAAGATCCGCAGCAGTCAAAGGTCTGGGATGTCTCAAAGGGCCAGGACCAGTTCCCACACCTGTGTTATCACCAACGGTGACACCAGCTGTACCTGTTGCTATCGTAGCCATGTTGGGAGAGGCTAAAGGAGGAGAGCTGTGGTTGACAGCGTTTTGATTCGAAGGGAGGATGTTCAACGAAGGTGAAGTTGGAGGGATAGCAGGTGGGGCCATCTGAGTGGAAGTGCGTCTCGAAGTGTTCCTCGAAGTGAGACGCGGGGACGAAGCCAAGGGTCGTGGAGACGGGGGCATCGTATTCAAGTCCGGAGCCATGCTTTCGGTGGAAGACTGCTCAACGAGAGAATAAAAGACGCAGAACGGATCGTGGCCTAGAGGATGATATTGTCAGCCTGGTCCCTTTCCCTTCCCGTGGCTTTGGTGAGCGGGACGCCGTTCAACGTGGTCGCATTGAGATATGTGACTAAAAGGGAACCAGCAATTTCGCGTCGTCGATCGCGATCCACGCCAATCAAAGGCCCTCCAATCAATTATCACGTGCTTACAGATTACAAGGCTGTTGCGGTGGGGGTGGGGAAATACGTCATGAGCTTTACGAGTAGTGAGTGAGTTAAAAGAACGTCGAATTCAGCATTTTGGCCTGCTTCTTCTTTCAAACTCATCACGCATAGTCCATTGAGAAATTCTATAAAAAGTAAGTTTTTAGATCTGACTTTCATCAACCAGCTCTTCTCAACCACTCCCTCTTTCCTCCGCCTCCTAAACACATCAGCAACAACAAAAATTGCCCCTCACTTTCATTATTCCAATTCCCACAAGACTACCATAGCTAACAACACTAATCTACAGATCAAAAATCCCACGATTCCAAACAAGATGTCTGCACAAAACGAAGGCCGTCAATCCCCTCCCCCGGAGAGATCCACCGGTGCCCAACAACAAGATACTCCATCTGATGGTCAAGGTGTGAATGAGGGTACCAACAACAAGGAAGAGAGCAAGTCACAACTTGAGGTATATCTCTTTCTCTAGTATCTGTGCAATTGGTAAAGCTAATTTTTGGTCTTCAGAGTCTGTCATCTAACCTAAAGGGACCTCTTGACGATCATTTGAAGGATACCGTTAGCAAGACAACGAACCCGCCACGGAGTGAGAAGTAGAGGATGCTGGGAACTGGGAAAAGACAGCATGAAAGGGGTGTACATCAACTGAGCATTAGAGAATTACGAAAACACATAATGATTTTACGTTGACCATCGGCAAATAGAAGTCTTTGGAAACTTAGCAGAACGCCTCGGTCCTTCACATGATCATGAGGTACGAAAAATTGCCATACGTTCTGAATGTATTGAACCTATGCCTATCACAACCATTGTGTTCTGCCTTCGCTCAGTAATAGTTGCTCAAGCTCAACCGGTATCTCCATAATCATCCTTTCATGTCCACATATCCCATTCGGTGTTTCGTAAATCATGCAATAACGGCAAAGCAACGAAGAACGCAGGACCAAATCATGCGTAGGTCTTCTTTTCTGGCTCCAATGGAGCAATGTTCGCAGAATCGACAACGCCAGTAGAAGCAGTGGCAGCATCATGTGCAGAAGGGGTGGAAGCTGAAAAAGGGGCGCGAGCCATGTCAGCGAAATCTAACAATCGGTACATTCCACACCCTGACTGGTGACCCAAAGGAAGAAATTATTTGGAGCAGCCGCTGCAGGCACACTTTCCAGCCGCACATGGGCAGTCCTTTTCATTGCCACCGCATTGACACTTGGTTTTGTCAGAATCGGCAACCTTCTCGGTTTGTGCCTTTGGGCAAGATGCGCAAGCACATTCGCCGGGTGCACAACCACAGATTTCAGTCTTTCCGCCGCAGCCACAAGTAGTCTTGTCTGAACCTGAGACCTTCTTGACATCCGACTTGTCGCAATTTGCACAGGCACACTCGCCAGGCTTGCATGGACATTCTTCAGCCACGCTACCACATTTGCACTTACTCTTCTCGGTACCAGGTACGGTTGAGACACCGCCTTCTTGCTTCTTGAGATCTGCCAAACGACGAGCCTCGGCGTGGATATCCTGGACTTGGCGGGAGGTTTGGGTGTAGAAGTCGACTAGCTTTTGTCCAGTTGGAGTACTAGCGGCCTTTTCGTAGTAGGAAGTCAGTCCAGAGAGGAGAGTGTTGGTCTTCTGGGAGACACCATAAGATTGGTCAACAGAGCGGGCCTTGTCGGTGGCGCGGTATTTCTCATTCAGGCCTTGGATAGTCGAGACAAAACGAGTGGAAACACCGTGCTTTTGGTCGAGATCGATAGCACGCTGGATGGCCTGGTCTCCAAGGACGTAGCCGTGAGCAAGGTACTCAGCGACAATACGGCTTCGTGGCTTCTCCTCCTGAGTGATCTCATCACTGTCACGCTCGGTGTTCTTTGTGAAGTGGCTTCCGTCATCGTCAGTGCTGCCCGTAGCAGATGAGACCTGGACTTCGGTGGCACCAAGCTTTGTGTTGTCTAAGAGGAGTGCGGTCTTGGCTGCGGTCTCCTTTTCGAAGGTGACTGTTGCATTTTGGGTCTCGCCAGAGGGAGTGATCTCGAGGTTACTGATCTTGCCACTGCAGATGATTGTTAATTACTGACATCTCAAATCGTGATGGAGTGCAACTTACCAGAAAGAGAAGAAATCCTTGACCTCCTTCTCGCTCGTGGCGGAGCTGATGTTCTTGACGTGAACGGTATTTGCAGACATTTTGTCGGTTGCTTTTGTTTTGATGTGAAGTCGGGCTGTGATTTTGTAATGTTGTAGACGGAATCAATTGAGATGGAAGAATTGTAGGGTATGGTTTCTTTTGTAGTGGTGGTGTGGAATGTTCTCGGAGGGCAGATGTCAACGAAGATAAAGTAAGGGTAGAACCGTGATCGCAATCGAGGAAGGGAAGGGGCAGCTGCGCCACTCTGGGGGGATGACGTCGCTAGTGTAAGCCCCAATTTGGTTTAGCTGCGAAAATCAGGGTGCATTGCGTTCAGAGTCGCACCTGGGCACGTATGATGTTTTCTCATTCCCACCAATGCAGATAAGCTTTTCTTCTGCATGTGAAAGCGGCAAATTTGGAGTACTTGTGATGAATACGGCAGTTTCAAGTTTGCCATGCTTCCCACCAATCCAACCAAGCCAAGTGCATCGATCACGTGCTTCAGGTTTGAATAGGGGGCCTGAAAGTTACGCGTCGAAGGCGCTCAGCGGCAATATCATCCAGGCAGCCTCGAATTTATATGACATTGACATATGGCCACAATTCACATGTTAGAAATATCAAGTTGTGGAATATGTTACGCATGCCACTCGCCACTCAATACACCGACCTATCTCGCTTGAGCTGCAGTTCTCTGTGAATGTGTGGAATACATACTGTGGTAAAAATGATCTACAACTGTTCATAAGAGACTACAGTTTCCACGGTTTTCGGCAGCCTGATCGACGGATAATCTTGGATAATCAAGAGATTATACAGGAGATACTCCCTCTGGACAATTCCTCTCAGCTTCTTCTTTCTTCCCTTCTAAATCTTTCAGGCAAGGCGCGAAGAACATCTCCCCAGTTGCGGCTCTCTTGACTGTCCGAACTGCAACCATAATCCAAAGCAATGTGACAGCGACGGAAAAGATCTATCACTCGTTAGCCCAGGTCGCATCGAAAGAGAGGCAGGGAACGTCGCATACTGTGCCCAAAACCTTGAAGAAAGTGGATGGCAACTCTTTAGCCATCTGAGTTGTACTAGTGGTGAATACCCCGAGCGGGAATGTGAATCCCCACCATCCCATGTTGAAGGGGAATTTACTCCTCGTGATACTGGCCGCAGCAAAGAATAGCCAAACGAGGGCAAATCCCCACATTATTGTCGCTACCAGCCATCCTAGCACATATAGTATTTCCGCAGAATTGGTTGTAGAAGATTGCAAGGTCCCCGTTTTAGCGAAAATGCGGAGAGCAACAGAACCAAGATTCATGATGGCATAACCTCCTTGTCCGAGAGGTCCTAAAGGCAAGAATACCGAGACGATAACTTCTCGTGGAGGAAGGGCATGAAGAGTAAGACGTTGGAAATAGATAACCAGGACGGCCATGGCGAGAGGTACACCAGTACCCCAGAGGATGTAGGAGACAATGATCGTCCACAGAGCATGGTGCGGGTTGGGAAGGACAGAGGCTATAATGGAGCCAGATGCAGAAGCGACTATAGGCGCCACAATTGGTAGAAGCCAGACTGCTGTCATTGTTGAGAGCTGGTTTCTATGAACGTACATTCTTGATTTGTTAGTTGATTCCTAACGGCATTAGGAGAGTGTTTTCCGTACATGACGAAGGGCATGTAGAAGCAACATGCCAAAGAGATAATCACATCGATCCACCATAGTCCCCATGCCTAGTCAATGTCAGAGTAGAGAAGATCATTGAGGAGTGGATGAAGCGTACAAGTTGCACCCATCTGTAACCCCAGGCTGGTACACAAACAAACACGATCATGTTGATAATTGTAGCTAGGCCCATTGGGAAGGTGCCTATGAAAAGGCTCTGTGCTGGATGTCGAATCATTGCAAACCAAATTTCAGGATACACCGTGTACCGTACAATCGAGATGAAAGTAAATAGAATGAATAACACAACATTCTTGGCAAATATCACCACTGAGATCCAGTAGAGCCAGTCGCCATTGTAAGGTAGGTTATGGAGGAGTATAGAGACAATTCCAGTTCCCATAGTCACCGAGAACCAAGAGGGAGTGAAATTCCTGACGATCTTCCGCCATCCTCGTTCGTGCTTGGGTTTTGGGGTATGGCATGTCTCCGACTTCTCAGACTCATTCAGGTGGGAATTGCTTGCTGGCTGCAATCCATAATCTGGCCCCAACATCCCTTCATTATTTGGGTCATTTGGGACAGAATGGTTTGCTTGATATCTTTGAGTCATTGAAGAAATTGAGGAAGTTAAGGAAAGGAATAAAGATCACCAAACAAAGACGAGGCAAAATTGCAACTACGAAATGCTCACAGGAGTCGCCATCCTTTAAAGACTTCTTCAGAGGAATTAGTGCTCTTCTTTCCTACAGTCAGCATTTTTCGTTGTGGCGATCAGTCACCAGCTGTTGTTGTTGGACCCCTGTTTCCGGCGACTTCCGGGATTCCATTACTACACGTCTTCCACTCAAGGACGGATCGCGAACGCCTTGTTTTTATTGTTCAATTAGAGAAATTCCTCTTTTCTTGCACGATTCGGTCTCATTTTGTCGGTGTGATGCAAGGCTGAGGCCCGAGGTCGGGAGATGCCCGAGGCTTAGGCACGCGGCAGCTTCCTTTGACATCTACCTAGCATCAACAACCTCATCCAATGCCAGCCCATCATGGACGACGATGATGATTTCGGGGCTGATCCCGAGTTCCTAGCAGCTCTTGCTGCCTCCGAACCTTCACGTCCAGCACCCGCTCCTTCACGAGTTCAACAACCAACTCCTCAGCGAATCCAGCAACCAACCCCGCAACGACTCGACCGCGCCCCTCCAACGACCACCTCCTCTGGCCCCAAAGTCGTGCAGCCTACTCCCCAAGCAATAGCCTCCAAGTCAACCAGCTCCTCGATACTCGTCTCCCCGCGTCAAAAGGGAAATCCAATACTCGCAAATCTCCGTTCATTCGCATGGGAATACTCGGACATCCCCGCAGACTACCTCCTAGGACTCACAACATGCGCGCTCTTCCTCTCCCTCAAATACCACCGCCTACACCCTGAATACATTTACAACCGAATCAAAGGCCTTCAGGGCAAATACAATCTACGAGTCCTGCTCACAATGGTTGATATTGGAAATCACGAAGACAGTTTGAAAGAGTTGTCGAAGACGAGCTTGGTGAATAATGTTACAGTCATTCTTTGTTGGAGTGCGGCAGAGGCAGCGAGATATCTGGAGTTATATAAGAGCTATGAACATGCAAATGCGGGTGCGATCAGAGGGACGGAGAGCAAGGGTTATGCAGAGAAGATGGTGGAGTTTGTGACGGTGCCGAGGAGTATCAATAAGACGGATGCGGTATCACTGGTTAGTGCTTTTGGCAGTATAAAAGCCGCCATTAATGCTAGACCTGAGGAGATTGCTGTCGTTGGTGGCTGGGGTGAGAAGAAGGTGAGGAGATGGTGTGCAGTTGTGGATGAGCCGTTCAGAGCTAGAAAGGCTGCTAAGAAGGGTCTGCTTAGGAAAGAGACAACAGGGGATGGAGAGGAAGAAATAGAAGGCGTGCTGGATCGAGCTCTGCCGCTAAGCCGAGTCCCAGCTAGAGAAATGATTGCAAGACGAGAGAAAGACCAGTCCTCCGGTCTAGAGAAGCCGAATGAGCCTCTGGATTCCGGAAACACGACGGAACCTGTAGGCCAGTTCCACCTCTGGGATCCCGATGACGATGATGAAGAGGCTTTGATAGCTGCAGCCGCAGAAGAAGAACAGAGAGCAGCGATGGAGAAGAGGAAAGAAATGGCAAGGAAGGACGATGAGCTCAGTGGAGGAATTGCTGCTGCATTAGCAAAGCTGCGTGAGAAAACGTAATATACGGAAATTTTCTCATGTCGCTCTTCGTGTTGTGGTGTACCATACTATCACCACGATTCCGTGCTCTTCTCCGGATCATATTATATCATTCTCGCACTGCCTAGAACTGGTCTTCTTTATCCAAGCGGACATCCAAACCAGACATTTTACTGCCCTTCTTGGAAAAACTTTTCTTTAATTGCAACATCTGAAGTATACACTGCCATAGTGGCATTGTAACTTGTACCGTGGAAGTCAATAGCGGCGGCCCTCCCTTGCTTAATATATCATTAAATAAATTATTTAGAGTTTACATTCAGAGTTCTGAACAGATGTAACCCTCAAGTTAATTTCTTTTCAGAAGTTCCACGCGGACGCTCCTTGCTGATTAAAATTGGTTCCCCCTACCCCTAACCCCTTTCCCTTCATTGTTTTGAGGTGGATGTTATACATCTAGATAAGCAAAAGTCCGTCAGTAAAAACGTAAACGCGGATTGCAGAAATGCACCCGACCACTGCAAAGTGGCTAAACTAATGTCAATGTCCCAGTGACATTAAACAGGGAACCGTCTCCGCACTACGAGAGTAAACGGGTGATGTTCCTAATAGAATGAAACCGGCCCGCAAGGGTGCCTCAGAAGGGTTAAATGGTTCCTTCTCCTCAGGCAAAAGCCTGGGTTGTTGTTTTGCAATTTTTTCGTGGATGGCATTGTAGGATTCCTCTGTGGGCAGGAAATTAATGTACATTTCGGTCTCGACGTCCGAGTCTTCTGACTCTGAGGAGAGGGTGGGATCGAAATGCTCGTATCGTACTTGGCGCGTTCTGATTCTCCAAGTCTGTTCAGCCACTCGTGGTCGTCATGGTTTCGGGGACCGCTATGCCTGATCACGGTACGCACATTGCGGATGAGCTCAATATTCATACTGATGAGATCGTCCTCAATATCATCGATCTCTTTTCTTTGTGTTTCCGCGCGTTCAGAACTCCTGTTGTACTGAAGCTCAAGCTGAGCTTCAGAAATTCCGTTCAAAAACCGACCTGATTCTCTGACCTCCAAAATTGTTTCCGAACTTTCAATTATATCATGATGCTGCTTCATTGTGGCCTTTTCCTCTCTCCATTCTTGGAGAAACTTCCTGACCCTGGCCTAGGCATTGAAATAGTCATTCAACTTTGCGATCATCTTATCTGTGAATAGCATAGCTTTGCAACCTTTGCCTTTCATGGAAATCGGTATCAAGTTCTTGGCTCTGCCGTTCCATGTAATAGGAATCGAGTTTGGGGGTTTAGGCCAATCCCTTGAAAAAATTGACTTGTTGGCAGGTCATTTGAGCTTTGGCTTGCAGCAGAAAGTTCTCCGGGAAGCAAGTGGTCCCCCAGTTCATTCTCCTCGAGCGTCTGCATCAGATTTTCAATGATCTTTTGTTGGTTCGAGATGCACCGGCCTTGCGTCTCCGTTGGAAAAGGGGTTATCTCGAGGCAAAACCTCGGAATATTGCGAAGTGCAACGAAATCAGGAAGTTCACTTTCGTTGCACATAGCATCCAGGGGCACCATCAACTGGAACCAGCGTAAACATCTTGACTTTCGTTGCATGTAGCATTTTAAGCGAGATCTCGAGGAGACTCGAGGAGGAATCTCTGAATATTGCAAAATACAGATCATGAAGTTCAATCTCGTTGCACAACGCACTTTTAGGGGCTTCCTTATCTTGAACTAGCCTAAACTCCCCCTTTTCGTTGCATGTAGCATTTTAAGAGAAAGCTCGAGGGAAAACCTCGGAAAATTGGGAAACGCAACGAAAAGCAGGAAGTTCAATTTCGTTGCACAACGCACTTTTTAGTGTCTTCCTTATCTCGAACTAGCTCAAACTTTCCCCCTTTCGTTGCATGTAGCATTTTAAGCGAGTCCCTCATCCTACCCTCTTGGTTATCCGTACTTTGTCGATGACTTAGCCAGACGCCCGCTTTTGTACAAAATACAATAGGAACTCTCAATTGTATCCAAATATAAGAGAGAACATACGGAAACATTTGATGTCAAATTTTACTAGATTAAGTTTTTAGATTCTGAGCTTCTGAATAGAAACAGCTATCTAAAAAGCACTTACTTTACATGGGAACACCCTAACGTTTTCGGAACGGGTACTCAATTTGTAACGAAATACACATCTTTCCGAACGAGAAATGCTGTCAAGTGTGGCTTTACAATCGATTATAGCTAATTTGAGTTCCTTGCAAAATTTCTTTCGTTCCCAACTCTTCCCTTTTCGTATCATTGGATAACTTGAATACATGAGGGAAGTAATCTCAAAGACCATTTCTTTCCCATGAAGTGTTCACTCCTATCTCGCATGCTCTGTTTCTCATCAGCTTGGTAGTTTGAATGTCGGTCAACCAGGACTCTGGGAGTGTACCAGGTGAACCACCGTGAGTCGACATCCTCTGCAATTAACGGTATTCTTTGTGAATTAACTGGCAACGATAGACTCTTACTTTTGTTATTCTTTACATGTCGAGCTTGATTTTCAACTATGGTTGTGAGGTAGGTGTTCAAGTTTGTCAATAAACCCCTGAATACGGCAGTCCACAATAGCAGCTACCGCAACCCCTGAGATGAATGTCATTTAAGCGAGCATGGTTAGGCCAAGGCAGTTCCAAATTCTTGCCACTCAATATACGTACAGCAAAATTGAGCACTCAGTTCATTGGCTTTTACGAATTATTCACAGGCATAATCGGGATATGATTTAGGGAAAATTCACCATTCCACATCGCAACCTGACTTTGTCAGATTTCGGGAAGGAATTTGGTTCTATTAGAGAGGATAACACTTTTTGATTAATTAATAAAATAATCTAAAAATCTGTCATCTCACAATCTATATTTGCCTGGTCTGTCATCTCGACGTCCAAATTCTCGCACATCGATCTCCAGCGGGCTATTCGCTTTCGACCCTTCGGAGTATCAGCAATTGCGCTGACGCTATCCCATATCTCAACAGTCTTCGAATCCCACTCATCACATTCAATCTCTTCAGGCTTTTCATCTTCCAATGCCATCCACCTCTCAATTTGACCTCGGTCCACGTGAGCAATCCACTGATTTTCGAGCGATTCCCGATAGCCGTCATCGGGATAATCGACGAAACATGATTCTTGATCATATGAGCTTAGCGTGAGACCAAGTTCTCTGGCATATTCGCGTGCTTGCTCGAGTTCTTCTTCTGCCTGGATCAGCAACTTGGTTGCTTCCCGAGAATCCAGTAACATTGTGCGATCGAACTCGCTCTTTGAAATGGTGACCGTGCCTTCTTGGTGGGCTGCGATATACAAGTCGTGTTCTTTGTGGTACAGTTCTGGCAAATTGTCGAATCTCTGTTGGGCATCTTGTAAGTGTATTGTCTTTTGCGTGATTGCGTTCAGAGCTGCTTCTCTAGCATCCTCTATCGCGTATCGTTCAACTTGGCTCGGCGTTGGCGAGGGCTGAGGTTGTAGTTCCTCCCTTAGATCTTCCGCAATTTGCGATTCTCGTGCTTCAGTTTCGTCTTGTGCGACGTATGGCTCCAAGAGACCTCCTTCAGCCAGAGTCTCTTTCCAATCCAAGAACAACTGCTTTTGGACATATTGGATGTCTTCCTGTACCTGTGCAATCGCTCCTTTGA
>Ga0302325_10019989_pt1 | contig 14056 bp, 9 predicted proteins | sample Palsa_T0_2_FD_201948 | JGI IMG/M metagenome (GOLD analysis project Ga0302325, IMG submission 201948) | Peat permafrost microbial communities from Stordalen Mire near Abisko, Sweden - Palsa_T0_2 | ecosystem: Environmental > Terrestrial > Soil > Palsa > Peat permafrost | place: Sweden: Abisko... | reverse complement strand
TGACTTTGTCTCGACTATCGCCTACCTCGACGATAACTTCCAGATGGCGCTCTCGATCACGCGCAAGGAAAAGGATGTGCGCAACATCAATGAAACCCTGCTGCGGCGCTTCGCCGATAAGGCCTTGATGCCCGCAGAAGCCGTGCTCAAACCAGCCATTGAGATCAGCGAAAAAATTGTCTTGACGTGGAAGCAGATACAAAGGGACCTGGTCATGGACCCTGCCGCGAAACAACGGGTGAGTGAGCGGATGAATGCGTTCCCAGTCACCGCTATGTTTATCAAGTAAGCTGGAACGCCGGGACGCTTCACATCACTGCCCGTCCGGAGCCTGGGCGCGAGATCAATCGCCAGACCCCGATCATCGGACACCTGTGTGCGCACGCCGCTTTACTGGGTTTCCTGTGGTGCCGCCCAGCACCCGGCCCTTGCACCCGGCGCCAATCTCAGGTAACCGCAGCAAACCCAATTCGTCCGCACCCCGTAGTTAAGGGAGGATATTCGACATCTGCACCTTAATGCCCCGGCACCAGAGCCAGCGGCGGAGCGCCACAGTATCTCCATCCGTCGATGCTTGTCGAGCGCTGCCACTCTGCCCCTGATTGACCACCGACAGATAGATCGATTTTATGACCGAGTCCCTGTCAGGTTCAAGAGTAGACCTGCCTGACCGGCGGCTGGTAACGTGCGTTTGTCCGGCTGGCGCTGGCGACAACTCTAACTCTGCTGTTCAAAGCCAACTAGGCACCGTCGCCGCCCATGACTTATCAGCGGATTCGACGACCCGCAGCCATCTGGACGACTGGCCATGATGGGGAGGCTTCAACAGTTTGGCTTGCCAGAGGACTTCAAGGAAAATGACCCCCTCGGGACGAACTGACGCCCATCTCAACCACCTAATAAGGGAACTATCACAAAAGCTGGCTCTGGCTCTGAATACTGGCCGTTGCAAGCGGGATTAACCAGCACTTCCAATATCGTGGCACATTCCACGTTGGGACAGTGGAGGAAAGTCAACTGTTACCCCTCCTGAAAGCATGCTTCCCATAGGCCCTCCCGGTCAGAGTCCCGCTGGGTAGGTCTATTTGCAAAGGTAAGGGCGCAGCCAAGGACAACCGCGTATTAGCGGTTGTTACGCTTGGGCGGCAGCCGAGGTCGGCGGATTCTTCGCAGGGTCCTACTATTTCTTCGGCAGGCGGGGCCGGAGGAGTCTCTGCTATGCCGGTTTGGAAGAGGCGGAGGCCTAGACGACTACCTTAGTGACTTTGACCGGGAGATAAGGCAACAAGCGTTACCCGGTCTGTGACCGAAATGGAAAGCGATCCGTTTGTGAGTCCAGTAGACGTCGAAGTCACGTTCCCACCGTCGTCAAGGACATAGGTTGTTGTTGCCGCGATTGGGGTGTCGGTGCTGAGGATCACGCTTTGTGGAGCTACATTGTAGGTGGTTAACGGATTGTCGGGATCGGCGCCCTGAACACCGAGCCAAATTGCAAGGTAGAAGCTGCCATTGCTCTTCTGCAGTAGAAGCTGATCTACGTTCTGCGTTTGGCCGGTTAGGGTGTAGTTGAGTTTTCCAGGCTGACCGAAATTCACATCATTAAGGAGGGACAGAACGTTCTGAATCGCGGTGTATGCCGGTTTGGGTGAGAAGCTGTCCGTCAGCAGCCCATAATGATCAGTGTCGTAGTCGATTAACGAGTATAAGTAGGTCCTGCTTATCCCGAGATTCAGGCTCTCAAAGAGCGTCCTCAACTCGTATCGCCCAATGATCGCATCAGAAAGTCCTACGCCGCTCTCATAACCGGTTTCCGTAGAAATGACCGGCTCATTGACGCCGACCAATTGCGCCCAGCAGATGGCAAACTGCATCGTTCCATATCCAACACAATTGTAGTATGTGCCGCCATAGGGGCCGGTTTCCGGGTTCCGGTTTCCGAAATAGTCATGCATGTTACCGAAGTTGATCAAGGAGCTGAGATCGCCTTGAGTTGCAAAGGAAGACCCCGTCTTGAACGAGGGAGCGATGATAGGCATCGTCGCGGTTGCGGGGGTAGAGCGAACGGTATCGTGGAGGAGCTGCATGAAATTCAGAACCTGAGGTCCAACGTCAGCGTCGATTTCGTTAGGGCCCTCGAAAGCGGCGGTCACATCGGGTGCATTGGTGTAGGCGCTGTTAATAACTTCAGCGGAGCCATTAATATCCATGATCCAGTCAGCTTTCAGTCCCGCCTTACCCAACATCTCGGCATTCTCGTACTGAACCGGCGGGGCGAATTGGCTCAACCCATCGCGATAGTGCTTAACTCCCAGATCGATCATAGCGTTCATGATCTGCGGAAACTGGGTAGTATATACCGTGCCGCTATACCCTAGATGCACGTTCACCCCAACGGAGTCCGTGAACTGATAGTTGGTAGCCGCCTGCTCTCCGGTAACCGATTGCACGAGAACGTTGTTTGTGGCCGAGGCCGTGCCGCCGCCCTCCTGGTCGACTGCACAGGTCACGGTGATGATGCCTGCTGATACACCGGAAGTCTCCAGTGTTGCCGTCGCATTGGTGCCGCTGATCGATCCGGCAGATGCGCTGTAGCTATAAGTCAATGGCAGGCTCTGGGCACTATTTCCGGTAGCCGTGATGGTCGTTGCCCCCCCCTGGTTGACCATCGAAGGGTTGGCCGAACAACTGATAGTAGGTTGCTGAGCCACTGCTGGCATTACAACTTTGCTTACCGTCACGCTCCGAGGGGAAACTTTGAGCGTACCGATCTTTGCCCAGATGCTTACCATTCCCGCGCCCACTGCCGTAACATTTCCTCCATTGCTTATCATGGCGACCGCGTGGTTACTTGTGTCCCACCATGTAATCCTATTACCTTGTCCATCGGGCAGCTGGCCGAGTGCACCATCCGAGTACCTAGCATGCGCTGTGAACTGTAGTGTGCCCCCCACAACCATTGTCTTCGCACCTCCCTGTCCAGCCAGATATGCGCTAACTATGGTAGGCGCTGTCGTAGCAGCTTTCGCCACATTGCTAGACAGGTAACCGAAGGATGAGAAGGCTAGGGCGGGGCTAAGAAGAATCGTTAATAGTCTGTTCATTGTCACCTTTGACATTTGTAGGCGTAATGTTGGTCCTACACTTTTCGCCATGATAGAATCGCGCTGCTTTCTGCAATCCCAATTTACTGAGTAGATTGCTAATCAAGTCATGACGTCATTTTGCAGGGCAAACTTAAATCTGCAGGGAGCGAGCAGTCTGACATGTCTCCGCTGCATCACATAGCACATAGTGTGCGTCCGATGCCTGGCAAGTATTACTGGGCGCAAATGCGTCAAGATCTCTGAGTTCCGTACCCTAATACAGCCATGACGCGACTTTTAGAAGCTTGGCTACTTCACCTTCGTTTATCGCATTCGTCTTCGCAATCACATATGCTGTGCATTACGCACGTAATGGGGTTAATCCGGCAGGAGCGGGATGGGCTCGGCAGTCGCGTAGGGATGTGACGACTGTCCAGACAGTATCTGATCCGGCAGTATCGATCAGGCTCCGGCTGCAAACGAGGATGTCTATGCTGCCGCTCTCCGCACGACTGCTTTTGCGTAGGGAATGAACTAGACCCCCTGCGATATGCCCCAGGCCAATCGCTTCGTTGTTCACATCCTCGCCGCCGTCGCTGAGCATGAGGCCGACGCCATCTCGAAGCGAACTAAAGCGGCGCCTCGCAGCCGCAAAGGCTCGCGGCACTCAACTGGGAGGCCCGCGGGTATCGGCTGAACGGTGGGTTGGAATTGGATTGGAAGCTCGCTTAGCAAAATCTGCGGAGGCTGACAAGCGTTCCGCTACCCTCGTGCTCCCGGTTATCCATGAGCTACAGGCTGCAGGTTCCACTTCCCTACGGCAGATCGCGGCCGGCTTGAATGAGCGCAAACATCACCACACCACGCGGCGGCGAATGGAGCGCCGTACAGGTACAGCGGGCGCTGACCGCTGCTCGCTGGTATCGCGTCAACCAAGAACACCAGCAGAGGCTACGCGAAAGAATCTAGCCGGGAGCTTGTGGCGCGTCCTAGATTTTGAAAATAAAGTCGGGGTTTCCGTTGACACTTACCGGATTCGGCTCATAGTTGGGAACATGAAACAACCGCAGGTAATCCTTTGTCCGGATAGTGAAGGAATTGTGGCGGAAGAGCAGTTGTACGGAGACGGCACGGCACACTGTGACGGCTGCCAAAGCCACTTGCTACGCTTCAAACTCATTGGCGAGGTGTGGAAGTATCCTCCCCATGACAAGGAGGGTCACTTGCTTAGGGATCGAGGTCGCTAATGCCCTCGATGTACGACCTAGTGGGCGCAGGTGTAACCGTGGTTGTTGTCTGGAATTTCCTTCTCTTCACTCGAACATTGACGGTCACACGCAAGAGATTGCGCAAGCAAGTCGAGAAATTGGCGAGAGACTTGGAAATAGAGCGGGAAGAGCGGGTGGAGTGAGTCATCCCATGCAGCACGGCCGGCGATAGCGGAGGGTGTCGAGCGGTACGAGTTGGGGCGAGCGGTCACTCCTCAATAAACAGTTGGCCACAAATATGTGTGCAGAATCCCTATCGGTTCTCCCGCACATCGGCCACCCTATCCGAACAAGGAGAAACGTATGAATGGCGAAACAGAGAATCCACTAGCAAAGCGGCTGCGGGATCAACAGGATGACAGGGATCAAGCAACCGGAACTGCGGGATTGGAGAAGGACTTCTTCGCCGCTGGCAAGGCACAAGCATCAGCCCGGCTCCAAGAAGTCTGGGCTTCGGTCCAGGAATACATCAAGTCATACGATGCTTAGCGAACTGCGGGTACTCCAAGCTTAAGGTGCCCAGGTAGACCCCCGAGCTTTCAATGCATCGGTGCTAACAAGTTCACTGCGTCCTTTGAAGGGACTACAGGCCTCAAGGAGTACATGCCCCGCGTGACCGTCGGTTATCACTCCATGACTAGCCAAACAATGCACAATCCTCCCAAGATTCAGCGTTCAGAGTGGCTATACCAGGTCTTACGCAGATGACGAGGGTTTCCGGTGGAGAGAGCTGGAAGGGGATAAATGCACAGGTGAGCTCGTTGTGCACCGAGCGATGGAGGCGCTGGGCGCCCTAGTCGCTGGTGCGGATCGCAGAGGAACATAAACCCGTCCGTAGGCCCTCAGATCCCGCATAAGCTGGTGTCCCGCACCGGCCCCGAGCTACTGTGGGGGCCAACTGAGCCCTCGGTGCCCCCTCTCTCCGCGGCTAGGATTTGTAGCAAACTAAAGCAAGACGCCGGAACTCTCCCCTGTATCTACGATCCGGCAGGGAGTGGTTGTGTAGAGCGACAAACCGTTCGTCGCCGGAGTTGCGAATTATCCGTCTAGATCTAACACGACGTCGGAAGCGTTAGATACGTAGATAGAAATGTCTCCGTTGGCGGCTGCAGAACGAGGGCCGCATTGGCGGTAACTGCACCAGTGGTGGCGTTCAGGGTTGAGACCAGGGGCTGCGGCTCTCCGCTCGCCCACATAGTCAAGTAACCGAGCGTGCTTTTTGGCACCGCCGTCACGTTCAAGGAATAGACCTGCGCATTCGCAGGCAGGCCGCAGTTACTGGACTTTAGCGGAAAGTCCCGGCTCGTTCCCGCAGCCAGGAAAGGTCCTGCGAGCGGGCCGGTTCCGTTTCGAGTATCCACCATACGGCATGGAGTTACGGGGTAAAAGGCTAGCGCCGACGCAGTCCCCTTGGGCACAAAGTAGCCGTCGATATCCAGGATCACGTGGCTTTCGTCGCTGACGTAAACGGTGACCCCGCCGTCAGTGCCTGCAGGAGTAATCGCGGCATTGGCCTTGATCCGGCCATCGGAGTTCAGGGTTGATACAAGCGGCTGCGCCTGCCCGCTGGGCCACAATGTCAAGTAGCCCAGTGCGGCCGGGGGGACCACGGTCACATTGAGCGAATACGCTACCGCACTGGTAGGGACTTGACACGCACTTTGCGGAATATCTAACTCACGGCTGGTGCCGGCACCTAAAGCCGCGCCACCAAATGGTCCTCTGCCGCGGTCACCGATTCCGGAACATGCCCTTCGAATGGAATACCACACTTGTTGGCCTCGTCGGCGATCGCGAAGTAGGCGCTCCGGGCTCACGTATATTGATGAATGCGTTCCCACTATGTGTCAAGTAAACATTGCGCTGGAACGCCGCCACTAGGCACTTCACATCAATGCCCGTCCAGTGCCTGGGGCGCGAGATCAATGGCCAGACCTCGATCACCGACACCTGTGTGTGCACGCCGCTTTACTGGGTTTGCTGTGGTGCCGCCCAGCACCCGACCCTTGCACAGGCACCAACCTTAGTTAACCATAGCAAAACCGATTCGTCCCACAGCCCATCCATAAGGCAGGATACTCAACCATCCCTAACCTTGACGCCGGCGGCAACACACGAGAAGGCCACCAGCAGACGCTGATGTCCTACCCGGTGATTTTCACTCCCGAGGCGGAGGCACAACTCACTGAGCTGTACCGCTACATCGCTACCGCCGCTTCCCCGAAGTGGCCGTCCGCTATACCAATGCCATCGTGACTTATTGCGAGGGCTTGCAGAGCCTTCCACATCGAGGCATCCAGAGCGACGATATCCCGCGTATTTTCCGTTTCCAGAGTAGACCGCCGTTAAGGTGTCCGTGCCTGCGGACAAGGTGCTTTAGGGGATGTAGTGGTAGCCCTCACCATTTCCTTGCAGGGTCTCTGGTGCCAATAACGTGGTCCCATCGTAGATTTGCCCGTACCTGTCGGCGTTGCGAAGTTGCCGGAGACGAGGGCGTCCGCATTCGTGCCCTGATCATAGGTCAGCATCGTTTGCAAATCTTCCAGAGTCACCGTCACGGTTGCGTTAGTGCTAGTGCCCGATGCGTTGACATAATTACTCGGCGTCGTCGCTGAGTTTACGTAAAAGCTGAACTGTGCCGTCGTGCTTCCAACCTGATCGGGCTGGTAGGTGAAACTGATCTTGCACTGCTGTTGCGATGCAATCCCGCCGGAACACACGGGCAGATTAGCCGTGAACCCAACCGTATCTCCCGTTTCCGTGTATTGAGAAGTGAAGTTGGCAGTGACGTTGCCAACGTTCATGGCAGTGACGGTCCCGTTCTGGCTGGATCCCAATGGAATGGGGCCGAAAGCAATATTTGCTATCTGGGTTTCTAGCGTGACCACCTGAGTGACCGGCGAACTTGCGGTGTCTCCAATATCGGTGATTGTGATCTCCTGGCCGCTCGGCCATATCAGCATACTGCTGCCGGTAACCATGGGGATCGTCTGCGGGAGCAGCGCCGCCGTCCCGAAGCTCGGCGTTTCCGTCGTAGCGGCCAACGTTACGGGAATGGTCAACACCCGGGCGTTGTATCCATCGAGGACGTAGAGATCCAAAGCCGGGTCGAAGCCGAGACCTGCCGGCCCGCTTAACGTGTATGAGCCGGTCGGGATATAACTGGGTAGCCCAGTGTTGGCTGGAACCACAACCAGGTCGCCAAGGCTGGTTTGTCCATCGCCACCGTCCGCGATATACAAGTTGCCCGCAGTATCGGTGGTGAGAGCCTGGGGGAAAATTACCGGCGCCCCAGAGACGGTGTAACTCAGCTTGGTCGCGGGTCCGCCGCCTACGGGAACTTTCACGATGAACCCTGGGTTCGTCGCGGTAACACTGAATCCGTCCGGACCTGTATCGCCTATATAGAGGTTTCCGCTGGGGTCAAACGCCAGGGCTATGGGATGGTAGAGGGCTACGCCGCCGGAGATGGTCAGTTGAGTGACGCTGGACCGGTTTGCGGCAGGAGCTGTGTAAACGGCGCCCAGATTGTAGTCGGCGATATAGAGGTTTCCGGACGCGTCGAGTGCAAGGGCGCTCGGAGCAACGAAGGTGGACCCACCAATTTTTGTTGGCGTACCGGAGGGTTGCGGGTAGTCCCATACTGCGCCGTTGAAGGTATACGTATCGCCAACCTCTTGCCCGCCCTCGTCCGCGATAAACAAATCGCTGCCGCTGCCAGTGACCACAACGGCTTGCGGTTCAAGCAGGGACGGGTAAGGGGAGGACTGAGAGAGATAGCTTAGGGTCCCGGGATAGAACGACACGATCGCGCTCCCACTGTTGATGGTGTATTTTCCCGTGGCCACCGCACTCTGCGTATAACCTGCCTCCGCCGCGATCGCCTCCAGTGTCTCCGAGGATGACACCGTGATCGGGCCATTGTAGACACTCGACGAGGTCGTCGGTGTCGTCCCGTCGGTGGTGTAGTAGATCGTTGCCCCCGGCGTCGCCGTGCTGATCGTCACCGTTTGCGCTCCGGTGTAGGTACCGCTGACCGGCGAGAACGTCGGAGCCGCTGCTGCGGGGAGGTTGATGTTGTAGACCGCCGTAGCCACAGCAGAATTGGAGCTTCCGGCCTGGGTGGCAATCGCATTCACAGTCTCGGAGCTGGTAACCGTAATCGGGCCTGTGTAGGTGGTGCCGCCGGCTCCGCACGTCCCCGCTGTCGGAGCCAACGGTGTCGTGTTGATTCCAACGCACCCTGTTGAGCCCGGAGGAAAGGAAATCATCACCGTCTGAGTTCCAGCGTAGGTGCCCGAACCAGGAGAGAAGGTCGGAGGCGCCAGGGTGGATGTGCCGCCGGCAGTATAGGTAAGAGCGATGAAAGAGGCCGGAGGGACGGAATAGGTTGCGCCGCTCGCCGAGGTTGCCGTAGGCGCGGCAACCACCGGCGCGCTGCTGCCCTCGCCCAGGAACGTGTCGTCGTTATGGTCTGTGATGACGTTGCCCTGCTGGGGGAAGATGGTCTCACTCACCGGTCCAGTAGGCGCACCCGGTCCGGTCAAAGTAACTGACTCAGCCGTGGTGAGATTGTTGTTGAAGCAAATTGTCGTCCAGCTTCCCTGCCCGTTGCTGTACGCGAAGCAGTTCACATACGGCACAGCCGCGTTGGGCTGGATAGAGCCCGCTTGGCCACCCGGATAGTTGAACGCGGGTGTGCCGGATTGCGTAACCGACATCAGGTTGCTGTTTGATCCGATGGCATTGTTGACCACCCCGAGACCGATGGCCAGCGGCCGGTCGGAGTTCGCGCTGCCGGGCGTCTGCCCGGGCCCTGTTGCCATGAACAGATTGGCGCCCCACAATGGCATCACCACTCCGTTCGAGCAGCCGTTCCCATTACAGGTGTATCCGGTGTAGGGCTCAGCCAGTGTGAAGGCGTGGATCGGCCCGGTCAACTGCGAGTCCCGCTGCATCAGCAGAATGTGCTCGGCAATCGCCAGTGCGTTACCCACAGAGGCGCCGATCTGGTCGAGCTGTAACTGCGTCGCCGCTACTCCAGAAAGCGTGCTTTGATTCACCTCGTACACCAGAGTGCCCACGCCGAAGTTGGCTTTTGCATACTGCTGGTTCAGATACATCGACTGGCTGTTCGACAGCGGCGTAGTGACCGAATCGATATTCGCATCCTCCGCCCATTCGTCCAGGAACGGAGCTCCGGTGGTGGCTACGCTGCTGCCGTAAGTATCGAAATTGCCCAGGTAGTTCAGCGTGTACGGAGCATCGTCGACGAAGTCCGGCAGCCCGTTGGGCGTGGCTTGAGCGACAGTTAGAACATTGTGCACCCACCCGAACGGCCCATAGCCCTGATTGGGCGCCGCCCAGGCGTTGGCAACCAGTTTGATGACATGGGGGTCATAGCCGGTGGCCGATTTCGCCGCCGCCATGTTCTGACCCAGCGTGTACCCATAGGCGAAGCCATTGCCGTAGAAGAGCGTGCAGCCTACGCCCGAGTTCCATGCCTCATTGCCGTCCTCAAGATAGATCGCGTGACCCGATGCCGCGTACTTGGATAGCCACCCCGAACTGCTCAGCCAGTTCACCAACATGGCCCAGTCTGATGGTTGATTCAGCTGGCCAACCGAAATGAGCACATCCGTGTTCAGCAAATTCGCCAGTTCCAGAACGTCGTTGTAGCCCATCGCCTGACCTAGGCTGGGAGTCCACGAACTGGTTCCGCACCAGCGCCGGTTGCCGGTCGGAGCAATCTCGTCGGCCACGTCCGAACACCATTGACTGGCATCCATGTAACGAATCGACCCGGGATGAAGCTTCTGCAACTCGTAAACCACTGCGTCGCGAAATGTGGTTGTATTGCCGGGCAGAGTGCTCCCCTCGACCACATCTGCGTCCTGCAAAAGGCAGCTGCCCGTGCAGGCGAAGCTGTACGCCACCGTCTGGTCCTGCGTGCCCGTATCCGATGCCGTAAACGGATAGTCGTAGGTCGTCCAGCCTGTTCCCGGCGTGCTGCTGAACCCTGGGTTTACCGTCGTGCTCCCAAGGTAGGTCGTGCCACCCAGCCGGCCGAGGCTGAAATTGATGCTGCAGCCGGCCACCAGACACTTGGCCTTGAATGTCGCATCATAGGAGCCGTTCAGATTGATAAAGTTTACCTGCTGCGTCGCCAGCGAGGCATTCGTATTGGTTCGGTTCGTCACCGTCCCGTCGATGTAAAATGTCAGACCGCAACCGGTTGGCATCTGGAGACTGCGCTGCGTGTTGCTCGACGACGGAGAGGTGTCGGAAGTATCCCAGCTCGCGCCGGAACAAACGTTCAGCAATTGGTTGGGGGCAAACAGATTGGTCGCTGTCGTTTGGCGCACGACCAACACATCGTTCTGCGATGGGTTGCACGCCGCACTGAGGGCCGGCGACAGCGTGAAGGTGATTCCCGTCGTTCCCGTATTCGACGTCGACGTCGTAACCACTCCGGATCCGTAACTGGTGCCAGTAGCCGCATTGATGGCTACAAAACTGGCGCCAGCCCAGAAGTTCGCCGGAAACCCGGACGGATCGGTGATGTTGTTGTACCACGTTGTCGTCGTGTTGCTTCCCCCGCTGCTACAGGGATAAGTCGCTCCCGCATACGTGCCCGGAAAATACCCACCGCTCACATAATTCAGCGACTTCAAAAGCTGCTGGGAACCATAGCTGGCCAACCCGCCCAGGTTGATCCCCGGACGATCGATCCCGCCCGTCTCAACCGTGTTAGAGATTGTCACCGTGGTCGTCGTCGATTGCGACAGAAGAACTCGAGCATTGCCCATCAACATCAAAAAGCAAAATGCCAAAGGGAGAGCTGATCGCAAACGCAGCACTCTCATCGTCCACTCCAAAACCCCGTCAGGATGCAAGTTACCGGACTGCGAAACACTCATGGCGAGCATGAGCATTCTTTAGTCGCTTCATCGCCAGCTGAATTCGCAATCGCGCGGCGAACAATTTCGGGCACACCAAGGACAACAGCAAGCGCACCGCCCGCGTATACACGCACCATCAAGTCGATTTGTCAACTGGGCGCTCGGAGAACGCGGCTGCCTCGGATCCCCAGAGGCTTCCGTTCGCGTGTGAGACCGGGCTAACGAGCTACCGTTCGTGTGCTCTTTTGAATCAAGTTACCTTAGATTCAGGGAGAATGGGGTACTTTCGTTGTCCACAATGGTTACTTCGGTGGTCCTGAGGCCTAGTTACCGCCTTTAGGGCGAACGTAATGCGTGCAATTTGTTGTGGATGAACTCCTGTCCATGCTGGAAGCCGGCAGACACTCCTAGAGGATGACCATCCCGCAAACGGTACAACGCGTTAAAAACTTCATATGCGCGTCCCACAACTACCGGAGCAACACTCCCAATCGATTGCAGAAATGGCCCGAGGGTCCTGTTATGGTGGAACACGACAAGGCAGCCTCCGTTGGCCGTCTTGCGCGGAATGCGCCGGAAGGCCGGTGTCAATCTCAGTTTCGAAATTCTCTCTTAGCTGGAAACCCTGACCGTTCGTTCTCCGAATTCGACTCGTGTCTCCCGGATTTGGTTCTCCAAGTTTATGCCGCAGCTGCACAATGAACACGGGATGGACACAAGCAGCATGCCTCGTTTGGCATAACCATTAGCCACTCGCACTCCAAAATTCTGAGCCGCACTATTGCTTAAGTGAACTGCATACATTACTGAAGTACTCAGCCCGCAGACGGCATCGCAGAGCTAAACCCGCCATCGAATGTCACAAGTAGTACACTGGTAACAACTGACCTCGATTACTTAAGTTGTATCGACTGTTACCACAAAAAGCTTGCATTTGTGCCTAATTGGCCTAGCCTCACAGTATTCACAAGGGCTGGGAGCAGTGGTTCGATTCTCTACGCACAAAGGCACCGAGAATAAACAACTACTACTACTTCGAACGCAATACCGAACGGGCTAGACGACAAACTGGAACAGGTCAAGACTACGTTTTGGATTCGGCCCAGGAGTTAAGACACTGTGGCCAACACTACGACAACAACAGTGGTTTCATTTCGCTGAGAGCGCACCACAGAGTAGTCTCGCGCTCCCGTCGACGATCCGCAGTAGGGCCCCCATCACAACAAGCTAATTAGTCGTGTCAGAACCCCCTGGGACTGCCGTAGGCGAAGCTCCGTCCCGCTCCTGAGTGGGACTGCCGAGGCGAAGCTCTGTCTCGCTGCCGAGTGGGACTGTCACGGGCGAAGCTCTGTCTCGCTGCTGAGTGGGACTGCCTGGGCGAAGCTCTGTCCCGCTGCTGAGTTGGACTGCCTACGCGAGGCTCTCTCCATCAGGGTAGGTTAGTCGATGGCTCGATTCATCCCACATTAATTCGATCGTTCGATTCATCTCACATTGTAACTACTGAATGTCTCTCCCGAGAGGTACATGTGAAACAGCTTCTTGTTGTTCTAGTCACCGCAAGCCCAGGGACGCGGTCCATAGCTCGATCAGTCCTGGAAGAAGAAGGACATAGAGTCATCGAAACGTCAGGATATTCTGATGCCAGTTCACTTCTAAGCGAGGGGCTCACGCCTGACCTTCTTTTACTCGAGTCCCAGCCGGCATGCTCGTCTGAAATGTTGAATGTCCGGCAGTTGATGACGAAACTTTCCCGGGATCGCATTTGCCTCGTTATGGGAGTCGGTGATGTGAAACTTCGGCAGGAGGCGCGCGAACTCGGGATCAGACATTTCCTAACAAGACCCATAACACGCAGGGACTTGGAATCCATCGCTGATTGCCTCGTCCAAGGCGTTGAATCCGAAGTCAGCGAAACATCGCTGGAAACTATACCCTGGTGGGCTCTTTACACTCGCCATCAATGCGAGAAAATGGTAGCCGAGACGCTGACCACCAAACGATTTGAAGTCTTTCTGCCGCTCTATGCGTCAGTACGGCGATGGACAGACAGACAGAAGACTCTGTTTCTACCCATATTCCCCGGTTACGTGTTCGTTCGGGGTGGACTCGATCGTCGTTTGGACATTGTCACGACTCCCGGGGTCCAAACTATTCTGTTCTTTGGTGAGCAGGTAGCGGCTATTCCTGAAACCGAGATTCATGTCATCCGAAGGATGGTTGAAGGACCTTATCTTTTGGAACCACACCCCTATCTGAAGTGCGGCGAAAAGGTTCGAATCACGCGTGGCAGCCTGAAAGGCATCGAAGGCGTGTTGGTCCGCAAGAAGAACTTGTATCGTATCGTTCTATCCATGGATCTACTGCATCAATCCGTTGCGGTGGAGATCGATGCCAGCGACGTAGAGCCTGTGAATCTGTGGAGTTCTACTCCCGGAATCGCGAGTCGCGCAACCACACTCCTGGACTACAGGAGTTAATGGCACGGTTTTCGCCCTCAGACGGCAATCCATCACTTACCCATAGTTTGAGTACCCTCTTTCAGGACACACCCTTTCGTCATTATCGTCAGTTCGTGTATCACCCAGACAGCAAGGAGCGATCGACATGTTTGAATTGAGAGAACCTCGCGTGGCCATCTTGGGTGTGGCAGTCGACAATCTGACGATGGAGGAAGTTCTGAATGCCGTAGAGGCTAAGATTGCGGAACGCGGTTTTCATCAAATTGCAACAGCCAACGTTGACTTTCTTGTCAATTCAGTCCACGATGACGAATTGCGCGAGACGCTTGCCAGGTGCGATA
>Ga0302325_10019987_pt1 | contig 14057 bp, 7 predicted proteins | sample Palsa_T0_2_FD_201948 | JGI IMG/M metagenome (GOLD analysis project Ga0302325, IMG submission 201948) | Peat permafrost microbial communities from Stordalen Mire near Abisko, Sweden - Palsa_T0_2 | ecosystem: Environmental > Terrestrial > Soil > Palsa > Peat permafrost | place: Sweden: Abisko... | reverse complement strand
CACCCCATATTTCAATCTGATGCCTGCCCGAGGACTTGGCCTCGATGATTTTGCGGCAGATGGCGGCCGGCGCTTTTTCACGTCCGCCGGTCCAGGTACCCAACGGGCCATAAACATTGTGGTAGCGGGCCACCCGGCACTGAAGACCAAAGTCCTCTTCAAAGTGGCGGCACATCCGTTCGCTGAACAGCTTCTCCCAGCCGTAGCCGTCTTCGGGCAGGGCCGGATAGGCATCCTCTTCCTTAAGCGCAACTACGTCTGGAGTCTTTTGTTTGTCGCCGTTGTACACGCAGGCGGAGGAAGCATAAAAAAACCGCTCGACTCCCTTTTCCCGTGCGGCCATGAGCATGTGCGTATTTGTTAACACGCTCAACATACACAGGGCTTTATTGTTCTCGATAAAGCCCATGCCACCCATGTCAGCGGCCAGTTGGAACACTACCTGCGCACCCTGCGCCGCCTTCATGCAACTGTCTTTGTCCTTAAGGTCCAATGACAGATTGGACACGCCGGGAGAGGTCTGGTACCACTCGTCCAAGGGCTTTACGTCCACCGCACGGATGACGTTGGCTCCATTCTCCAACAGGCTCTTGACCAGATGTCCGCCGATGAAACCGCCGGCGCCACACACCACTACTTTGGTGTTTTTCAGCTTCATGTATAGGCTCCCAACGCAACCTGCCGCCGGCCAGCCTCAGGCAAAGGCCTTGGTCACAATGCCGGGCAACGGTTAGTCTCTCACACTCCACGCGCTGCTATTCGACCTTGAAACCTCATAGGTAACCATAGCGGACGACTTCAATACAGGGCGCCGTGTGCTTCCTGGTCCAACTCCTGAAGGAAGGCCTCAAGGAGAGCGATCTTAGGCCGCGCCAGCGTCTTCGCGGTGTCGAGGTGAAGTTTGCCCGGCAACTCCGCCAGTGCCTTGCGCAGGGTGGCTGCGGCATCGGTGAATGTTGGATAACGGGTATCGCGGCCAATCTTTGCCGCCACACGCAAAATGGCGATGGCCCCTAGCTGCTCGAGGATGTCCGCGTCGCGCAGGATGGTGCCCTCGATTGCGACCGGGCTGAGGTGCGGCTGGTGGGTACGGATGGCTTCGACAACCTGTGCAACTTTTGTGGTAGGAAAGCCGGCCCGGGAAAGTGCCGCCGGCGCTTGCTTCATGGCGTAGCTGACATTATCCCATCGGGAAAGTTCGACCGGGTCTTCGGGCCGATGACCGATAAACACCCCCAGGTCATGCAGCCATGCCGCGGCGTACACCACGTCATCGTCGTAGGCGAGCCCGCGACCGACCAGTTGGGTCAAGGCATAAAGCCGCGGCTGATGTCCCAGCTTATCCACCGGCAATGCCTGGCTGCGTACATAGGCGGCCAGCGAAGAACGAAAGTTGTAGTCCGCATCGGTACCGCTCTTTGTGTCCCGTAACGTTGTGTTCATCGGCGGTTTAACCTTGGCTGACGCACTTTGCCCCCTGTTCTCTTTCCACTCCGCTACCCCGGATTTCCTGTCCAGCTTAGTTGCGTTGGCGAACCTCATGCGGCTTTCTTTGCGGAAAGCCGCACACACGGCATTGTCCGGCGCAGCGTGGCAGGAAATCCGGGTACGCTGCGGTCCCACGGCACGCCGGGGCGGACGAGATGACAAATCTTGGATAGATCCGCCTGGAAATGGTTGCTTTCCGGTTCAGCGCCCTCGCCACTCCGTTAGTATATTGTTTCGCGGAACCGGTGGCCGTTTGCAAAGCGCGTTTCGGTGGTAGATGAGTTGACGGTTTCGTGTCACACTTTCATTACCCATGACCAAACTGGATGCTCATGAAAGACTCCGGCGCGCGGCCTCGTTGCTCGCGCATGAAGGGACGAACACAGGTGATCGAACACTCCTTCTTCAGGCGTGGGAAGTTCTGCGTGGACTGCGCAGCGACGACTTCCCGGTGGACATGCGCCCGGCATTCAACTTCTTACAGCACGAGATCGCCCGCGCGGAATCGGAAGATGTCAGCGCCCGGGACGTGGCCTTCCTGACCAACAAGCTTCGCCAATTGGAATTGATGTGGATAGAGCCACCCGGGGGCGCCACAGAAGAGGGCAGCTCAGACAAGAGTGCCTAGCCCTTGCCGAAACGGCCAATCAAGCGGAACCGCAGATTGCTCTGGGCGCAAGGAGATCCATGCAAGGGAGTCGACAGACGTGGTCTCCGCGCTCAAGTGGCCTGCCTCGCAAATCCGCACGACGCTCTCCGCGGATGAGGTCCATCTCTGGGCGTGGCCGCTCAAAACAGTTGCGGAGGATCTCTCTGCGCACATCGAGATCCTTGACCCCGCAGAACTGCAGCGGATGCAACGTTTTTATTTTGCTGCGGATCGAGAACGCTATGCCCTCACCCATGCGAACCTGCACAGGATACTCGGGGGCTATCTCAACCAGCCTGCGGAAAAAATCCGCTTTCTGGCCAATCGTTTCGGAAAACCCGAATTGGCCGGTAATGATTCTTCCCTTCACTTCAGCCTGAGCCATAGCCGGAGCGTTGCCGTTCTCGCGGTGACCTACGGACTGCCGGTGGGCGTGGATGTGGAAGAGGTAAGGCCGATCGAACCGGACGTGGCCGCTCATCATTTCTCAGCCAGCGAACTATCTGACCTGAGTGAATTGACCGGCGATGCCTGGCTCAGCGGCTTCTATCGTTGCTGGACGCGCAAGGAAGCAATCCTCAAGGCCGAAGGAGTGGGCCTGCATCGTGCGCTCGATAGCTTCGATGTTAGCTTGTTGCCAGGCGCGCCGGCGGAGCTGCTACGAACGCGGGTGCGCTTTCTATACCCGTGGAAGCTTTACGATGAGTCGCCGGCCCCGGGCACCATCGGAGCCCTCGCCACCGCACTCGGCGAACCCAGGATCACCTGCTTCAGTTTTCATTACTGACTCAGGCCACGACACCTCTCACGCCCGTCTTCTCATTCTTTAGCATTTTCAGCCTGATCTCACGAGCAAGTGAAATCACCTGGGGCTGCGTCAAGATCGTACGATGGGTTCCGGGGATCAGCCGCGTCTCACACCTACCCAGAACTTTTCCTTGCCATGCGTTTGCGGGCTCACCCTGGGAGCCCGGCTCGTCCCGGGCAACGAACAGAGTCATGTCCCCGCGATACTGTTTCAATTCGTAGTCGCGCAGAGCAAGTGCGAGGTATCCTTCCGCTTCCACGGGACCATGAGGAGTTCCCACGCGGCGCGACCGGGCCGCGAGCCAGATCTTGATTTTGATCCGCCGATAGTCAATGGCGCGACGTGACCACTCGCGCACTCCAAATGTGCGCACTTGGAACGACGCGCGCGCCCGAGAAAACGCAGCCTTGAGCGAATTCCAATCACGAAAGGGCTGATGGGCCGACTTGCCCGTATCGGGGTCGCAATCCAGAAGTGCCAGGAGACCCACTGTTTCGCCCTGCTCACTCAGCTGGCAGGCCATCTCGAAGACCACCAAGCCACCGGAAGAATGCCCGGCAAAATGGTAGGGGCCGGACCGTTGAACGGCGCGAACCTGGCGCAGATAATTTTCCGCCACGCTCCTCAGGTTCGCCTGATGCACATCGATCGATGCCGGCAGCTGGAGACCGTAAACGGGTTGCTCCGGCCCCAACTGGGCCGCCAGCTCTATAAAACTCAGCAGGCTTCCCCCTATCCCATGAGCAATAAACAACGGTGGCAGATGTGCGCCGGCCTGGATGGTTACCAGTGCCGGCCATCTCTGGGCAGAGATCTGGCGGAGGTACGCTGCCAAACCGTGGATGGTCGGGTGTTCCACCAGCACTGCGTGCGGCACCTTCTCGCCGAACCACCTCTCGATCTGCACTAACATACGCTCCGCCAGCAGGGAGTGCCCGCCGAGCGAAAAGAAATCGTCATGGATACCAATGGTCTCGACCTTCAGCGTTCTTTTCCAGATGGCGCTGAGGTGGTTTTCGATTGTATCGGCCGCGGCCTCTGGTGCAGGAGGCAAAGTTGCGGCATGCAGGCGCATCCGGTCCAGAGCCTGGCCATCCACCTTGCCGCCGGGGGTGGTGGGGAAGTACGGCACCGATATAAACTCCGCTGGGACCATGTAGGATGGCAGTTGCCGGCTCAGCAATTGCTTCCATTGGCTCTCCAGAAAAGCCCCCTCGCTAACCACAAAGGCGACCAGGCGCCGGTCGCCGGGCTCCAGTTCGATCGCCCGCACCACTGCGGACTTGACCCCCTGGCATCTGCTGAGTGTCGATTCAATCTCTCCCAGTTCGATACGAAACCCTCGAATTTTGACCTGGCCGTCAACTCGCCCCAGGAAGTCGAAGCGTCCGTCCTCGAGCTGAACTGCACGATCTCCGCTCTTGTAGATCCACCGCTGCGCGCCGTCAGCGAAAGGATCGGGAAGGAAGCAGGTCCGATTAAGATCGGGCCGATTGAGGTAACCGAGACCCACGCCCGCCCCGCCGATGTATATCTCGCCAACTTCTCCCTGCGGCACCAGCCGGAGTTGCGCATCGAGCAGGTGAATGGTGACATTCGGCAACGGATAGCCGATGGTAATTTTTGCGACATCGGATTCGATTTTTGCGCGGGTCGCACAAATGGCGGTTTCGCTCGGTCCATATTGGTTCCAGAGCACGCGGCACATACTGGCTAAGCTTTGGGCAAGGCTCAGGGGAAGGATCTCACCGCCGGAAATCAGCTGCATCCTCGCATCGCCCTGCCACCCCTCTTCCAGCAGCAGGCGGAACATGGTGGGAGTGGCAAAGATGACGGTCGCCGCGGAAGCACGAACTTGCTCCATCCGCGACCCGCCGCCATTGACCAGATCCTTCTCTACGAGGTACAAACTGGCGCGGAAGGCGAGAGGCAAGAAGATCTCCAGACCTGCGACGTCGAATGCAATCGTGGACCAGGCGAGCACGACATCATCCGTACCCATCATCAAGTCATGGCCAACACCGCGGATGGTATTGGCGAGAGCATCGTGGGTGATGGCTACTCCCTTTGGCTTGCCGGTCGAACCAGAGGTATAGATCACATTGGCGACGCTCTCTCCAGAGACGATGCTCACTGCACGGTGCAGCGGAATTTGGCTCAGCAGACTTGGTGCATCCCAGAACCGATGGAGTTCGATCACCTGAGCGGTGGTACTGGGGAGGCCGCCACTCAGTTCCTGGAGTGTGAGCACAAAGGGCGGAGCAGCGTCCTCCAAGATAAACGCGATGCGCTGCGGAGGAGCCGCTGGATCAAGCGGCAGGTAGGCGCCGCTCGCCTTCCATATACCGAGCAGGCTCGCAACCATCTCCGGGGAGCGGTCGCAAAAGACCCCTACCAGAGTGCCATTCACCACTCCCGCCTTTTTAAGCCCGTGGGCGATTCGGTCTGCGGTCAGGTTCAATTCGCGGTAAGTGACTTGCCGACCTTTGCAGGCTATGGCCAAAGCGTCCGGGAACGCGGACGCTCCACGCTCGAACAACTGGAGCACATACATCTGCTGTCTCCATCCGCTCCAACGATGTGGGAGCGAGATTCACCTGCGGTTGAAGTCCTCTGGGGGAGGATGAAGGGTGCCGTATTTAGCCGGTTTGATGGGCAGGAATTGCGGGAACCGGTCTTGATGACGAGTCTATGCCAGATTCCTGTGAATCAGGTGAAACTCTGCGGTTCCGTTATGGCCTTCTACGTACCATTTAGGGACAACCTGAACAAGAGCAGCCGAGCACTCGATCCTCCGCCCTGGCCCAAACCAGCGACCTAAGGCGAGAGTAAGCCGACGCGCGAACGAATTTGTCACAGCAATGTCCACAGATTGTCATTTCGCGGCAAGCCGGTTTCTGGTGGCAACGAGCAATGCTCTCCGGTACGGACCTGCGTCACTTACCTTCGTCGCGCAGGGCCAGGCCGATGAGCGTTTTTTGTTCCAGGTCGTGCGCCTTGGCCGAGCCCGTCGCCGGACTGGCCGCCGCTGAACGCTTGATGCTGAGCACTTTGCGATCAGGAAAGAGCCTGCGCAGGCGAGGCACCACAAACGAGAGCGCCCCCATATTGTCCGGCTCTTCCTGCACCCAAACTATTTCACGCGCGTCGGGATGGCGGGCGATTTCCGCCGTCAACTCCGCCTCCGGCCAGGGGTACAGCTGTTCCAGAAAGACGATGCCGGTGGTGCTGTCCTTGTGCTTCGCTCGCTCGATGCGCAACTCGTGACCGATCTTCCCCGTACAGAGAAGCAGACGCTTGACCTGCTGTACTTCGGTTTCCGGCAGGACGTTCTGGAAACGCGGCAACTGGAAGCTGGCCAGCGGCGAACTTGCGTCGGGATTGCGCAGCATGCTCTTGGGTGTGAATACGATCAGCGGCTTACGCCAAGCCCGCATCGCCTGCCGGCGCAACAGGTGGAAGTACTGCGCCGCCGTAGAAGGCTGGCAGATTTGAATATTGTCGTGCGCCGCCAATTGCAGGTAGCGTTCCAACCGGGCACTGGAATGTTCCGGCCCCTGGCCCTCGTAGCCATGCGGCAGCAGCATCACCACTCCGCTCAGTAGGCCCCATTTGTCTTCACCCGAGGCGATGAATTGGTCGATGATAATCTGCGCACCGTTGGCAAAGTCACCGAACTGCGCCTCCCAAAGAACCAGAGCCTCTGGATAGTCGCGGCTATAGCCGTACTCGAAGCCCAGGACTCCTGCTTCAGAGAGCAGCGAGTTATATACCTCGAAGCGGGCCTGATCCGGGGCCAGATTGGCCAGGGGAACATAGTGCTGTTCGTTCTCAATATCGACCAGCACGCTATGCCGCTGGTTGAAGGTGCCTCGCTGGCTGTCCTGGCCGCTGAAACGCACGGGCGTGCCTTGGAGAAGCAGCGAGCCAAAGGCCACAGCTTCAGCCATGCCGTAATCGAAGAGCCGCTCGCCGCGCCCCATCTCCCTACGCTGTTCGAGCAGCTTCTTGATTTTGAGATGAATATGAAACTGCCGCGGATACGTGGTTAGGCTGTTGCTGATTTCCTCGACCCTGGCGGCAGTTACCCCGGTGTCGACTTCGTATTCGGGCTTGTACGGTCCACCAGAGTAATGCGACCAATAGGCGGGAAGCTTGGCCAACGCCACACGTTTGGCCATCCTGGCCGCTTGCTTCTGCGCTTCGGCAAGCTCGGTCTGAATTTCCTTTACCCGCGTGGAGGAGTCCACGCCGATTTGTTTGCCGTAGATCTCGTAGAGAGGAGAATGATCCTTGATCTTTGCGTAGCGCAGTGGCTGGGTAATGGTAGGGTCGTCCACCTCGCTGTGGCCGTGGCGCCGGTAGCCGACCAGATCGATGATCACATCGGTGTGGAAGGTGTAGCGGTATTCGACGGCCAGCGCGGCAACACGAATCGCGGCGTCGGCATCTTCCGCGTTTACGTGAAAGATGGGAATGGGCAGCCTCTTGCCGATATCGGAGGAGAAGCGCGACGGGTAGCACTCCTCGGGGTCGGCGGTAAAACCGATCAGATTGTTGACGATGATCTGGATGGTGCCGCCCACGGTAAAGCCAGGCATGCTGCCGAGACTCAGCGTTTCCGCCCAGATGCCCTGGCCGGCAAAGGCCGCATCCCCATGAATGAGCACCGGTAGTACCTGGTCCTGACCGTTTTCACCCAACCGCACCTGCCGAGCCCGGGCACGGCCCATGGCCACCGGATCCACCGCTTCCAGGTGACTCGGGTTCGATACCAGGTGCATGCCGATTCTTCCCCCGCCCCTGGGGTGGAATTCCCCGGTGGCGCCGACGTGATACTTCACGTCACCGCCGCCCAGGATGCTGCGCGGGTTGGCATCTTCGAATTTTGAAAAAATGTCGGCGGCGGACTTACCGAAGGTATTCGCCATCACGTTCAGGCGCCCACGGTGGCTCATCCCCATCACAGCCTTGATCGCCCCATGATCTGCGGCGCGGTTAAGAATCTCGTCGAGAAAAGGGATCAGCACGGTGACACCTTCGAGCGAGAAACGCTTGGTGCCGAGATAGCGCGACTGAATTACCTGCTCGAAGAGGTCGGCCTGGATCAACCGTTCGAGGACGTGGCGCTGGTCGGGCAGCGCCGCCGTCTGCTCCATGCGTTCCTGGATCCACTCCCGCCTGGCCGCGTCGGGAAGATGCATGAACTCGACCCCGATGCTCCCGCAGTAATAGCCCTTGGCTTCGTCAGCTACCTCCCCATCGAAGTTCAATTCCGGAACAGGCGCCGGCAGCAGGTATTGCCCCAGGGGGTCGAGGTTTGCCTGCAGGTAACCCCAACGGCGAAATGCGTCGAAGATCTGATCGCGCTGCGAAATTAACAGGTTGCCAGGGTGAGTTTCCAGAGGAAGATTCTTGGTGACCATAGTCGTGTGTCTACACCTTCATTATAACTTCCGCGGAAAGGAGAGAAACAGCAGGTCCCCCAATGCGGTGCGCTCCGGGCGAAAATCACTTTCAGGAAGGGGTCGTGGGTGGAAAAGAGAACTGCAGATCCCTCGGCTTCGCTCGGGATGACAAAGGGGAGAGCAGCGCTCACGTCAGCAGCCGTTAATGAGGGACAGACAGAGAAACCGCAGGTTTCGTACTACTCCTGCAGAACGGCTTTGGTCAGGTTGCGTGGATGGTCCACATCGATGCCGTTCTGGATGGCCAATTGGTAGGCCAGCAACTGCAGCGGAACCACCTCCAGCATGGTCGCCAACAGATCTTCGGTTTGGGGAACCTCGATCAAGTGGTTGGAAAGCTTGGCTGCTTCCTCGTCTCCTTCGGTAGCAATAGCCAGGATGGTCGCGCCCTGCGCTCGCATGTCCCTCATCAACTGCAGCACTTTGCGATAGCGCAGCATTGCATCCGGATCCGATGGGTCACTGGTAGCGATGACCACCAATGGCGCATCCGGGCTCACCAATGCATTGGGACCATGCTTCAACTCGCCCGCCGGATAGCCCTCCGCCTGAAGATAGGCCGATTCCTTCAACTTCAGCGCTCCCTCACGGGCAATCGCATAGTGGACACCGCGACCCAAATAGAGGAAGGCGCGAGACCCCTTAAGCGAAGGCGCCAGGGCGGCGATCTGTTGCTGCCACCTTCCCAGGGCAGGCTCCAGCAGCGCGGGTAGCCGGCGCAAGTCCTCGGCGTGACTTTCGACTGTAGGCGATGTCATTCTTCCCCGAATGCGCGCCAGGTAGAGCGCCAGCGAATAGAGAACAGCCAGTTGCGTGGTAAAGCTTTTTGTCGCAGGGATAGCCTTCTCTGGCCCGGCGCAGGTAGGCAAGGAAGCGTCCGCTTCCTGCGCCATGCTGGAGCGAGAGTTATTGGTAATGGCCAGAGTGGGCAAGCCGCGTGACTTGGCTTCCCGTAATCCAGCCAGCGTGTCGGCCGTTTCGCCCGATTGGGAGATGACCAGAACCCCTGGATCGTGAATGGTGTGGGTCGAGCGGTAGACGTACTCGCTGGCATATTCCACATCGACGATCAATCCGGCCAGATCCTCCAGCATGATCTCCGCGGCCAGACCCGCGTGGCGGCTGGAGCCACTGGCGGCGATCACCATGCGCTCCCGTCCCCGTAGCGCATCCGCAACCGGCTGGAAGACGTCGGTCGCAAGCTTGCCGTTGGGGGCATAGCGTTCAATCGTGTCGGCGAGCGCCCGGGGCTGCTCATAAATCTCACGCAGCATCGCGTGCTCAAAAATATCGCCGGCTTGCATCATGAAGACTCCATCCTTTGGCTTATCTATACCACCCCTAGCTCACGATACAGATAGAATCGTTGAGCGCGGTTTACGGTTTTGTTTTGAGGTCGCCCTTGCTCCGGATTCTTCTTCCCATGACCCTGCTGCTCAGCTCTCTGATCGCCGGCGGCCAGACCCAACCTCCGGCTCCCCGCCCTCTGCCCTTGATGCCTCTTCCCGCTCAGGTAAAGCCGGGCACAGGCGAGTTCCTGATCAACAATGGCTTCGGGATCGCTCTCGAAGGTTACCAGGAGCCACGTCTGGATCGAGCAAAACAGCGTTTTCTGAACATCCTCTCACGGGAAACCGGAATTCCCCTTTGGCGTGAGGCTGTGCTGAACCAGCCGAGGTTCTTCGTAAAGACCACGGGGCCGAGCGCACCCGTGCAACAGGTAGATGAAGACGAGTCGTATCATCTGGCGATAACGGCCAACGAGGTCCACCTTGAAGCCGCCAATCCACTGGGGGTGCTGCACGGCTTGCAAACCTTTCTGCAGCTGGTGCGCATCACCCCGCAAGGCTTCGTCGTTCCGGCAATGACCATCGACGATCAGCCGCGCTTTCCCTGGCGGGGATTGATGCTCGATGTCAGCCGGCATTTCCAGCCCCTCGATGTGGTCTATCGCACGCTTGACGGCATGGAGGCGGTTAAGCTGAACGTCTTTCATTGGCATCTCTCAGACGATCAGGGCTTCCGCGTGGAGAGCAAAAAGTTTCCCCTGCTGCAGGAGAAGGGCTCCGATGGCCTCTTTTATACCCAGGACGAGATTCGCGCCGTGATCGAGTACGCTCGCGACCGGGGCATCCGTGTGGTGCCGGAATTCGATATGCCCGGCCACACCACCGCTTGGTTTGTGGGCTATCCGGATGTAGCCAGCGGCCCGGGCCCTTACCAAATCGAGCGCAAATGGGGCATTTTCGACCCGGCGATGGATCCTACGCGCGACAGCACCTACAAATTTCTCGACACCTTCCTCGGCGAGATGACCAGCCTCTTCCCTGACTCCTACTTCCACGTGGGTGGAGATGAGTGCAACGGCAAGGCATGGGACGCGAACCCGCGCATCCAGGAGTTCATGAAGGCCCACGGACTAAAGGACAACAACGCGCTGCAGGCGTACTTCAGCGCCCAGGTGCAAAAACTCGTCGCCCGGCACAAGAAGATCATGATGGGTTGGGACGAGGTTTTGCAGCCCGGCACTCCCAAGGATGTGGTCATCCAGTCCTGGCGCGGCCCGCAATTTGTTGGCGAGGCGGTGCGCGGGGGCAATCGCGCCCTGTTGTCGGCCGGCTACTATATCGATCTGAACCAGGCAGCGTCTGAACACTACGCGGCTGACCCTGAGGGAGACGGGCCGTCCACCCTGAGCAGCGAAGAGAGAAAGCGCATTCTGGGCGGTGAGGCGACGATGTGGTCGGAATACACAACCCCAGAAAATATCGATAGCCGCATCTGGCCGCGCACCGCCGCCATTGCCGAGCGCCTTTGGTCGCCGCACGATACCCGTGACGTCGCATCCATGTACGCCCGGCTGGCGATCGTTTCCCAGCAGCTGAACCACTACGGGCTGGAACACAATTCCAGCTATCCCGCCATGCTGAGCCGCATGACCGGCGAGCCCGATCCGTTGCCGCTGCGCGTCTTAGGCGACGTCGTGCAACCTCCGCGTATTTACGCGCGTGAAGAGCTGCGCAGTTACGATGCCTTCAGTCCTCTGAACCGGTTGATCGATGCCATTCCTCCGGAGAGCGACACCGCGCGTCAGTTTCTCGATATGGTCAACCGCATCGTCGCTGGAAAAGCCACACAAGAGGATTGGGAACAGGCGCAGGAATGGCTGGTACTGTGGCGAGACAACGATACCCAACTGCAGCCGCTGCTGGCGAGGTCCGAACTGACCCAGGAGCTGGCGCCGGTCTCCACCAGCCTGCACCAAGTCTCCCAGGCCGGCCTGGATGCGATTGGCTACCTGCGTGAGCATAAAAGCGCGCCCGCCGACTGGAGGACTCGTCAGCTTGCCCTTCTCAAAACCGCGGAGAAGCCCCAGGCCGTGCTGCTGGACATGATTGCCCCAGCCGTCACGAAGCTGGTGGAGGCCACCACAGGCTCCTCGTTAGCTTCACGGTAGGGCACTTCCAAACAAAGGATTGAAACATGCGCGTAACAATATTCGTCGAGACTCCAAGCTATGAGTGATGGCCGTTGGGTTCTGTTGATTGCCAGTGAACTGGGTGGGACCAACTCCGTATCCGATCGCGCCATGGAGCGGTTGTGCAACGCAATTGGAGAAGAAGGCTACGAGGTGGTCAGGACATCGACACCGGAGGATGGCCTTTCGCTGGTGAAATCGGATCCATCGCACAGTGCCATCCTGCTCGATTGGGATCTCGAAGAAGAACATCAGTTTGACGAACGTGCAGCGCTGAAGATCATCCGCGCCGTTCGCCGCAGAAATAAGAAGGTCCCTATCTTCCTGATCGCCGATCGGACCCTAGTGAGCGAATTGCCGCTGGAAGTGGTGAAGCAGGTTCACGAATACATCCACCTCTTCGGAGACACCCCCGCGTTCATTGCCAACCGGGTTGACTTCGCCGTGGACCGCTACAACGAGCAGCTGTTGCCTCCGTACTTTCGCGAGCTCAAGAAATATACCGATCAGGGGGCTTACTCGTGGGACGCCCCGGGCCATATGGGCGGCGTGGCCTTCCTCAAGCATCCGGTGGGCATGCAGTTTCACCGCTTCTTCGGGGAAAATCTGCTGCGCGCCGACCTGGGGATCTCCACCTCATCGCTCGGCTCCTGGCTTGACCACATCGGGCCTCCGGCAGAATCGGAGCGCAACGCCGCCCGTATCTTCGGAGCAGATTGGACGTTTTATGTCCTGAGCGGTTCTTCGACTTCGAACCAGATCGTGGGCCACGGCGTCATCGGAAATAACGATGTCGTCCTGGTGGACGCAAACTGCCATAAGTCCATCTGCCACTCCCTTACCGTGACGGGAGCTCGGCCGGTGTACTTCAAACCGACCCGGAACGGCTACGGAATGATCGGGCTGGTGCCCCTGCGGCGCTTCTCCCCGGAGCACATCCAGCAGTTAATCAAGGAGAGCCCATTCAGCGCCGACGCGCCTTCGCAGGAACCCACTTATGCGGTGGTCACCAACTCCACCTACGACGGCTTTTGTTATGACGTACAGCGGGTTACCGCCGAGCTGGCGCGCAGCGTGCCGCGCATTCACTTCGATGAGGCGTGGTACGCCTACGCCAAATTTCATTCCATTTATCGCGGACGCTTCGCCATGGATGTGCCCGACGATATGCCGGACCGGCCCGTGATCTTCGCCGTGCAATCGACACACAAGATGCTGGCCGCGTTTTCCATGGCATCGATGATCCACGTCAAGTTAAGCGACCGCGCGCCGCTGGACTTCGATCTGTTCAATGAAGCCTTCATGATGCATGGCACGACTTCGCCCTTCTATCCCATGATCGCGTCGCTCGATGTGGCCACCTCGATGATGGACGAACCGGCTGGTCCGACGCTGATGTACGAGACCATCCAGGATGCGATCAGCTTTAGGAAGGCTATGTCTTCCATTGCTCATCGGCTCCGTTCGGCCAATGGGGAGGAATGGTTCTTCCGCGTCTATCAGCCGGATACGGTGACCGATCCGATGACCGGACAGTCCTCTCTTTTTGAAGAGACGCCGGACTCGCTGCTCATCCAGTCGTCAGAATGCTGGATCCTCAAGCCGGGGGAAGACTGGCATGGCTTCAAGGATGAAGACATCGATGAAGACCATTGCATGCTTGACCCCACCAAGGTCACGATTCTCATGCCTGGCATCAATTCTCGTGGACAACTGGCGGAATGGGGCATCCCGGCTGCGATCCTCACCGAGTTTCTCGATGCCCGGCTGGTAGAGATTGCCCGCACAGGCGACTACACCGCGTTGATCCTCTTCTCGGTGGGAACGAGCAAAGGAAAGTGGGGCAGCCTGCTGGAGACTCTTTTCGAGTTCAAGCGCCTCTACGATAACGAGGGAACGTTGTACGAGGCATTGCCGGATTTGGTGGCCGAGCACCCGCACCGCTACAAGGACATGACGTTGAAGGAATTGAGCGACGAAATGCACGCGGCCATGGGGGCGCTGAATCTGACCAATCTGCTCCACCAGGCATGCGACGTGGACCCCGAACCTGTGCTAACCCCCGCTCAGACGTATCAGAAGCTGATCCGCAACGGCACCGAAAAGGTGCGCATCTCTGAGATGGCGCGGCGGCTGGCGGGCGTCATGCTGGTCCCGTACCCTCCT
>Ga0302325_10019986_pt1 | contig 14058 bp, 9 predicted proteins | sample Palsa_T0_2_FD_201948 | JGI IMG/M metagenome (GOLD analysis project Ga0302325, IMG submission 201948) | Peat permafrost microbial communities from Stordalen Mire near Abisko, Sweden - Palsa_T0_2 | ecosystem: Environmental > Terrestrial > Soil > Palsa > Peat permafrost | place: Sweden: Abisko... | reverse complement strand
GAGCGAGACCTTTTGGAATTGGGCCGGCGGAACACCGTTCGGTTCATGGCTCCCCACGTGACGCATACCGGCGTTCACGATCATGGATTTAACAATCTATCGACGTACGGCAACCTCCGCCGGCTGATGCGAGAGTCGGTAATTCCCGCCAATGAATGGGAGCTGGCGTTTTACGAGCTGGCGATCAAAGCCAGCGGCGCGGTGCAGGCGGCCCGATGGTCGGGGGTGCCGGTTGCGGAACGGTCTCCGCACGCCGCCAACAGCGCCAGCCTGGGATACGTCTATTCGTTCAACGGCCCGCAGTCGTTGTTCGTCGATACGATGCGCACCGTGCGGATTCTCGGATGCGCCTGGCAGCTTGGGCATAAGCTGATGCACGAGAATGACCGCGCCGCCGATCTGCTCAAGCGGTCGGTGTTGCACGGGTTGTGCACGAGCCGATACATCCTGTTTCATGGCGACTCGCCGCATACGTACGACGTGCGCGGGCGCACGGCACACGAAGCGATTTTCAATCGCAACGACGGGAGTTTCCGCTGCCGGTCTTCGCAGCAGGGGTACTCCCCATTCAGCACCTGGACGCGCGGTCTGGCGTGGGCGATGCTGGGATATGCTGAGGAACTCGAGTTCTTCGCGGGCATCGATGAGGCGGTTTTTCAATCGTCAGTCGGACTTTCGCGGCAGGAAGTCATGGCCTGTTACACCGATGCGGCACGTGCCACCTGCGACCATTACATCAACGATTGCTCAGCTTCAGACGGGCTGGTCTACTGGGACGATGGCGCGCCGGAATTGTGGCGATTGGGAGACTGGCGGAGCCGGCCGGCCGATCCGTATAACGATCATGAGCCGGTCGACTCCTCCGCCGCCGCGATCGCAGCGCAGGGGCTGATCCGCCTGGGCCGCCATCTCGGTGCGGAGGGAGCGCAATATCTCCATGCAGGTCTGACCATTGCGAGAACATTGCTCGATGCGCCGTACCTGTCGGAGAGCGCGAAGCACCAGGGACTGTTGCTGCATTCGGTGTATCATCGTCCCAACGGCTGGGATTACATCCCGCCGGGGCGCAAGGTTCCGTGCGGCGAATCGAGCTTGTGGGGAGATTATCACATGCTTGAGTTGGCGCTGCTCTTGAAGCGGATGGCCGAAGGTGGAAAGTATCTGACGTTTTTCGATCGGGCTTGAGAACGGAGGCGAGCGGCACATGGGTGATTCGACAACGCAGAAGCTTCGCAAAGTAGCGATCGTGACCGGCGGAAGTCGCGGAATTGGCTTTGGCGTCGCCGGGGCTCTGGCCGCTGCCGGTTTTAACGTCGTGATCAACGGGCGGCGCGAGGCCAATGAGGTAACCGATGTGGTGGCGAAGCTCAGCGCGGCGGGCACTGAGGCAGCGTATTGCCGGGCGGATGTCGCCGATTTGAAGGATCACAGCCGGTTGCTTGACTTCGTCCGTGAACGCTTTGGCCGGCTGGATGTGCTTGTGAACAACGCCGGCGTCGCCCCGGAGGTTCGCGCCGATATTCTCGATGCGACCCCCGAAAGCTTCGATCGACTGATCTCGATCAATCTGCGAGGGCCGTACTTCCTCACCCAGGCTGCGGCCCGCTGGATGGTGCAACAGAGAAAAGAGAACTCGAGTTTTCGCGGGTGCATCGTCAATGTTTCGTCGGTCAGCGCGACCGTCGCTTCGGTCAATCGCGGCGACTATTGCGTCAGCAAGGCCGGCATTGCGATGGCAACAAGCCTCTGGGCAGCACGCCTCGCGGATTACGGGATCGACGTGTACGAGGTGCGGCCCGGCGTCATCGCCACCGATATGACCTCCGGCGTAAGGGAGAAATACGACACGCTGATCGCCGGCGGGCTGACCGTTGAACGGCGCTGGGGAACCCCCGAGGATGTCGGCCGAGCGGTCCGGGTTCTTGCCAGCGGCGAGTTGTCTTACGCCACCGGCCAGGTGTTGTTGATCGACGGCGGCCTCACACTTCCACGGCTCTAGCGCCGGCAACAGGAGATACACATGAATGAGATCTTTCACAGGCTCGGCCAATACAAGATTATTCCGGTGATCGCCCTGGAAGACGCCGGCGACGCATCCGCGCTGGGCGAGGCGCTGATGGAAGGCGGTCTCCCCGTAGCCGAAGTCACGTTTCGAACCGAGGCGGCCGCCGAGTCGATCCGCACAATGGCGCGCCATCCCGATCTTCTGGTTGGGGCCGGCACCGTGCTCAACGTCGATACCGTCAAGCAGGCGGTGGACGCGGGAGCCGACTTCATCGTTTCGCCGGGATTTAACCCGAAGGTCGTCAGTTATTGCGTCGATCGACAAATCCCGATTACCCCCGGCACGGCCAATCCAACCGACATCGAGATGGCTCTCGATTACGGTTTGACCGTCGTGAAATTTTTCCCGGCCGAGGCGATGGGCGGCCTGAAGACACTGAAGGCGATCGCCGCGCCGTATGGAATGATGCGGTTCATTCCCACCGGAGGCATCTCGCTGGCGAATCTCGCCGAGTATCTCCAATTCCCCAAAATCGTCGCTTGCGGCGGAAGTTGGATGGTCACGAAGGAACTGCTTGAGGGCAAAGAGTTCAAGCAGATTGCGCAGATCACGCGCAAGGCCGTCGAGCTTGCGGAACAGATCCGGCCGACAAAGAAATAAACGTCACCAGCAAAGAAGGAAACCACACATGGAAACGCGCAGCATCGGCATCATTCTCAACGGCGTCACCGGGCGCATGGGCACCAACCAGCACTTGGTCCGCTCCATCATCGCCATCATGAAACAGGGCGGCGTCAAGGTGAACGACGATCTCCGCCTCATGCCCGATCCCATTCTCACCGGCCGCAGTGAAACCAAGCTGAAGGCATTGGCAGAAGCACATGGTCCTGCTGTGATCGGCAAGCCGTTGAAATACACAACCGACTTGAATGCGCCGATGGGCGATAAGCAGTATCAGATTTTCTTCGACGCTTCGGGAACCCTGCAGCGCGCCGGCTTCGTCGAGAAGGCGGTCAAGGCGGGCAAAGCCGTCTATTGCGAAAAACCGACCGCGGTCGAGACCAGCGAGGCGCTTCGTCTGGCGAAGCTCTGCGAGTCAGCGAAGCTGAAAAACGGCGTCGTCCAGGACAAGCTTTGGCTCCCGGGAATGCGCAAGATCAAGATGCTTCGCCAGCAGGGCTTTTTCGGCGACATCCTCTCGGTTCGCGGCGAGTTCGGTTACTGGGTCTTCACCGGCGAAATCGACGACCAGCCCGCTCAACGACCAAGCTGGAACTACCGCAAGGAAGACGGCGGCGGCGTGATCATCGACATGTTCTGCCACTGGCAATATGTCATCGCCAACCTTTTTGGCCCGATCAAATCGGTCCTCGCCCATGGCAATACCGATCTGCCCGAGCGCGTCGCCGAGTCCGGCAAAAAGTACAAGGCAACCGCCGACGACTCGGCGTACGCGTTATTCCAGCTCGAAGACGGCACGATCTGCCAGTTCAATTCCAGTTGGTGCACGCGCGTCCGCCGCGACGATCTGCTCACGATCCAGGTGGACGGCACAAAGGGGACATGCGTTGCCGGCCTGCGCGAAGCATGGGTCCAGAGCATCGCCGAGACGCCCAAGCCCATCTGGAACCCCGACATCGCGCAGCCGATCAATTTCTACGAAGGCTGGCAGAAAATCCCCGCCGCCACTGAGTATGACAACGCTTTCAAGATTCAATGGGAGCTCTTCCTCCGGCACGTGGCGCTGGATGAGCCCTTCCGCTGGACCCTGCGCGAAGGAGCCAAAGGCGTCCAACTCGCCGAGATGGGATTGCAAAGCTGGAAAGAGCGCCGATGGTTGGATGTGCCGGCGTTGTAGTGGATCGATTGCGTCGCCGGTTTTAGCACTTCCGACGAGCTACTCCCTCTCCAGGTACTCCGGGAGAGGGCAGGGGTGAGGGTGATTTCGAACGCGCGAGGTCGTCGGGAAATCGCGAAGCGGCCCATTGCAGATGCCAGGGGCCTTCGCGTTCGAAATCACCCTCACCCCAACCCTCTCCCGGAGTACCGGGAGAGGGCGTAATGAAACCGCCCATCCGGAGAAACTATCGATGTCCGCCTCACCGTTGACCGATCTCTCGCGCTGCGCCATCCACACCGCCACGAACAAACCATGGTCCCTCCGCCAATGCATCGAAGGCTATGCCACCATCGGCGTTAGAGGCATCAGCGTCTGGCGAAACGCGCTGGAAGCCGCCGGCCCGCGTGAATCCGGAAGAATGCTCCGCGATGCGGGAATGACCGTGCCGGCGCTGGTCCGCGGCGGCTTCTTCCCCGCAGCCGACGCGCAAGCCAGAGAGGCGGCCATCAATGTGAACCGCACGTGCGTCGACGAAGCCCGCGAAATCGGCGCCGAGATGATCGTGCTCGTGGCAGGAGCGGTGCCGGGGATGCCCCTGGCGGATGCGCGCAAGCAGGTCGCCGACGGAATCAGCGCCCTGCTGCCGTACGCCACGGCTGCGGGGGTGAAGCTCGCGATCGAGCCGCTGCACCCGATGTACGCCGCCGACCGAAGCTGCATCAATCGCATGGCCGAGGCTCGCCACATCTGCGAGCAACTGCGGCATCCAATGCTCGGCATCGCCGCCGACGTTTATCACATCTGGTGGGATCCGGATCTCCAATCCGAAATCGAGTTGGCCGGGAAAAACAAAACCCTCTTCGGCTTCCACGTCTGCGATTGGCGGGTCAACACCCGCCATTTTCTCAACGATCGCGGCCTGATGGGCGACGGCTGCATCGACATCCCCATTATCCGCGGCTGGGTCGAAGCCACCGGCTTCCACGGCTTCAACGAAGTGGAAATCTTTTCCGATCAATATTGGGCGATGGATCAGAACGAATATCTGAAGCTCATCCGCGAGTCCTATCTGCACCGCACGTAATTGCCGCTGGCGGCCGTACAATCATCTCACTGAAAGATCCCCGCTCGGTAGATCGTGAATAGGAAGCCGTCCCTGTTGACGTACGGCGCGCGCATCCGCGTAAAGGTTGTGCTGCTCTTCCCGTTGGAGATGACGAAATCGTGACGCAAACCGGCTCCAATTGCCGATAAAAACTGTCACACCGGAAGGAGGATGCGGTTTTGAAATCTGCCGGGGCATTTCTTCACCCGCCAGAAGCGCGGCGGCTGATGCCGGTCGAGCCGGAGTTGTTCGCGCGCCACAACGGCTCCCGATACCGGACTCCCACCGACTTGCAGGTGACCCCGACGCCGCCGGCCCGCTTCCTCGTCATCGGGGGTTGTCTGGCTCAAGCCATTCCCGAAGTCGCTCCGTTGATCGACAAACAGATCAAAGGCGATTTTCTGCTGCACAACAATTTCGACGCCCTTCCGGAATTGTCGGATGCGCAAGCGTCGCAATATGACTTTCAAGTCATCCACATCCCCTTGCGGTCCATCCTCGGCAGCGCCTATTTCCATCTTCCCGATGACGGCTCGCAGCACGAAAACTTTCTTCACCAGACCCAGGATCACCTCTCGCGGTACCTGTCCAATTGCCTCAAGTTGAATGTCGAGCGGAAACTGCTGACTTTTGTGCTGGGATTTCTCGTGCCTCAACAGAATCCGCTGGGGCGATTTGAGCCGCGATACGATCTGAAGAATGTCGTTCACTTTGTCGAGCGGCTTAACATCTTCCTGGCCACGGAGACCGCGAAATATCAGAACGTCCACTGGGTGGACGTCGACCAGTTGTCCGCCGGCATCGGCAAGAAATCCTGCCAGGACGACATGGTCTGGTCATTCACGCATGGCACCACGCTCAGCGACGGCGACCACGATCACGACCTGAACCGAATTCAGCCGTCGGTTTCGATGCAGCATCATTATCTTGCTCGATGGATCGAGTTCTACGAGGCGCTCCTGTGCGAAATCCTGGCCATGTGGCGCACCACGCTCCAGTTGGACGCTGTCAAACTGGTGGCCATTGACCTCGACGATACGCTTTGGCGCGGCGTCGCAGCGGAAGGCACGCTGGGAGTGGCCGAAGGCTGGCCGATGGGCTTCATGGAGACGCTGCTCTTTTTGAAAAAGCGCGGCATCCTTCTGGCGATCGTCAGCAAAAATGACGAACAGTTCATCCGATCAAACTGGAATCAAATCGTCGGCGGCCAGATCGCCCTGGAGGATTTCGCCGTCCGGAAAATCAATTTCCAGAGCAAGGTGCAGAACCTGGCCGACATTCTCCGTGAGGTGAACTTGCGGCCCCAGAACCTGGTGATGGTCGATGATCATCCCGTGGAACGCTCCGCCATCCAGGAACAACTGCCCGGCGTGCGCGTGCTGGGGCGCCACGTGTACTATCTCAAGCGTATTTTGCTCTGGTCGTCCGAAACCCAGCAGCCGGTCATTACGCCAGAATCCGGCCGCAAGACGGAGATGGTGCGGGCACAGTTGCACCGCGACACCGCCCGGAAGACGTTGTCCCATGTACAATTCCTGCAAACACTGAAGCTCCGCGTGTCGCTGTCCAGCATCGTTGAAACCAACGACGTGCAGATGAGCCGGGCTCTCGAACTGTTCAATAAGACGAACCAGTTTAATACCGCCGGGGTCCGCTACACCCTGGAGCGATGCCATCAGCTGCTGACCGCCGGCCGCGAGCTTCACGTAATCGAGGCGGAAGATCGATTCACCCGATACGGGCTCATCGGCGCAGCATGGATCTGGCAAACCTGCATTGAGCATTGGGTCATCAGCTGCCGCGCGCTGGGACTGGGCATCGAAGAGGCTTTCCTGGCCGATCTCTCCCGGCAATTGGCATCGCGGTCCATCACCGTCATGTTCGGGAAATTGACGCCAACCGAAAGTAATCTGGCCTGCCAACAAGTCTACAGCCGAAACGGCTTCGCCCCGGTGAACGGCAACCCGACGCTCTGGACTCGATCTTTGGCGACACCGTTGCTGGTCCCGCCGTACGTCGCACTCACCTCCACTAATTCGTCGCCCGCGATCGTGCATCCGGCCGATGTTTCTGAACTGAGTGGTGCCGAGACAGGACTGGGCGATCCAAGGGTCGCAACCGCCGCAGCCTGAGGCCACGTCGGTCCGATGATGCGTATGTCAACGAATGGTGGTCTTCAAGCAACGCCCGCTTCATTCCGATAACTCGATTAGCCGCCATATGACAACCCTCGCGCTGAATCCTCAGACATCAATCGCCCGCACGCCGCTCGCCCATGGTCGACTGCTACGATGGATCATCGCGGCGGCGCTGCTCGGCGGCTTGTGCTACCTGCTCACGCCGGCTCATCAGTTCGAAGATGGATTCAGTGAAGAGGATCACATTGCCCGGCACCTGGCCCGGGGGGAGGGATTTCTAAGTCCATTTGATGACAGCGCGGCGGCGCTTCCGACGAGTTGGTGTCCGCCGATCTATCCGCTGGTGATGTCAGTCGCGTATCGTCTGTTTGGCCAGGACACGGAAGCCGGGCTCAGCGCCATTGTTCTGTTCAACATTCTCTGCCGGGCCGCTTGCGCTGCGGCGCTGTTCGTGCTCGGGACGCAATTCAAAAATCGCAATGTGGGCGCGCTGGCGGCCGGCCTGTTTCTGGTTCACCCGATGTTCCTGCACGTGGTTGACAGCTTGTGGGACAACTACCTGGCGCTGGCGATGTTTCTCTGGCTCCTCTGCTGGACGGTTCAACTTTCTCGCGCGCGGCGGGTTGGAAAACTGCAGATTGCTGGGCTGGGAGCCGCGCTCGGATTGCTCTTACTAACCAACACGAGCTATTTGCTGGCGAGTCCGGCGATGGTGATGCTGGCTCTGGCAAAGCAGAACTGGCGCCCGCGGGCGCAGCTCGTGCTCGTGGCGGCGGGGGCGGCGGCTATCGTCTTGCTGCCCTGGACAATCCGTAACTACCGCACGTTCGACCGCCTTTTTCTCGTGCGGGGCAATGCCAACGTCGAACTCTGGCTTGCGAATCAACCTTGCAGCTACGGCTGGATGTCGCTGCCCGTGCTGGATAGTCATCCGTCGCGGAACGCTGCGGAGCATCGGCTGGTGCTCGACGAGGGTGAAACGAAATACTTCGCGTTGTGCGGGAGGCGGTTTGACAACCAGTACCGCGCATCGCCGGCGCACTTCTGGTTTCTTTGCGGCGAGCGACTGGCTCACGCTTTCGTTTATGACACGGGCCGAACCGGCGCATATCTCTGGCGAGACATCGACTTTGACCGCTATCTGATCAATGCCTTGGTCGTTATCTTCGGCCTCGCCGGGGTCTGGACCGCCTGGCGATTGCGCCACGACGGCGTGGCGCTGCTAGGGATCGCGCTGCTGGCGATCGTGCCGTATCTCGTGACGCAGGTGTACAACAGGTACGCGATGCCGCTGCGGGCGATTCTGCTGGTCTTCGCCGCGTATCTGATCGTGACGATGGCGCCGAAAAGGAAAGATGCGGCGCAGGCTGCTCTGGTTCCTTCTCCCAGTACTCTGGGAGAAGGCCAAAATGCGGGTGATTTCGAGAACCAACCGCACTGAAAATCCCAATCACCCTCACCCCAACCCTCTCCCGGAGTACCGGGAGAGGGGGTAGTGAAACCGGCTATTTGCCGCTTGTCTGCGACTCTTGCGGTTGCAGTTCCGGCGGGGTTTCCACTGACTGGCCGGCACGATCCACCAGCTGAATCGTGTCGTCGTTAGGCGATTGCCCAGCGCCGCGCCGACTCGTGAAACGAACATCCGGGAGCCTCGATACCGCCTGACGCAGGGCGGCTTCCCACCGAAGCCGGATCTTGGCCAGATCGGGATCGTCATTCTCGAAACGTCGATGGCGGGTGATGTCCAGTTCGTCGGGAAGATAGGCCAGCAGATCGATCGGAGGACCGACCGTCACGTTGGATTTCATGGTCGAATCCAGTGAGAGCAGCGCGTACTTCGCCGCTTCTTCCAGCGTGGTAACGTCGTAGCGAATGCCGCGGTCGAGGATCGGTCGGCCGTACTTCGTTTCGCCAATTTGCAAATAGGGCGAGTCCTCGCTGACCTGCAGGGGGTTGCCCTGCGGATAAATCAGCATGAGATTCGGCGGCTCTCCCTTGACTTGCCCACCGAGCAGGAAATTGACGTTGAAGCGATAATCGTCTCGCTCCAGAGCCGCGCGGTCCATGTCCGAGACGCGCCGCACCTGCTCGCCGATGACGCGGGCGGCATCGTACAGCGAGGCAGCTGACGCCAGCCCCTTGCCTGCATCAAAATCGCGGCGGAGCATCGTGAGGATCGACTGCGTGAGCGAGAGACTGCCGCTGGTGAGGGCGACGAAGACGCGTTCGCCCGGCTGAACGAACGTATGCATCTTCTTGCAGATGTTGACCTGATCGTATCCCGCGTTGGTGCGGGAGTCCGAAGCCATGACCAGGCCATGTTTGGTCACAATTCCAAGGCAATACGTCATCTTCCGGCGAATCCTTTCGAGCGCGGGACGTATCCTAACAAGCCGCTGGCGACACGGGTAGGGCGGGGCCGGAAACCCGGAAACCCGGAGCCGGAAACCAGAATGACGAAACCAGAATCCCCGAATCAAACCCGAATGACGAATGACCGAATGAAATACGGCGAGCACGACATTCGTCTTCGTTCGGGTAGTTCCCAGTAAAGCTCGGCCGACGCCGGTCACCCGGTCCCCTGTTTCGTCATTCGGTCATTCGGGCTTGATTCTGGTTTCTGGTTTCGTCATTCGGGTTTTGAGGCGACTTCGTTCGTTGACGCTTCACTGCGCGCCACGCTAACCTGCGATCGCGGCAAGGAACCCGCGCCAGAGAAAAAGACTATGCTGATCCACATCGGCTTCGAGTTGATTTTCGATATTCCCGCGCCCGTCTCGATGCTGTTGATCCTCTACACGCATCCCGAGCAGGCCCATGTTCTGCAAAAGCCGCAACGGCTGTTCGTGGAGCCGAAAGTGAAGGTCGACGACTTCAAGGACTGGTTCGGCAATCGTGCCGCGCGGGTGGTTGCGCCGGCCGGGAAATTCCGCATCTTTTACGACAACATCGCCCAGGACAGCGGACTGAAGGAGGCCACCATCCACGGCGCGCGTCTTCACCCGGTGGATGAGCTTCCCAAGGACATTCTCAAATTTTTGCTGGCCAGCCGATACTGCGAGGTCGATCGGATGCTTGACACCGCCTGGAATCTCTTCGGGCAGACGCCTCCAACCTGGGAGCGTGTGCAGGCGGTGATGGACTGGGTTCACGCCAACGTCACGTTCGGCTACCAGTTCGCCCGTCCAACCAAAACTGCGTACGACGTGTTTGTGGAGCGGCAAGGCGTCTGTCGGGATTTCATGCATCTGTCCGTGACGCTTCTTCGCGCACTGAACATTCCTGCGCGCTATGCCACGGGATACCTCGGCGACATTGGTGTTCCGCCGGCGCCGTTTCCGATGGATTTTTCCGCGTGGATCGAAGTGTATCTCGGCCATCGCTGGTACACCCTCGACGCCCGCCACAATGAGCCGCGCATCGGCCGGGTGCTGCAAGCCCGCGGGCGGGACGCCTGCGACGTGGCGCTGACGACGTCGTTTGGCTCGGCGCGGCTTGAGAAGTTCACGGTGTGGACGGACGAAGTGAAGTAAATGAGCTCATATGGCGGCCGGATCTTTGGAAACCAGCCGCACGGGACCGCCGTCCAAATCCATTTCGTACTCACCTTGTCCGAGCCGGCGCAGCAGGATGCCGTTGCATTTGAATAGCCGCGTTCCCAGGCGTCTCGAGCGGCCGCCTACTGCGGTAAAGACGAGAAACGTCTGGAAGTAGTCAATCTGGCGCGCAACGCCGTTTGGATCGGTCGCGGTGAAGCTGCGAATGTACTTTTCCGTCATCTTTATTGCCCAAAGAAATCCGAGCCTTCGGAGTACCTCAGACTCGGCGTGGAGCGGGATTTAAGGTTCTGAAATTCTCAGACCGCTTCCTGGCGGTTCTCAATCGATCAACCCCTCCGGCACGGTCACTTCGGCCGGCAAGCAGTATTCGACCATGTCGTAAAGCACGGGCAGCACAATGAGCGTGAGCAGCACGGCCGAAAGCATTCCGCCGAGGATGACCAGCGCCAGCGGTCGCTGAACCTCAGACCCGATGCCGTGCGACGTGGCGGCGGGGTACATGCCGATCGCCGCCATGAGCGCGCACATCAACACCGGGCGGAGGCGGATTTTGGAACCTTCGATGACGGCCTCGGTCAGCGGCATGCCATGGGCGCGAAGTTGATTGAATTGCCCGACCAAGACCGTTCCATTCAGCACGCTCACGCCGGCCAGCGCGATGAAACCGATCATTGCCGAGACTGACAGGTTGGTGTGTGTCAGATAGAGCAACGCGATTGCGCCGACGAGCACGAACGGGATGTTCACCATGATCAGCGCGGCATATCGCAAGCGCCTGAAGGCGAAGAAGAGCAACCCCAGCACACCCAGCAGGGAGAGCGGGACGATAATCCGCAGTCGTGCCGTGGCCCGCTGCTGATTCTCAAATTGGCCTTCCCAGGTGATGTGGTATCCGACGGGAAGCGTCGGTTCGACCTGCTCACTCACCAGACGCTGGCATTCGGCGACGAACGAGCCCATGTCGCGGTCGCGCACGCCGCACTTGATTGCAATTCGGCGGCTGTTGTCATCGCGGCCGATTCGGGAGGCGCCTTCCTTCAGCGTGATGCTCGCCAGGCTTGCCAGCGGCACGTGTTGTCCGGCCGGCGTGTCCACCCACATGTCGGCGATATGGTTCACCGCGTTTCGGGCCGATTCAGCGAGTCGAACGGAGATGTCAAAGCGCTTCTGTCCTTCGACGAGGCTGCCGGCGGTCTTTCCGCCCAGCCCCATCTCGACGAGAGATAAGACCGTCTGCCCGTCAAGCCCGTCGTAGCGGCCGATGGCATCACGATTCACTGCAATTGTGAGATTCGGCTGCCCCTCCAATTGCTCCACACCGACGTCGGCGCTTCCGCGAACACTTGAAATGATCTTCGCGATCTGCTCCCCCTTTGCCTGCAGGGTTTTCAAATCGTCACCGAAGAGCTTGATGGCAATTTCGCCTTTTACGCCGGAGAGGGCTTCCTCCACGTTGTCTTCGATGTATTGAGAGAAGTTGAAATCGAGGCCGGGCAATTGCTGCAGCCTCTGATTCATCTGCTGAATCAACCCGTCTTTGTCGACGATTTTTCCCTGCGCATCCCTGGTAACCCACTGGTCGTGCGGCGGCAGGTAGACGGCGATCTCGAGGTTGTTGAATCCCTTCGGATCGGTTCCGTCATCGGGTCGGCCCAGCTGTGTATAGATCGTTTGCGATTCGGGGAAGCTCTCGAGGATCTGGCGAATCTGCCGTTCGGTCGCCTTCGCTTTCTCCATGGAGATAGAGAGCGGCATATCGACCGAGAGCCAGATATTGCCTTCGTCGAGCTTCGGGAGAAATTCGGTTCCGAGGTTGACGCCTCCATGGACGGACAGCGCCAGAAGAGCCGTGGCCGCGGTGATGGTCAGCGTCTTGTGGGCCAGCGCCGTACGCAGGACGTATTCGTAACCCCTCTTTAGCCAGCGCGTCAGATGGTTCTCTGTAATCGAGCCCTTCTTGAGCAGCAGCGAAGCGGCAATGGGAACCAGCGTCAACGTGACGATCGTCGCGCCGACGATAGCGCCGGCGATCGTCAGAGCCATCGGTCGGAAAATTCTTCCCTCGACGCGCTGAAAAGTGAAGATCGGGATGAGCGAGACGATGAGAATCAGCTTCGCGAAGAGCATCGGACGACCCAGCCCGACGGTGGTCGTACGAATGACTTCGAGAGGATCGGCATCGGGCGGCGCAAGAATCTGCCGCACCATGATCGCCTCGACGATAATCACCGCCGCGTCCACCAGAATGCCGAAATCGACCGCGCCAAATGACAGCAGGTTTGCCGCGACGCCCTCAAGGTGCAGAACGATGAACGCGGCCAGCAGCGATAGCGGAATGACGATGCAGATGCAGACCGCGGCCCGCCAACTGCTCGTGAAGATCAGCGAGATCATCAGAATCAGCAGGCTGCCCTCGATCAGGTTGTGCATCACGGTGTGAAGCGTCTGATCAACCAGTTCGCTGCGGTCATAGGTCTGCTGGAGCTGCACGTCGGGCGGAAGCAGCTTCGCGTTGATCTCCTTGACCTTGGCCTTGATCGCTTCCACGACGCGCAGCGCATCGGTCCCTTTGCGGTTGACGACGATTCCCTCGATGACGTCGTCCACTTCCTGCACCTTGCCGCTGGCATTCTTCCGGTAGAAACCAACGATTCCCTGGCGCGGGGCCATGCCGGTTCGGACCTCGGCGACGTCTCCGACGTAGATGGGATGACCGGCGTAGCTGGCGATCGCAACCTTCTCGATATCTGGAATGCTGACCAGAGCGTTGACGCCGCGAACGACCAGGCTTTGCTCACCGGTCTTGAGGACATTGCCCCCGGTGTTCGAGTTGTTGTTCTGCAGGGCGGTAAAGACCTGGGCGAGCGTCACACCGTGCTGGCTCAGTTGCTCCGGCTTAACAAAGACCTGATATTGCTTCACGCCCCCGCCAAAGGCGTTGATGTCGGCAACTCCCGGCACTTCGCGCAGGGCCGGCTCGATCACCCAATCTTCCAGTGCTCGAACTTCTTCCAGTTTCTTCTGGGGCGCGCGAATGATGTAGCGATAGATCTCGCCGGTGCTGGTGCTCAGCGGCGCCAACTGCCATTGCGCATTGTTCGGCAGGTTGATCGATTGCAGTCTTTCGAGCACCTGCGAGCGCGCGAAGTTGTCGTCGGTCCCGTCCGAAAACGTCATCGTGACCACCGACAACCCGAACATGCTGATCGAACGCAGCGACGTGCGATTGGGAGAAGAATTCAGCGCTTCCTCGATCGGGAGCGTCACCTGCGTTTCCACATCCTCCGCAGCCTGGCCGGGCCAGATGGTGATGACCTGGGCCTGCACGTCGTCGGGGTCGGGAAACGCTTCCACCGGCAGTTCGCGAAACGCGTACAGCCCATATCCGATGAGCATCGCCGCGATTACGG
>Ga0302325_10019985_pt1 | contig 14059 bp, 8 predicted proteins | sample Palsa_T0_2_FD_201948 | JGI IMG/M metagenome (GOLD analysis project Ga0302325, IMG submission 201948) | Peat permafrost microbial communities from Stordalen Mire near Abisko, Sweden - Palsa_T0_2 | ecosystem: Environmental > Terrestrial > Soil > Palsa > Peat permafrost | place: Sweden: Abisko... | reverse complement strand
TGCTGCACAATATCAAAGCCGAAGGCCACAACGAAGACACCATCGTGTTCTATATCGTGGGCGACAACGGCGCCAGCGCCGAAGGCGGCCTGGACGGCCACGACGCTTTGAACATCGACGGCAAACCGCAAAGCCTTGAAGAGCGTCTCAAGCTTTCGGACGAAATGGGCGGCGAGCTGTTCTCGAATCACTACGCCGCCGCTTGGGCTTGGGCCACCAACACGCCCTTCCAGTGGAGTAAGCAGGTGGCTTCGCACTTGGGTGGCACGCGCGACCCGCTGATCGTCTCCTGGCCCGGCCATATTAGGGATGCCGGCGGACTGCGCAGCCAGTTCCACCACGTCACCGACATTGCGCCCACGATTTTCGAGTTGGCCGGCGTCGAGTTTCCGGAGGTGGTCAGCGGAGTAAAGCAGTTACCGCTGGAAGGCAAGAGCATGGTCTACAGCTTCGATCGTCCGGACGCTCCCAGCCCGCATACGGTGCAGTATTTCGAAATGGTGGGGAATCGCGGCATTTACAAAGACGGATGGTGGGCGGGCTCGCGTAACTTGGTGCCCTGGGCGATGTCGGGTCTTTGGTCCCCAGACAGGCCGCCGGCACATCCGTGGGAACTCTATAACCTGAACGAGGACTATAGCCAGGCGCACGATCTGGCCGCCAAGTATCCGGAGAAGCTGAAGGAACTGGAGCAACTCTTCGACAGCGAGGCGCGGCGCAACAATGTTTATCCTCTGGTTCCTAACCCCGTGCTCCAGCCCGCGCCCAACGATGGCGCAAAGTCCTTCGTCTATCGAGCCGGTATAGAGCGCATCTCCGCGAGCGCCGCGCCGCACGTGGTGGGACGGCCGCACCGGATCACCGCGGACGTGGAGGTTGCGGCCGGCGGAGCCGAAGGTGTGATTCTGGCCCAGGGAGGGATCTATGGCGGCTATACTCTGTTCGTAAAGGACGGCCGCGTAGGCTACCAGGTGAACGCTTCCGGCAACCGCGCCGGCGGGCTGCTGTCCACCGATCCCCTCCCCACCGGAAGGTCCGAGATCGTGCTGGACTATACTCCAGAAAAGGTTGGATTGACCACCGGCCTGTCGTTCTTCCTGACCGGGGGACCTGGGGTGGCACGCCTGTCTATAAATGGTAAGCCCGCCGGGGAAGCGAAAATCGCCGGGTTCGGGGGATACGGATTGTACTTTGAGACATTGGATGTCGGCTCGGATTTGGGTACGGCGGTGACTTCCGACTATGCGAGCCCATTCGCATTCACCGGCAAGATTGCGAGCGTGCGCGTAGATGTTCAGTAAGCGGAGGGCGGGCAATCATGCCCGCAGCCGGCTCTGGCCGCCCACAGAATAGCAGTACAGGGTGTTTTGAGGAGAATTCAATGACTAAGATGCGAAAGCTTATCGTAGTAATGGCCGGACTGCTGTCGCTTTCCGCCATGATTTGGGCGGCTGACGTGCTGCCAAAGCCGGACTCGCCCTTCAAAGGCAAGATCGACCCCAGCCGCGACAAATCCTCGCCGGATTGGCCGCAGCGAACCAGCGCCCGCAAAGGCGCCCCCAACGTCGTCCTGATTCTGCTCGACGACGTGGGCTTCGGCGCCACCGGCACCTTCGGCGGCCCGGTGCCCACGCCCGCCCTGGACGAGCTAGCCAAGAGCGGCCTGCGCTACAACCGCTTTCATGTGAACTCGCTGTGCTCGCCCACGCGTGCGGCTCTGCTTTCCGGGCGCAACGATCACGAGATCGGATTCGGCACGGTGGTCGAGGGCGCCTCCGGCTATCCCGGCTACAACTCCATCTGGCCCAAGAGCGCTGTGTCCATCGCCGAGGTGCTGAAACAGAACGGCTACAGCACGGCGGCGTTCGGCAAGTGGCACAACACGCCCGCTTGGGAGACCAATCCTTCGGGTCCGTTCGATCATTGGCCCACCAGCTTGGGATTCGAGTATTACTACGGATTCATGGGTGGCGCGGACAGTCAGTGGCATCCGCGGCTCTACCGGAATACGACTGCGGTGGAACCGCCCTCCACGCCGGAGCAGGGCTATCATCTCACCACCGACCTGGTGAACGATGCCAGCCGATGGGTGCAGCAACACGATGCCGTGTCGCCGCAGAAGCCTTTTTTCCTATACTTCGCCACCGGCGCCACACACACTCCCCACCACGTGGCCAAGGTGTGGATCGAGAAGTATGCGGGCAAGTTCGACCAAGGATGGGACAAACTTCGCGAAGAGACCTACGCCCGCCAGAAGGAGTTTGGGATCATCCCGGCCAATGCCGAGCTTACGCCGCGGCCGAAAGAGATGCCGGCCTGGGATTCGCTGGACGCGAACCAGAAGAAATTGCTGGCGCACGAAATGGAAGTCTACGCCGCCTTCCTGGCGCAAACGGATTATGAAGTCGGCCGGCTGCTCGCGAATATCAAGGCGGAAGGACACACTGAAGACACGATCGTCTTCTACATCGCCGGCGATAACGGCGCCAGCGCCGAAGGCGGCCCGGAGGGCATCGACGCCTACACCGTGGACGGCAAGAGGCGAACCATTGAAGAGCGCTTGCAGCATATCGACGACCTGGGCGGCGAACTTTTCATCAACCACTATGCGGCATCCTGGGCATGGGCCACCAACACTCCGTTTCAATGGAGCAAGCAGGTGGCTTCCCATCTGGGCGGCACGCGCGACCCCTTGATCGTCTCCTGGCCCGGGCATATCAAGGACGCCGGCGGACTCCGCACGCAATTCCATCACGTCACCGATATCGCGCCCACGTTGTATGAGCTAGCCGGCGTGCAACTTCCCGAAGTGGTCAATGGCGTTAAACAATTGCCGCTGGAAGGCTTCAGCATGGTCTATAGCTTCGATCATCCGGATCAACCCAGCCCGCACAAAGTTCAATACTTCGAGATGCTCGGCAACCGCGGCATTTACAAAGACGGATGGTGGGCCGGATCGCGCCACCTGCTGCCATGGCAGAGCAGCCAGCTCGCCAACTGGGAACAGCATAGCCCCGAAAGTAATCCGTGGGAACTCTACAATCTGAACGAGGATTACAGCCAGGCGCACGATCTGGCCGCGCAAAATCCGGAGAAGCTGAAAGAGCTGCAGCAGCTCTTCGATAGCGAGGCGCGGCGCAACAACGTTTATCCGCTGGTGCCTCGGAGAGCTCCGGTGCCCGCGCCCGGAGGCGCCCAAACATCTTTCGTGTACCATGCAGGCGTGCAGCGCATCCCGACCACTTCTGCGCCGCGCATCGCCGGGCATGCCCATCGCATTACGGCCGACCTGGACATCCCCGCGGGCGGTGCGGAAGGCGTGATCCTGGCGCAGGGTGGGCGCTATGGCGGGTTCACCCTCTACGTGAAGGATGGCCGCGTGGTTTACGAAGTAAACGCATTCGGCAACCGCAGCGGCATGATCGTATCCAGTAAGCCGCTGGAGGCGGGTAAGGCTCACATCGTCGTCGATTTCATGCCGGATAACTCCCCCAATAAAGAGCCGGTAACCGGAGGAGTGGGTCAAGGGATCCAAACGCGCCCGGCGGGGCCCGGCATCGCCCACCTTTCGATCAATGGGGAGCCAGCGGGGGAGGCGCCTATTACTGTTTTCGGCGGCTATTACTACGAAACATTCGATATCGGCTCCGACCTTGGCACGCCGGTAAGTTCCAGCTACGCCAGCCCGTTTGCCTTCAGCGGCAAGATCGACACCGTAAAGGTGGACATCGAATGACAAAGATGGTAACGCTGGAGTTGCAATAGCCATGACCGGGACAGGGGTAGCTCACGTCCGAAAAGATCGAAAAGCGGCCGGCACCGCTACACGCCATATCGCGCGACAGGACGAGGCCGGCTCACGATTGAAGGGTCTTGTGGACGGCGCTAGTGCAACTGATCGTAGCTGGAGCTTGACAAGGCGGCCATCAGTAGATAAAATCTATAGACAATATAGAATATTTGCGAGCAGCCATGGAACGTAAGCTCAATTGGGGCCTCTATCAGATGGCGGCTCCGCTTTGCCTGTGGTTTTCGCTGCCGGCAGTGGGCCAAGATTGCCGCGTTACTGGCCATGTCTTCGATGCCAGTCGGGCTGCGGTGGCGAGCGCTATCGTAACCGTGACCCAAGTGGATTCGGGATCGAAACGCCAAGTTCTGTCGAACGCGCAAGGCTATTTTCGACTTTCGCCATTGTCCCCGGGAAACTATCGAATCGAAGCGGTAAAGCCCGATTTCAAGCCGCAGGCGCAAAAGTTCGTCGAACTGGACCGCGGCTCGGCCGCTACCGTAGATTTGCAGATGGAGGAGGCGGAAGTTTCCGAAACAGTCACCCTAGAAGCCCGCGAGACTGGTGCAGGATCTTTGCTCGCCTACATATGCGGCCTGTCTGCGGGATCGGGCTGTGAAATGTTTGAGCCAGTGGTGATTTCACTTCAAACCGATTCGCCGTTCCTTCCGTGATACAATCTGCTTGGTTGCGGGGGTGCGACCATGCTGCGTCTCCCTGTCATGGCCGGTCTAGTCACGTTGCTCGCTCGAGTTCTGATGGCCGCCTCCCCTATCGGTGTCTATCTAGACTTCGACGAGCCCCCTTCCAATGCCGCAGTGGATGCCATGCGGAAAGAGGCCTCCGGCAGCCTTGATCGGGTGGGCATCCGGATCGCCTGGCGGCTGGTCTCCGAGAATCGGGGGAACGAACCCTTCGAGCGCCTGGTGGTTGTCAAGCTAACCGGGGGATGTGCGTGCGGTGGTTTTCTGCCGCGGACACGCGAGATCCTGGTTCTAGGCACCACCGCTGTAGCCGACGGCCGCGTGCTCCCCTACAGTCAGGTTCGTTGCGATGCGGTGCGCCGATTGCTACCCGAAATCGAGTACGCATCCGATCGCCGGCTGGGCGATGCGGCATTGGGCCGCGTGCTGGGCCGGGTACTCGCCCACGAACTGTACCACGCAGTGCTCGGCACCCCGCACCACAGCGTTTCCGGATTGGCCAAGGGGTTCCAAACCACCGACGAGTTGAAATCCGACGACTTCTCGTTCGACGGAGCCGATTGGAAATTGCAGCCGGCTGTCGTCAAGTAACCTCATTCCACGGTCGTACCGTATGGCACCAGCGTCTTGACTCCCTCGGCGTTCTCCTGTCTGGCAATCTTCCAGCTCCCGCCGCCCTGTTCCAGATAATAGATCTGCGCTTCGTTGCGGTCCCGATATACGAACTCCACACGCAGGCGCACTGCACGCTCCGCCGTGGACTGCGGTTCCTGGATCGCGACGCCTTTGACCGATGCGTTGAAGTTGAGAATATACGTTGCCAGCGCGGCTTCTCCTTTTTCCGCCACAATCTGCCGCAGGGTACTCTCCATCTGTCCCGTATAGCAGCCGAGATAGGCGCGCACATCCCCATTGCGCGCAGCGTCCGTCATGCGATAAACGGTGTCTTGCGGAGTCGCCCCGGCGGGCGCGCGCGCCGCCACCAGGTTCGAGAGCGAAGCCGCACTGGCCTGCCAACTGCCGCGCTTCATGGCCACCAGCCCAAGCGCTCCCAGCAAAATGGCCGCCGTGGCAATCTGCGCTTTTCGTTCACTTGTCATGGATTTCTCCTTGTTGCCGGCGTGGCGGCCGGCGTGTCGCTCTTGCGGATGATGGTCAGATCGAAGCTGCTGCTCTTGTCCACAATCAGTTTTTTGATCTTTGGCAGGACCTGTTCCATGGTCTCCAAGTAAAGCCGCCGCCCGTTCACCGCCGACGCGCGCGCATATTCGTCCGCCACCAGATCGAAGCGCGCCGCGTCGCCGTTGGCTTCGTCGATTTTGGTTTCTTTGTAAGCCGCGGCCGATTCGGTCATCTGTTGCGCTTCGCCGCGCGCCTTGGGAATCTCGTCGTTGGCGTATCCCAGCGCCTCGTTGTAGATGCGGGCGGCGTCGGCGCGCGCGCTGGCCACATCGCGGAAAGCTTCGGCCGCATCCGGAGGCGGAGTCATGCTTTCGATGTTGATGCTGGCAACGCGCACGCCGGCGCCGTAGGCGTCGATCAGCTTCTGCGCGGCCACGCGCGCCTCTTCCTGAATGGCGATCTTATCGGTGGTCAGCACTGCGTCCACGGTGCGCCTGCCGATGCGCCGGGCCAGTTCGGTTTCGACCGCCGAGGTCACGCCCCTGGCCACATCCTGCGAATGAAACAGATAGTCGGCCGGCATGTCCACCGAGTACTGCACCACCGCGCGCAGGTTGATGATATTCTGGTCGCCGGTGAGGAACTGCGAGGCCAGCGGCTGCGTGCGGCCGAGCACGCCGTCCGGAAGATCCCCGCCGACCACGAGCCTTTGCAGTTGCCGTACTTTAAGCTTGGTGACGCGGTCTATCGGCCAAGGGAGCGATATATGGATGCCCGGAAAAACGCGCGGCTCGATCACTTGTCCGAATCGAGTCACCACCGCCTGCTGATCGGCAGATACGATATAGATTCCGCTGAACAACCAGAGAGCCAGGCCGGCTATCGCCAACTGCTTGCGCCAGTTCCCCGGATGGGCCGCGCGTGTCCTTTTCACATGCGGATGCGGATGGTCGTGATGAGGATGGTCGTGCGGATGGCCGTGGTCATGATCGTGAGGGCGATCGTGGCCGTGCCCGTTATGATGGTGGTGCTCCACCAGCGGGATCGTACTCATTGCGCGCCCTCGCCCTTCATTAGCACTTTCAGCAGTTCCGAATCCGAGCTGAGTATCGCGGTGGTCTTGTCGTCCAGGATCTTCTTATAAGATTCCAGCGTGCGTGTGAGCTTATAGAACTTGGGATTGTGCGAGTAAGCCTGGCTATAAATCCGGGTGGACGCCGCATCGCCTTCGCCGCGCGTTTTCTCCGCTTCCTTGTAGGCGGCCGACAGAATTTCGTCGCGCTGACGATCGGCGTCCGCGCGAATTCGCAGCGCCTGTTCCTCACCCTCCGCGCGGTATTGGCGGGCAATCCGTTCGCGCTCGGCGCGCATGCGCGCATAGACGCTCTGCTTATTCTGTTCCGGCAAATTCAGCCGCTTAATACGCACGTCCACGATTTCGATGCCGTATTGCGACAGAGCCGAACTGCCCGTAGCCGCCGTCAGTTGATCCAGAAAGCTTTCCGCCTGGACGCTGGCCGTATTCGGCGCCACGATCGAATCCAAATCGTGCGTGCCCAACACCGCCGACAGGCCGGACCACACGATATCGTGCAGCCGCATCTCCGCGGACACAGGATCGCCTACCGTTTCGACAAAATGTTTGGGGTCGCGAATGCGCCATGCGACGTAGCTTTCAATCACCAGGTTCTTCTTGTCCCGCGTCAGAAACTCGCTCGGCCGCGGATCGTACACGCGCAGCCGGCGGTCAAAGTAAGTGGCGCTCTGGAAAAACCATTTGACATGCAAACCGGCATCAGTAACGGTCCGCACCGGCCTGCCGAACTGAGTAATCAGCGCGAACTCGGTTTCACGCACGGAGAAGAATGTCAGCCAAACCAGCAAAACCAACGCCGCCACGGCGCCGGCCTTATAATATGTCTTAGTAAGATGCATGATAAGCAGGGCCTCCCAACCCTACTGTCCCAAGCTATAACTTCCCGGAGGGGCCACTTCCACGCCATCCTCCAGCAATAATAAATGCCGCCGCCCTTTCGAGTTGTCCAGAATCAGTTTCTTCTTGCCCGGCAACACCTGTTCCATAGTCTCCAGGTACAGCCGCAGCCCATGAATCGACGGGGCGGTGTTAAAGGCGCTCTCGGCCAGATCGAAGCGGCTGCCGTCGCCATCGGCGCGCAAGGTGCGGCTGGCCTTGTAACCAGCGGCGGTTTGCAGCCGGGCTTCCGCATTGCCGCGCGCCAGCGCGATCTGTTCGTTGCGATATCCCTCGGCTTCGTTAATCAGCCTGTTTTTCTCTTCGAACGCCGCGGAAACCTCGCGGAAAGCGTCCACCACTTCGAGCGACGGATGCACGTCCAGCAGTTTCACGCGCACCACCCGCGCGCCCGCGCCGTAGCGGTCCAGCTTGGCCTGCAAGGCGGCCATCACGCGGCCTTCGATCTCCTGGCGGCCGGTGGTCAGCACGTCGTCGAGCGGCGCGGCCGAGACGGTGGTTTGCAGCGCGGACTCGGCCGCCGTACGCACGGTGGTTTCGGCGTCGAGCTGCCGGAACAGAAAATCGTCCGGGCGCGCCATCTGGTAGTGCACCACCGCGTTCACTTCGATCATGTTCTGATCGCCGGTCAGCATCAGCGACTCTTCCGGCCGGCGCTGGAAGCGGCCCGAGCGGTGTTGCACGTTCCACTCATACGCGGCCGGTTCCGCCTCGACCGAAGCCGCGCCGGAGCGGAAGCCCACCTCGACGACGCGCACGCTACGCCCCTTGACGCGCGTCAGCCGCTCGATAGGCCAGGGCAGTTTATAATGCAAGCCCGGCTCTCGATAGGGCAGTATCTTACGTCCGAAGCGCTCGACGACCCCGATCTCATTGGGCGCGAGCGAATAAAACCCGCTCAGCAAAATTAGCGCCGCGACAGCCGACAGCGCCGGCCGTGCCAGTTCCCGCCGATGCGCGATTGCGCGATCGAACCAGCGCTTGGGATCGACGCGATGCGACAGGTGATGCAGCTCATGAGAGAAATGGTGGAGTTTCGGCGCGATCCACGCGAAGCGGCCGGCCTTGCCACCCACGTGCAGCAGTCGCAGCGAATTCAGCACCACCAGCAGCGAGGCGATCTGGTGCGTCACGGCCGCGCCGATGGGGCCCAGCCTGCCCGTGGCGGCGGCGGTGATGGCCACCGCGTTCACGATGCCGGCGAAAACGATCATGTTCTGCCAGGCCGTGCGGATGGCCCGCCGGCTAACCTCGAACAGTTTCGGCAGCGCCTCGAACGAGTGCCCCAGAAATACAACGTCGGCGGCCTCGGCCGTGATGTCGTTGGCGCCGCCCACCGCAATGCCGACGTGCGCCGCAGCCAGAGCCGGCGCATCGTTCAGCCCATCGCCCACCATGGCGACCGTCAGTCCGTGAGACGCCGCGTGCCGGATGCGTTCCAGCTTTTCTTCCGGCAGCAGACCGGCTTCCACATGCTGCAATCCCACCTCGCGCGCGATGGCTTCCGCCGCGCGTTTGCGGTCGCCCGTGAGCATCGTCAGGTGCGAGATTTCCAGATGCTCGAGTTCGTGAATTGCCCGGCGGGCGCCTTCGCGAACCTGGTCGCGAAGGAGGAGGTTGCCCGCCAGGAGTCCGTTCTCGGCCACCAGCACCGCTGTCGCGCCGTGGCGATCGGCCTCCTCCAACAGCGGCTCCAGGCCGGAGATCTTGTGTTCCGCGAGAAAACCGGCGTTGCCCGCCACGATGGTGCGTCCGCCCACCTTCGCCACCACGCCGCGGCCGGGCACGATGCGCGCTTCGTCCGGCTGCGCGATCGGCACGCCGCGATGCCGCGCTTCGTCCAGGATAGCCCGCGCCAGCACATGTTCCGATCCATACTCGGCGGCAGCCGCCAACGCCAGAACGTCGGATTCGCTGTGCCCGACTCCAACCACTTTGATGACGCCGAAACGCCCCTCGGTGACCGTGCCCGTCTTATCGAAAAACACGGCATCGACTTTGGCCGCGTTCTGCAGCACCGTGCCGCCGCGCACCAAGATGCCGCGCCGCGCCAGCCCTCCGACCGCCGCTACCATGGCCGCCGGCGTAGCCAGGATCAACGCGCACGGGCATGCCACAATCAGCACCGCCACCGTGCGCAGCCAATCGCGCGTGAAATAAAACGTCAGCCCCGCGACCAATAGCAGCGCCGGCAGAAAATAGCGCGCGAACCTGTCCGCCAGCCGTTCCACGGGAGCGCGTCTCTCCCGCGCATGTTCCACCAGCTTGATCACACGTGCCAGCGTAGTCTCCGCGCCCGCGCGCGTCACCGTGACGCGCAGCAGGCCCAAGCCGTTCAGCGTGCCCGAAAAGACATCGTCGCCGGCGGATTTATCCCGCGGCAGCGGCTCGCCGGTGATGGTGCTCTCGTCGATGCTGGAAGCGCCAAAATGAATCACTCCGTCGGCGGGGATGCGCTCGCCGGGACGCACCAGCACGATATCGCCAGACACCAGTTGCGCCGCGTCGATTTCGATTTCCGCGCCGTTGCGGATCACGCGCGCATGCCGCGGAAGCTGCTCCACAAAGCGCTGTATGGCGGCGTGCGTGCGTCCGGCTGCGTAGCCCTCCAGCGCCTCGCCAATCAGCATGATGAACATCGCTTCCGCCGCCGCCAGGTATTGGCCGGAAGCCAGCGCCGCGATCACCGCGATGCAGATGGCCAGGTCCGCCGAGATCTTGCGCTGCAACAATCCGGAAATGGCGGTAAAAAATGTGCGATAACCGGCGACCAGAGTGAGGATCGCCGCGGTGTCGATGCCAACTACGGTAGTGAAAACGCCGGTTACGTTTAGTAATAAGAGAATGCCGATGAACGCGGCAAATCCGAACTGCTGGATGAGCTGCTTGCGCTCGTCATAGACCGGTTCCTTGGGTAAGTGGACGTGCATAAATTATCTTTTCTGAATCCAAACAGGCGAGCTCCAGGCCAGGTTGCCGTCTTCCTGCTCCACGCGCACGTAGTAGCGGTTCTCGCCGGCCGCGGGATGCGCATCCACGTAGCTGAATTGCGCCTTGCGCTCACCGGCGGGCGTGACTTCGTATGCGTAAGTTTCGTTATGGATGACGTCCACGCGGCGGATCGGTCCTGTGCCGATGGCGTTTATATGCAGCTCATAACGATCGGCGGATGGAATCTCGTCTCCCTGCAGATATTCGCGACCATCGGCTTCCACGCGGAAATCCAGGACGATGTTATCCGTCGCGCCGTATGAGTGCCGCTTTCGCATGGCGTCCACCAAGTCTTCGCGGCGCGTGCCCGTGGCCAGAATACAGGAATACGAAATGTGCGTGGAGCAGTGGTCCGACGCCGCTTCAATGCCCATCCGGTAGCCCTTGGCGAGAGCGTTCCAGATAAATCCCGCAGGGCGGTAGCCGCTGCGCTGCGCATAGAGCTTCTCGGCCGTGGCGCCCTTGGGTCCGCCCTCGTGCTCGTAGGCCACGCGATGCCCTTGAAAGACTTCCACCATCGGTTCCAGGGTGTTGTCGTGATCCTGCCAGTCCGTGCCTTGATCCGTCGCGGTGGTGTGGCGGAAGGCGATCCCGTCGTATTGCCGCAAGTAAGGGAGCACCAGTCTGGCCGACCGGACGGTGCCGGGGTTAGTGGGGCCGGTCTGCTCGGCGGGGTCGATGGGCAGAATCGGAATTCCCCGCTTGGCGAAGACAATGTTGCGATGCCCGTTGGGGTAAACCACGCTGCGTTCGTAGGCGTAGAGCGTGGTAAGGCGCTGCGGAACCTGGAATAGATCGCTGGATTTTTGCGCCTTCCACCAGTTATAGGAAGTGCCGCCGCCCTGGTGATCGGTGACCGTCGAAAAGTCCAGGCTGGCGGCGTCCAGTGCGTAGCGATAGAAATCCCAGAGCGATCCGTCGCCCACGCCGTCGGTGGAGAGCGATGTGTGCCGGTGCAGGTCGCCGCGCAGGATGCGGTATTCCTTGCCCTGCAACCGCATTCGATAATCGCGAATAGTGCGTAGATCGGCAGCCTCGTGCGGGTGTACCGGGCTGGAAAGTTCCGGCCGTTCGACGTATTCCTTAACCCGGATTTCGCCGGCGGCCGTTTCCTGTGGCACGCTCGCCGCAAAGACCGTCTGCCGCTGCGGACGCGCGGTTTGAAAGTCGCGATTATCGGCGGCCCATGCCGCCCAAAGCCCGCCGTCGGGCGCCGCGGCCAATGCCACGCGCGCATCGTTTGCACCGGCGGATTGGGGGAGCGTCTGATTGCGGTGCCATCCCGCTCCGTCCAGCGTGAATATCGCGTTTTCCCAGACGCCGTTGACGCCCCACACCTCGATGACGCTGTTCGATTTTGTCAGTTGCAAGGCAGCCAGCGCGACCTTTCCGTCGGCTGTAACCGCGATCTGGGGGTTCTGCAGGAATCGCGGCAGGTATAACGGGAACGCTTCGCCGATCTGGGCCTCGGGCTCCTCGATGCGGTCGCCCGAGAGCCGCACCACGCGCACCTTCCGTGATTGGTACAGCGGATTGCCCGCGGTCTTTACGAGGTAGCCGTAATCCTTGCCCCAGTTCGCCTCGGCTTCGTCGAACGCGATCCACAGACGGCCCTGCTTATCGCAAGCCAGCGACGCGTGCGCTTCGAGTCGCGGCGAATGTGTGACAGCGCGGATGTATCCGGCTTGGCCCTTCGCGAACGGACGCACGAACACGTCGTAATTGCCGTGATCGTAACTGTCCCAAGCGACCCATACCGTCCCATTCGCGTCCGCCGCAATGGCGGGATCCCAGTGGTTGGCCGCCGATTCGCTCACTCGAATTTCCGGTCCCCAAGCGCCGCCCTGAAATTGCCTGGCGTATATGTCCGATTGCCCATTGCGAAAGGCTTGCCAGGTCAGCCAAAGATTTCCCTCGCTGTCGGCGGTCGCACGCTGGCTGAAGTCCGATCCGTCCGCCGTGGTCAGCCGTTCGACCGCGCTCCATGTCCGTCCGGTCTTGCGCCGCTCGTACAAATCCCAGTTGCCATCCACCTGCGCCGACCAGATCGCGTGCAATGCGCCCGCGCCATCGTAGGCGGCCGACGGCCGGAACACGTCAACTGTTTGCGGCGCATCCAGGACTTCGGCGGCATTCCATGCCGTGCCGTCCCACTCGCGCGTAACGATGCGGTCCCGCTCGCCGGCGAATTCCTGCCATGCCAGAGCGGCGCGGCCTTGCGGCCCGGCCGCCACGGAGGGAAAGTCGGCCTCCCCATCCGTACTGGCCGCAAAAGGATGCGGCACGATCTCGACTTCGATATTGCCGTTTTCAAAAGACAGTTGCCGCCGGTTCGCCAGGTCGCCCAGCAAGAACGTGAAATTTCCCGCGCCCAGCACGTGAAAGCGCGCCTCCGGACTTCCGGTGACTGCGGCGTACACGCCATTGGGGAACACCGCGCGCGGGCCCGGAAGTACGGGGCTCAGATCGACCTGCTGTACGTTGGGCGTCCAGGCGCGCGAGGTAAACGAGAATTCCGCCGCGCCGCTGTCCGCCCTGGTCACTTGGTCTTCGTTTTGGAAGTGATAACCAGCCAGACCGAGGACCTTGGCGTTCCCAGACACCGGCTCGATCCATCCTCTCCAGGTGCGCGCGGCAGCGTCGGTCACCCCATAACGGATCAGAATCTGTTGCGCCGCCGGATTCCACGGCGCGGCCTCGCCATCCGGCGATTGCGCGCGCAGACGCAGCCCCGGCCGCGTCGCCAGGAAACCCAGTGCGCCCAGCCCGAGAATGGAAAAGGCGATAGCCTTGCGCACTATTTCCCCGTGTAAGTGATCCACATCGGCGATACCCAGACGAGTTCGCCGTTATCCTGCTCGCCACGCACGTAGTAATAACTGGTCTTGCCCTTCGTAGGGGCGTTGTCGCGCCAGGAGAATTCGACACTGTCCGAACCGGGCTCGGTGGAATAGACGTACTCGTTGTCTTTTACGATCACCACCTTGGAGAACTTATTCGATCCGGACAGCTTCACATGCAGATTGGGTGCCTCGGCCGTCGAAAAGACATCGCCCATCAGGTAAGGACCGCTGCGCACGTCCGCCACGATCTGCTCTGTCGATGCATAGACGTGCCGCTTGCGCAGGGCATCCATCACAGCCTCGCGCGTGTCGTTCGTAGCGAGCGCATTAGCATAGCTTTGATGCGTCGAAATGTGATCGGAGCTGGCCTCAAAGCCGAGCTTGTAGCCTTTCTCCAAGGCCAGATTGACGAATCCCTTGGGCCGCCATCCGCCGATGGAGTCGGTCGCGGAGTTGGAGCGCGGCGCGTCCGGCATCTCATAGTTCTGCCGCAGCATGCCCTGATAGATTTCCACCACCGGCTCGGCCTCGGGATCGTTGTCGCGCCAGTCGGTGCCCATATCGGTCGCGCTGGTGTGCGAGGCGGTCAAGCCATTGAACTTTCTCAAATACTCGTAGA
>Ga0302325_10019983_pt1 | contig 14060 bp, 10 predicted proteins | sample Palsa_T0_2_FD_201948 | JGI IMG/M metagenome (GOLD analysis project Ga0302325, IMG submission 201948) | Peat permafrost microbial communities from Stordalen Mire near Abisko, Sweden - Palsa_T0_2 | ecosystem: Environmental > Terrestrial > Soil > Palsa > Peat permafrost | place: Sweden: Abisko... | reverse complement strand
TACTGCTCGGTGCTGCCGGACGCCGTCGCGCAGTTACGGCGGCCCTGATAGTCGATGCACAGATCCACGCGATAACGCGCCTGGCTCATGGTGAAGCGAAACAGGAAGAACACAATGATGATGACGGCGGCGGCGATGGCGGGAATCAGCCAGCGGCGCCTCAGGCGGGCCCTCCGGCGAAGAAATTGCCCATGGCGCGGAACTTGCGGTAGCGCTCATCGAGGAGGGCATCGCCCGGGGCGGGGGTGAGCTCGGTCAGGGCGGTCCGGAGGGTCTCGCGGACCGCGCCGGCGGCCAGATCGTAGTCGTTTTGCGCTCCGCCTTCGGGCTCGGCGATGGCGCCGTCGATGAGGCCGAAGCCCTGCAGGTCGGGGGCGGTCATGCGCAACGCCTCAGCGGCCCGGGGGGCCTGCGCCGAATCGCGGTAAATAATGGCCGCGCAGCTTTCCGGTGAAATCACGCTGTAGACGGCGTTCTCCAGCATGTACACGCGGTTGCCGAGGCCCAGCGCGAGCGCGCCGCCGCTGCCGCCCTCGCCGATGATGACCACGATGATGGGCACGGCCATGCGGGCCATCTCGCGCAGGCTGACGGCGATGGCTTCCGCCTGTCCGCGCTCCTCGGCGTCGATTCCTGGGTAAGCGCCTGGAGTGTCCACCAGAGTAATCACGGGCCTGGAGAATTTCGCGGCCATGTTCATCAACCGCATGGCCTTGCGGTAGCCCTCCGGCTTGGGCATGCCGAAATTGCGGTGCAGCTTCTGTTTGGTGTCGCGGCCCTTCTGCTGGCCAATGACCATCACGGGCTGCGCTTCGAAGAATGCAAATCCGCCGACCACCGCCGCGTCGTCGCTGAAAGCGCGGTCGCCGTGCAGCTCCTGAAAATCGGTGAACAGGCGCTGGATGTAATCGAGCGCATGAGGACGTTTCGGATGGCGCGCCAGCTTCACCCGCTCCCAGGCGGGGTTGGTGACGGGCGCCGGCGACGCGGACTCCTGCTCGCCGGGTTCCTGATCCTCGTTCTCGTCGTTTTCTTCAGGCACTGAAGTTGAGATTAGCAGGCTGACCGACGGCGTCATTAGTTGACGATCGACTCGTGCCGGGGGCAAACGTTCTGCGCGAGCACTCCCGTGATCCGCGAATCGCGGAGGAAAACTCAGGACGAATGGAATTGCGCCGCTGCCAGGCATAGCCCGAAATGCAGCGCGCCCGGTGTGTGCGCAGGCGGCGGATAAGCGCCGTCATCTTTCGTGCGGCGCGAGCGCGGCCTTCAGAAGCGGATGGACGTTGGCGGAAAACGGGTTCGTGACGGTGACTCCACGCCAGGTAAACCCATCCTGAAGATCTTCCGACAAAAGCAGCCCACAACCGGCCTCCGCCGACGCCGCCAGAATCACCGAGTCCCAAGATGGACAGGCCATGTTCCGCAGCAAGGTCCATCGCACCGACAATCACCGATCCGCTCGTCTCCACCAACGGATATGCGTCGCGCCAACTCATCACCGCGGTACGGGCGCGCACCGGCCGCCGGCGAACCTTGCGCACCAGCACGTTGAACAGCTCTCCCAGCGTCTGGACTGGAAGAACCACGCTTTCCTGCGGCAGTCGCTGAATGATATCAAGCGCGCTGTCCCGCATCACGGCACCGTTCGCGCCTTCGGCATAGGCCAGGACGTTCGTATCCAGCGCGATTTTCACGATGCGTCGTCGTAGAGTTCTTCGCGCTTCCAGCGGCCGGCCTGGACCGGCTTTTCTCGTATGAGTCTGTCGAACAGAGCCGAACGCGCCGCGCCGGCATCGCCTTCGCCGTCCGCCACCGGCACGATCCTGGCTACCGGTTTGCCGCGGCTGGTGACGACCACGCTTCGGCCTGTCTTCACGGCGCGAAGCAGCTCGGAGAAGTGCCGATTGGCGTCCCCTGCCGACACCACCTTCGAAATACCTTTCATGTAGTGATATTAACTACTTTGTGGCGGCCGCGTGCGTGGTCGGTCAACGGGCCAGTTCTTCGAGACAGTCCGGTCCGCAGATGCGCTCCACTTCGGACTTGAACTCTTTGTCCGGGCGAACGCGGACGGTCACATCCAGGATCACCGAGAAATCTCGCGGCTTCTCCAGACGCAGACGAACCAGGGTCTGGCCTTGTTTGCGGGCGAAGAGCTGGGTGAGGGCGGAGGCGCGGTCCATGCCGTTGTTGCCCACGGGTATGCGGATGGAGATCAGCGTGGCGAAATCGACGCTGGCATTCTCCAGTGGCACGATGTCCTGGACGGAGAGCTTGGGCGGCGCGTTCTCCTCGGGAAGGACCAGCGCGCGCACTTTCACCGGCTTGTCTTCATTGAGCCAGCGCAGGAGGTTGTCATATTGAGTGTTGAAGACCATCGCCTCCAGGCTGCCAGCGCGATCCTCCACCTGCATGGCGGCATAGAGCTTGCCTTCCCGGTTCCGCTTGCGCTGGATGCCGGTGAGTATCCCGCACAGCACCACTTCCACGCCGCGTTGCAGATCTTCCAGGGTATCGGTGTTGTGCGTGGCCAGCTCGGCGATCTTGTCGTTGAAGGCATCCAGAGGATGGCCGCTGACATAGATGCCCAGCATCTCCTTCTCGCCAGAGAGACGCTGCTCGATGGTCCAGTCCGGCAGCACCGGCAGCGGCTGCTCGACATGCGCGTGGGGCTGCTCGGCGAACATCGACGCGAACAGGCCGTGCTGCCCGCTTTGGCGATCCCTCTGCGCGCGGGCGCCGGTCTCCATGGCCGAATCGATGCACGCGAACAACTGCGCGCGGTTGCCCTCCAGCGAATCGAGCGCGCCGGCCTTGATCAGGCTTTCCAGCATGCGCCGATTGACGGCGCCCAGATCCACGCGCTCACACAGATCGAACAGCGTGCGGAACGCTCCGCCCTCACCGCGCGCGGCGATCATGGAATCGGCCGCCCCTTCGCCCAGATTACGGATGGCGCACAGGCCGAAACGAATGGCCGGCTTGCCTTCGCCGGAGACGGCCGGGGTGAAGTTCTTGTCGCTGGAATTTACGTCCGGCGGAAGCACCGGAATGCCCATGTCGCGGCACTCGTTGATGTACTTGACCACCTTCGCCGTGTTGCCCGTTTCGGAGGTGAGCAGCGCGGACATGAACTCAACCGGGTAATGCGCCTTCAGGTACGCGGTGACGTAGGCGACGTAGGCGTAGGCGGCGGAGTGCGACTTGTTGAAGCCGTAGCCGGCGAACTGCTCCATGAGATCGAAGATGTGCGCCACCTTCTTCTCCGGCAGCCCGCGCTCCTTCGCGCCGTGGATGAAGCGCTCGCGATGCTTCGCCATCTCCTCGGGCTTCTTCTTGCCCATGGCGCGGCGCAGCATGTCCGCCTCGCCGAGCGAATAGCCCGCCAGAGCGTTGGCGATCTGCATTACCTGTTCCTGATAGACGATGACCCCGTAGGTCTCTTCGAGGATGCTTTGCAGCACGGGAAAATCGTAGGTGGTCTGCTTGCGCCCAAGCTTGCGGTCGACAAAATCGTCGATCATGCCGCCCTGAATGGGACCGGGGCGATAGAGCGCGTTGAGCGCGCAGAGGTCCTCCAGCCGGCTGGGGTGCGACTTGCGCAGAATATCGCGCATGCCGCGGGATTCGAACTGGAACACGCCGCTGGTGAAGCCTTTCGAAAAAATCTCGTAGGTGGGCGCGTCGTCGAGGGGAAGGGTTTCGGCATCCACGGTTTCGCCGCGATGCCGGGCGATCAGCTCCAGCGCATCCTGAATAATGTCCAGCGTGGTGAGACCCAGGAAGTCCATCTTGAGAAGCCCCAGCTTCTCGAGACCGACCATGTCGTACTGGGTGACAATTTCATCCTTGTTGGTCTTATAGAGCGGGACCAGCTCCTTAAGCGGCACGGGCGAGATCACCACTCCGGCGGCGTGCATGGAGCAGTTGCGCGCCATGCCCTCCAGCTTCAGGGCTACGTCGAGGACTTCCCGGACGCGGCCGTCCTTGCGCGCGGCCTCCTCGAAACCGGGCTCCTGTGCGATGGCGTCCTTCAGATGAATGTTGAGCTGAACGGGAACCAGCTTGGTGATGCGGTCCACGTCGCCGAAGGTCATATCGAGGACGCGACCCACGTCCTTGATGGCCTGCCGCGCGCCGAGGGTGCCGAAGGTGATGATCTGAGCCACTTGTTCGCGGCCGTATTTTTCGGTGACGTACTGGATCACCTCGCCGCGGCGCCGAGTGTGGAAATCGATATCGATATCGGGCATGCTGATGCGCTCCGGATTCAGGAAGCGCTCAAAAAGCAATTCGTATTGCAGAGGATCGATATCGGTGATCTCCATGGCGTAAGAGACCAGCGAGCCGGCGGCCGAGCCGCGCCCCGGACCGACGGGGATGTGGACCGATTTTGCGAAACGGATGAAGTCCCAGACGATCAGAAAATAGCCGGAGAACTTCATCTGCTGGATGGTGCGGATCTCGCGGTCGAGGCGCTCGCCGTATTCCGCGAGATCGTGCTTCAGCGCACCAGCGGCGTGGAGAGCCTCCAGGCGCGGGCGGCGTTTCTCGAAACCCTGGCGGGCGACGTACTCGAAGTACGTGTCGGTGGAGTGCTCGGCGGGAACCTCGAAGCGCGGGAACGGATCCTTGATCTGTTCCAGCTTTACGTTGCAACGCTCGGCGATGGGCCAGGTGCGATCCAGCGCATCCTCGAAGCCCGGGAGGGCCTGGAGCATCTCCTGGCGCGTTTTCAGATAAAACTCGTTCTGGCGGAAACGCAGCCGGTTCGCATCGCTGATAGTTTTGCCGGTCTGGATGCACAGCATGATCTCGTGCGCGCGAGCATCATCATCCCGCATATAATGCGCGTCGTTGGTGGCGACGAGCGGAATGCCCGATTCCGCCGCCAGGCGCTGCAGCGCGGGAACGACGATGCGATCCTGCTCCAGGCCGTGCTCCTGCACTTCAAGGAAGAAATTGTCGCGGCCGAACAGGTCCCGATATTCATACGCGAGCCGACGCGCCTCGTCGTAGCGGTTGGCCATGAGGGTTTCGTTGATGTCGCCGCGCAGGCACGCCGATAGCGCGATGAGTCCGCGGGAGCGCTTCGCCAGCAGGTCCTTATCGATGCGCGGCTTGTAATAGAAGCCCTCGAGGAAGCCGGTGGAGACCAGGTCGATCAGGTTGCGATAACCTTCCTGGTTCTCGCACAGCAGCACCAGATGGTTGTAGCGGTCATTCTCCGAGCGCGATTTGTGGCCCTGCTGCGAGACGTAGACCTCGCACCCGATCACCGGGTGCACGCCTTTCTGTTTGGCCTCGTTGAAGAACTCGACGGCGCCGAAAAGGTTGCCGTGATCGGTCATGGCCACGGCGGGCATTTTCTGCCGGTTCACGACCCCCATGAGCTGCGAGATCTCGCAGGCCCCGTCGAGCAGCGAATAGTCGGTATGACAGTGAAGATGGACGAATGGTGTTTCAGGACTCATCGGCGCACGCCTGTGGGGGGAGGGACGAACCCATTGTATCGCGCAGGCGACTAGCCTTCACCGAGTGCCGTGTTCAGTAGATCGCGAATCCCGAATTTGGCCGCGCACCCGCGAACGACACCGGCTTCTCAAGTGCAGAGCGCAGCGGTCGAAGGCAACCGCCGGGGACACTACCCTCTTCGCCAGGCCGCCCGCGCTAGTACCGGTCCAAACCTCGTGACCGCAATTCGGAAGGCAATCTCGGTCTCGTCGGCGTCCGGATTCATGTGGCGCACTCCGGCGCGTTGAAGAGCATACGCCGCAGTCCAGAGAGAAGCGCCAAGGCGGACCCGTTCGGCGGGTTTCATTTTCGCCAGCAACTGGAAATAGACTTCACGCGCCTTCGGAGATGTATCGCTTGGCGGCACTCTTTGTCGAGTATCTCTTATTGGCGCTCAACAGGGGCGGACCGCGCCGGTCCCAGGATGCAAACGTCTCGGCAAGAGTGCCGAGATGGCGCGCACGAGTGCGCACTCCACGGGTTGTGGAGGTCGTCGACGCCGACGAGACAGTCGAGGAGATCGCGTACAACTACGATATGCAGCCCGACGACATTCTGCGCCTCAGGGTTTACAGGGCAATTGCGACGTAGTTGAGCTGAGCGTCGAGACGAGTCTCGACGTGGCAAGCGCGAGTGCTCGCTCCACCGCGCTTATTGAATTACGACGCTCATCGGCTTTGTTCCGGACTGAAGATTCGCCAGGCCCAGGCGCGTGGCGCAGGCGCCTGGACCGAGGGTCAGCGACTCGGTCAGCAGCATTGAACTGATGGATGTTGTATTCGGCACCGCGCTCTGAAGGAGATCGCCGATCTCGTGGGCGGCGCTGGTGCTTAGTCCCAGGGTCACCACCACCTTCGGCGATGCCGCTACCATTCGGCTGCCCGTAAACAGCGTCGCCAGCAGCACCGCGCCTTCAATGTAGCGGGCGATTTTCACCCACCGGTTGTGCAGATGGCTCTGCGACAGCACCACCTGCGATTCGGCGGCGTCGAGAAAGAACACGCTCGGCAGCGCTTCGTAGATCTTTTCCGGAGGTACGGTCACGTTCGCGACGCCGTCGTTGCAGGCGCGAATGGTCCAGACATCGACCATGGTGACGCCGAACGATCGTGTCACGGAAACCGGCTGGGGGCTGAGCAATACAGAAATGTCCGCACGGGCCCGCGTGGCGATTGCAGAAAAAAGAAGGACCGCGGACGCCGCCCGCAGCCCTTTGGTGTAAAGAATCATGGCTGAATTGAGCCGGTGACAGCCCGGCTTCTGTCTCGAATCTATTAGGCTGAAGCGCTCGGCGGTTGGCGGTTGCATCGCAACCCGCTCATTCCATGCAATTGATTCAGGCCGCCGCCCCAGTGACCGCCGCGGGCGCGCGAATTGGGGGAAACTTAGAAAATGCAAACGCGGGAACCGGACACCGGCTTGCGTCGTATTCCACTCGTGGAGCGCCCATGAACCTGTTCAAAGACCTCCGCTACGCCGCGCGGCTTCTCCGCCGCAGCCCCGGCTTTACGGCCATCGCCGTCCTTACGCTGGCCCTCGGAATTGGCGCCAATACCGCCGTGTTCAGCGTGGTGGACGCGATCTTCTTTCGCCCCCTTCCCTACCCCAATCCGAGCGCGCTGGCGCAGGTGGTTCTCTTCTGGCACGACAAGGGCGCCAGCGGAGACAACGCCGGCATGACCGGCCATAACTGGGAGATGGTCCGCAATAATGCCTCCCTGCTGGAAGCAGGCGCACTCGGCGGTGTCGAGGGCGTGAATCTGGTAACCGGAGGGCATCCGCATTACGTGCGCGAGGAGCGCGTGTCCGCTTCGTTTCTGGACGTGCTGGGCGTTCGGCCGGCGCTCGGACGGGGACTGCGGCCGGAAGAGGATCGCGCCGGGGGACCCAACGCCGCGGTACTCAGCTTTCATTTGTGGCAGAATTTGTTTCACGGCGATCCCGATATCGTGGGCCGCTCGATCGTCATCCGCGGCGAGCCGGTTACCGTGGTTGGCGTGATGCCGCGCGAGTTTCGCACCAATGCGCCGAAAGCCGATTTGTGGGGCCCGCTGCGTCCATCCACCAGAGGCGAAGGTGGAGGGTCGAACTATGAGATCATCGCGCGACTGAAGCCTGAAGCTTCGTGGACCGCCGCGGACCAGCAGCTTGCATCCGTCAGCGCGCACGATCCCGGTTTCAAACCGGACCCCGGCGAAAGCCTTCGGCTGGGGATCGTGCCCCTGCAACAGAGTCTCGCGCGCGAGGCCCGCAGTCCCGCGTACATCCTGTGGGCAGCCGTTGGCGCGCTGCTTCTGATCACCTGCCTGAACGTGGCCGGCCTGCTGTTTGCCCGCGGTATTGAGCGCAGCAGGGAATCGGCCACGCATATGCCGCCATTCAGGGATTGTCGCAATATGCGCAGGTGGCCTTCAGCTTCCGGCAGGACGTTCGCCTTGACTGGCGCGTGCTGCTGGCCGCGGCTGCGATTGCGCTGATCACCTGCATTCTTTCCGGCTTGACGCCGGCGCTCGCGACAACCAATATCGATATTCGCGAAGCGCTCAGCGAATCGGGAGCGCGCGGGACAAGCGGACGGCGCACCGCGGGCATTCGCCGCGGCCTGATTGTGGCCGAAGTGGCTATGGGCATGGTGCTGCTGATCGGCGCGGGGCTGCTGGTGCGCACGTTCCTTTATCTGAATGGCGAGACGCCCGGTTTCGATCCTCGCAATGTGATCGCCGCGAACGCGTCCGTTCACGAAGTGCGCTACGGGTCGCCTGGCGCGCTGAATCGATTGTTCGACGACAGCCTTGGACGCATCCGCGCCATACCGGGCGTGGAGGGGGCGGCGGTGGCGCTGGGGCTGCCTTATGAGCGCGCGCTGAATGTGAACATCGATAAGATTTCCGAGATGGCGGGGCCGATTCCGGACACCGGCATCATCAACCTGGTTTTGATCACGCCTGGATACTTCAACGCTCTGCGCGTTCCCATCCTTCACGGACGCGACATCAGCAACGCGGACACTGCGCAGACGCGGCCGGTAATGATCGTCAACGAAGCCGCGGCCCGCTGGTATCTGGATCATCACAATCCGATCGGCATGCACATCAGCCTGGGCGGACCTGCCGCGGAAGTGGTCGGTGTCGCCGGCAATGTTCTGCAGGGCGCGGGCTGGGGCGCGTTTGGGCCAAGCGGGGCGGTTCCGTGCATCTACATGCCGATGTCGCAGACCAAAGCCGATTTTCTGTCGGAGCTGTTCACGTGGTTCGAGCCGAGCTGGATCGCGCGCACCTCGGCCGCTTCGCCGGACATCGCCGTCCGCGTGCAGCATGCTATAGAAGCCACCGATCCCGGGCTGCCGCTTTCGTCCGTGCGCAGCATGTATGAGGTGAAGCACGCGCAGTTCGCCGAGCAGCAGTTCCGCGCGGCGATGCTGAGCGTGATGGCCGCGCTGGGGCTGATGCTGGCGGCGACGGGAATTTACGGTCTGATCGCGCGGTCGGTGCTGGAGCGCACGCGGGAGATGGGCATTCGCATGGCCTTCGGGGCTACGCCGGGAGACGCGATTCAGACGGTGGTCGCGCCGGGACTGAAGTTGACGACGATCGGACTGGCCGCGGGAGTGGCGCTGGCGCTGGTGTCGGCGAGGGTGCTCCAGCACTTGATTTTCGGGATCACCAGCACCGATCCAATCACGTTCGTCGCGGCCTGCGCGACGCTGCTGGGGGTTGCTCTGATTGCCAGCATTATTCCGGCGCTGCGACTGGTGCGTCTGAATCCGGCCGATGCGCTGCGGCATGAGTAACGCGCGTCGCCAAGAGTGGCGACGTGGCACGCAGGAGTGCGTGCGCCACGAAGTTTTCCGAGAGGTCTCGCTTATTGTGGGGCACAAGGACGGAGTTTAAGATGACTGATCATTTGATTCGCGACCTGAAGTTCTCCCTGCGCACGCTTTCCCGCGCGCCGACGTTCACGCTGGGGACCGTCCTCACGCTGGCGCTTGGCATTGGAGCGACGGTGGCCATCTTCACGGTGGTGAACGGCGTTCTGCTGCGGCCGCTCAACTACGCCGATCCGGGTCGCCTGGTGAGCGTCTTTCCGCTCTGGCAGGGCAAGCCGGCGAACAACCTGTCGTGGCCCAATTTCAAGGATCTTCACGATCAGGCCGGCCTCTTCGGCGCAATGGCCGGATACAACGGCGGCGAGATCGGAGTACGCTTCGGGGATCAGGCCGAGTTCACCACGGTCTCTTTCGTCACACCCGAGTTTCTGAACGTTTTTCGCATTGCGCCAGTCGCCGGGCGTCTGTTCTCGCCCGAAGAGATGAAGCCGAACGGTCCAATGGCCGCGCTGCTCGGCAGCGAGCTTGCCGAGCGCCGCTTCGGATCTATCGAGAACGCACTCGGCCGACGCGTCAGCGTGATGGGGCACGATGCGCGGGTGGTGGGTGTGCTGCCGGCGGGCTTCCACTATCCGGACGACACCGCCGTCTGGATTGCCCAGGTGGACGATGGCACGGCATCGCGCGATTCCGGCGCAGTGCGCGGCGTGGCTCGGCTCAGGCCGAACGTCACCATTGAGCAGGCGCAGACCCGGCTGACGGCCATCGGCACGCGACTCGCGGCGGCTTATCCGAAGAGCAACAAGGGCGAGAGCTTCTCCGCCATCGAGCTGCGCAGCCGCATGGTGGGCCGCTATCGCCCCACGCTCGGCCTGCTGGGCGCGGCGGTTGCGCTGCTGTTTCTGATCGCCTGCGCCAACGTCGCCAGCATCATGCTCGCGCGCGCCAGCGCACGAGGACGGGAGATCGCCGTGCGCGCCGCCATTGGCGCCAGCCGCTGGCAGATTCTTCGGCAGTTGATTGTTGAAAGCTCCGTGCTGGCGCTGCTGGCCGGAGCTGCCGGCTTCGCGTTCGGCTGGTGGCTCACCAAAGGGCTGGTGGCGCTGGCGCCAGCCGGAATCCCACGCCTGGACGAGATCTCCATCGATATTCGCGTGCTCCTTTTCGCGGTAGTCGCGACCGCGCTCTCCACGGTCCTGTTCGGCGTCGCGCCGGCGCTTGCCTCCACGCGCGTCGATTTGAACGAGGCTCTCCGCCAGGGCGGCCTTCGCGGCGTGCTGGGCGGAGGATCGGGCCGACTGCGCAGCATCATCGCGTCGGCGCAGATCGCGCTCTGCTTCGTGATGATCACCGGCGCGATGCTGCTCTTCCGCAGCTTCATGGATCTCACCAACACCGACATGGGCTTCCGCCCCGATCACGTGCTGGTGACCTATGCCGCCGTTCCCGCCGAAACACTGGCGCAGAATCGCGCCGCGGCGAGCTTCTTCGTCAGCCTGCGCCACACGCTGGAAGCGCTTCCGGGCGTGAAATCAGCGGCCGCGGTGATGGGCCTGCCCACCGGGCGGTACGGCTCCGACGGCGGCTATCAGGTGATGGGCCAGCCGCGCGCGGCTTCGTTCACGGATATGCCGTATGCGTTGTTCCGCGTGAACACGCCCGGCTATTTCACAACGCTGGGCATTCCTCTGCGCCATGGCCGCGATTTCGACGATCACGATACCTACGACTCGCAGCTTGTGGCTGTCGTGAGCGAAGGGCTGGTGCGGCAATCGTTCGGCGGGAAAGACCCCATCGGCCAGCGCATCCAGTGCGGCCTCGATTTGACGTCCATGAAAACGATGCTGGTGATCGGCGTGGCGGGCGATGTGCGGTCCGACGATCCCGGCCATCCGCCCGAGCCGGTTCTGTATATGCCCGCGCTGCAGCATCCTTACTTCGCCAATGAAATGCAGGTGGTGGTGCGCACGGTGGTGCCGCCGCTGTCACTGGAAGCGAGCGTGCGCAGCGCGATTCACAGTGCCCGCCCGGACACCTCGCTGCAGTTCACCACGCTGGATGAGATGCTGGCCGCTTCCGTCGCATCGCCGCGTTTCCGCACGGTGCTGCTGGCGGTGTTCGCCGCGATTGCACTGGCGCTGGTGCTGGCGGGCGTTTACGGGCTGATGTCGTATACGGTGGAGCTGCGCTCTTCCGAGCTGGGACTGCGCATGGCGCTGGGCGCGCAGGCTCGCGACGTCGGGTTGCTGGTGCTGCGGCGCGCGTTCGAGATCGCCGCGTGGGGTCTGGGGGTGGGCGCTTTGCTGGCGCTTGTTTCGCGCCGGCTGCTGGCGGGTATGCTTTATCAGGTGACGGCGGCCGATCCATTCTCCTGGGTCGCGGCACTGGCGCTGATGGCGGTTGTCGCGGCGCTTGCGGCGTTGATTCCGGCGCGGCGCGCGATTCGCCTGGATCCGGTGGTAACGCTGCGCAGCGAGTGAGGCCGGGCGGGCGACGTCAGAGGCATGGCTCGTACCGGAGCGCGATCTCGCGGAAATTTACCGCGGGATGAAGCTCGGACCTCCGACGCGGCCCTTACCTGGTATTTAGAAGGACTATTGAAAACCTCAGCGCTGTCCGCTCCCTCTGGTCGCGGCTCGGCAAACTGCTGAAGACAGGTCGATGCTGAAACTGAGCCGCGCACGGAGTAAGCGGTCTTCGGCGTTTCTCAGACTCGCCGCAACGACACCACGCCTGGCATCGGCGTCCACGTCACAATTAATTATGGCCAAACTGGCGCTGGTGTACGGAGTGCGGATGCTGCCGTCCGAGGAATTGGAAGAGGTGAAATCCGCGGAGATCGTGCTGAAGAGCGGCAAGACCGCGCGGGTGACGATGCATCTGCTGGAAGGCGAAACCGAGCAGGAGCTTCGCAAGCAACTGGCGCGCTCGCTGGATGCCTTCTTCGAGTTCTACCCGGAGGTCTGACCGGCCGCGCGCCGGTTAGAGGCCGGCGGTTTCGAGGAAGCGCTCCGCTTCGATGGCCGCCATGCAGCCCATGCCCGCGGCGGTGATCGCCTGGCGGTAGAGGCGATCCTGCACGTCGCCGGCATGAAACACGCCCGGGATATTTGTGGTGGCGTTGCCATGGTCGACGATGTAGCCTTCGTCATCCAGCTCGATTTGTCCGGCGAAAGGCTTGGTGTTGGGGATGTGACCGATGGCCACGAAAAAGCCGTCCACGTCGCGCTCCCACGACTCGCCGGTCTGCACATTCTGAAGCTTCACGCCGGTGACCAGGCCGCGGTCGACGTCGTGAACGTCCTCCACCACTGTATTGGGCAGGAAAACGATTTTCGGATTTGCGCGCGCGCGATCGAGCATGATCTTTGAGGCGCGAAAATGGTCACGCCGATGCACAATGGCTACTTCGCTGGCGAACCGCGTCAGGAAGTTGCCTTCCTCCATGGCCGAATCGCCGCCGCCGATCACCATCACCTTTTTGCCGCGATAGAAGAAGCCATCGCAGGTGGCGCAGGAGCTCACGCCGTGGCCGATCAGTTTCTGTTCATTCGGAAGATTCAGCCAGCGCGCGGAAGCGCCGGTGGCGATGATCACGGTACGCGTTTGCTGCCATTCGCCGTCGATGTTCAGGCGAAACGGCTGCTGGGTGAAATCGGCTTCGACAACGGCGCCGTGCACGTAATCGGCGCCGAAATGCTCGGCCTGGCGACGGATGTTCTCCACCAGCTCGGGGCCCTGGATGCCTTCCGGAAAGCCGGGGAAATTCTCCACCAGGGAGGTGATCGAAAGCTGGCCGCCCGGCTCGTGCCCGCCCACCACCAGCGGCTTCAGGTTGGCGCGCGCGGTGTACACGGCCGCCGTATTTCCGGCACAACCGGAGCCAATGATAATGACGTTGCGCATGAGGAATGGGACGGGAACGTCCTAAGTCCTCATGCTAGCATCCCGCGATTTTCGCGCCCAGTGCGGCTTTGTAGTCCGCCAACGTCCATCCAGGTGGATCCCACTCCATTCCCAGCAGAGCCGCCGCCGCTTCAGCCAATCGAACGTCGAATACGGACTCGTCGAGCATGATCCGGAGCTTAGGGAGCAGGCGTTGATCCCGGCGCTTTCCTAAACCAACCGCGGCCTCCTCACGAACATCCAAACTGGCATCATCGAGACACCGAAGGAGAGCCTCGCGAATCTCTGGCGAGTCGGCATCCCCTTGTACGCCGAGTCCGAAGACGGCCCAATCCCGGACATCCGCGTCGACGTCGGATGTGAGTTGCAGCAAGCCGGAAACCGACTGCGCGTGATTCGGGTAACAGCCGAGAGCGAAGGCCACGGCAAATCGGATGTCCTCGTCGACGTGATCCAGGTAGCGGAGGATCAGAGGGACGGCGTCCGGGTTCTCGAGGTGTCCGAGTGCGTGAATGGCGGAGTCAAGAACCGCGGGATCCCGCTCACTCTCGACGATCTTCGTGATGATTGAGTATGCCTCCGCCTGGAATATCTTTTCTGCCGGCTCCCATTTCAACGGGTCCGTCGATGTATTTGCGGCTCGGGGGCAGTAAAGCTGGCACAACACATCAATCCCTCGCGACCTCTTCAGCGGATCGTCAGACCGACTCCACGCAGCGGCACGTTCGAAGATCTCGCGATTGCCCGCCATTCGCAATTTACCGACAGCGTCCCACGCGGCCTCGGAGTGGTAGTCCCCAAGCAATGTCTG
>Ga0302325_10019981_pt1 | contig 14060 bp, 14 predicted proteins | sample Palsa_T0_2_FD_201948 | JGI IMG/M metagenome (GOLD analysis project Ga0302325, IMG submission 201948) | Peat permafrost microbial communities from Stordalen Mire near Abisko, Sweden - Palsa_T0_2 | ecosystem: Environmental > Terrestrial > Soil > Palsa > Peat permafrost | place: Sweden: Abisko... | reverse complement strand
GCCGGCAGCGTGATCAGCCAGGCGGTCGCCATCCGGCCGGCCACCCCCCAGCGCACCTCTGCTCCGGGTTTGCCAACCCCGCTGCCGAGCACGGATCCGGTGACCACCTGGGTCGTGGACAGCGCGTACCCGAAGTGAGCGGACAGCAGAATGATGACGGCCGAAGATGATTCGGCCGCCATGCCTTGCGGCGACCTGATCTCGACGAGTCCCTTGCCCATGGTGCGGATGATCCGCCAGCCGCCGGTGTAGGTGCCCAGTGCCATCGCACACGCGCAGGCCAAGATGACCCAGAAGGGGGGCAGGGCGGCGGTCCGGCTGACCGCGCCGTACGAGATCAGCGCCAGGAAGATCACGCCCATCGTCTTCTGTGCATCGTTGGTGCCGTGTGCCAGCGAGACCAGCGACGCCGAGAAGATCTGGCCGCGGCGGAAAGCGGTCTCGCTGCGCTGCTCCGGGACGCCGCGGTCGATCCGGTAGACCAGCCAGGTGCCGACCGCACCGACGATCCCGGCCACCGCCACGGATACCAGGGCCGGGATCAGCACGCGGGACACCACGCCGGTCCAGATCACCCCGTGTCCACCGACTGCGGCGATCATCGCACCGACGATGCCGCCGACCAGGGCATGCGAGGAGCTCGACGGGATACCCAGCAGCCAGGTCATCAGGTTCCAGAGGATGCCGCCGACCAGACCGGCGAACACCAGTTGCAAGGTCACCAGATGACCGTTGACCAAATCCTTGGCGATCGTTCCGGCGACCGCCGTTGACAGGAACGCGCCGCCGAGGTTCAGCACCGCCGAGAGCGATACCGCGGCCTTCGGCGAGAGTGCGCCACTGGCGATGGAGGTGGCCATAGCATTTCCGGTGTCATGAAACCCGTTCGTGTAATCGAATGCGAGGGCGGTGATCACGACGATAATCAACAGGAACAACTGAAGGTTCACGGGCCTAATTCTGGGGGTATGAGGGCGCCGTTGTCGAAAGAACAGCGGCGGGAAGCCAAGGTATCTCGCAGTCGTCGTCAGATGTTCGTCTCAGGTTAACCTCGGGCCTCGCGACGTTCACCGCGGGTATCGCGGCGCAGTGGGTGATCGCTGGGGATTTGAACGAAGATCAGGGTGACGCCGTCGGGATCGTTCACATGCATCTCGTGCAGACCCCACGGTTCTTGGCGGGCCTCGCGGGCGATCGGCACGCCTCTGCTCTCCAGTTCGGCTTGCGTTGCGCGTACATCGCGCACCTGCAGCCATAGCGCGCCGGGAAACGCTCCGGCTGGATGCTCCGGGGCGCCGTGGCTGGCCAGCTCGATCAGCGATTGGCCGGCATAGAACACGGTGCCCGCGCCGTAGTCGCGGGCGATCGCCAACCCCAGCTCATCTCGGTAGAAGCTCAGTGACCGCTGATAATCCGCCGGCCGGAACAGCATTCGGCTAGCCAGGATCTCCATGCTCTTGTGTCTATCACGGGCTGCGGCGATGGCCGGGATTTCGATGCGTATCAGCCGTTCGGTTGGAGTCTCTGTCGTCGTATCAGCGTCGTCGTCACACCGGGGCCGATGGTGTCCAGCGCCCGTGCGACAACCGCCATCCGCGGCGCGATCCGGACCGGCCGGGTACGCGCCGCGGTGATCATCCAACCCGCTGCCTCGTCCGAGCTCAGCGCCGGCAAACCCTGGTATTCCTTCGTCGGCGCGATCATCGGGGTGGCCACCAGCGGGTAGTACAGCGTGGTCGAGTGGACGCCCTTTGCCGCCCATTCGGTTTCGATCGCCCGGCTGACCGCGGACAACGCGGCCTTCGACGCGTTGTAGACCCCGAACAGCGGTGACGCCTCGCTGAACACGCCCCAGGTCGCCACGTTGATGATGTGACCGTCGCCGCGCTGCAACATTGCGGGCGCGAAGCCGCGGATCAAACGCAGCGGCGAGTAATAGTTGAGCACCATCGTCCGCTCGACGTCGTGCCAGCGTTCCAGCGATTCGGCCACTGGGCGGCGGATCGACCGCCCGGCGTTGTTGATCAGGATGTCCACTCCGCCGAGACGCGTGTCGACGTCGGCGACCACTGCGTCGACGGCGTCCAGGTCGGACAGATCGCAGGAAATCGCGATCGCGGTGCCGCCGCTGTCAGTGATGCGTCCTACCAGCGCGTCCAGCAGGTCTTGGCGGCGGGCGACGGCAACCACGACGGCACCGCGGCGGGCGAACTGCTCGGCGGCGCTCTCGCCGATGCCCGATGACGCTCCGGTCAGCAGGACGCGCTTGCCCTTGAGGTCGACGGCCTTGGCAGCGGCGCGGTAGGCCTGTAATCGCGACGGGAAGGGCGGTCGCATGGTGGCCAGCGAGATCTGCTCGGTCAATCGGCGAAGCGGGCTTTTGCTCACGTCGGGAGTCTAGGGGCCGCCTCCGCAGCTAGAAGTAGCGCGGGAACGAACTCCAGTCCGGCGGCCGCTTCTCTAGGAACGCGTCGCGGCCCTCGACGGCTTCGTCGGTCATGTACGCCAGCCGGGTGGCCTCTCCGGCGAACAGTTGCTGGCCGACCAGCCCATCGTCGATCAGGTTGAACGCGTACTTCAGCATCCGTTGTGCCTGAGGCGATTTCGCGTTGATCTCGGCAGCCCACTGAATGGCCTCCGACTCCAGCTCGGCGTGGTCGACGACGGCATTGACCGCGCCCATGGCGTGCATCTGTTCGGCGGTGTAGGGGCGGCCCAGGAAGAAGATCTCGCGGGCGAATTTCTGGCCCACCTGCCGGGCCAGGTACGCGCTGCCATAGCCGCCGTCGAAGCTGCCCACATCGGCGTCGGTCTGTTTGAACCGGGCGTGCTCCCGGCTGGCCAGGGTGAGGTCGCAGACCGCGTGCAGGCTGTGCCCGCCGCCGGCTGCCCACCCGTTGACCAGGCAGATCACCACCTTGGGCATAAACCGGATCAGCCGCTGGACTTCCAGGATGTGCAGCCGTCCGGCACGCGCGATGTCGACAGTGTCCGCGCTCACCCCGGCGGCGTACTGGTAGCCGCTGCGCCCGCGGATGCGCTGATCGCCGCCGGAGCAGAACGCCCAACCCCCGTCCTTGGGCGAGGGTCCGTTTCCGGTCAGCAGCACCACCCCGACGTTCGGTGACATGCGGGCGTGATCCAGCACCTGGTAGAGCTCGTCGACGGTGTGCGGGCGAAACGCGTTGCGCACCTCGGGACGATTGAACGCCACCCGCACTGTCGCGTCGGCGACGTGCCGGTGATAGGTGATGTCGGTCAGTTCGTCGAACCCGTCGACCGGCTTCCAGTATTCAGCGTGGAAAGGGTTGTCGCTCAAGGCTATTGAATTCCGTCCAGTCGAAAAGCCGCGCAGCGGCCGCTGCTGCCCATACGGCGACGGTACCCGCCACGTTCGGCAGCGGTTTGGCAAGGCTATGTTTCCTGGCGTCCGGAGTTTGGGTTGCCTAGTGTTTTCGCCGTGACCGACGAGTTCCATCCGCATGAGCCCCATCTGGGGTCGGTTTCCGCACGACTGAATTGGCTTCGGGCGGGGGTGCTGGGCGCCAACGACGGGATTGTCTCAACGGCAGGCATCGTCGTGGGTGTCGCCGCGGCAACCGTGGCGCGGGGTCCGATCATGACGGCGGGAATCGCCGCGTTGGCGGCCGGAGCGGTGTCGATGGCGTTGGGCGAATACGTGTCGGTCAGCGCGCAGCGCGACACCGAAGAGGCGCTGTTGGGCAAGGAATACCAAGAGCTTCAGGCGGACCCCAGCGCCGAGTTGGACGAACTCGCCGCACTGTATGAGGCCAAAGGTTTGTCAGCGGCGACTGCACGTACCGTCGCCGAGGAACTCACCGATCACGATCCGTTCGCAGCGCACGCCGAAGTGGAGCTGGGCTTAGATCTCTCTGAACTGACCAACCCGTGGCAGGCCGCGCTGTCGTCGGCGCTCTCCTTCGGTATCGGCGCGTTGCTGCCACTGATCGCAATCCTGGCCGCACCGATCGCACTGCGGATCCCGGCCACCGTCGCGGCAGTGCTGCTGGCGCTGGTGGTCACCGGAGCGGTCTCGGCGCGCCTGGGCGGGGCGCCGAAAAACGTTGCGGTACTTCGAAATTTCGTCGGCGGCGGCTTGGCTCTAGCGATCACGTACGTGATAGGTCACCTGGTTGGCGCCGCGATCACCTGAGCGGCCCGCAGCGTCAGCTCTGCTCGACGAACCTCTCGATGCCGTGTGCGAACGGGTCAGCGCCCGGCGTGGTGACGGCGTCGAGCCGGGCGATGGCCTCGGGGCTCAAAGCGACCTCGCCCGCGCCGAGATTCTCCTCGAGATGGTCGATCGACCGCGTACCCGGAATCAGCAACGTCGTCGGCGTGTGCGCCAGCAACCAGGCCAAACCGACTTGAGCCGGCGTGGCGCCGACCTCGTCGGCGAGCTCGATCACCACGGCGTTGTCGGACGCCTTGGGGAAACCGGGAAATGCTGACCCGAGCGGAAAATACGGCACCCAGGCGATTTCTTCCCCGTCCTGAGCCTTCAAGACGTCGAGCATCTCCTCCTGCGAGCGGTCGAGCAGGCTGTAGGAGTTCTGCACGCACACGATGCCTGCGGGCAGTGCTCGTTGCAGGATGTCGAGCGGCACACTGCTGACACCGATCGCGCCGATCTTGCCCTCGTCGCGCAGCGCGATCATCTCGGCCAACTGGTCGTCGAGGTCGACGATCTGGTCGCCTTCGGCCTGCAGGCCGGGGCCGAGGTCGAGACGTCGCAGATTGACTACCGGTATGCGGTCGAGCCCCAGTTGATGCAGGTCGTCTTCCACGGCCGCGCGCAGCTCGGCGGGTCGTTGCGCGGCGGCCAGCGGTACCGGCTCATCGCCGGTGTATCGCGCACCCACCTTGCTGACGATGACGAGGTCGTCAGGGTAAGGCGCCAGCGCTTGGCGGATACGGCGATTCACCTCGCCGGGTCCGTAAAACGACGCGGTGTCGATGTGGTTGACGCCGAGTTCGACCGCACGCCGCAACACCGCGACCGCGTCGTCAAGCGACGCCTCGAACAGTTGCATGGCGCCATAGCCGACTCTGGCGACGGTGTGGGCGCCGATGCGACCGATGCCGCCTGGGTGTGGCTTGTCTGTCATGGTGCTCCCTTGGTCGTGAGACACTGGAGAAAATGCGGAGGGTCCTCCGCTTAGCCACGACGATAGCAGAAACGGAGGAGCCTCCGCTTTGGCCGGCAGGGTTAGGTCCGACGCACTGCGTAATCGCGAACGGCTGCTCGAGGCCGCGGCGGCGGCATTCGGCGCTGCGGACGGGCGGCCGGTTTCCCTGGAGGCGATCGCCCAAGATGCGGGCGTCGGGATCGGCACCCTCTATCGGCACTTCCCGACCCGCGATGTGCTCGTCGAAGCCGTCTATCGGGCCGAGCTCGCGGAGGTGGCCGCGGCGGCCGGGCAGCTGCTTACCCGCCATCCGCCCAAGGCTGCCCTGCGCCGCTGGATGGATCGTTACGCGAGTTTCGTGGCCGCCAAGCGTGGGATGGCCGAGTCGCTACACGCGATGTTCGACTCCGGCGCCATGCAACCCAGCCAGACGCGCGACAGCATTGCCGGGGCCGTCGACCTACTGTTGCGCGCCGGCGTCGACGACGGCAGCCTTCGCTCCGACGTGCAGGCCGACGATGTGGTGTCCGGCCTCATCGGCATCTTCTTGGCCAGTGGTTCACCAGAGCAGACCGGCCGACTGCTCGATCTTCTGGTGGCCGGCGTGGCCGCCTCGCATCGCTGAGGGAATCAATCGACGCCCGCGATGGTAGAAGCAGGCATGACACTTAATGATGCCGCGCGCGAACTCATCGGAAACGGCGCCGACGCCACCCTGATCACGCTGAATCCCGACGGCAGCCCACAGATCTCGCTGGTCTGGGTGGCGGTGCGGTCCACGCCGGACGGCGACGAGCTGGTGACCGCACACCTCGGCGAACACAAGAAGGTCCGCAACATCCGCCGCGATCCTCGGGTCGCTGTGACGATCGTGTCTACCGGCGACGTCGGCAAGGCCCAGCGGCCGTATCTGGCCATCGAGGGGACCGCGTGGATCGAGGAAGGCGGTGCCCCCGAGCTGCTCAAGACGCTGGCGCAGACGCTGTCGGACCCGGATGCATTTCCGCCCGCGGGCGCACCCCCCGGATTCGTGACTCACATCCGCATCGACAAGATCGGTGGAACGGGCCCCTGGAAGTGACGGCGAGCAGACGTAAAAGCGCCCACCCGCACGGCGTGTCGGGCGCTTTTTTGTCTGCTCGCGCAGGTTAGCCGACGGCGCGGCCCGCGCCTTCCCAAAAGCGCGCACGGACGGCCTTCTTGTCCGGCTTGCCCAGGCCGGTCAACGGCAACGCGTCGACGACCTCCACCCGCTTGGGTGACTGCACCGAGCCCTTGCGGTCCTTGACCGCGGCCTGGATCTCGGCGGTCATTGCTTCGATCGCGTCCTCGTCGTGGGCTGCGTCGGCACGCAGCACCACCACCGCGGTGACCGCCTCGCCCCACTTATCGTCCGGCGTGCCGACGACGCACACCTGCGCCACCGCCGCGTGCTCGGCGATGACGTCCTCGACCTCGCGGGGGAAGACGTTGAATCCGCCGGTGACGATCATGTCCTTGACTCGGTCGACGATGAAGTAGAAACCGTCCTCGTCCTCGCGGGCCATGTCGCCGGTGTGCAGCCAGCCGTCCTTGAACGTGTCGGCGGTCGCCTCGGGCAGGTGCCAGTAGCCGCCGGCCAGTAGCGGCCCGCTGACGCAGATTTCGCCCGGTTCACCCTGCGGGACGGGCTTGCCGTCCTCACCCAGCAGCGCGACCCGTGCGAACAGCGTCGGGCGCCCGCAGGACGTGAGTCGCTTCTCGTCGTGGTCACCCTTGGCCAGATAGGTGATCACCATCGGCGCCTCGGACTGGCCGTAGTACTGGGCGAAGATTGGGCCGAACCGCCGGATGGCCTCAGCGAGCCGCACCGGGTTCATTGCCGAGGCGCCGTAGTAAACGGTCTCCAGTGACGATAGGTCGCGGGTGTGCGAATCCGGGTGGTCCATCAGCGCATACAGCATCGACGGCACCAGCATGGTGGCCGTAATACGCTGCTCTTCAATGACTTTCAGCACCTCGGCCGGGTCGAACTTGCCCAGCACCACCATCTCGCCGCCCTTGACCACCGTGGGCGTGAAGAACGCGGCCCCGGCGTGCGACAGCGGCGTACACATCAGGAACCGCGGGTTTTCCGGCCATTCCCACTCGGCGAGCTGGATCGACGTCATCGTGGCGATGTTCCCGGTGGTGCCGATTACGCCTTTCGGCTTGCCCGTCGTGCCGCCGGTGTAGGTCAGACCACCGATGTGGTCCGGCGGCAGGTCGGCCACCACGATTGGCTTCGGGGAGTACTTGGCCGCCTCGGCGGACAGGTCAACCGCGACATCTTTGAGGGCATCGGGGACCGGGCCGATGGTCAGGATCTTCGTGAGCGAGTCCACCTTGTCAAGCAGGCCCAGCGCGCGTTCGACGAACATCGGGTTGGGGTCGATGATCAGCGCGGTGGCACCGGCGTCGGAGAGCACGTAGGCGTGGTCGTCCAGCGAGCCGAGCGGGTGCAGGGCGGTGCGCCGGTATCCCTGGGTCTGGTTAGCGCCGAGGATCATCAGGACCTCGGGGCGGTTCAGCGCGAGCAGGCCGACCGTGACGCCGGTGCCGGCACCCAGCGCCTCGAACGCCTGGATGTACTGGCTGACACGTTCGGCGAGCTGACCGCCGGTCAGCGTGGTGTCGCCGAGGAACAGCACCGGCCTGTTCTTGTGGCGCTTCAGCGCGCCCACGAGCAGGTGTCCGTTATGGGTCGGATTGCGCAGCAGATCGTCACTCATGTGGCCAGACTAGAACGTGTTGCAATTCTTGTCTGCCGCCCCCTCTACCGCCTTCGCGATCACTAGGCTTTCTGCCCATGGCCGCCGCAGATGTCGTCATCACCGGAACCGTGTTGACCGTCGATGACTCCCGGCCCACCGCCCAAGCACTCGCCGTGGCCAATGGCCGAATCGTCGCCGTGGGCGACCGGTCCGACGTCGCAGCCTTCATCGGCCCCGACACCCAGACCATCGATATCGGCGACGGCTGTGTGATGCCGGGATTCATTGAGGCCCATGGCCATCCGCTGATGGAGGCGGTGGCGCTGTCGGACCGCATTGTCGACATCCGCCCGGTCACCATCGCCAGCCCCGACGACGTCGTCGCCGCAGTTCGCCACGAGGTCGCGGCACGGGGGGACAGCGGCGCCTACCTGAACGGCTGGGACGCCCTGCTGCAGGACGGGCTGCCGCAGCCGACGTTGGCCTGGCTCGATGACATCGCACCCGACGGCCCTCTGGTCATCATCCACAACTCGGGACACAAGGCCTACTTCAATTCGCACGCCGCGCGGCTCGACGGCCTGACCCGCGACACACCGAACCCCAAGGGCGCCAAGTACGGCCGCGACGCCGGCGGCGAACTCGACGGCACCGCCGAGGAGATCGCCGCGGTGTTTCCGCTGTTGGGCGCCGCCATCTCACCCAGCGAATACCCGGCGATGCTGCGGGCCGAGTGCGCCCGGCTCAACCGCGCCGGGCTGACCACCTGCTCGGAGATGGCGTTCGACCCGAACTTCGGCCCGGTCGTGGCGGCGCTGCACGACGACCTGACGGTCCGGCTGCGCACTTACGAGGTGTCCAACCCGGCGATGTCCACCACCGCCGTGCCCGGCCAGGGTGACGACATCGTGCGCCAGGTCGGCATCAAGATCTGGGTAGACGGCTCGCCGTGGATCGGCAACGTCGCGCTGTCCTTCCCCTACCTGGACACCGCGGCCACCCGCACCATCGGCGTCACGCCCGGCTCCTGCGGATGCGCCAACTACACCGCCGAACAGCTGACCGAAATCGTCGCCGCCTACTACCCGCTCGGCTGGCAGATGGCCTGCCACGTGCAGGGCGACGCGGGTGTGGACACCATCCTCGACGTCTACGAAGAAGCCTTGCGCCGCAATCCGCGCGACGATCACCGGCTTCGTCTCGAGCACGTCGGCGCGATCCGGGACGAGCAGCTGCAGCGAGCCGCCGACCTCGGCGTCACCTGCAGCATCTTCGTCGATCAGATCCACTACTGGGGTGATGTCATCGTCGACGGGCTATTCGGTCCCGAGCGTGGATCACGTTGGATGCCAGCGGGATCCGCGGTCGCCACCGGCATGCGCATCTCACTGCACAACGATCCGCCGGTAACCCCCGAGGAGCCGCTGCGCAACATCAGCGTGGCCGCTACCCGGATCGCGCCCAGCGGCCGGGTGCTGGCCCCCGAGGAACGGCTGACCGTCGAACAGGCGATCCGGGCGCAGACCATCGACGCGGCCTGGCAGCTCTTCGCCGACGACATCGTCGGCTCGCTGGAAGTCGGCAAGTACGCCGATTTGGTGGTGTTGTCGGCGGATCCGCGCACGGTGCCACCGGAGGAGATCGCCGACCTGGAGGTGCGGGCGACGTTCCTGGCCGGCCGCCAGGTCTACGCGTCGTGACCCCTGCCCTCGACGACGTCCTCGACCGCTTACACGTGGTGGCGCTGCCGATGCGGGTGCGCTTCCGCGGCATCACCACCCGTGAGCTGGCGCTGATCGACGGTCCGGCCGGGTGGGGCGAATTCGGCGCCTTCCTCGAATACGGCGACGCCGAGGCGGCGCACTGGCTGGCCGCCGCCCTCGACTCCGCCTACCGGGCGCCGCCGCCACCGCGGCGGGACCGGATCGCCATCAACGCCACCGTCCCGGCCGTGCCGGCCGCACAGGTACCCGAAATTCTGGCCCGCTTCCCCGGCGCGCGAACGGCGAAGGTGAAGGTCGCCGAACCGGGCCAGACGCTGGCCGACGACGTCGCCCGGGTGGACGCGGTCCGCGCCCTGGTGCCCACGGTGCGGGTCGACGCCAACGGCGCATGGACGGTTGAACAGGCCGTCGAGGCCGCGGCCGCACTGACGGCGAGCGGCCCGCTCGAGTATCTCGAGCAGCCGTGCGCAACGGTCGACGAACTCGCCCAGTTGCGTCGCCGGGTCGACGTGCCGGTCGCCGCCGACGAGAGCATCCGCAAAGCCAGCGATCCGCTGGCCGTCGTCCGCGCCGGTGCCGCCGACATCGCTGTGCTGAAAGTTGCTCCGCTGGGTGGTATTTCGGCGATGCTGGAGATCGCCGCGCAGATCGACATTCCGGTGGTGATCTCCAGCGCGCTGGACTCGGCGGTAGGGATCGCGGTCGGGTTGGCCGCCGCGGCGGCCCTGCCGGAGCTGCACTTTGCGTGCGGGCTGGGCACCGGCAGCCTGTTCGTCGAGGATGTCGCCGAGGCCGTCGCGCCCGTCGACGGCTATCTGCCGGTCGGGGCGGTCACGCCCGATCCGGCGCGGCTGCACGCGCTGGCCGCCCCGCCGCAGCGCCGACAGTGGTGGATCGACCGAATCAGGGCCTGCTATCCGCTCGTGTCCTGATTTGTGGGGTGCATGGCGTAGACGACATGGCTCGCGTCGTCGACACTGGCGGTATGACACGAAAAGTGCTGGTTGTCGGCTTTCCGGGGGTGGCGGCCCTGGATCTGGTCGGCCCGTTCGAGGTGTTCACCGGGGCGTCGCTAGTCGTGGCAGCCCAGGGCAAAGAGGGCTACCGGCCGGTGGTGGTGTCGCTGGACGGGCAGCCGGTGGACACCGATTCCGGGCTGAGCTTCGGCAGCATCGAACTGCCCGACCCGACCGAGCCCGTCGACACCCTGGTCCTGCCGGGCGGACGAGGCACCCGCGCGGGTCGGCGCGACCCGCGGCTGATCGACTGGATCGCGGCGGCAGCGCCGCAGGCCCGCAGGGTCGTCACTGTGTGCACCGGAGCGTTCCTGGCCGCGCAGGCCGGTCTGCTCGACGGCTGCCGGGCCACCACGCACTGGGCCCACGCTGAGCAGTTGGCGCGGGAATTTCCGGCCATCGACGTCGACCCTGACCCGATCTTCATCCGCAGCTCGCCGACCGTGTGGACGGCCGCGGGCGTCTGCGCGGGCATCGACCTGGCGCTGGCGTTGGTGGAAGAAGACCACGAGACCGAGGTGGCGCAAACGGTGGCCCGGCATCTGGTGATGCACCTGCGCCGGCCCGGCGGGCAGACACAGTTCGCCGCGCCGGTGTGGGTGGCCCGGGCCAAACGCCAACCGATCCGCGCGGTCCAGGATGTCGTGGAGTCCGAACCCGGTGGCGCGCACACGATCGACGAGCTGGCTCGCATCGCCGCGATGAGCCCGAGGCATTTCACCCGGGTGTTCACCGACGAGGTCGGCGAGGCGCCCGGCGCCTACGTGGAACGGGTCCGCACCGAGGCGGCCCGTCGTCAGCTCGAGCAAACCGATGACACCGTGGTGGCGATCGCCACACGTTGCGGCTTCGGTACTGCGGAAACCATGCGCCGCAACTTTATTCGACGAGTCGGCGTGTCACCCGACCAATACCGGAAAACATTCGCCTGAACCCGAGGAGCATCCAATGACACAGATCGCGATCGTGATTTATCCGGGCTTCACAGCGCTGGACTTCATCGGCCCCTACGAGGTGCTGCATCGGCTACCCGACGCCGAGGTGCGTTTCGTGTGGCACGAGCCCGGCCCGATCACCGCCGACTCCGGCGTCCTGATCATCGGGGCAACCCACTCGCTCGCCGAAACCCCAACGCCGGACGTGATTTTGGTGCCGGGCGGGATGACCACCATCGAACACGCCCGCGACGAGGTGCTCCTGGACTGGGTGCGTTCCGCGCGCCGGACCGCAACCTGGACGACGTCGGTGTGCTCGGGTTCGGTCATTCTGGCCGCCGCCGGCCTGCTCGACGGCAAGCGTGCCGCGTCGCATTGGGCGGCCCTTTCCATGCTGAAAGGCCTGGGCGCCAAACCCGTTGGCGACGAACGGGTGGTGCACGAAGGCAACATCGTCACCAGCGCTGGGGTGTCAGCGGGCATCGATCTGGCCTTATGGCTTGCCGGCCAGATCGGTGGCCAGGACCGCGCAAAGGTCATCCAGTTGTCCATCGAATACGACCCGCAACCGCCGTTCGACTCCGGCCACATGTCCAAGGCATCGGCGAAGACCAAGGCGGCTGCCACCGCGCTGCTGGCTCGCGATGTCGCCAAACCGACTCAGCTCAAGGCCGGCACGCAGCTGCTCTGGAATCACGCGCTGACAGCCGCCCGCGCCAAGGTCGCCCGTCGCTAGCCGGCTATTGCGTCGATCACCGCGCCGGGTTCGTCGATGGAGACGAAGGTCCTTGAACCCGGCACCTCGATCAGTTTCCCGTTGCTGAACACCTCGGCCAGCCGCCGGCCCAGGCTCGGCCTGAACACCCGATCGTCCTGGCCCCAGACCAGCGTGACCGGCTTGTCGAACCGGGGCAGCCGGGCCGCCACATCGGTCAGATCGGCGACGGCGATCTGTCGCAGCAGCGCCGCCAGATCACGGCAGATCCGGGCGTCGTCCAGGCAGGGCGCAATCCAGTCGGCTGTGAGGCGGGAATCGGGTCGGCTGATCAGCAAACCGAAGCCGAGCGCGGAGTTTCGCAGCGCCGCCAGCCGCATCAGCCCGAACGCCGCTTTGATCGAGATGGGTCCGCGAAGCAGGCCGAACACCTTGTCGAACGGGAATGGCGGGCATTGGTCGAAAGCGTCGCAGTTGGTTAGTACCACCCGCCCGATCCGATCCGATCGAGCGTCGACGGCCAACTGACAGATGCCGCCGCCGGTGTCGCTGCCGACCAGCGTCACGTCGGACAGGTCGAGGGCCGCAATCGCGTCGTTGACGATCCCCGCGACGCCGTGCAGCGAGAGCGCGGCGGCGTCCTTGATCGGAATGGTGTGCGATCCCAGCGGCAAGGTCGGCACGATGCAGCGGTAACCACGCCGCGCCAGATCTTCGGCGACGCCGCGCCACAGCTCACCGTTCACCAAGACGCCGTGGACGAAGAACACCGGCGGATGCACCGAATCCTGCGGCCCGAACTCCTGGTATTCGATGGTTGCCTGCTTGAGTGCCAGCTCTGCCATGTGGGTTGTTCCTCCTCGAACTCCTCGAATGCACACTGTCATTGAAGGTCCGGGGCCGCTGCCAGCTCGACACAGCGGACTGCCAAATACTGCCAACGCCCGGACGTCGCGTAGGTTCGTCGTCGTGATCAACCTGGCGCACGACGTCACCGGGACGGGGGAGCCCGTCCTCTTCATCGCCGGCCGCGGCGGTTTGGGACGCACCTGGCATCTGCATCAGGTTCCGGCTTTCGTTGCCGCTGGCTACCGCGTCATCACCTTTGACAACCGCGGGGTCGGCGCGACGGCGAACGCCGATGGTTTCACCACCGAGACCATGGTCGCCGACACCGCGGCACTTATCGAGTCCCTGGGCGTGGGCCCGGTGCGCATCGTGTCGGTGTCGATGGGCGCCTACATCACGCAGGAACTGTTGAGGGTCCGGCCCGATCTGGTGAGTCAAGCGGTGTTGATGGCCACCCGCGGCCGCCTGGACAAGGCGCGCGAGTTCTTCCGCACCGCCGAGGACGAGTTCGCCGTATCCGGCGTGCAGCTGCCGGTGTCCTATGACGCGAAAATTCGCCTACTGGAAAATTTCTCTCCTAAGACGCTCAGCAACGACGAGGTCGTCTCCGAGTGGATCGGCATGTTCAACATCTGGCCGATCAAGCTCACCCCGGGACTGTTCTGCCAGGGCAAGGCCTCGCCGCAGGGCAACCGGCTGCCCGCCTACCAGGGCATCACCACGCCGGTGCTGGTGATCGGTTTCGCCGATGACGTGGTAACGCCGCCGCACCTGGGCAAGGAAGTCGCCGACGCCATACCCGGCGCCCGGTACCTGCAGATCGCCGACACCGGGCACCTCGGGTTCCTGGAGCGGCCGGAGATCGTCAACGCCACGGTGCTCAAGTTCTTCGCCAGCATGGGCTACTGAGCCTGGTAGCTAGGCCCAATTGTCGGGCTC
>Ga0302325_10019979_pt1 | contig 14060 bp, 16 predicted proteins | sample Palsa_T0_2_FD_201948 | JGI IMG/M metagenome (GOLD analysis project Ga0302325, IMG submission 201948) | Peat permafrost microbial communities from Stordalen Mire near Abisko, Sweden - Palsa_T0_2 | ecosystem: Environmental > Terrestrial > Soil > Palsa > Peat permafrost | place: Sweden: Abisko... | reverse complement strand
TTTCATACTGTTCATTTACTGTCCATTTCGTACCGGAAATTGTTTATATTCGGTGGAACGGATTGAAGCAGGCGAAACGGTTGACAGCAAGAATAGACAGTAAACATGCGGGTTTGGCCCTAACCGTATGAAAAGCAAGTGGGGACGTAGTTCAGTTGGCTAGAACGCTCCTTTCTCAGGGTCGCAATGATGTAAGCGATTTAAAAATCAGCAACGTACTACAACCAACGTCTGTTCGCCCTGTCACGGTGTCTGCCATTTCCCTGCATTTCCGAAAACTTGTTGTCCGTTCTCTTGAAGTTCCTGACGTCTTCCTCCTCCGAGATCGAAGTGCGTCACGTATGGCGAACAGTTTTCGTCAAGAACTGATCGCGGAACTTTTCGACGAGGAGAGCTGGTGGGAATGGAACTCGAAATTTATTCCATGATTGGCGCGGAAGGTTTCGCAAGGTTAGTCGCCGCCTTTTATCGACAGGTCCCGCAAGACGACCTTCTAGGGCCCATGTACCCGGCGAGTGATCTTCCAGGGGCCGAGCAGCGCCTCCGAGATTTCCTGATCGGCAGGTTCGGCGGGCCCCAGACTTACATTGAACAAAGAGGCCATCCTCGCCTCCGGGCGCGGCATTCGCCGTTTCCCATCGAACAGACTATCCGCGACCGCTGGATGCGGCTGATGGACAATGCGTTGGGGGAAGCTTCGTTGCCAAGCAAAGCCGAAGAAGTCCTTTGGAAATTCTTCAATGAGACGTCTACCTTCATGATCAATCAGTCAGAGGCTGGGATCAGCTAGCGCAAACCGAAGCTGAGAGGCGGCGCACGGCCATATCCACGGATGGGTTTGGGTGCCACGTTTAGAGCACCTCCGCCCCATTCGGTGCCCGTCCTGCTGCCATCTGCCTCGCGGTCTGCACTGGCCTTTGCGCATACATATTCGATGGCGACAGTATGTGCATTGTGATAACTACTGCGGGAATAAGATACGCAAACGTCACCCAGACCCACATCATGGCGCCTGCACATTCCTGATCTTGGAGAGGAGACAGACCGAACAACACGGTTGTGGACAGATAGTTCGGGTAGACCGAACGGCCGCAGAACACAAGGAATGCGGAGAGAATGTCACAAGGCAGCGTGGCAAGAAAGAGGTAGAAAGCCATGGACCACCGAGGCGACCTCGCCGCACTCGGCGAAGACTGCACGGTAGGCCACCAGAACAAGAGGCCCGCTACCAGAAAACACAGGTCCTCCAAGTGATGCACCCAGTGGGAACGCATGCCCAATTGAAACGCAGCGGGAAGATGCCATCCGATTACGGCCGCGGTTCCCGCCAGCCAACACAGTACGGGAGGCGGAAGACTGGGTTTAAGCCATCGTGCCGGCAGGGAGCCGAGCGGAGGATGGCTCTTAATGAAGACCTTCGATAAACCGCAGACCAGCGGAAACAGGGGAGCCCCCAGTAGAACAAGCGGCGCAGCAACCGTCATCAACAGAAGGTGCTTCATCATGTGAATCGTGAGTGACTGATGATCGAGTGTGGAGAGTGGAGAAGCGATAGCTATCCACACGGACGCTAGTCCAGCTGTATATGCGGCGAGCCGCAAGCTGCCGATGAGGTCTGGGAAAGCGCTTCGAAGAGAAAGCCAACCGCGCAAATAAACCAATTCCGCGATCACCACCACCACGGCGAGCGGGAATGGCCACGACGGCATGTGGGCATGAGATCCGGACATGGCTAGGTCTAGCGTGGCGAACCCTCACTTCCGCCGAGCGCCGCTTGAGAAGCATCACGTGCTGGCTTCTGATTTGCCGGGTGCAGTGTTTCCAGGAATGCCACCAGCGCGGTTGTCTCTGCCGGACTGAGATTTTTCCCGTAGGCTGGCATATTTCCCCCTCCCTGGATCACCTGGCGAATGAGTTGGTCTTCGGTGAGGCGCAGGGCAACACTGTCCAGCGTCGGTCCACGCTGTCCCCCTTTATCATCCAGAGAATGACAGTTGTGACACTGCTTGGCTTGAAAAACGAGCGCACCATGGCGTTCCAATGCGGTCCGACCCTGCAGGTATTCAGCGGGAATCGGCTCGCGGCTCCACGCATCCATCACCGGACTCCAGGGCGTGTGCTCAGCTAAGTGAGTCAGAGTGCCGAGGCTAACCGCGACCAGCAGAATTGAGAGCACGGCAATCGGCCTACGCTTCCAGCTCTTCTCTCCTTCACCCGCGACAAACGGAAGCGCCAAGAGGACGATGATTCCGACGGCAGGACCAATCAACAAGATGGGCGTCTCGGCTGCCGGAGGAAGGAACGAGAGCAGAGCGTACAGCCACAAAAAGAAAAAGTCGGGACGCGGGGCAGTCTGAATGATTGTCGGATCCGGCTGGCCGCCCGGACCGAAAGGACCAAAATGAAGCGCGCAAATGACAATCGCAACCAGGATGAAGCCTGAAAAGAAAATGTCCTTCCACACGGCATTCGGCACGAATGGTACGCCGTCCTTGTGCGTCAGTTCGTGATATTCCTGTATATAGGTAGCGCGGCGGACGATGCGTCCGGGCATCGGCCATTCGTTGACCCCTAATTTCAATACCATGAGCAGGTGAACGCCGACGAAAGCAATCAATAGTCCGGGGACAACAAAAACGTGCAGTGCGAAGAACCGCGAAAGTGTTGCGCCGGCGATGATCGGGCCGCCCAGCATCAGGTTCACGGCCCAGGGCCCGATCACCGGAACGCGGCTTGCGATCGATGCTCCGATGCCTAATCCCCAGTAGGCATCTTGGTCGAATCGCAGCACCTGCCCCGTAAACGCCATGCCGAGTGTCACGAGTAGGAGAAAGACGCCAACGATCCAAGTCAGTTCTCTGGGAAACTTGTAGGCTCCAAATAGGAAGACCTGGACCATGTGGATCAAGACAATAGCGACCATGAAGTTCGAGCCCCAACCGTGTAGGGCTCGTATGAACCAACCCAGAGCGATGCCATGATTGAGCGTCTGGAGGCTGTTCCACGCCTCACCCGCCGAAGGCACATAGACCAGCGCAAGCAGAATGCCCGTGACGACCTGGAGGATGAAACATGTGAGCGCTGCGCTGCCGAAAACATAAAACCAGCTGGCGGTCTCGCGTGGAACCGGGTGTTCGGCGGTCTCGCGAATCGGCGTTCCAAGCTGCAACCGTAGATCGAACCACTCGCCGAGTTTCTGAATCAGGCGCACGTCGTCTCTCCTCTTGCCTTATTTGCTACGGGCTGACCAGGAGTCGGCATTTCGCCCGCTTTGATCAGAAGTTTGCCATCTTCGATTTTGTAGCGGTACTGGAACAGGCCGCGCTCAGGAGGCCCAGAGGCGCGGGATCCGTCCTGGTAATAGGCGCCACCATGGCAGGGACACATGAAGAGATTTGACTGAGGGAACCAGCGGACCGGGCAGCCGAGGTGCGCACAATTTATGGCGAAGACTTGGAACTTCTGATCATCAACGTTCCGAACCCAGCATGCGATGTCGCCGGTTTCGCCGTCCCAGGCATTGACCACGGGATTCTTGTAAGTGGCAAGCCGGGTCTGACCAGAAGGGAATTGCTCCAGCCGGCCGAGAGAGAGCCAAGACTCATAGCCGATCTTTTTTCCCTGTATCACAGGCGACAAGAGGTAGCGCACGATGGGTACGGCCAAGGCCACGCCGACAATACCGTTAAGAAACACCCCCAATTTCACCAGTGCTGCGCGTCTGGAAATCCCATTTTCTGCAGTCATCGAGATCCTCCGTTGGCCGGGTTCGTCGAAGCAGTCGGGTACGGCTGGCCCGGGAACTTTGGCCGTTGGCTAGACAGCCAAGCCACCACATCAGAAATATCCTGTGGGGACATGCGCCGGCCCTCGATGTCGCCGCGCCAGTCCGGCGAACCCAACTCGGGCCGGCCTGCAATCACAATCGTTCGAAGTTGTTGGTCGCTTGTCAGAGCAAGGTAAGAGCCATCGACAATCGAACTAGCCTTGCTTCCTCCACGGCCGTCCGCTCCATGACAAGAAGAGCAGTATGCTCGATAGGCATCGGCGCCGCGTTGCGGGTCTCCAGGAATCTGCGCGGTATAAGGCGGCGGAGTTTGATTGCCAAGAGCGTCGGGCTTCGCCCAGGATCGAATTCCGCGCACAATCGCGTCAATCTGCTTATCGGTGAGCATTCCACCGGCACTCTGCGCAAAGGCCGGCATCGGAGTACCGGGCACTCCGTTTGAGGCCGTGCGGCGAATGGCCGTGTCATCTGCACTTGCGAGAAGAACCGGGTTAGCCAGAGCAATGGCGGCTCCGCCCTTGCCGTCAGCGCCGTGGCATCCTGCGCAATTCTGACCGTACAGAACATTGAAGTCGAGGACTTCGCTCGGCGGCACCACCTCCGACTCGGCGCGCGGGACTCCGCGTGAACCGGTACAAGCCGCGCAAGCAAGGAACGCGGCGGCCACCAAGATCTCGAGCGTGAGAATGGCACGATGCTTCACTGCCGATCACCGTCTCCTTTTTTGTCGTCCGTAGCTCCCCCCGCTGCAATCCCGGCGCGGACGGCGAAGGGCAGGTATTGCCACGTGCGGACTCTCTCGTGCCTGGAAACTGTGACGCCGGCGACGACGCCGAATCCGATCTGAGAAATGACGAACCAGAGCCAGTCGATCCGCTGGTTGAGAACGGGATCCAGCGCGTCGAGGATGCTGTGGATCAGGCCAGACCAGAGGACAGGGCCAATCACACCCCCCAGCAGAATCGGGCGGCGAGGAAACATCGGAAGCGCGACACCATAGAGAAGACCAACGAGTACAGAACAGATCAGGTGAAGAATTGTAGCGATGATCAAAGCGTCCCAATGGAAGGCCGAGATTTGCGCGATCGTGGTTCTGGCTGGAAAGAATCCAGCGGACAACAGGTTGATCGGATACCACATACCGTGGCCGCTGATAATTCCATAAAGCACTGCCAGAATCGCCATGGCTACACTTCCTGCCAAGCCACCTTTGACCCCAGCCGAAATCGGATAGATTTCCAGCGGCAGTCGTGCGCGGTGTAGTTCTTGGGTCATCCATTCCACGCGAGCCACTTGCGGGCGCCTAGTGGCGACGGTTTGCACTTTCTCCGCCACTGGCACGGAATCATGTTTTTCGTGAGGCAGCACCTCGCGGAACCACCCAATGGCCCCGCTCACGGCGAAGATCGCACCCAGAAAACTGACGGACCAACTCGTGACCAGACCTGCAAAAACTAATGCGAGGCCGAAGGCCAGAATGATCGGCCACGCTGTGGGTGCCGGCATTTCGATCACTTGTTCTCGACCGTCAGTTCGCGTGAGTGTGTCTATATTCATATTGTTTCCATTTAGCGCCCAATCACGTAAACGACGGTGAAGACCACGATCCAAACCGCGTCCACGAAATGCCAATAGAGAGACAGGACATCGATCTGCTCGGCGTGCTCTTGCTTCACCGCGCCGAAAAGCGTGAATACCATCACGGTGGACAGGCAGACCAGGCCCACAACTACGTGAAATCCGTGCAACCCGACGAGTGAGTAATAGGTGGTTCCGAACAAGTTCGTGCTGATGGTTAGGCCGTCCCTATAAATCAGACGGTGCCATTCCGACGCGGTTCCATAAAGGAAGATTGCGCCGAGCGTGATCGTCAGTAGCCACCATGCACCAAAACGTCGGACGTTCCACCGGCGAAGAGATCTGCTTGCGAAGTGAATCGTCAAACTGCTGGAAAGTAGGCAAAAGGTGTAAAAGAAGGGCGGCGAGAGAACCTCTCTCGGCGTTGGTCCCGAGAGGCTCTTACCAACATAAAAGAGGTAGGCCACGACAAAGATGGTGAAGATCGCAGCCTCGGCAGCGATCAGAGCGGACATTCCTACGCGTCCGCGGCTGGGAAGCCGCCACTCTAGTTCTGTCCGGGGTGGCATCAAGTGTGCCGTATTCATCACGCTTGCGCTTTCATTCGTACTTCCAGTCTGGATCGTCCGGATGCTTAAGATCCCACAGCGGACGGCGGCTCTTAATTACTGGGATCGAGGCGAAGTTATATGCAGGCGGCGGCGAATTCGTAGACCATTCGAGAGTCCACGCATCCCAGGGATCGCTTCCGGCGTCTTTGCCGCGGTAGTAAGACCAGAGCAAGTTTCCGAGGAAGACCAAGATCCCAGCAGCCTGGAAGAAAACTCCGATGGTTACAATGAGGTTCCATGAGTCCCAACCGCGGCCTGGCTCATAGGTGTAGATTCTTCGTGGCATTCCTAGCAATCCTGGGACGTGCATGAAGTCGAAGGTCAGGTGGAAGCCGATTAGGAAAAGCCAGAAATGCAGTTTGCCGAGTATCTCGCTATACATCTTTCCTGACATCTTCGGGAACCAGTAGTAAAAGGCCGCGAAAAGAGTGAAGAGAATTCCGCCGACGATTACGTAGTGAAAATGCGCAACCACGAAATACGAGTTCCCCAACTGCCAGTCGAATGGCGCTGCGCTCATCATGACTCCGGTAAGACCCGCAATCAGGAATTGGAAGAGAAAGGCGATACAGAACAGCATCGGAGTCTTGAACTCAATCTTTCCTCCCCACATCGTTGCCAGCCAGTTGAAGATCTTGATGCCGGTCGGAACGGCGATCGCCATGGTAGAGAGCACGAAAAAGGTGTTCGCGTTGGCGCCCATGCCGACCGTGAACATGTGGTGAGCCCACACGCTCATGCTAATGAACCCGATCGCGACGGTCGCCCCTACCATGACCGGATAACCGAAGATCGCCTTGCGGGAGAACACCGGGATGATTTCTGAGGCGAAGGCGAAGGCCGGCAGGACAAGGACATAAACTTCGGGATGCCCGAAAATCCAGAAGAAATGCATCCAGATCACCGCGGAACCTCCGGCTTGGGTGTCGAAGAAGTGTGCGCCTAGATAGCGATCGAGCAGCAACATAATCTGCGCCGCCGTCAGCGGACTGACAGCAAGTATCACGAGGCCCGCCATCACGAGGTTGAGCCAGGCGAACAACGGCATTTTGGCCAGCGTCATTCCGGGGCAACGCATGCAAAGAACCGTAGCCACGATATTGACCGCTGTGCTGATGCTGCCAAAACCGGAGACCAGCAGCGCCAACGTCCAGAAATCAGTGCTATGGCCAACCGAAAACGTCTGCGAAGTCAGCGGCGCGTAGGCAAACCATCCGACGTCAGGAGCGTTTCCCGCACCGTACAATCCGTTGGCTCCTATCAGGCTGAAATAGAGAAGCAGGCCGCCGAAAGCGGTCATCCAGAAGCCGAAAGCATTCAGACGTGGAAAAGCCATGTCCCGCGCCCCAATCATGAGCGGGATCAAATAGTTGGCGAACCCGAACAGGATGGGCATGGCGACGAAGAAAATCATGGTGGTGCCATGCATGGTGAACATCCGATTGAACACTTGCGGCGAAACAAAATTGTTATGTGGACGAATCAACTGAATGCGCATGACCGTCGCCTCGACCCCGCCGATCACGAGAAAAATCAGGGCGTAGACGATATACAGAATGCCCAACCGCTTGTGATCCACCGTGGTTACCCATTTGTGGAGGTGATCGACAAATGAAGGAGACGCCGCGGTCGTGGTCGGCCATGCGATGGATTCAGTCGACATTGAAACTTCTCCTCATGGCATTAACGAAGCGTCTCCAAGTAGGTGGTGAGAGCGTCCAGTTCCGGATCGCTCAACTGCATTGCTGGCATCAGGGAGCCAGGTTTGATGGCGGCAGGATTTAGAATCCATTGCCGGAGGTTTTCCGGCGTGTTCTTGGCTGCACCGGCTGCAATCGTATCTCGACTCATCAGGTGTGTGAGGTCCGGGCCGAAGCGGCCATTGGCCACGGTTCCCGCGACCGTGTGACAGTTGATGCAAGCGGTCGTTTCGAATATTCGTTGGCCTTGCGAAACGGCATTACCGACGGTTGCCTGTTGACGTTGCTCCTGAATCCAGCGAGCGAACTCATCCTGCGACTGAACGTAGACACGCAGCAGCATCTTGGCGTGTTGTGTCCCGCAATACTGGGCGCACTGACCCAGGTAGATGCCCGTCTCATGAGGGTCAATCCACATGCTGTTCGGGTGGTTGGGAATCAGGTCCGTCTTGCCTGCCAGACGCGGAATCCAGAAACTGTGATCCGTATCCGCCGACAACAACTTCATAAAGGTCGGGGTTGGATGATGGGCGTCGCTAACCGGCACATGCAGTTCGTTCGCGGTCACGACTCCAAAAGCCGGATAGCGATACTCCCACCAGAACTGATGGCCAATGGCGATAACCTCGATCGCGTTGTCAGGTCGCGCAGCCTTCTGTACGTCCGCTATCACTCGCGCCGTTGCCATGAACAGAGCCACGACAATGAGCACTGGGATGACGGTCCAAGCGAGTTCCACCTGATTGCTGCCGTACACCTGGGGAGGCTCACGCCCATCGTCATTCTTTCTCTTCCTGAACTTCACAACGCAGTAAAGCAGCAAGGCGAAAACGACTAGAAAAATGGCTCCTGTGACCGCGAGTACGAATAGAGACAGTCCGAAGATTGACTTTGCCGGAGTCGATGCGGGAGCGAAGATGTTTGTGCCATCAGGAAAGGAGCCTTTTGGCTCGCTTGCCCACACCGCCGCAGCAGACCAAAACAGAAGACCTATCGTCTGCGCGAGGAACCGCGACATCGAAGATCTCATTTGCAACATCGACATTTCTCTTCTTCCGTTCTCCACTTCCGAAATGCGCGCTGTCACCGGATTCGTACTTTCTCCTTATTCTTATGGCGAAGTGCGCCACAATTCTTGCCGCCCATAATTCGATTGAGTAGACAGCAACCCCCTCGATCGTGAGATGTATGGCGTCGGCTCATCGCGATTTGCGATTGCGCCCGGAACCGCTCTTGGTTCTTCATGAAGTCATCGCGATCCTTTCCCGCAATTAAATACGGCTTCCTCTACGTGCGATGAAAGACGAGTTACTCGGGCGGGCTGTCCATCGCATCCAAGAGTTCGTCATGTGCCTGCAAGTAGTCCATCTGTGACTGCAGTAGGAGCGCCTTGGCGTCATATTCCTGGGCGGTTGCCGTATCGGCCTGCGAGTTCAGCGCCGCTCCCTGTATCAGTTCCTGCTGACGCACACGGCTCGACTCAATGCGCAGAGCCAGCACCTCTTCCGACACCTTCAACATCTGGCGTGTCCTTTCCAGCTTGTTGTACGCTGTCTCAACAGACAGCTCGACCGCATCCGTCAGCTTCGCCAAGTTTTCTTTCGCTTGAGACAACTGCGCCTGACGTTCACGCAATAAGCCGTGCTTACGCCCGCTGTCGAAGAGATCATAGCCGAAGTGAATACCAAACGTTCCGAAATTGCGTGCCAGGAAAGGGACATTTTCCTGGTAGCTGTAACGGGCAAAAGCGTCGACCTCGGGGACCCAGATATCGGTCTTGGCCAGGCGGACTGCAGCCTCAGCTTTCTGCTCATCGGCACGGGCCGCAAGGATCTCCGGATGTGAGGTTTCGGCAGCCGTAACACATTCCTCTCGGCGGCAAGTCCGCTGGAATTCGGGAACCCCTGGATCCAGATCAAGAGCGGTGGCCAGCGGCAGGCCAATCAAGTCGTTGAGTTTCAATCTCAGATCCGTCAACTGAAAATCAGTCGTCAGTATTTCTTGCTTGGCTTGCAACAGTTGTGCGCGACTGTCGATCGACTCCTGTTCGAGGGCGCTGCCGAATTTCACCTGCTCGATACGCTCCCCTTGAAGGGCTTCGGAAGCCTTGATTCGCGCTTCGGCGGCGCTACGGTGCGCCTGAGCGATCAGAACGTTGTAGTAGACCTGATGACGGCGAGCGCGACGTCGTTTCTGGTAAGCTCGGCCTTCTCCCGCGATGCTGTCAACTCAGCCTGGGCCAGATCGTTTTTCCATCTTGTCTTGAGCAGAGTCGTCAATGGCTGGGTGATCTGGGTTCCGCTGGTTATAAAGTCTTTGCCGCCCTGGTTGATGATCGCATTTACAGGTGGAATCGACGTTCCCCCGGCGACGCTGAGACTACCGGACTTGATCTGAATCAACTCCGTGTCGGTCGGAGATTGGTCTAACGGACGAACTGCACGCAAACGCTGCAAACAACGCAGTACTGTTTCGTTCTGCATTCAACGGACCGCTACTCTCCGCCGCTGCGTACAGACCGGAAAGCGCGGCGCTGGCCATCGAGCAAAAGCAAGCAGACGCAATTGTCTTCGGCCGACTCTTCATCGCAAACCCAGACCTGGTCGAACGGATCAAAAAAAGTAATCCATTGAACGCTTCAGACCGTTCCACGTTCTACCGTGGTGCAGAACATGGCTATACGGACTACGAGGCCTTTGGAGTGGCCGCATGAAAACCCTCATATATGCCCCTCAATCCGAAGTTCCTGGCTCAGAAAGATCGAGTTACGCGACCGGACTCATAGGGGTATGGCGTCTGGTGAAATACACAGACGAGCATGAAAACTCCGAGGATATCCAACCATTCGGTCCCAATCCGCAAGGGTTTCTGATCGATACGGCCGACGGATTTGTCTCTGCGCAGCTGATGAAACCGGGCCGTCCCGCTTTTCATTCAGCGGACTGGCATCATGGAACTCCGCAAGAGTACGAGGCGTCTGGGAGCGGCTACATCGCCTACTGCGGGACCTATGAAGTGGACGAGGAGAAGGCAACGGTCACGCATATACCCTCCGTTTCGCTCTTGCCCAATCTGATCCATGGACGCCAGTGTCGTTCGATTGAGCTGCAAGGTGATCGGCTTGTGCTACAGGCAGCCGGAGCTCCTGTTGCAGGTGGTCTTAATGTCACAGGCCGTTTGGAGCGGAAGAGAATGGCTCCGAACGTCGAACCGTCCATTTAGGTTCTCACGGTCTTCCAATCTTCCGCATTTACGAGAGAAGGCATGCTTCGTTCTAGCAAGCCAGACATTGCAACTTTCCGTGCTGACTACGCCAACCGGGCTGACTTTTGCGAGGTGTTTGAAAAAGAGATGAAGCCCTTGTATCTCCTCGCCTTTCTTGTTGACCGCAAATCACAAGCAAGCCGAGCAGTGTTTTGCATCCACGGTCGACGAAGCTCTTAAGGAACAAGCAGTGTTTAAGGAATGGGCACGATCCTGGGTGAAGCGCACTCTAATTGAGAAAGCGATTGAGATCGTGTCTTCCGTTTCAGACAGACCGGGGGAAAGGCGGGATGTGTGGACCGCAGGGCACGAGACCCATGGACAAGACCAAATCGACGTAGTGACCAAACTTGCTCCGCTTGAACGCTTCGTTTTTGTCATGTCGATTCTGGAGCGCCATTCCCATTCGGACTGCGCTTTGTTGCTTGGATGCAGCAAGAATGAAGTAGCACAAGCGCGGACGACAGCGTTGCGCCTAATGCCCGATTTCGCCGGTGTACTCCCTCCGCTAAGGTCGCCCCAACTCTTACTTTTAAAACCGGTCGTCGGGATGTGCACGGCTTCCAGTTGCCTCAGCGCCTCTGGACGAACCGCACCCGAGGGATGACTGCCGGCGCTGTATGCGGTGAATCGCGGTTCGCCTTGGGCGTTCATCAAACCTTCCGCCATGATTGATCGGGCGGAGTTGCCCGTGCACAGGAACAGCACGTTGTAGTGGTCCTTCATGTCAGTTGCGGCCAGGCTTCACGGCGCGCACGAAAGCACTCATGATCTTGCCATCCACTTGCAGTGCGATTGCGTCAACGTCAAAGTTCTGCCCCGCTAGAAATTCACGGGCGTCATCCACGTTGTAAACGCGGCTTGGTTCAAGGTCTATCTGCTCCAATCCCGCGGCAGCGAGCTTGGTGCGGTAGTCGTTCTCTACTAACGATCCCGCCACGCAGCCAACCCAAAGCAGAAGGCTCTTGCGTACCTCCGGCAGTATCTCGCCGCGAGTGACTACGTCCGAGACAGCAAACCGCCCACCCGGTTTGAGCACGCGAAAGGCTTCTCGCAAAACCGCGTCCTTATCGGAGGACAGATTGATCACGCAGTTTGAAATGATCACGTCCACAGAGTTGTCAGGCAGCGGGATGTTCTCAATTTCGCCTTTCAAGAACTCGACGTTTTCAACTCCGGCCTTGCGCTTGTTCTCGTTCGCCAGCGCGAGCATCTCAACTCGTTTTGCGGAAAGCAACACGTCTATGCCGCCACCGCAGCCGAGATCTAAAACAATCTCACCCTGATTCAGCTTCGCCAGAGCAGTTGGATTCCCACAGCCGAGCGAGGCAAGCATTGCCTCTTCAGGAATCTGACCCGCTTGCGCTGAGTCGTACAGATTCGACGTGCTCGGATCACAGCAACCGCCACTGGCCGTCGCTCCGCAACAAGAACTGCCGCCAGCCTTCACCCGCAACGCGGCCTGTCCATACTTCTCTTTAACCACTCCCTTGATGTCTGTGGTGCTCATGAATGCTCCTTACTTGCAAGATCGAACGATCTGTTCGGGCTTGACGGCCTTGTTTCGAGTGCAGCACTCCGCGTACAGGAACTGAAGCAACTCCTGAGTGCGTCCGTGTTGGCGGTGTATCGGAGGAACGTACTTTCGCGCCGCACGCGGACTAAGTCCTCGCCTTTGAGTTTTTCAAGGTGGTGGGACAGGGTGGAATTGGGACTCTCTAGCTCATCCTGAATTTCGGTGACGACCAGGCCGTCTGGGTGAGCCGACAGTAGCAACTGCAGGATGCGTAAGCGCGGTTCCGAACCCATTGCGGAAAGCATGTCGGCCAGCTTTGTAACTTTGGCCGGCGGTTTCGCGGCTTGGACGCCAGGCATAGTTCCATAGTTGCAGAAATACAGGTGCGTCGTCAAGTTAAGAAAGCCGCCCCTCGGCCTAGTCTCGGAATCTCCACGCCGAGATGGAGCCGAGGGCTCGGAGTTAGATTGCTCGGAACACGCAGTCTTCGCGTTACGCTACAATGTCGGCAAAGTTCAGATCAAAGCATCGGCTATATGGCAAACCGAAACCTCTACCGGACAAGTCGAATGCTGCGTGCCCGGCCCAAGCTGCTGATCGTTCTTCTTATCGTGCTCGGCACCGGCGGCGCGGTTTGGGGCCAAACGCAAAGCGCAGGCGCGGGCGACAGCCTGGCAGCTTGGGGAAAGATTATTACAGTACTTCAGCACCCGCGCTGTCTGAATTGTCACCAGCTGAATTCTCCGCTGCAGAAAGATAGCCGCAGAATGCATATTCCGCATGTGGTTCGTGGCGTTGACAGCCACGGCGTTGGCCCTATGCGCTGCGGCAATTGCCACAACGATAGCAATAATCTTACTTCGCGGACTCCCGGGGCGCCGGAGTGGTCGCTGGCACCGGTTTCCATGCTCTGGCAGGGGCTTTCGTCGGGAGATCTGTGCCGCATGCTGAAAGATCCGGCGCGCAACGGAAAGCGCTCGCCCGAAGCTCTCGTGGAGCACATGAACTCGCCTCTGATTCTTTGGGGATGGAATCCTGGGCCGGGCCTTGAGCCGGTTCCAATTCCCCACGCAGAATTTATCAATCTCATGAAGGTTTGGGTGGCGGGCGGCACGGCGTGCCCAAAGTAAGCGCCAAAGGCCGCAGAGAACTTAGGAGAGGGGCATGATCACTCTGAACGTGAATGGCGAATCAAACCAGCTCGACGTAAGTCCGGAGATGCCGTTGCTCTGGGCGATCCGCGACAAACTTAATCTGACCGGAACCAAATTCGGCTGCGGACACGCCATGTGCGGTGCCTGCGTGGTGCACCTCGACGGGGAAGCCGCGCGTTCCTGCTCGATCATGGTAGGCGAAGCCGCCGGGAAAAGGATTACCACCATCGAGGGCATTTCGGGCCCTGTCGCAGAAGCAGTGACCCACGCCTGGCAAAGCCTCGACGTGGTGCAGTGCGGCTACTGTCAATCCGGGCAGATTATGTCGGCCATCGTGCTGCTGAACGAAAACAAGAATCCGACGGATGAGGACATCAACCTGGGCATGGAAGGCAATATCTGCCGATGCGGCACTTACGTGCGTATCCGGCGCGCTATTCACCAAGCTGC
>Ga0302325_10019977_pt1 | contig 14062 bp, 16 predicted proteins | sample Palsa_T0_2_FD_201948 | JGI IMG/M metagenome (GOLD analysis project Ga0302325, IMG submission 201948) | Peat permafrost microbial communities from Stordalen Mire near Abisko, Sweden - Palsa_T0_2 | ecosystem: Environmental > Terrestrial > Soil > Palsa > Peat permafrost | place: Sweden: Abisko... | reverse complement strand
TGGGATTATTTATGTGAATATCCCTAATTCCCTCATGGCTAATCTCTCGGTTGATCCACTTGGTTAAAATTGGATTGACCACAGCCGGCACCGGCTGATGGGTATATATACGTCTCGCCCCTCGCCCATCTTTTCCCAGTTGTCGTCAAAGTATCAGTGACTCCCAGATGTATAAGGTACCACACTCGGGCTACGTTCAAACGAGTTAATCTCACCAGTTCTTCAAATCTTTCGTTCTCCTCGCCGTTGCTTGCGGTGTCGTCAAGGCCCAGACCCCCACCGGCACTAGCACTGGGGTAGCCTGTTTCGACACCGGAGATGTCTGCGATATCTTCGAATCTGCAGTCAGTCTTTGCGGTCCGGCAGGGAATCAACCCGAATCCTGTCTCTGCGGTGCATTCAATACGTATGCACCAACTGTATCTTCCCCCTTTTTCCTATGCCGCCCCATTCCTAGTCATTCCCTCCCCCTTTTTCGCGACATCTTTAATAATAGTGTCTCTCTTGCCTCAATACAAAGGGCAGTGCCACTTCTGCAGCCGATGTAGAAAGCGGCCTCAAGGCTTGTGTTGGAATTAATGGGACAAACTCGGCTGGAGGCTCAGCCGCTTCGGGATCCACCTCTGCCGGTTCAACGTCTGCTTCAGCGGGTGGGACGACTGCAACTAGTGCGGTGCACTCTGGCGGCGGACGTACCGCCGTGGAATATGGAATGCTCGGAGTCGCCCTCATTGTCATTGCTGCTATGACTATTTGAGTCCCGTAGGCGAAAGTTTGTAGTCTGCCGCTGAATGGTAACATATGAGTAAAACGAATGGCCAGTTCCACAGCATGTGCTAAAACCTGAACCTTGTCTATGACCCTCTCCATCAGTCGTATGCTCTCCAACTTGTGTTCCATGTTTGAGGCGTGTATCGATAATTCCGGAGGGGTAGGTTGTTTGTGATAGGATGTTTAATTGCGAGAACGATTTGAGTTGTGAGTAGGAGGTGTGGGAGCGACATCTCTCCTTGTGCTGCATAATTATTCCCAATCTTCGCATAGATTTTACCATTCCAATTGCGTCTTGCTAAATAAACCCATGGCTTCGTCCGTTCGTCACAGCGTGCTTGCGGACCGTGATAATTCTTAGTTCGACATCGATGTTTTGGTATCGGCGCGGGCCCCGCAGGCTTGCTTCGATTCCTGCACTATATGCCAGTGGTAGTTGCCTCAGATGATGATCTCTTAACACTATCAGCTGCGGCAACATCATGCCGGCATTCAAATACGTAGCCGGCTCTAGGTAGAAGATCTTCAGTTCCACCCTTTGTAGCGCTATGTTTCAGTGACCACAGCCGGTGGAAACACACGTGCGATGAAGTCGGAGATGGCAGAAGGTTCCCGCTCATAAGAAATACGTCTATTCCAGCGGTCATCTGAATCCTGAGGGTTGCGAAACTTGGCATGGGCGAAGTCGATAATAAATATCCTCCCCTCCCGAAGTATCAAATTCTGGAGACGAAGGTCGCCATGGATAACTCCAGCTGCGTTAATCTGGGTGAAAAAGTGCACAACATCGTTGCCGTCAGTAGGATAAGCGAATGTCAACGGCGACCCAGCCGGGATTTTGTCGACAGTGATTCCGTCGATAAACTCGAGGAGAATACCGCGCACTTCGGGGTGGATTCCGAGAGCCATATGATCGAGACGTGTTTAGTCGAATTCAACTGAGCCGAAGAAACGCGGGAGGCACCATTGTTGAAGGTGTTGTAGTCGCTCATAAGCCTTTGTCTCGGCGTGATACCAGTCGCTTGTGCGATGACGAAACCTCCTCGAAAAGCCACTGAGTCACCGGTGCGTCAGCGCTAGCGACCTGATACGCGAACTCAATTTCGCTGATATCAGACTCATACCCGTCCTCTTCCTCGCAGTCCAGTTCCACCTCTTCCTCTGCCGTGACGAGAGTCGATGTCTTATCGTATTCCCGAGCCGTTTCCGCGGATTCCCTTTTCTTTTCATGACTCCAAATCGCGCCCTGAGGACGCCGCTCTTCTAGGTATCGTCGATCATGATAGAGCTTCAATATCGCGATAGTGGGAAGCTCTGCATCGTCCAGAACGGTGGCCAGTTCTTTCGCTACTTCAGCGCGCACGCAATTTGAATATATGTAGTTTTACTATACGAGTAACTACATATCCACGAAGAAGCTGTGCATTGCGGGCCGGTCAATACGATGCGTCGCACTAGTCTTATGACCTGCGCGCAACCCCTCGAACAACTTGTTGAAAGGAGGTCACGTTCCCAAGTCGGAAGCGGAGGCAGAAGTTGTTTGACAAGACTGATTTATATTGTTGTCCGTGATGCGTTGGAAAGATTTTCGGGATGTTCTAACTTCTGCGTCTCCCATTCTCGTATCAGCCTATCAGGGTATTCCTCGCTTGTGCTTAGTCAGGAGCCGAATTAGACAGGCTTGCGTGTCCTTTCCCACAGCCTCAAATTCACTTAGGCCGTTCAACACAAACTCGATGTCATCTAAAACGTATTCAAAAGCCCTGACGGGCCAAAATCTAGACGCAACGGATGATGACTACACTTCTCATGCCTTCCTCCAGATCTTGGGTAGGGTTCAGGCGGTGATCGAGTGGGCGATCGGATTTGACGGATTATTCGAGCAGGAATTGACCATTCTGCACCATGCTGCACAGAGAAATGATTTAGAAATGATCAAATGGTCGATTAAACACCTGGCCGATATTGAAGTGATCGAAAACCTGCCCAACATTGAGGTAATGGATAGAAGCGGAAAGAGAGTCCTGTACTGTAGAGCACATTCTAGGAATTCGTTGGAAATCATCAAGTATATGATGGAACATAGTGCTGACATTAAAGCAGAGGACATCGATGGAAGGACTGTTCTGCACGATGCGGCACGACAGGGCAATTTCTCAATCGTCAAATGGTTGATCGAATATGGGGCAAATGTTGAAGCAAAGGATCAAGATGGAAGGACTATTTTGTTCGATGCAGTAGAGAGTGGGAATTTGGAAATGTGTGGATTGTTGATCGAACATGGGGCCAATGTCAAAGCAAAGGATACAAGCGGAAGGGCCATTTTGTTTGATGCAGCGGAGTCTGGACATTTGGAAATCGTCAAACTGTTGATTAAATACGAGGCTGATATTGATGCAAGTGGAAATCTGTTCGATGCAGTAAAGAGTGGGAATGTTGAAATGATTGAATGGTTGTTCAAACACGGGATTGCTAATGCGAGGGGCACGAGCGGAAAGACTGCTCTATTCTATGCAGAAAGGAGTACGAATTTGGAGGTCGTTGAATGGTTGATCGAAAATGAGGCTGATATTGAAGCAACTGGACACAGGGCCAATTTTGAATCAAAGAGCACAAGCGGAAAGATTATTCTGCACGATGCGGTGGAGAGTGGGAAATTTAAAGTCGCTGCATGGTTGATTAACCACGGGGCTGATATTGAAGCAAGGGATGAAAGTGGAAAAACTGTTCTGTTCTATGCCGCAGAAGCTGAGAATTTGGAGCTCACTAAATGGTTGATCAAGCGTGGCGCGGATCTCCAAGCAAGGGACATTTATGGCCGCACCGTTTTAAATTTTGCAGCGTCGAGAGAAAAGTGGGCTATGGTCAAGTTTTTGGTCACTGGACGATATGCGGATATCGAAGCAGAGGACAATGCCGGAGATAGGACAGTGCACCACGCCGCCTGGGTGCCGGATTGGGAGATGGTTAAGTGGTTGGTTAAGCAAGGTGCCAACCCGGAAGCCAAGGACCGTCTGGGAAAAACTCTTTCTGAACGTGCGGACTTATTCAGTTCACCGGAAACGGTCGCATGGTTGGCTGCTGAAATGAAAAAGCCGATGGACTCCTCTGTTTCCACTTCTTTGGAAGAACCTCAACACGAATTTGGCGATATAACCGTCCAGTACCCGACCCATGCATTTCAAACCCTCGAGCAGCATGAGAATAGCATTTGGACGATACTAGATCAACTGCCGTCTCTCAACGTAGACTGTCGTGTTGGTTACGACTATTCATGCTCTTGGTACACATATCTCTCTGAAGACGATAAAAACTTTTTTACAGGTAATATCTTATCATCTCAATCTTGTGACTATGTAATTGAAATTAGGAGGTCGAGAAATCCTATGGGTGGAAACTTCGGAGCAATACTTTGATCACGAATCAATAGTCTCCTTGGTAGAAAGAATAGCGGATGTCATTCAACCCTTCCCTGTAGCAGCTATCAATGTTACTACCGATACAATTATATCCGTTAACGACCTCCGTTACGTCGCTACTCCGGGTGGATCTCAACCTCGAAGACATGACCGTTCTAGGGGTAGCCAATCTCGGTCATTTGCTCGCCCTACGCCGTACGTTGCACCGGCCACTCCGGCCAGGCCCGCCACTTATAGGCATGCACGAGAATCACTTCGTCTATCGCCACGCGGACGTCCTCCAAATCAAGGCAATTTGGCTATGAACGCAATGAGTACACATGATACTTTCTCAACGCGACACCAGCGTGACCCAACACCACCATCACCTCTAGATGTTGATTCGACAACTACTCTCCCAAAATTCATTGGAATACTGCGAGTGGAAGATGCTCAACAGTCGCAGACAGTTAAGATATCATATGGCCTCGGGGTGTCGTCGTCCGCGCCAAACACTTATGCAACAACGACAACAATAATCTATCAGCCAGAAATCGGTCTACCAATATCCAACCGCGACCAACAATCACCGTCACTTCAATGCACTCACCTAACTTTGGCAATCGGGATCCCCCAGGACATTAAGGACACCCAATGTCAGTTAAATCACTATGAGCCAAAAATAAACGATTGGCTGCTCAAGATATCAAATGCGAGATAAAGTGGGTCTGGTGTGACAGGAACCATTGGCATCAGTCCAACGTTGGGAGGCTCCTGGACACGGAATAATACGTCGACGCAAGATTGGATCGGCCTTGCAAAGTTCATTAATTTTGAGGAGGCTCGCGTCTCTGAGGTCGTGAATTCCAAAGAGCGCATCTGGCGATATCCATTCAACAAGAATTGTAGTGGAGAGGTCTCATTTCCAATGAATCACGTCTCCGGGGTTCAATATAGAACACAAAATCCAGTAGACGTGATTGCCATTGTCGCCGAAGCCGTATTGGATTTTACAACCCCGGCGAGTTCTATCTTCCGGAGGAAACAGCATTTCCAGTTAAAAGATGCCAAACACGCGATCATGAAGTATACAGTAATGATCAAGAGGGACAGAAATCTCATTGAGTATAACGCGGGTGGGTGGACGACAGAGCTTATTTATAAAATAGATCATGATAAGCTGCCTATCTTCGCTGAAGATCATTCCACGGCTGAAGATCATTCCACGAGAATGGATTTACGCAGCGAATAATATGGAGTATAGGGAAATTTAGTACATATGGCAAATTAACGTGCGAAATGGGATTTCTGACAGACACAAGAGGCCGGCTCACAGACATAGAGATTGACAAATATGTACATACAGACTCCTCCTGACGTCACGAAAAATCGCCGGGTTTTGGGACCTATCACGTCTGTCCATACACCCAATCGCATCCCTTCTAATCGTCCCCACCTTACAAACGTGGACTGCGATGCCGTGGTTATGATCATGAGTTCCAAAGACCAACTGTTCCAGGGCGGACTTTTCCGCAAGAGGCCGTTAACCTGCGATAAATTTACAGTGCGATCTCTTGCTAGTGAAGATATTGATGGGGTCGTTGATAAGTGAAGACTGCGATGAAATCCAAACCACCACGCCTCGGCCGCATCTTGACAAAGACGGACCAACAGAGTAGTATCGCGACGAAAAGGACTGCGAAAAGGCAGCTTTTGCCTCTTAGCAGTCGTGAGTTCCTCGACTGACTGTTTTTCGCCATCTGGTACAAATGCCAGAAAGTATGAAAACCTCATCCTGAAGGGAGTGTTGGAGTAAACTTACTCTATCCTCCGCCTATACATGCACTGCGGCTTTCGCCTCTGGGAACAATCGGATTTTCTTTCGCTATTAGTTTGAATCTGAAACGCATGTTCGCCACACGTGACTGTTCCCACCTCGGTCCTCGGACCTCGGGTGAGTTTCCGCCACAAATTAGCGGTATGCTTTTTCAAAAATTGCTAACTACATATACATAGTATTTAAATAGAGAATTTGGATGAGCACAACTCCCCCTAATACAGGGTCAGCGCCTGTGAATCGAACCCTTCTCTTCTCCACTTCCACTTTTGTTTCTGCGCCGTCCTTTAGTCGAACTACCTCCAAGTTTTTCTATCCCAAACCTGCCCCCGGCCGCGGATTTGATTGCATTTTCCTGCACGACTTCAGCCCCACGAATTCGCGAACGATCGTAGGCCAAAGCCGAATCTCTCGTGATATACTAATCCAACCACCCAGATGGTATGAAAGACAAGCTTCAACCACATATACGCACTGGGAAAGTCTGCATTCCTGTCGAAAGTAACAGAAAAGAGCAGGTTGCTTAAAGAGGCAACACAGTATAAGGTTATTGATTGTACGAATACAGTGGAAATATCTAGTTTCCCTTGTAGCTTTCGCCGTATCCCGATGGAGAGCAATGCAAGACTCAAAGAGAAAAGACCGTGTGATCGCCGGTATAATGATTGCGGATATAAAGAACTGTGGCGGAGGATCTGAGCTGATAAAAGAACATGCATTAGGCCGTCGAGGAGGTGTACGGCAATGAGCGAATTGAGAATGACTTGTAAGAGTTTGGTCGGGGCGGAAACTGCTAGTGGATCGCGCGGTTCGGATGGAACGTCGCTGAATGCGGCTTCAACTCCGACAGAAGTAGACGAGTCGCTATTATCGGGCGCATGCTCTGCGTTGTCCGAATTCTCTGTCATTGGGGGAATCTCTCCCATCTACAATTACCAATGAACCTTGTTACAATTTGGGATTACCAGAGTTTCGTACAAGAATTGTTTCACGGGACTCCTTTCTTCCGAAGCCAGGTATATTGATCTGTTAATCCTGGCGCAAGAGAAATCAATCCAAACAACCTTTCCTGTTTCTGGGTACAGAAGCAAGTTCCGGCCTTCCGCATCCCCATGTAACACATGGCAGCTGTGTATAACTCCAAGCGCGTCCAGAGCAGCTTCGGCAATTTTAGTTGTCATATTCTCGGCCGATGGACTGACGGCTCCTCTGATGTGTTGCATAAGGACACCTGAAGCGGGTGTGGTAATGGGCGCTTGATCGTCCGGCACCGCGTTTCCAAGTATCTCAGACAAACGCTTCTTGCTGATAGAGGGCAGTACGCCATAAATCTTGGGTACGATTCCTTCATCCGGGGCTCCGTAATGGTGTAGATATCGATACGCATCGGTCTCTTTGAAGTAGCGATGTTTCAGTGTTTTCGAGAAGATCTTCAATATAGCTGAAGCGGTCTTATCTCGGTATGTCACGTCGATCAAGTATACGTCGGAATGATAACTTCGAGCCAGGAAGCGAGGGTTTGTAAGGGGAGTGTCCTTGGGAAGAAGTGGGAGGTCAGCAACCTCCGAATCCGAAACATGGGGCCACTGTGGACCCAGATCCATTCCTTCAAGCCCTGGCGGCAGTTTAGCCTCCCATATTCTCGATTTCCCTCGTGGCATTCTGCGTTGCGTTATTCCTCTCGAAGGGTTTCCGTGCCACGGGGAGAACAGACACAACAAAAACATGAAACAAAGGCAAATTTCGCTTAGTCAGTTTGTCGGTCTGTGCGTCGTCAACAATAAATTTAGGAAGCTTAAAGCTTTTAAAAGAGTCAACACAGTTATTAACGCATGAAGCCCTACAACAGATATCCCTAAGCAATACTTACTCGACCACTTGTAAACAGACGCAAAATAACAGGACTAAACTGACTTGCAAAGCTAAACTCAAACGGGCCTCATTTCCCACCCCCGCGATACCTAATTCCCCGCCGCGGGAATATTCCCATGAGAATGTGCCGCATGACTTTATTCCAAAATTCCGAGTCCTGTTTTGGCGGCCCGTACGTTTGCGCGAGTCGCGGGGCCTATTCCGAGTCCAACTTCCTGTGGGGTTCGAAGCGCTTGCGCCACACCCGTCGCGATTTCTGCCCACTCTGCCGGTTTTGGGGTTGTGGGTAATCGGTTCTTGTGCGGCTGTGTGACTGCAAACTTGTGATGCAAATACCATAGAATGAGCTTCGCATTTAGGTTCCCCTCCTCGGTCGACAAAGGGATCGACGGAGCGATATCCATGACTCCATACTGTACACCGTGGCGGGTCTCTCGAACTCGACGAACACAGACCAGCTCCTGGTCGGTCATAACATACCCCACAACCGAACCTCGTTCATTCATGTATTGATAGATTTGAGTGAAAACCTTTTCTGCTTCCTTCCTGGCGTCTTTGTTCGGAACAGTGACCATTTTCCTTGTCGGCTTATCATATCGCGTCGTTAGAGCATCGAGATACTCCCTTCGAAACTTGAAGTAGATTTTGATTTCTCCCGGGATCTCGTTGCGACGTCTGCTGCTTCGTTCGCAGTCCAATTCGGTCAGAGAATACAGAAGTAGCGTGCCATCCTCTGCCCGAACTGTCGGAGCAAGAAAGCTTGCTCTATCGGGTTCCGACTGAAGCGGTTGACCGCAATCATCAGCATTTGCACTCTTCCCACCTTGAATCATAACATGTCTCCCGTTCACCACTGTTCTTTCCAAGGCCAGATTGACAATGTCGAAGTGAGTTTTCAACATCGTCTCGAGTATTACCTCGCTGTTTATACACCATGGTTCTGTTGAGATAACCCTGTTCCAATCCGCCGTTTTGATCAATCTTTGAAGATTGTCCCAGACATTTTCTCTTTTTGCATACTCTATAACTCCTTCCATGGTGGGGAAGGGATCATTCGGACAATCATGAGTCCAATCCCTGAACAGCTCTCGTGGAATAGTAATTCCGTCCTTGTTTGGTCTCGTATTTTTAGTACTGCCTAGTTCGACGGGAGGGATAGCATCTTCCGTAGCGGTCATACACTTAAAAACAGGAATTAGTGGCACGGAGGAAAGATCTGGCCGCATTTCGACTACCTGTTAGCATGATCCATTCATAAATAGCGGACGACATACATTCTCTGTTATATTCGGTACCGCTATTTTCGCTGCTAGAATCGAGAGAGAGGGAATCGATGTGAAGGTGTCTTCCGCCGATGGCCATGGAGGAAATCTCGAAGCATCATATATACGGGTTCCTTGCTTTCTCGATGGCCTTGAAGCCGATAGTGTCTTGTGCCGCGCTAGCTGCGTCCCCTCAGGGTGTACGTTGTCATTGTCCCAATCCTCAAAGCCCCCTGGAGATAAAAGAAGGTTCGAACCTTTCGTGTTTCGTACCCCGCGTTACGTTTGGGGATACCTTTATTCCTGACATCTTACCTTCGATTGCGCAACCGAAAATAGGTACGGGGCAGGGCAAAAGCTAAATCGCAATAAATCGTCTTTGATGTCGTACCCCGTGGCGTCTCTTCAAAGCAGTGTGACGCAAGTGATTCATGTGGGCCGTGTTTACGCTTCCTTTTCACACTAGTCTCCGCCACGTGTCGGATGTTATCGAGACGGCCATAATTTCCCCCGTTGGAGGACTGTCGCAGATCTCACGTAGTAGAGTTTAATCACACAATGAGCAATTGTAAAGCAGTCAAGTCTTAAACGACCCAACGCGAAAATTCTTGAGTGCGTTAGATGCTTCGAAGCCTCGCTCTCTCACTTTTCATGCAAATGACAAAGTCCCCTCACTGAAGGAGACCGCTGTTCTGGGAAACTTATTTTGGAGAGGGAGCAAAAGGATTGCTACAGTTTCTTAATTTAGTCTACAAATGTCTGCCTAGAAATCCAACCTTTTACCTAACAATACATATACGGCAACCCGACTGTGGTCTGCGGTGGGGAATGCAAAAGCTCCCTGCTGACCTTACTCTCAGTCCATTTGATCGCCATATCCTCTTGAATTGTACAATTCGGACCTGCCTGAAGGTGATCATTCTCACCCAGTCTCCACCAGTACTCTATTCACCACGTATCTGCCCTGACTCATTCCCAAAACCAATAATAACGGGACATAAAACAACATGCTCAGCCATTCGTACGCTTGAACCATTCGAATACCATATGCGCTGACAGCAAAGGCCAAATTACTCAAGCTCGCTAGGCAATGGAAAGCCGCCGCAAAGAGAAATAAGGAAAGTAGATCGAGGTCACCATAGGAATGAATGACACCCACAGAGAGAATCGATAGAGTGAGGGAGTAGATTCCCGTTGAACGCAGGAGGGTGGGAAGTGTTGTGATTTGGGCGTTTGTGACAAGAGGAAGGAATAAATGAAGGAGGCCGTCGAGAGCGGTTGATATTATGAAGGAGTAGAAGATGAGATGGTGGACACCGTAGAGTGTTGAGGGGACTGTGTCCGGCGGCTGAGGTACATCCATTTCGTCAGAAAGTGGACTCGGGGGAGCATATTCGTCCGGGTCGCCCTCGGACTCAGAAGAAGAAGGTTCCATTTCCCCCATCTAAACACTGTTAACACAACTTTGCCTAGGGGCAGGATCATACAAATTTCCGATACAGCAACTCCTTGAGTAAGTTTAGTTCGCTGAGTGCAAGCAAGACATCTCGGTTTACTGTCGCAGAAGAAAAGTCAATCCACACAACCTGTTCAGTCTCCGGAAAAACCAGTAAATTTCGGCCTTCCGCATCTTCGTGTAGAATATGTGCCTTGTGAATTGTCCGCAGTGCGTCGACGGCCTTCTTGGCAAGGGTAGGAGTCATGGTCTCTGGGGATGCCTTCTGGGCACCTTGAATGTATTCCATGACAACAGCGGCGGCGGTTCCTACAACAGGGGCCTCCTCCGGTATCGAATCTCCCAAGAGTTTGCTTAGCGCCTTTTTGCTGAGTGACGGCAACACGCCATAAACTTTGGGGACGATGCCTTGATCGGGGACTCCGTAGTGACAAAGAAATCGATATGCGTTCACCTCATTGACATATCGTTGCTTGAGCTGCTTTGGAAAGAGCTTCAAGACTGCCCTGAAGGTCTTACCATGGTCGGTAATATCGAGAAGGTAAACTTGAGAATGGTGACTTCGCGCAAGGAATTGGGGATTGCTGAGCGTGAAGTGCTTTGGAAGTTTGGGAAGCTCTGGAATATCCGAAACAGACACATCAGTCCACTGAGGCCCGTCGAATACCAGGGGAAGTGGTTCCTTGCCTCGGGGCATCGCTTCGGCTGGGCAAGACTGGCTTGGTCTGCGCGGTGTGGTGTGGTGATTGTCCTGGACTAGGCCGGCAAACAAAGGTACGCAAACTCTGCTTAGTCATCTGAGCGCGGAGATTCGCGACTCGCGATAAATTGAAACGATTCATTTGCGGCTGAGAAAGTAGTACATAAATTGGGAAACTTCTGTTAACACTACATAGTAACATGGAACGAAAGAAGACACAAAACTGTGCCTGAAGACCAACGCATGACTCCCCAGCTATTCTAGAAACTAGATGCCAGCCCGTATCCTCTTGTCAACTTTGCCTTGGTATTAACTTTCGCTTTCTTCGAACTTTTCTCTTTTTTTATCTCTTCGTTTGTAGATGGCATAGTCGTGTAGTCGATAGGAGAAGGAACGTCTCCCGGCTGTGTGAGATTAACCGTCGTTCTTGTTCCCCTCGTGCCCAAAGCCTCCGCTGCTACGCAAATTGCGGGCCACAGCGGCCCTCGCTCTTATCAACGCAGTGCCAATTGCCGACCAATTCCCGGGGAATATTGCCCTTGTCCTTTGTGGGAACGGTGTTGTCGGTTGTGCCGAGCTCGAGAGAGCCTATGGGAGGTTCGGGGTCTTCTAGGACACTAAGGACCCTCTTACGTGGGACGCGAGAATAATCGACAATAACCATCTAACTCAAATTAGTAACCCGCTATGCAAGTAGTATACGTAGTGAAGATACAGCTTGAACAAGTGATTCGAGTCGTTGAACAGAGATCCTTCCCTGGCAGTTGATACATCTCGCGCTCGTCTGCTATATACCTCCAGCGTTTGTTTCCTTGCAACACAGTCCGTCGGAAGGCTGAACATTTTAGCAGGATCTTGACGCGAATTTGGGGACCACCATCATCTTTATGCTGTAGGACAAAAGAAGAATTAAGGTTCCCCTGAGGGGCGGTATCGTTATCTCCTCAGTGTTTGCTTTTGTTTGGCGATTTGTCCATTGCAATACAATACCCGCGTTGCAATAAAGCACTACGTTAGTCTGTAATATCAAAACGCTATACGACGTATAGCCCGGGGATAGCGGAGTAACAAGGGATTGCGTGTTCTTGACCCCACAGTGGTGCCCCTTCGCGAGTCCCAACCGAGCTCAACACACAGTTTCGAGATATGACCCTATTTTTAGAACCACGTGAAAATACCCAGCTTTACTAGTACGGAGAACGATATTTAGCCACGAAACGTAGTCCCTGGACCCGCCATCCCGTTCGCAAGTGTAAGTCGTGTGATACGCGTTCAGCGTCATGTTTACGTTGGCTGGCTTTCACACTAGTCTGGATCTGAAACGTTCTCGTGTTACTGTCACGGGTCGGATAGTATCTCACCGTCTGACGGACTAGTACTGTTCCGCGCCGTCATCACAAAGTGATGCACCGCATGCTGTTCATCTTCAGTACTGCTAGGAACTTATCGTAAAGCTTTAGGAAGGTCTAAAATTTCACCTCCCTTGGCAAGAGCAGTGTTTTGAACCAACGTTGACTCAAAGTTGGATCCTAGCCGCCGGGAGAGATGGGGTCCTCCGCCGCTTGTGGAGGAGGCAACTTTCCTACTTTAGAGCTAGAGAGTTGCAGTTTAAGGCATCGTAAGAATTAGTTTGCAAGTAACTTCAAAAGTGAATTACAAATATCACAAGATAAGTGTTGCTTTTAGTGTCACTCTACGGATCTCTAGATAGCAGTAGAGTGAGCCCCCCAGCGCACGTGCCGGAGAGAGATAAGTCGCCGGCCTATTGTCGGCTCATCAATCCACGATGACTCTAAATAGCCATCCCGACGCTGGTTGCTAAGTTCAAGAGCTACCTGTGTGTTTCCCCCGGATCCCTCACCGGCAATGCAAGACACTAACCTCATCACTACGAGATACTGTATCCGTATCCTTCCGAACACCAGCGTCCGCAAGCGTCGCCGAATCCTTCTTTCAAAGACCCCAATCCGTGCCGCCCTTCACGAAGCCTCTCTTCCGCCCACGATATGCAGGGATACATCCACTAGTCTCTCCGCACTCTTACCCATTGTCTCATCACAATGAAGTGGAGAGTCTCAATGCCCAAACGCAGTTGCTCCGTCCGACTCTCTGGATCCGCTGTACCCGGACCCACACAGGCCATCCCCCAAATCCCATGCGTATTAAACGTGGCAGTGGGATATACCGCATCCTGAACAATACGTATGTGGCACGACCATTGCCATCCGAGCAAATGCACTAGCATGCAGGGAACAAGAGCAAGACCTAGCGCACCGGTGCATTATCAGTGCATCCGTCTCCGCTCAAATAACACGAGACACACATCCGATGGATCCACCAACACCCGACAATACAGTATAATCCCCCTTGTGCATGTGCGAAAACTGATAAATAGCACTCCTGGAGCTCAGACGAGGATAGTGGTATGGCCAGTGGCAGCGACATGACAAGCGATTTCGAGTCGATTACTTCGTCCAACTACGCCTTTCGCGAGGAGGGCGGAAGAAGGTACCCCCCAAACAAACCCTTGAAGGATCCCCGCCCCGAAGGATTGTACCTCGAGGTCGTGAGGGATGGGGCTGATGCGGGGTAGGTTCCATAGTATTGAGGATGCGCCGTATTATTTACCGAATGATGAGGATGAGGTGGAGCGGCTGCAGGATTTACAGCATTGTATCAAGTTGTTTTTTGGGAGGAATATTATCCCGGCTATTGCGCCTAATCCTTCCTTAATCGGTAACTCTCAGATTCTCATCCCTTGTTGTT
>Ga0302325_10019976_pt1 | contig 14062 bp, 20 predicted proteins | sample Palsa_T0_2_FD_201948 | JGI IMG/M metagenome (GOLD analysis project Ga0302325, IMG submission 201948) | Peat permafrost microbial communities from Stordalen Mire near Abisko, Sweden - Palsa_T0_2 | ecosystem: Environmental > Terrestrial > Soil > Palsa > Peat permafrost | place: Sweden: Abisko... | reverse complement strand
GTCTGAGCCCAGGAGCCGCACGACGCGGCTGAAGGTTCGGAGCACAGGATGTGCGACCGTCCAAGGGACGGCCGAACCATCGCCGGCGAACATGATAACCCCCCGGGCCCCCCCTGTAAACCCCTTTGGGATAACAGTTTCTTAAGGTTGGCAAAAAGAAAATGAAGATCAGACTTCACAATCTTGACTATAGGGGTCGGCGTGGTACCCTCAGAGAGCCATGACTACGCCCACACAGCTCCCCGTCTCCGAAGACTATCGCCACGGGTTTCACGACACCGAAGAAAACTACGTTTTCAAGTCGGATAAGGGCCTAACGCGCGAGATCGTCGAGCGCATCAGCGCGATGAAGAACGAGCCGGACTGGATGCGGGAGTTCCGCCTCAAGGCGTACGAGACTTTCATCAGCAAGCCGATGCCGACGTGGGGCGACACCGAGCTGCTCAACGCGATCGACTTCGCCGACATCCACTACTTCGTAAAGTCGACCGACAAGACCGAGCGCTCGTGGGACGACGTCCCCGACGACATCAAGCGCACCTTCGATCGCCTGGGTATCCCCGAGGCTGAGCGCAAGTTTCTCTCCGGCGTCTCCGCGCAGTATGAATCGGAAGTCGTCTATCACAGCGTCAGCAAGGAACTCGACGAGCAGGGTGTGCTGTTCTGCGACATGGACACGGCCGTCAAACAATATCCCGATATCGTTCGGAAATATCTCGCGACCGTGATCCCGATCGCCGACAACAAATTCTCGGCGCTCAACTCGGCAGTGTGGTCGGGTGGTTCGTTCATCTACGTGCCGCCTGGTGTCGAAGTGAAGATGCCGCTGCAAGCCTACTTCCGCATCAACGCGGAGAACATGGGCCAGTTCGAACGCACGTTGATCATCGCAGACAAAGGATCGAAGATCCACTACATCGAGGGCTGCACTGCACCGAAGTTCTCGACTTCGTCGTTGCATAGTGCGGTCGTCGAGTTGGTCGCGCACGATGATGCGTCGATTCGCTATACGACGATCCAGAACTGGTATCGCAACATCTACAATCTCGTCACCAAGCGCGCCATCGCAAACAAGAACGCGACGGTCGAATGGGTCGACGGCAACATTGGCTCAAAGCTGACGATGAAGTATCCCGCCATCTACTTGATGGGCGAAGGTGCACGCGGCGAGATTCTTTCGATGGCGTTTGCGGGCGAAGGCCAGCATCAAGACGCCGGCGCGAAAGTCATCCATGCGGCCCCGAACACGACGTCGGTCGTCACCAACAAGAGCGTGAGCGCGCATGGCGGCAAGACGACCTATCGCGGGTTGGTCGAGATTTTCCCGGGCGCAGTCGGCGCGAAGACGCGCGTGCGCTGCGATGCCTTGATCATGGACGACCAATCGGCCAGCGACACCAAGCCGACGATGAAGATTCACGAACAGCAGTCCACCGTCGAACACGAGGCGAGCGTCTCGAAGATCGGCGAGGACCAACTCTTTTATGCGATGTCGCGCGGCCTCTCCGAGGCCGATGCGACCGCGCTGATCGTCAACGGATTCTTCGACTTCTTCGTCAAGGAGTTGCCGATGGAATACGCGGTCGAATTGAACCGTCTCGTCAAGATGGAGATGGAAGGCGCCGTCGGCTAAGGTCGCGGCCTTCCTCGTCACCGTCGCGTGCGTTCTCCTCGCGCGCGCTCCGGCGCATGCCTACGATGTCATCTGCGAAGCGGCTATTCCCGCGACGATGATCGACAAGATCGACTCGGCCACCGCCGTTCCCGGGACCACGTTTCGCTTCAAGATCACGATCACAGCACGTATCGATGATATTCTCGTCCCGGAAAACACCATCGGCTATGGGGTGGTACGCGAGGTGACATCCGCCGGCGGTCACGACCGCAACGGTTCACTCGTGCTTGAGATGCGCGAACTCGTCTATGGCAAGCGCATCATTCAAGTGATGGCCGATCCGCGCGACACCTCGATTTGGGCTCCGGCAGCCACGATCACCGAAGCCGCGACTGGCTATCTTCCGGTGCCCGGCATCGTTCGCACCGCCGTCAACGACATGCGTCACGGAAAGAACGTTATCGTCGGCCCTGGCCTGAACTTTCACATCGTCGGACTGCCCGATCCGAGGAACCAGGCACCTTGTCACAAAGTCGGGCAGTGATGGAACGGCGACTGGCCGCAGCGGCCGAGATCCCACCCGGACATGCTAAGCCCTTCACCGTCGACGGTAACGAGATTCTCGTTTGTAACGTCGACGGTTCGTTTTATGCTATCGACGACGTGTGTACGCACGATGGCGGCCCACTCGATCAGGGCGTGCTCGAAGGTTATTGCGCGATCTGTCCGCGCCACGGCGCGACGTTCGACGTGCGCACCGGCGCCCCGACGATGCCCGCCATCATGCCCGTTGCCACCTATGCGGTTCGCGAGGCGAACGGCGAATTGTATTTGGAGCTTTGATGCGCATCGTTCTTCGCATCGTCGCCATCGTCGTCTTAGCGGTGGTGATCGTCGTCGCGCTTTACGCGGGAAACATCTCCGTCGGTATGCATTCAACCGCGACGGTGAACGGCACGATCGCCGGCACCCGGATCGCTGCGCCCGCCCTGATTCTGCGCGACGCCCGCGGCGTGCCGCACATTCGCGCGGCAAACGAGCATGACGCCTTTTTTGCCGAAGGCTACGTCCAAGCGCAGGACCGCCTCTTCCAACTCGACCTCTTACGCCGCTTCGTCTACGGTGAGCTTTCCGAGGTCCTCGGCAGTGCCGTGGTGGCCTCGGACGAGAAGGCGCGGGTCGTTCCTGTTCGCGCGATCGTCGATGCGCAGTGGCAAAAGCTCGATACGCGGCAGCAAGCGACGCTACAGGCCTTCGCCGACGGCGTCAATGCCGCAATGAAACGCGAGACGACGCCGGTCGAGTTTCGCATCCTGGGCTACAACATGCAATCGTGGCGTCCACAGGACTCGCTCGCGGTCTCGTTTGCTACCGTGCTCGATCTCACCGACAACTGGAACGACATCGCGTCGCGCATCGGCAACGAGCCGCCGCTCACCGATCCCTGTTATGATGCGCCGGTCACCGAAGGGCTTGCGCACGTGGCCGATCCGGCGCACTGCAGCGCGCAAAGCGCGCGCTCGGCATTGATTCGCAGCTTGCTCGATGCGCGTCCGCCCATCGGCAGCAACGAATGGGCCGCCGGCGCCGCGCACACGGCGACGCATCGCGCGTTGCTGGCCAACGATCCACACCTTCAGCTGGCTATTCCGGGCGTATGGTATCTGGTGGACATGCAGTCGCCGGGATTCCACGTCGCCGGCGCGGCATTAGTTGGCACGCCGGGCGTCACGCTCGGGCACAACGATCACGTCGCCTGGGGCGCTACCAACGGCACGGTTACGGCGCTAAGCGTCTTCGATGCACCGCCGTCGCTGGACGCGACGAAATGGCAAACCGAGACATTTCATGTGCGCTTTGGCCACGACGTAACCACGCGCTACTATCGCGGCGCGCGCGAATTCGGCGCCACGATCAACGTGCGCGGAGCGCCGCAGTTTATACTCGTGCGGTGGAATGCCTACGCGACGCCGAACGCGCCGTTGACCGCATTCAATGGACTCGATCGCGCACGCACGATCGAGGACGCGCTCGCGGCACTGCGCACCTATCCCGGGCCGACGCAGAACTTCGAACTCGCCGACGTGAGCGGTCGCGTGGCCTATCAGCTCGCCGGCACAATTCCCAACGATCCGCTCTGGTCGCGCGACATTCACCCGGCATCCGATCTTGCCAAGCAGTACGCCGCCGTACCGTTCGATGGACTACCCCGCGTCGCGGCTTCGCGCGATGCAATCGTGTGGACTTCGAACAATAAGATGTACGGCGCGTCCTACCCGCTGCGACTCTCGGCCGCGTTCACGGCGCCGTGCCGCGCCTACCGGGTCGCGCAGTTGTTGCGAGCACGCAAGACGTACGACGTCACCTATTTTGCTTCGATGCAGATGGACACGCTCTCGGTGTGCGAACGCGCGCTTACCGCGAACGTTCCCACCTTGATGGCCTGGGACGGTCGCTTTACCCCCAATTCCGACGGCGCGACGCAGGCGTATCATCTTCGCCTTGCGCTGGTCCGGGAATTCAGTTGGATGAGCGGCGCGATGATCGACTCACGCGCGAAGCCCGACGCCGTCACGGCCTTGAGTGCGATCGCCGACCCGTCGCCGCAGCCCTGGGGAACAGCCGGAGCCGTCCAGGTAAAGCATCCCCTCGCCGCATTGGGCTTTTCGTTCTTGAACGGCACGAGGTTTGCGGGTAACGGCGATGCCTACACCGTGCACGTGCAAAATTACGGCTTCTCGCAGAGCTTCCGCGCCGTGTGGGACATCGGCAATTGGGACGCGGGCGGCATCACGATCCCGCAAGGCGAGTCGGGTCGCCCCGGAAGCGGTCACTACACAGACGAAGCTGCCGACTGGGTCGCTGGTCGCCTGCTTGCCTTACCGTATTCAAATGCGGCGGTCGATCGGGCGGCGGTGGACCGCCTCACCCTCGCGCCCTAGGCGGCGAATGCCGTTGACACTCGGCGCGGCCCCTGGTACTGTGTGTCAGTTATGTACGCGATCATCCAGACCGGCGGCAAGCAAGTGCGCGTCGCGGAAGGCGATATCATTCGCACCGACCTTGTAGACCTCGAGGCCGGAGCCGACGTCACGTTCGATCAGGTCGTGCTCGCGAGCACCGGCAGCGACGTGAAGGTCGGGGCGCCGATCCTTTCGGGCGCAACCGTGACCGGCACCGTGGTGCGCCAGGCCAAGGACAAGAAGATCCTGGTCTTCCGCTATAAAGCGAAAAAGCGCGTCCGCAAGCTCAACGGCCACCGCCAGCGCTTCGCCGAAGTCAAAATTACCAGGATTCAGCTAAGCTGAATCCGTGGCGTTCGGCCTTCGGCCGATCCGCAGCGTTTCGCCGATGCTCGAGGTGATATTCTACCGGGATGGCCGCGAGCGGCTGTCCCGGTTTTTTGCTTCCGGCCACGTCGAAATCCCGGAGAGCAGCTCGGACGAATACTCGCTGGTCTGCGCGTCCGTCTCGGCGGTGCTTCAAGCGGCACGCGCGGGCCTCGAAGACGTGGCCAAGATCGACACGGGCGCGCAGATGAAGTCAGGGCACCTCGACGTGACCATTCCCGAATCCGACCGCGACGATCGGGCAGTCGTAGCCATCGTTGCTACCGCCGAAATCGCAGTCGAGCAGATCGCCCGCCAATATCCGCAGCACGTGCGTGTAACCCGTCGCCGCGAAACCGGGTAAGATAGTCAGCGTACCGAAGGAGATTTTCTATGTCTGAAACGTTTCGCACCACGCCGCCCGATCAGCAATGGTCCGGGACCAACTCCGCCGGCAACGGCTATCAAGGCGCCTTCGGCAGCGAACCGAACGCGGAGAACGACAATGAGGTGGGCAAAGCCCTCTTGATCGGCCTGCTCGGCGGCCTGGCCTCTGCGGCGGGCTACATGGTCTATCGCCGGCTCCCCGATGAGCAGAAAGAGCGGCTGCACGCGCAAGTGCGCACGCTCGTCGCGCAGCGCATTACCGAACTGCGCCAGAACTTCAACATATAGCGCGTAGCGCGTCCCGTTCACGAACTGCTGCGGTACTGACCAGTGCATGCGGCAGTTTGCGTTTATGGTCGCCCTCTACGCGCACGCTCTGCAGCTCTTCAATCCGTCGCTCACGAGCGATCGCGCGACGCTGCTGGCGCGCGCCACGATCCACGAAGCCGACGCGCAAGGACTCGACGCGCGCCTGCTCGTCGCGCTGATTGCGGTTGAATCGTCCTGGCGCGATGATGCAATTTCCAACGCGGGCGCACGCGGCCTCGGGCAATTGATGCCGGGAACAGCCGCGGGGCTCGGCGTCGACCCCGACGACCCACTCGAGAACATTCACGGCGTCGCCGTGCATCTACGCGGGTTGCTCGCGCGCTATGCGCAGCTGGGCCGCGACGACGATTACATCGACGCGCTGGCAGCCTACAACGCGGGGGCCGGGGCGGTCGACCGCTTCGGCGGCGTGCCCCCATATCCGCAAACGCGCGCCTACGTGCGCGCGGTCATTAGACTTTGGCGTCGTCTTTCGGGGGATGGATCTCGGTAGGCGCGGGCGGCATCGGCGGCGGCATCTTTGTGTCGCTGACATCGGCGGCACGTTCCATCTCGGCGATGAACGAGTGCGAGGTGTTCTGAACCTCACGCATGACGCGGCCGGCCTGGCGCATGATTTTGGGCAACTGGTCAGGCCCAAAAAGCAGCAGCGCCAGCACCGAGACGACCATAATATCTGGAACGGAAAACATTTCCCTAAGCTGGTTCGCACGTGACGACGCAGCTCCGCTTAGCGCGACTCGGCGTGCCCCTGCGCAGCGAGCCTAAACAAGAAAAGCGAGCGAAGCAGGGGCACCCGAAGGAGCAAAAAGCGGAGATAAGGAGGAACCCCTGCCAAACCTGTGCAAGCAGGCGAGTCCGCCGTGAAGATTATCTACACGCGAGGCAACCGCACCGAAACGCTGGCCTCGCTGGCGACCCTCCGCAAGATCCTGAGCCGCTTCGTCGCCCACCGAGTCTTTTACGAAGTCTCGAGTCGCAGCAAGCGCGGCCATGAGTTCTTTTCCGCCAAGAACGTCTTCGTCGTCGGCTCGATCGAGGTGACCAACTACGAGCACCTCAAAATTCTGATTTTCGACGCGAACAATGCAGCGCACTCGATCGAAATTCTCAATCCGCAGACAATGCGCATCTACGACGAGATGCCCGGCCGCGGATTTGCCGTCTCCTTCATCAGCGAAAGCGAGAACGGCGTCGAGACGCGCTGTTACATTCGCGACGAGGGCGAAGACGCCGATCGCATCAAGGAAATGACCGCGCTTGAAAAGATCACGCTGCCCCAACTCTTCGAATACCTCGAAGAACTCACCGCCGTAGAGGCGACAAGCCGGAGCTAATCACAGCTTTAGGATAGCTTCGTTGATGTCGCCGGGGGACAAGCGCATTGCCGCCAGGACCCCGGGCGAACGAATCGCGTCGGCGGCAATGCCGAATGCGATATGTTTGGGCAGAAATTTTTCGCCGTCGCCCACGCGCTTGGCCGCCTCGTTCCACACGCTATAGGCTTCACGGCTGAGCCAAACGCTTTTGCTGCCGTCGGGCACCTTAAAAGCCAGCGTGTTAAAGCGCAACAGCGCAGCGCGTTCGCCGGCTTGAAGATTCGGCTCCGGGACGCGTGAAGCGGTAAGACGCACGCCGGCGTCCTCGGGCAATTCGTAGTTCTCGAGCTTCTCGCGCGGCAGCACTTCCTCGAGTGCCGGACCCAACGTCGGGTCTTCCAACAACGCGATCAGCAGCGTGCGGACCGTGATAAACGGCTCGCGCAATTCACCGGCAAGACGCGCGGCATTGCGCATATACGCCAAGATCTCGTCTGAGAGGAAGATCTGCTCGACTCCGTCGGTCATACGACTGCGGTTCGAGCCCTTCGCGGCTCGCTCCGCTCGCACCTCAGGGTGACAGTGTCGCCGCTCACGAAGTCGAGTCTGTGCTCACGATCGACGTCGTCACGCTCTTCCCAGAGGTCTTCGCTCCGTTTGTCGGCCTTTCGATTCTCGGCCGCGCCGTCGAAGCCGGAACGATTGCGATCCGCTATCATCACCTCCTCGACGCGCTCCAGGGAAACGAACGTGCCGACGACGTTCCCTTCGGGGGCGGCGCCGGCATGGTGCTGCGCATCGAGCCGATCGCACGCGTGCTTGATGCAATCATCGCGGCCGCGCCCCCGCACGAGCGACGCACCATCGCGGTGCCGGCGCCAGGGGGCCTTGCCTTCACGCACGCCCAAGCGCAGCTTCTCGCGCAGCAAGATCGCCTCGTCCTCATCTGCGGTCACTACGAGGGGATCGACGAGCGTCTGGCCGAGCTCTACCCGATCGAGGAGTTCACGGTGGGTGACTTCGTACTGACGGGCGGAGAGTTGGCGGCGCTGGCGATCCTCGACGCCACCGCTCGCTTGGTGCCGGGAGTCATCGATCCCGAATCGGCGGCGCAGGAATCCTTTGCCAACGGTCTGCTCGACCACCCCAGTTACACGCGCCCGGCCGTCTTCCGAGGGGTCGAGGTCCCGCCGGTACTTCTTTCCGGAGATCACGCCAAGATTGCGGCTTGGCGGCGCGAGCAGTCCCGGGCTCGGACCGCCGCCCGGCGGAAGGACTTGCTGGACGAGCCCCAGCCGTGATACCATCCCGAGGTTGTCGCGGGGCCACCCCTGCGCCTCTTCGCATCTGCTGTATAGAGAAGTTGTGCCATGAACGTCATCGACGTATTGAATAGCGAGCAGCTCAAAGGATCGGTCCCCGAATTTCGTTCGGGCGACACGGTCAAGGTCTATTCCAAGGTCGTCGAAGGCGGCAAAGAGCGCACGCAGATGTTCGAAGGCGTGGTCACAGTGTGCAAGGGCGGTGGTTCGCATGCATCGGTGACGGTCCGCCGTGTCGCCCACGGCGTCGGCGTCGAGAAGACGTTCCTCGTGCACAGCCCGCGCGTGGAGAAAATCGAAGTCAGCAAGCGCGGCATCGTGCGCCGCAGCCGGCTCTACTACCTCAGCGAGAAGATCGGTAAGGCCGCGCGCATTAAAGAGAAGAAAGCGGTCAAGTAAGCGATCTCGACGCCGCTCGCACTCTTGGGATTGGTCGCCGTGTTCGCGATCGCCCGCCTGGCGCTCAGCAACAAAGCATTCACGGCCGGCGACGGAGAGTCGTCGGCCGTTGCTGCTTTGCGGGGCTATTTCGACGCGATCATCGTTGCCGGTCTGGTCGCGCTGCTGCTGTTCATCTTTGTCATTCGCACCTTCTACATCTCATCGATCTCGATGATTCCGACGCTGCAAATCGGCGACGTGTTCCTGATCGATCAGCTCAGCTATCGTCTCCATCGCCCGCAGGACGGCGAAATCGCCGTTTTCGCGCCGCCGATTCCGGGGCAAAGCAACGATTTCATCAAGCGAGTCATCGGCGTCCCTGGTGACACCATTCGGATTTCCGGCGGTATCGTCTACCGCGGCGGCAAACCGCTGGCTGAACCGTATGAAAACCAGCCGCCCAACTACGATCTCGAGGTCCGCAACTACGCGATCTATGTCGACGGTTCGGCACTCGATCCGGCGCAGGCCGACATCCCTCCGCGGGGAATGTGGCAGGCACCCGACCGCGTTCCTCGCGGATTCTATTTCATGCTCGGCGATAACCGGAATTACTCCGACGATTCGCACGTATGGGGATTCGCAAAGCAGGCGTCGTTCAGCGGACGCGCCTTTCTAATTCTCTGGCCTCACGTGAAAGAACTATGACACCATACGATCTCCTCGGCTTGGTCGCGATCATTCTGGTCTCGCGCATCGCCCTCTCGATCCGCCCCGTCACTGCGGCCTCGAACGGACGCAGCGTCGCAATCGCGCGCGAGTATCTCGATCCGTTCATCTACGCGGGTATCGCGGCGTGGCTGTTGATCACGTTCGTCGCGCGGACGTACTACATTCCGTCAGCGTCGATGGTTCCAACGCTCGAAGTGCACGACGTGTTGCTGGTCGACAAGTTTGAGTATCGCTTTCACGCGCCGCACGAGGGAGACGTCGTGGTCTTCCCGCCGCCGATTCCGACACCGGATGATTTCATCAAACGCATCATCGGACTTCCCGGTGAGCGCATGCGCATCACCAAAGGCATCGTCTACCTCAACGACGTCGCGATGGACGAGAATTACATCGCGCAAAAGCCGAGCTACGATCTAAAGATTCAGAATTACGGCGTATGGATCAACGACGGTTTTGGTTGGCGAGCGCTCGATCCGTCGGAGGCCAACATCCCGCCCAAGGCGCAGTGGACCTCGCCCGATACGATTCCGCCGCATTGCTACGTGATGCTGGGTGATAATCGCAACGACTCCGAGGATTCGCACGTCTGGGGCTTCGCGCAGGACGGGGGAACATTTGCAAGCGGTCCGCGCACCGGCGAGCACGCCGGCTTCACCGGCCGCGCGTTCCTGATCTTCTGGCCGCTCAATCAGATGAAAATCTTGAAATAATCGCGAATACGCGCAAACGTGGTCCGGTTCGTGCAATTGCGCTCGCTCGCGAGCCTCGTGCTGCAACTTGCGATCCTCGGCGCGCTGATCGCCGCATTTTTCGTCCGCTTTCCTGAGGTGTCGGGCCCATCGATGGCCCCGCAGATCAGCTCGGGTGAGCTCGTGATCATCAACACGCTGGCCTATCGCTTCGGTGCACCCCACCGGGACGATATCGTCGCGTTTCACCATGACGGGATCACGCCGGCGACGTATATCAAGCGCGTTATCGGGCTTCCCGGCGAACGCATCCGGATCGATCACGGCGCCGTCTACGTCAACGGCGCGCGACTCGCGGAGCCGTACGTGCAGTTCGGCGACGACCGCAGCATCCCGGAGATTACAGTGCCCCAAGATAGCGTATACGTGCTCGGCGACAATCGCGCGGTAAGTGAAGACTCGCGCGTCTTCGGTCCCGTGCCCAAGAGCGAATTGATGGGGCAAGCCCTCGCCGGCGTGTGGCCGCTTGGATCGATCGGCGTCCTGTGAAAGACCGCCTCGACAACGTCGTGCAGTGGTATCCGGGCCATATGGTCCGGGCGATGCGCCGAATCGCTGAGTACCTCAAACTGATCGACATCGTTATCGAAGTCATCGATGCGCGCGCCGTGCGCAGCGATGCCAATCCCATGCTCGACCGGCTCATCGGCGACCGCGCCCGCATCGTCGCGCTCAGCCGCGACGATCTCGCGGATCCGGCCACGACCAAAGCATGGATCGCACAGCTCACCTCGCGCGGACGCGAGGCGATGGCGGTCGAGGCGCGTGCGCAGCAGAGTGTGTCCCGCATCCTCGCTGCCCTCACTGCGAAAGCCAAGCTGCGCAGTGGCATCTCGCGCGTGATCGTCGTGGGCGTGCCAAATTCAGGAAAATCGTCGATCATCAACGGCTTGCTTAAACGCGGCGCGGCCAAAACCGAAGATCGCGCTGGGGTGACGCGTCAACTGCAATGGTTCCGACTCGCGCCGACCATCGAGCTGATGGATACGCCGGGCATCCTGGTCCCCAAAATCGAGAGCGCGCAGGCGCAGTGGAAGCTTGCCTTGATCGGCGCAGTACCGCGCGAGCGCTACGATCCGTACGAAGTCGCGGTTGAATTTCACCGCTGGCTCGACCAGCGCAGCGGCGGACGCACAAAGGTTCCCGACCTCGCGAGCTTCGCGGCGACGCGCGGCTTCGCACGACGCGGCGGCGAAATCGACGAGCACAATGCCGCACAAGCCTACATCAAGGCCTTCAATGACGGAGTTTTTGGCCGCATCAGTCTCGAAGCTCCTGGTGACGTGTGCCCGTGACGAACAAGCAGCGTAAGCAAAAGAACGCGTACGAGCGTGAACGGCGGCGGCTCGTGCGATTGCATCGCTTCGAACGAGCGGCGCGAGAACGTGGTTTCCAATTGATCGGCGGGGTCGACGAAGTCGGACGCGGTCCACTCGCGGGTCCGGTCGTTGCCGCCTGCGTCGTTGCGGGTGAACCGTTGATGTTACGCGGCCTCAACGATTCCAAAGTCGTACCACCGCCGCGTCGGCGCGAGCTCGCGCAAGAAATCATGGCCTGCGTTGCGGGTTACGGTATCGGCGTCGCGAGCGTTGCGGAGATCGACCGCCTCAACATCTATTGGGCAAGCGTGCTCGCAATGGAGCGTGCGATCGCGGCGCTGGCGTGCGGACCGCCGCAGTTTCTGTACACTGACGCCGTCCGCATCCGATCGTTCGCGGGCCCGCAAGAGCCGTTGATCAAGGGCGACGCCCTGTGCGCGGTCGTCTCGGCCGCATCGATCGTGGCCAAAGTCCATCGCGACGCGCTACTGGAGGAGCTCGATCGTGAGGACCCGCGCTACGGATTTGCCGAGCACAAGGGGTACGCCACCGCGGCCCACCTCGCGGCGCTGCGGCTGCATGGGCCGTGCGTCCATCACCGGGCCGCCTTCGCCCGGGTCAAAGAGGCCCAGCTCGAACTCTTGTTCGGCAACGACCCTGACGCAGTGGAGGAGGGTGACAACTTCCAGCTCGAGTGGGAAGGGACGGTCGGGTGAGGACCTCGCGGCCCAATTCCTCGTGCGCTCCGGCTACCGCATCGTCGCTCGCAACGTCCGCGTCCCCGGTGGCGAGATCGACCTCGTCTGCATCGAGGGGACGACGCTGGTCTTCGTGGAGGTCAAGCGCCGCGACGGGCGCAGCTTCGGCTCGGCACTAAGTGCAGTAGACGGGCGAAAACGCCGAAAACTACGAATGATCGCATCCGACTATGCCCAGATCGTCGCCCCCGAAGCGGCCATCCGGTTCGATATCGTCACCATAGACGGTAATCGCATAGCCGTGCATCGAAACGCCTTCTAGCTGCATGGATACAACGGCTTAGTGGATTCACTCCAAGGACGGACTCTCGGCGGGCGCTACGAAATCGCCGAGCTGCTCGGACGCGGCGGGACCGCCGACACCTACCGGGGCCTCGACAAGACGCTGCGTCGAGACGTCGCGGTTAAGGTGCTCGTCGAACGTTCCGACGAGACGAACGCGCGCCTCTTGATGGAAGCGCGCGCAATGGCGCGGCTGAATCACCCACGAATCGTGGCCGTATATGATGCCGGAGAAGATTCCGGCATCTCCTACATCGTCATGGAACTCGTGCGGGGTAAGACGCTCTCCGCGCTCGAAGGCGGCGAACTCGGCTACAAACAAGCGCTCGGCTATATTTACGAAGTCCTTGAAGCGCTCGAGTACGCGAACTCACAAGGCATCATCCATCGCGACATCAAGCCGTCGAACATCATGACAGTCGAAGAAGGTAAGCACACTAAGCTGACCGATTTTGGCCTCGCCCGCCGAGCGAGCGAGGTTACGCAAACGACCCGCACGGGACAAATCGTCGGAACCATCTCCTACCTCGCGCCGGAACGGTTCTTGAGCAAACCGGCCGACGTACGAAGCGATCTGTACTCCGTCGGCATCGTGATGTATGAGATCTTTACCGGCACGCTGCCTTTCCGTAACGATCGCGATGACATCGTTGCAACCATGTACTCGCACGTCCACGATCTTCCGACGCCGCCACGCGAGATCAACCGTAATATCCCCGAGGCGCTCGAAATCGTGATCATGCGCGCGATCGAAAAAGATCCGGGACGGCGCTATCAAAACGCAAGTGAGTTCATGGCCGACATACAGGGTTTGCTCGGACCTGCAACGCACGCGCACGCGCCGCCGGTCTCCGAAACCAAACAAATGAAAACCTTTTCGCCGTCATCGGGTGGAAGCACAACCGATCCCACGCTGCGACAAGCCCTCGACCGCGCGCTCGCCAGTTCGCGCAATCGCAGTGACGCGCTCGAGAACGTGCTCAAGGGCATGATCGCGACGCGGCGTCGCGACTACGACGAAGCCCGCGACGCCTACCTCTCGGCGATGCACGAGCTTTCGGCGATCAACAATGAGGTGGAATACGCCAAGACGGCGCTCAAGTACGCAACGATGGTTCTCCAAAAGGCGACCGACGGCCGGCGCGATCGGAACGAACTGCGCGATGGGGTGAACCGCCTCAATGAGGCACTACGTATTTTTCACGAGTTCGGCTTACACGAACAATATGCACATACTGAATACATGATCAACGCGCTCGAACGCACTGCAATCGGGATCATCTTCTAAATCGTAGGATGAGTAGCGACCGAAAACCGGAACTTCGGCGGTCCGTCACGCCCTGGGGTTCATTCTCGTGGGGCTATTCCGACGTCGGCGCCGACATCTTCGTCGGACTCGGCCTCGTGCTCGGCGCAGCGGCCGGCGCTTCGAATGTCGCGTTCTTATTCGCAGGCATCGTCTACGTCTGCATTGGCCTGGCCTACACGGAGCTTGCCGCCACGTATCCGGTTGCCGGCGGCGGCCAATACTTCGTCTTG
>Ga0302325_10019975_pt1 | contig 14062 bp, 10 predicted proteins | sample Palsa_T0_2_FD_201948 | JGI IMG/M metagenome (GOLD analysis project Ga0302325, IMG submission 201948) | Peat permafrost microbial communities from Stordalen Mire near Abisko, Sweden - Palsa_T0_2 | ecosystem: Environmental > Terrestrial > Soil > Palsa > Peat permafrost | place: Sweden: Abisko... | reverse complement strand
CGGCGCACTCGACGCGCTCACCAGCGCGTTCCAGGGCCAGCCCTGGATTCCCGAAACCGGATAAGCAAGCCCGGCACCAAAGCGTCGGCCGCCCGAGCCAGAATCGCGGCCAACCTATCCAGTTACTCTGCAGAAACGGCGGCGTATCTCAGCTGCCCGTTATGGTCAAGCGCGCACGCGTGGTTCCCGGGATCGGGTGACGTGTCCGCATTGGCCAGCGGCGTGCTTATCGCCGCCATCGCGGTGATAAGCAGTGCAAGAACCGGCAGTATCGCAAACGGCGAATTCTCCACATGATGATCTCCTAGTGTGCCGTCACGCGAGTCCGCGTAACCCGCGCGGCAAATGTTCACGAAAACAAACTGGCGCCGAACCTAGCAGAAACAGGAAGACGACACGCCAGCAAGGCATCGGGAAGGAGAATGCCGAATTGCAGAAGGGGATGTATCCGCATATCGTCACAAATATAAGAGAGGCGATAAACGCGGCTAATGTGGTGAGCCTTTTCGCCCTCGTTGTTGCCCGGTCACGCAGGGGCCCGCCGCAAGCCGGCCGCACCAGGCAAGAACGATGCCCCGCTGCTTGCCCAGGCTGCGGGGCATCGGTGCGCAGAGCGCGAATTGGCGGCTGAGTCAACGCCGCCGCCCCGTACCTGGCGGCGATGTCGTCCACCCTGCCCACCGTCAAGAAGTCGAGTTCAGTCACGACATCGCTCGCCATGTGAGTCGTCAGGTACACCGCGACCGCGTCCCACCTGATGTTCTTCGCTCGGCCTGAGGCCGAGGACCGGGAGGCGTCCGAAGGCCGGAATGTGCCCTCCAGGGGCAAATGCGCTTCAGCTAAGGGTGCTAGTGTTGCATCGATCCGTTCGCGTGACATCAGATCACAGTGATCGTCCGATCATGGCCGTGCGCGGGCCGCCCGATGTGATCCGGCGTCACACGAGCGCGCTAATGCACCACGAGCCCCAAGCAAAGTGGATCATGTCTGCGAACAGCAATTACTGCCCGAGGGCGCTGTCGGCGGCCTGCTCGGACCAACTAAGGCTGAGCAGCATTACTGGGGTCCTAGTCGAGTGCGGCGTAGATTTCCTTGCCGTACTGCTCGGAGCGCGGGGAGCCGATGATGCCGGGGGCCATCTTGTTCATCATGTAAGCGATGGTCATCTTCCGGCCGACGTCCATCACGATCATCGAGCCGCCCCAGCCGCCCCAGAAGCAGATCTTCTCGTCCGGGATCCAGGACAGCGTCGCCGGGAACGGCAGGCCGTAGCCGATGCCGAAGCGCAGCGGGACCCCGAGCACTAGGTCGGTGCCGTTCGCCTGCTCGCGGAAGATCAGGTCGATGGTCTGCCGCGAGAGCAGCCGGATCCCGTCCACCTCGCCGCCGCGGGCGATGACCGACAGGATCCGGGCGACCGAGCGCGCGTTGCCGTGCCCGTTGGCGGCGCCGATGTCGGCCTGCCGCCAGCCGGGCGTGTTGGCCTCGGCCGCGCCGACCGCGGGGCCGGTGAAGGTCTTGACCACCAGGCTGTCCGGGCCCAGCGCGGCCAGGTCGAACGGCAGCGGCGGGGGCGGGATCACGTCGGTGATCCGGTTCCAGTCGCTCTCGGCCGCGCCGATCTGGAAGTCGGCCCCGAGCGGCCCGGCGATCTCGTCGGCGACGAACTGCTTGAGTGACGTGCCGGTGATCCGGCGCAGGACCTCGCCGATCAGGTGCCCGAAGTTGAGCGCGTGATAGCCGGACGCCGTGCCCGGCGTCCACCACGGCGCCTGGGCGGCGAACCGGGCGGTGGACTTGCCCCAGTCGTACAGGTCGGCCGTGACCGCGGGCTGGTCAAGGCCCGATACCCCGGAGGTGTGCGACAGCAGGTGCCGGACCAGCACGTCCTGCTTCCCGTTGGCGGCGAACTCCGGCCAGTACGCGGCGACGGGAGCGTCCACGTCGAGTTGGCCGCGCTCGACCAGCATCAGGGCCGCCAGGCTGGTGACGGTCTTGGTGGTCGACCAGACGTTGGTGATGGTGTCGCGCGTCCACGGGTCGGTCCTGGCCTCGTCACGGAAACCGCCCCACAGGTCGATCGCGATCTCGCCGTCGAGGTCGAGCACGAGGGACGCGCCGACCTCCTCGCCCGAGTCGATGTTCCGCTGCAGCGCGTCCCGCACCGCGGCAAAGCGCTCATCGCACGAACCGCTCAGCTCAGCCATGGTAGTCAGCCCTTCTTTGGTGCCGTCCTACGGATTTAGCACATCGCGCTGACGGTGGGAAGCGGGTGGCATCTGAGGCGGTCGATACCGCTGTGAGCAGGCTGTGCTCGCGGACCGTCAGCACAGCTCTATCAGCGGGTCCGGGTAACGGAGCTGTCGGCGGTGCGCGGGCGGCAGCTTCCAGGGGGTGTGGATGTACGGGGACGCCAGGCTCGCGAGTTCGGGCAGGTAGCGGCGCACGTAGTCGCCCTTGTGGTCGAACCTGGTGGCCTGGCGCAGCGGGTTGAGCACCCGGCCGGGCCGCGGGTTGTTGCCGGTTCCGGCGACCCACTGCCAGTTGCCCGCGTTGCAGGCCACGTCGCCGTCGGCCAGCAGGTCGCGGAAGTGCCGGTAGCCGTGGCGCCAGTCGATGCCCAGCGTGCGGGTGAGGAACGAGGCCGTGATCATCCGCGCCCGGTTGTGCATGAACCCCTCGGCCGCGAGCTGCCGCATGCCCGCGTCGACGATCGGGATGCCCGTCTGGCCCTCCCGCCACGCGTCCAGCGCCGTCTCGTCGTTAGACCAGGTCCGGGGCGGGTTCCCCGGTCCGGTCCGGTAGTCGGTCCGGGCGATATCCGGGAACGCGGCCGTGACCTGATGGAAGAAATCGCGCCAGGCCAGCTGCCGGCCGAACTCCTCTCCGCCCGGGCGCGGCAGCGCGGCCCGCGCCAGCTCGAGCGGCGAGACGCAGCCGAACCGGAGGTGGGCGCTGAGCCGGGACGTCTCGTCGGCGGCCAGGTCGTCCCGGCCCTCGCCGTACCGGTCAAGCGGGCCGTCAAGCCACGCCCCGACCAGTTTTCCGGCTGCTCGCTCTCCGCCTGGCGCCAGGGACCGGGAGCTGTCTGCCGTCAGGGCGGGCGGGTCGCCCGGGGTGACGCCTCGCGGTACCCGGATGACCGTCGGCGCAAGGCAGGGCTGCCGCCAGACGGCGGCGCGCCAGGCGCGCCAGTACGGCGTGAAGATCCGGTAGTGATCGCCGCCGGCCGGCTTGAGGTCACCGGGCGGCACGACCGCGTGTCCAGGCGTGATCTCAAGCGCCAGCCGGTGCCGGTCGCACTCCCGCGCCAGGCGCTGCTCGCGAAGTGCGGCGTACCGGGAGACGTCGCCCGCCACGAAGACCGCCTCGGCCGCGGTCGGCCGGGCCAGCCGGATCACCTCGGAGACCGGCTCGCCCCGGCGGATCACCAGCTCCCCGCCGCGCTGGCGCAGTTCGTCCCGGAGCACCGCGACCGATTCGGCCAGGAACCTCGCCCGGTTCGGCGGCACCGTCAGCGCCGGGTCAAAGACGAACAGCGGCACCACCTGCCGGGCGCGCGCGCAGGCCATGGCCAGCGCGGGGTTGTCGCGCACCCGCAGGTCGCGGGTGAACAGCACGATCGCGCACTCCATCGATCCTCCCCGATCTCCCCTGATCTCGATTTACGATCTCCCCTGATCTCGATTTAAAGGAGCCGCGCGGGCCACCGGGTGACGGCCGCCTGGTCAGGGCCGCGGCCCGCGTCTCGGCGGGAGGGGGATGAACCCGCTGGTCCGGGCGGCGTACGCGGCGTAGCCGGGGCGGCTCCCCGCCATCCGGCGGTCGGTCAGCCGCTGGCCGGTGCCCTTGGTCAGGATCCAGGTCATCAGCAACGGCGACACCACGGTCACCAGCTGGATGGCTGACCCGTAGCTGAGGGCGAACAGCCCCCACCACATGCACGCGTCGCCGAAGTAGTTCGGGTGCCTGGTGTAGCGCCACAGCCCGCGGTCCATGAGCTGCCCCTTGTTGGCCGGGTCGGCGCGGAACTGCGCCAGTTGCCAGTCGCCGACGACCTCGAAGAAGAATCCGACCAGCCAGAGCACGCCGCCGACGACGGTGATCGGGCCGGCCGGCGCCTTCGCCGTCATGCCGGCCGTCAGCGGCAGGCACGCCACCCACAAGATCAGCACCTGCGGCAGGTAGACCGTGCGCAGCGCGTACCAGTTGCGGTTGCCCGGCGCCCGGCCGAGCAGCTCGTCGTAGCGGGGATCCTCGCCCGCGCCGCGGGCGCGGACCGCTATGTGCAGCGCGAGCCGGGCGCCCCAGAGCACGGCCGCGACCGCCAGCGGCCAGCGGCGACCGGGGACGCCGTGCCCGATGGACACCAGGAAGCTCGTCGCGCCGGCCACCGCGATGCTCGCGCCCCAGGCCACGTCCATGACGCTGTGCTTGCCGGTCCTGACCCCGATGACGAAGGCGATGGCCACTACTGCGAGGATCGCGCAGGCGGTGACCAGGACCGTCAGCCAGAACACGCGTGGCCCGTCATTCGCGCCTGGCCGCGAGGATCTGGTCGACGCCCATCCGGCCCTCTTCGAACGCGAGCGCGCCGCCCGCGAGGTACAGCCGCCACAGCCGGGCCCGCTCCGGCCCGATGATCGCCTCGACCTCGGGCAGCTTCCGCTCCAGATTATCCAGCCACGCCCTGATCGTGCGCACGTAGTGCGGTCGCATCGACTCCACGCCGAGCACCTCCAGGCCCGCGTCCTCGAGCAGGCCGACCGTCTCCCCGACCGGCCGCATGTGCATGTCGGCGGCGACGTACGACTCGATAAAGGGACCGCCGCCGGGGTGGTTGCCGCCGCGTGACATCTGCTGGATGAGCACCCGGCCGCCAGGGCGGAGCAGGCGGTGCAGCGCGGCGCAGAAGGTCGGGTAGTTGCCCGCGCCCACGTGCTCGCCCATCTCGACCGACGCGATCGCGTCGTACGGGCCGCCCCCGGTATCCCGGTAGTCCTGGATCAGCACCTGCGCCTGGTCGGCCAGCCCCAGCCCGCGCAGCCGCTCGCGGGTGTAGCCGCCCTGCTCGGCGGAGAGGGTGACCGCGGTGACCCGGGCCTGCCGGCGCGACGCGGCGTGCACCGTGAGCGACCCCCAGCCGCAGCCCATGTCGAGCAGCGAGGTACCCCGGCTGAGCCCGAGCTTGGCTGAGATCAGGTCCAGCTTGTCGCGCTGGGCGTCGGCCAGGCCGTAGCCGGGGTCGTCGCTCGTCCAGTACCCGGAGGAGTAGGCCATGGAGGGGTCGAGGATCAGCCGGAAGAACGAGACCGGCAGGTCGTAATGACCGGCGATCACCGCCCGGTCCCTGGCCCGGCTGTGCGGCCGGCCGGAGTGCCTGATCTCGGATTCCGGCGGCGGCGGCGGGGGACCGAGCACCCCGAGCCGGCTCGCCGCCAGCGCCGCCGTCGACACCGCGTCGGCCCACCGGCCCGGTCCCCGGTCGGCCCGGCCAGCCCGGCCGCCCGCGGCGGTCCGGCCGGACCGCGCGGCCCGGCCGGACTGCGCGGCGCGGATCGCGCCCCAGGCCAGGCGCAAGCCCTCGGTCAGGTCACCCTCGACCTCGAGGTCGCCGCTGACGTAGGCGCGCGCGAGCCCGAGCTCCCCCGGCCGCCACAGCGCCCGGCGCAGCGCGAGCGGTGAGCGCAGCACGACGGTGGGCGTGCCAGTCGGCCCGGCCTCGCTCTTGTCCCAGGCGCGCACCCGCACCGGCAGGTCGACGCCGACCCGGGCGGCTGCCCAGGCGATTGTCGTCGCCGCGTCGGCCCGGCGCCGGTGACGCTTGGGTTCCGCCGCCTTAGCCCGAGCCGCAGTGCCCCCAGCCGACGTGCCCCCAGCCGACGTGCCCCCAGTCGGCGTGGCCTCGCTCGACGTGACCGGCGCGGTCATGCCCGGTCCAGGGTGAGCTGGCTGACGTTCAGGTACCCGGCGCGGAAGCCGGCCTCGGCGTAGCACAGGTAGAACAGCCACATGCGGCGGAAAACCTCGTCGAAGCCGAGCGCGGCCACCTCGTCACCGCGGGCGCTGAACCGGTCCCGCCAGATCCGCAGCGTCTCCGCGTAGTGCGGGCCGAACTCATGCCGCCCGCTGACCCGCAGCCGGGTGCGGCTCACGCTGTCCTCGATCGCGTTGACCGAGGGGATCTGGCCGCCAGGGAAGATGTACTTCTGAATCCAGGTGTAGGTGCGCCTGCTCGCGATCATCCGGTCGTGCGGCATCGTGATCGCCTGCAGCGCGACCCGGCCGCCCGGCGCGAGCAGTTGGTCGATCCGGGCGAAGTACGCGTCCCAGTAGCGGTCGCCGACCGCCTCGATCATCTCGACCGAGCAGATGGCGTCGTACTCCCCGTCCACGTCCCGGTAGTCGCGCAGCTCCACGCTGACCTGATCGGCCAGGCCGGCCTCGGCCACCCGGCGGGACGCGAGCTCATGCTGCGCGGCGGAGATCGTGACCGTGCGGACGATGGCACCGCGCTTGGCCGCCTGGATCGCCAGCTCGCCCCAGCCGGTGCCGATCTCGAGCACCCGGCTGCCGGGCCCCACTCGCGCCTGGTCGAGCAACCGGTCGATCTTGCGCCGCTGCGCCTGCCCGAGCACCCGCTCGGCGGCGACCGGCCATCCGTCGGCGCTGGTCTCGAACAGGGCCGAGGAGTAGGTCATGGTCGGGTCGAGGAAGAGGGCGAAGAAATCGTTGGAAAGGTCGTAGTGGCGGCCGATGTTGCGGCGGGCGCCGTCCTTGTTCTGGTCGTCGCCGGCTGGCTGGCGGCGCACGGCCAGGCTGCGCAGCCGCTGGAACGGCGTCGGCACGAGGTCGCCGACGTGCCGCGCGAACACGGTCACCAGGCCGGTCAGGTCCTCGCAGTCCCAGTCGCCTGCCATGTAGGACTCGCCGAATCCGATCAGGCCGCCCGCCCCCACCCGGGTGAAGAAGGCGGCCGGGTTGTGGACCGTCATCAGCGGCGCGTCCGGCCCCCCGGCGCCGGTCAGGCGGCCGTCGGACAGCCGGACCCGGATCGGAAGCCGAGCCGTCGCCGCGCCGAACAGCAGCCGGGCGACCTCTGCCCGCGGCGCGGAACCGTGCGCCGCGGCGACATCGGGCCACCGGACCGGGTCGATGACCCATCCGGTGTCTTGCTCGGTGGTGCTTATCACTGGACCCCCTCTTGCGGACGCCGCGCCGGTCGCGGCACCGGCCGCAGCCCCCGCGCGTACAACTTGATCCCCTGCCACCTGATCCGGGCCGACACCATGACGGTGGAGCACGGATGCCGCAACGCGGCGTGGAGCAGGGCTGGCCGGGTAGCGGGCACGCCGGCGCCCCGGACGCTGGCGACGAACCGGTGCCCGCCCGGGCGGTTCAGGGTGATGCTGATCGCCAGCCGTTCGGCCGGGCGCGGCAGGCTCATCTGGTACCAGCCGTCGACCGGGTGGTACGGGGAGACGTAGAGCTCCTTGTCGACCCGCGCGCGGCCCCGGTCGTCGGTGTGCACCAGGTAGGCGTGGCGCTGCCGGTAGGTGTTGTGCACCTCCGCGATCACGCAGGCGAGCGTGCCGTCCGCGCGGTGGCACCAGTACAGGGTCAGCGGGTTGAACACGTACCCGAGCACCCGGGCGTGGGCGAGCATCAGCACCTGGCCGCCGCCGAGGTCCACCCCGCGGGCGCGCAGGAACTCATCGACGTTGGCGCGGATGGTCCGCTCCGGGTCACCGAGGTGATCGCGGGCGCGGAAGCCGGTCAGCAGCGCCGCCCACCCGCCGGGACGGGGCAGCTTGTCCAGGTCGACGAGCCATTCGTAGGTGCGGTAGCTGAACGCGTGGCGCAGCGGCGCCTGCCGGACGTGATCGATCCGGCACTCGTAAAGCACCGCCCCCTCGGCCAGCGATCGCGTCCGGGCAGCGCCGCGCCCGGAGGCGACAGCGGGGGAGGAGGTGGCTGCGGGGGAGGGGACGGCTGCGGGGGATGACGCGATGCTGGTCACCAGGCTGCTCCCAGTGCCAGCGCCGCGGCCGCGCCCGCCTTGCAGCCGTCCTCGTGAAATCCCCAGCCGTGGTAGGCGCCGGCGAACGCCGTCACCGAGGTGTTCAGGCCCGGCAGCCGCGACTGGGCGGCGACCGACTCGCGGGTGTAGGCCGGGTGGGCGTAGTCCATGACGGCGATGATCCGGGCCGGGTCCACGTGCTCGCGCCCGCCCAGCGTGACGATGTAATCCTGCTCCGGCGGCAGCCCCTGCAGCCGGTTCATGGAGTAGCTGACCCGGGCCGGCGCCGAGGCCTGCCCGTCCTTGCAGCTGAGGGTGTAGTTCCAGGACGCGCGGACCGCCGCCTGCGGCGGCAGCACCCGGGCGTCGGTGTGCAGCACCGCCTGGTTGGGGGTGTAGCGGAACGCGCCGAGCACGGAGCGCTCCGCCTCGGTCGGCGCGTCGAGCAGCCGCAGCGCCTGATCGGGGTGGGTGGCGATGACCACCGCGTCGAAGTCGAGCGGCGCGCCGGCGGCGTCCCGCACAGTCACCCCGCCCGGATGGCGGCGGACCGAGCGCACCGGGGACGACAGCCGCACCTGCGCCAGCTCGGCCGCGATCCGCTCGACGTAGCGCCCGGACCCGCCGGTCACCGTGCGCCACTGCGGCGAGCCCGAGACCGACAGCATGCCGTGGTTGGCGAGGAAGGCGAACAGATACGCGGCCGGATAGCCGAGCGCGGTGCCCTGCGGGCACGACCACACCGCCGCGACCAGCGGCACCGCGAAATGGGTGATGAAGTAATGGGAGAAGCCGCCCTCGCGCAGGAAATCGCCCAGCGCAGGACCGCCGTCCGGCTCCAAGCCCTCCAAGTCCTCCGAGCCCTCCGCGCCCGCAATGGCCAGCGCCGAGCGAGACGGCGCCGACGGCGTCGATGACGGCACCGACGCCAGCAGCCGCCGGGCGGCCCGATGGAACCGCGGGACCTCCGTCAGCATCTGCAGGTAGCGCCGCCCGCCGCCGGGCACGCCCACGCCCAGGCCGGCCGGGCCGCGCCGCCCCGCGTAGTGCACGCCGCAGCCGGTGCAGCTGACCGACATGCTCATCTCCGAGGGCTGGGTCGCCACCCCGAGCTCGGCGAAAAGCCGGGTGAGCAGCGGGTACGTCCGCTCGTTGTAGACGATGAAGCCGGTGTCGACGGGCACCTGCCCCCCGCCGGGCGCGTCGGCCAGGTGCGTGTCGGCGTGGCCGCCGAGCCGGCTGTCGGCCTCGAAGAGCGTCACCTCGTCTGTCCGCGACAGGATGTGGCCCGCCGTGAGCCCGCTGATGCCGCCGCCGATGACGGCGATTCTGCGTCCGGTCACGGCCGCCCATCCCTTCTGGTCAGTGTTGCGTCCTACGTCTGCATTCGGTCCCTGGGGCTGTCCGGATTGGTGATGTCCGGGATCGACCAGGATTCCCGGTCGGCGGCCCCGGGCTGACGGGGCGCGTCCGGGCCGTTCCCGGCCTGGGTACGGCCGAGGACGTGCCGCAGCGCGCCGTCCAGGTTCGGGTACCGGAACGGGTGGCCAAGCGCGGCCAGCACCCCCGGCCGGACCCGCTGGCTCGCCAGCGCGAGCTCCCTGGCCCCCTCGTCGCCGAGCAGCAGCTTCGGCGCCAGCGTGATCACCGGGATCAGCGCGGGCCTGCCGACCACGCGGCCGAGCGTCCGGGTGTACTCCGCGTTCCGCGCCTGCTCCGGTGCGACCGCGTTGACCGGCCCGGTCAGGGCCGGGTCGGTGACGGCGCGCAGGTAGATGTCGAGCAGGTCGTCGATCTCGATCCAGGGCAGCCACCCCCGGCCGTCCCCGATGGGGCCGCCAAGGCCGGTCTCGAAGACCGGGTACAGCAGGCGCAGCATGCCGCCGCGCGGGGTCTGCACCACGCCGGTGCGGACCTGGACCGACCTGATCCCCGCGGCCGCGGCCGGAGCGGACGCGTCCTCCCAGGCGGCGGCCACGTCGGCCAGGAACCCGTCGCCGCGGTCGCTGTCCTCGGCCAGGATCTCGTCGCCGCGGTCGGCGCCGTAGAAGCCCACCGCCGACGCGGTGACGAAGGCGCGCAGCCGGCCGGGGGACCGGGCCGCCAGCGTCGCGAGCGCGCGGGTCGGGCCGATCCGGCTGGACAGGATCTCCCGCTTGCGTTCCGGGGTGAAGCGGCCGCCGATCGAGGCGCCCGCGAGGTGGATCACCGCGTCGACGCCGGCCAGCAGCTCCGGGTCCGGGTCTTCCGGCCGCCACTGGCGCTCGCCGTCATTGCGCGGCGCCTGGCGGACCAGCCGGATCACCTGATGGCCGCCGGTGGTGAGGAGCGCGGCCAGGGCTGACCCGACCGTCCCGCCCGACCCGGTCAGCGCGATCGTGAGCGGCTCGGGGCACACCTCCCGAGACCGCGCGTGCGCGGCCAGGTCCGCCGCCAGCTGCCGGTGCCGGTAGCTGAACATCGGCCGCAGCGCCCGGGCCGGGATCGGCGTGGAGACGACATCGACGACCATGGTGCCCTCGGCCACCGGCGCGAACATATGGGTGTGCCGCCAGTGCAGCGCCGCCCCGAGCGGCCGCTGCAGCGCGTCGGCGAACTGCCGGGGCGGGAAGTAGCCTTCCGGATCGTGGCCGGCCACCCAGCGCAGCCCGCCGGGCAGCGCCAGTACCGCCTGACCGTCGCGAACCGAAGGTGCCTCCTGCGCCACGTGCACCGGCTGCCACGGTGGCATCAGGCGCGTGATGGCCCCCGGTCGGGAATGCCAGGCAAACACCTCGTCCGGTTCCGCACACACCACACTTGAGTACGTGAGTCCCATATTCGCGCCGCCTCCTTCAGTCCGCGACTTTTAATCAATACTAAGTTACACTAAAACTATGAGGTGGAAGCACAGCCATGCAGCTACGTGATGCGGCCGACACCCTCGGGGTGCACTACCAGACCGCTTACGGCTGGGTGCGCCAGGGCACGCTGCCGGCCCGCAAGACGCCGCGCGGCTACGAGGTCAGCGAGGGCGACGTGCTCGAGCTGGCGGCCCGGCGGACGGTCGGCGTCGAGCCGCCGCACCAGGTCAGGGTCAGGGACTGGGCGGCCCAGGCCGACCGCCTGCACGCGGCGCTGGTGGCGGGGGATGAGACGCTGGCGCGGCAGGACTTCGCCCGGCTGGCGGCGGGAACGCCGCTTGCCGCGCTCTGCGACGAGGTCATCGCCCCGACGCTGGGCCGGATCGGCACCGAGTGGGCGGCGGGCGAGCTGTCAATCGGCGTCGAGCACCGCGCGTCCGCGATCTGCGAGCGGCTCATCGCCGCCCGGCTGCACCAGCCGCAAGGCCGTCCGCGCGGCGTCGCCCTGGCCGCGACGCCGCCCGGCGAACGGCACGGGCTGCCGGCCATGATGGCGGCGGCGTGCCTGCGCGAGGACCACTGGCAGGTGCACCACCTGGCCGCCGACCTGCCGACGGACGAGGTCATCAGCCTCGCCGTCGACACCGGGGCCAGCCTGATCGTCTTGTCCGCGGCCACCACCGACGCCGTCCGGACGGCCGCCCGCGAGGCGCGCGAGATCCGCCAGCGGCTGCCGGAGGCGCGGGTCCTGACCGGCCGCCCCGGTGACACGCTCAGCCGCCTGCGCGAGCTGGCCCGCGCCCCCGTCACCCGGTGACCCGCGCCCGGGTCGAGTGGGCTGAGGCAGACTCCACTGTCCGTTAAGGCGAAGAGATTTTTAAGTCTTTCCTCTTAACGCACGCTGGTTTCTCCCGGACGGCCCGCTGAGCCAAGTCCTCGGCGGCGCGGGCGCGGGAAGCACGCCGATGACCGCCCGCGCGGCGAGCCATCCGGATCTTCCAGGCCGCCCGGGATCAGATTCCCGGGCGACCCTCGGTCAGTTCTGGACCGACCAGCTTTCCGGTCGCGGCGCCTACGGTGACACGGGTCCTGACGCACCGATCGGCGACGGTGCCGTGATCGACGATGCGGGCGGCTTGAGGTATGCGGGAGGAGACGTGAGGTCGAGGAAGTCCATGACCGTGGCCGCGTTGGCGTCCCGGTAGGTGAGGGCCGGGAGGTTCCACTTCGCCTCGATCGTCGCCAGCACCGAGGTGTGGTCGTGGACGACGTTGGTGACGCCGTTCGGGATCGAGTAAGGGGAGGCAACCATCGCGGGGACCCGGGGGCCGTAGATGTCGTACCCGCCGGGGGAGTCGCCCGAGCTCAGCTCGGGCGGGATGTTGTCCGGCGGGACCGCGGCCGGGGGCTGCACGTGATCGTAGTAGCCGCCGTGCTCGTCATAGGTGTAGATGAACAGCGTCCGTGGCCAGGACGGGGAATTCATCACGGCCTCGAGGATCGAGTATGCCCAGGCTTCCCCGTAGTACATGTCCTGCGGGCTCTCCTCATCGCCGCCCAGCGTCTTAACGTAGTCGCCGAGACCCTCGGCCGCCGCGAACGATGCGAGGATCGAGCCGACCTCAGTGACGACACCGAACTCCGGGTCGACGAAGCTGACCTGCGGGAGGCTTCCGAGCGCCAGGTCGACCAGGAACTGGCTGAGCGGCTGCACGTTCTTCGGGTACTTTTCGATGATCGACGGGATCATCAAGGCCTGCGGAAGGTCCGTGTAGTAATTGCGCCAGCTGATCCCGTGGCTCTGCAGCTGATCGAAGATCGTGCCGTTCGGCGGGGGTGACTGCAGCAGGCTCTCGGCGTTGGTCGAGATGTCGCCGTAGGCGGTGCCGGCCAACAGAAACCGCCGGTTGGGGTAGGTCTGGCACGGGGCCGAGCAGAACCAGCGGTTCGCCACTGTGAAGGTCGTGGCGAACGAGTAGGCGAACGGAAGCACGTCGGGCAGGAAGTAGCCCATCGGCTCGGTCGAGTCGACCGACTGGACGAAGCCGTCCATCTTGCCGTTGTCGATCTGCTCGTGAGTTGCGTTCCAATCCTGCGTGACGCTCCCGGCCTGCGCAGTGTTCGTCAAGGGGTACGCGGTGACGACCGTCGGAGTCCCCTGCGCCCCCGGGTTCGAGTTCAGCGCGTTTCCTGAGGAGTCGAACGTGAGGCCGTCCGCCTGCGGCTGGCCGGCCATCGGCAGCTTGCCCAGCACGTTGTCGAAGGAGTGGTTCTCCATCATCACGACGACGATGTGGTCGAACGGCATCTCCGTATTCACGGTCCCGGCCGGCAGGTCAGGGTAAGGAAGGCTTCCGGGGCCTCGCAGCCCGCTTGCCGCGACTAGGTCACGCGACCCACGAGGGGACGACCTGGGCGAGCAGGCCCTGGTCGTTCAGTACCCGGATCGCGGTAATGGCGCTGTTCGCGACCGTGAAGGCCATGATCGTGACCGGCCGCCCGTCCACGGTGAAAAGAACGCCAGGGACGCCGTCGACGAGCACGGGATGGGCCAGCGCGCCCGGGCGCGCGCCCATCCTCGCCCGCCGGGCGATCTCTCCCGCGCCGCGCACGACAATGGTCCGCTTGGGGCCGCTCGCCCGGAGCTCGGCGTCAGGGGCAAGCACGGCGAGCAGCCCCGCGATGTCGCCGCGGCCGGCCGCGGCGACGAACGCGTCGATTACCTCCCGGGCGGCGGCGTCCGCCGCCGTCGCCGGCGTGCCCAGGCGGATCCGGCCGCGGGCGCGGCTGGCAAGCATCTTGGTGGCGGCGGGGCTGCGACCCAGGATCGCCGCGATCGCGTCGAACGGGACCTCGAACACGTCGTGGAGCACGAACGACACCCGCTCGGCGGGAGTGAGGGCGTCCATGACAACGTACAGCGCGAGGCCGACGGAATCGGCGAGCAGTGCCTCCTCCTCGGGATCGCCCCGCCCGGCCCCGGCCCCGGCCGCCTCGCGCGGGAGCGTGCCGACGCTGAGCTCGAGCGGCTGCTCGGCCCGTGCACTTCGCCGGCGGAGAGCATCGAGGCAGATCCGCCCGGTCACGGTGGTGAGCCAGCCGCGCAGGTTGTCGATGCCCCCGCCGCCAGTGCGGGCCAGCCGCAGCCACGCCTCCTGCCCGGCGTCGTCCGCGTCCGCGTGCGAGCCGAGGATGCGGA
>Ga0302325_10019974_pt1 | contig 14063 bp, 10 predicted proteins | sample Palsa_T0_2_FD_201948 | JGI IMG/M metagenome (GOLD analysis project Ga0302325, IMG submission 201948) | Peat permafrost microbial communities from Stordalen Mire near Abisko, Sweden - Palsa_T0_2 | ecosystem: Environmental > Terrestrial > Soil > Palsa > Peat permafrost | place: Sweden: Abisko... | reverse complement strand
GAAGTCGCCGGCACGACGAAACCGACTGGGTACCAGGAAAGCATCGTCAGGAAACCGTAGAAGGACACAGCCAGAAGCCCGATGCCCAACCACATCCACGGCTGCAGAATGGAGCGTCCCACGAACCGCAGAATCGAGGCCGGCGTAAATCGACGCACCTCGCCGAGGCGCTTCATCGCATGGGTCAGGGCGATTTCTCCGCCCGTGCCCGTGGCCACCACGAAGAGCACGATCAGCGCCGTGCGCATATCAGCTGAGGTCCGTCCGCGGATCGTCCAGCGACGGCTGCGTGGTGCTCGGCGGCGTGCGGCTCACCAGGAACACGCCCACCACGATGAGTGCAATCCCCACCCAGCGCATGGGCAGAACCTTTTCGCCTAGCCAGAGATACGCAAACACCGGCACGAGCGCATAGGAGACCGCCGAGAAAGGCATCACAAAGCTGAAGTCGGCCCAGGAGAGAACCAGCATATGGCACACCATGAAGAGCAGCATGAAGAGGAGGCCGATCCAGATCGTGCCGTTCGCGAAGGTGCGCACTGCTTCCGCCCAAATCTCTGAGGCATTCGCAAAGCTGAGCGCGCCCATCTGCTTCATTCCTTTGTCGAAGAGAGTATTCCCGAGCGCGGCGAACAACACCTCGAGGAACAGCAACACGTAGGTTTTGGGCCCAAGATTTCTCATGGGATGCATCTTGCTTACTTGCGTGCGTGCACGTGCGGGCCCGACGCGCGGTCTAGTGGCCCACGCTTGCCGCTGACGTGGCGGCCTGGGAGGTCCCCGCCTCGTCCTTGCGATTCCGCAGGAAGCGGAAAAACTCGACGCCCTCGCGCAAACGCCGCCGCATCACGTCCGGACTGCGGAGCATCTCGCCGGCCAGCGAAAACATCTTCCGGGGACGGAAGTAGAACTTGCGATAGAACGCGTCCACCGAATCGAACGTCAAGGTCGATGACAAAGTGGGATATTGCAAAGCGGCCAGTTGTACTCCGCTGGTGTTGACGAGATCGCTGCTATCGCCGCCCTGGATCTGCAACCAGCCCTGCTCCTGCGCCTGGCGATAAAGCTCGGTGCCGGGATACGGCGCGCACAAAGAGACCTGAATCGTGTGAGGATTGATGTCGCAAGCGAATCGCACGGTTTGCTGAATCGTCTCGGGCGTCTCGCCGGGCAATCCGAGAATGAAGGTGCCGTGAATGGTGATCCCCAGATCATTGGCGTTCTTGGTGAACTCCCGCGCGACATCGATGCGCGTGCCCTTCTTGATGTTGTTGAGGATTTGCTGGCTCCCGGATTCATAACCCACCAGCAGCAGGCGCAAACCATTTTCTCGGAGCACCTCGAGAGACTTGCGAGGTACGTTCGCCTTCGCGTTGCACGACCAGGTGAGGCCCAGCTTGCTCAGCCGTTTGGCGATGGCTTCGGCGCGCGGCAGATCGTCGGTAAACGTGTCGTCGTCGAAAAAGAACTCCTTCACCTGTGGGAAGAGCTCCTTCGCTCGCTTCATCTCCGCTTCGACGTTGTCCACGCTGCGCACCCGGTAGCGATGCCCGCCCAGGGTTTGCGGCCACAGGCAGAACGTGCACTTCGAGCGGCAGCCGCGTCCCGTGTACAGGGACACGTACGGGTGCATCAGGTAGCCGATGAAGTAGTTCTCGATCGTCAAATCACGCTTGTAAACGTCCACCACGAACGGCAGCGAATCCATGTCTTCGAGCGTGGGTCTCGGCGCGCTGAAACGAATCTGTCCGCTGTCGCGATACGCGATGCCCTGCACGTCTCGCAGGGGCTTGCCCGACGCGACTTCGGCGCAAGCGTGGTCAAACTCGCCCACGGCAACCCAGTCCACTTCCGGAGCGCCGTTCAGGGACTGCATCGGCTGGACGGCCACGTGGGCGCCGACCATGCCGACCTCGATCTTCGGATTCTCTTCCTTGAGGCGCGCGACAAATCGCGCATCGTTGCGGAACGAGGGCGTGCTGGTGTGCACCACCGCCAGCTCGTAATCCTTCGCCAGCGGCGCGACTTGATCCACCGTCAAATTGTCGGGAGGGCCATCAATCAGGCGGCTTCCCGGCACCATCGCGGCAGGCTGCGCCAGCCAAGTGGGATACCAAAACGATCGAATCTCTCGCCGCGCCTGATAGCGCGAGCCGGCCCCGCCGTCAAACCCCTCGAAACTCGGCGGGTTGATAAACAGCGTCTTCTTCAAGGCTTCTCCTCTTCGCCGGACAGGACCACCCGCAGTGCCCGGCGCCCCCAACACGCGTTATTTTACCTTAAACGCCCGCGGCTCGTAGTGAAAACAAGCCGAAACTCACTGAAACAGTCTGGCCACCTGCCCGGTCGTGCGCAGCAGATCGAGTTGCGCCTGCTTTCGGGCGAAGTCGGCATCGAGAAAGCCCAGCCACTTGTCGTTCTGATCGAGCTGCCCGGCCTCGAGGTCGCGCACGCTGGCCCGGCCTTGCTGAAATTGCGCTTGCAGGACTTCCAGATTCTGCTGGGAAAGATCGAGTTCCAGGCGGGCGACTTCGCGAGAGGTATCCATTTCCTTGACCTGTCGCGCTTTGTGGCGCACGTCCAGCGAAACTTCATTGCGTTTGTTTTGCACGACCATGTCGGCCGCGCTGACGTTGGCCTGGGCAAACGAGATGGCGGCCATCGTCCGGGAGGCGAAGATGGGAATTTTGACCTCCACGCCGGCGATGAGATTGTTGCGCTGGAACCGCTTGAAAAACAGATCGTAATCGTTGTACCTGGCGAGCACGTTGTACTGGGCGATCACGGAAAGCGTGGGCCAGTAGCCGCCGCGTTCTCCCTGCAGGTGCGCGAAGCTGGATTGCCGCTGTGATTCGGCCTGCCTCACCGCGACATTGTTGATCAGCGCCTGCTCCTCTAAATCGTTCACCGATTGGTCGAATGTTTGCGGCAGGTCCTCGGTCCCAACCTCGAGGGGCTGATCCGGCTGATAGCCGAGCAGCGAGTCAAGCTGATCGGAGAGCGAATCTTCCTGATCCTCGAGTTGGGCGATGCGCTGTTCGACGCGAGCTGCGGTGAGACGGGCTTTGGTGACCTCGATCGGCAGCTCGAAGCCGGCCTCCATCCGTTCCTGCGTGAAGTCGAGGATCTTCTGCGCGCTCTCGCGCTCGCGGCGCATCAGGTCGAGCTCACGCCGAACCTTGGCGAGTTCGAGGTAGGACGAAGCGGATCGCACGACCACGGCGTTGCTGGCGTCCTCAGCGGCCAGCCGTTGCTGCTCGGCTCCTTGCTGGGCCACCCGAATGTCGCTGCGGGCTAGCGGATTAAACAACATCTCCTCGTAGGACAGAGTGAATAGCGACGGAGTACCACCTCCCGCGAGAAGCGGCGAGCCTTTGGTATAAGCCGCGCCGGAACCCGCGTAAAAATTCGGAAGAAATTCCGAACGGCTGAGCCGCGCCTCACGCCCCGAGATATCGGACTGCAAATTCGCGAGCGCTACCTCGCGGCTGTGTTGAAGCGCAAGGGTGACCGTCTGCTTGAGCGTCAGCCGCACCGCTTGGCTGGAGGCCTGGCCCGGTTGGCTCGGAGCCTCGCGCGGTTGGCTTGAGGCCGCAATCGTCGTCTGGCTTGCAGCCTGAGCCCCAGCCTGATCCAACGTCTGCGCCGATGTCTGGGCGCGCGCAGACGGAGTGGCGGCGGCCACACCGGCCGCGAGCAACGCCACCAGCGGCAGAACACGCTGGATTCGACTCGCGATTCGCTGCCTACGCTCTCTCGTTGTTATCATGTCCCCTCCATTCATCCGTGGTCCAGACTCGCTTGACGATCCGATGATCGCCGACCTACTCGTAGCGCAGTGATTCGGTGGGCGGAAGTTGCGCCGCTTTGTTCGCCGGCAGATAGCCGAAAAACAGCCCCGTCGAGCACGCCACCAGAAATGCCAGCAACACCGAAGGCCACGACACAGGCACGCTAATCTCGCCCGGCAGCAGTGGCCGCACGGCTATCGGAATCGCCAGAGCGATCAGAATGCCCAGCACCGAACCGACGCCGCTGATGAGCATCGCTTCGATCAAGAATTGGTACAGGATCTCGCGATGCCGCGCGCCGATGGCTTTGCGAATGCCAATTTCACGGGTACGCTCCGTCACCGTTACCAGCATGATGTTCATAATACCGATCCCGCTCACCAGCAGCGCGATGAAACCGATCACCAGTAGCACAATCGTCAGCGCCGTGCCGATGCTCCGCGCGGCGTCCAAAATAGCGGTCAAATTCTGCACTACATACGTCCCGCCAGGATGCCGGCTTCGGAGCAGCTCTTCCACTTGCCGAGTCAGCGCGGGAACTTGCTCTGGCGCACCGGCCTGCGCGTAGAGGGCGTCAATCGAATTGTCGCCGGTGTAATACTGCATCAGCGGAAACGGGACCAGCACGGTGTATCGCTGAATCTCCGAAAGTCCGAAGGTGCCAATCCTCTCGCGAAACACGCCGATCACGGTGAAACTGAGATCGCCGACGCGCAAGCTTACGCCCACCGGATTCTGATTCGGAAAAGCCAGCGTGGCCAGTTCGTCCGTGATCAAACACACCTTGCCGCGAGACTGTAGGTCATCGGAATCGAGAAATCGGCCCTGCAGGATGCGCAGGTTGCGGATCACCTGGAAGCCTTCGGTCGCGCCAACCAGTGCGACGCTGTGCTCCACGCCTCCCGTCACCACGGTGGTCTGCATGCTCCGCGTACCCGCCACGGCGCCCACGTTGGGAAGCACAGCCTTGATCGCATTCATGTCCGCCAGGGTAATTTCGTTGCTCATGACCAGCGCCTGCTGCGGATTTACTTCGTAATTGGCATACACCAGGTTCGATCCGACGCCCTCGATCTGGGTGATCACGTAGCGGCGGCCCGCGACCGCTACCGTCACGACCAACACGATGCACGCGCTGCCGATCACCACGCCGAGCGTGGTCAGGAACGCGCGCAGCTTATTCGACCAGAGCGCCTCGAAGGCAACGCGCCACGTCTCGCCGGCAAGCATTTCCTCACCCTCTACAGCAGCATCGACAGCAATATAGCAAAGATGCGCAGCGTACTATTCTGGTGCGCCCGATTCGGCGCAGGTCGCGGCCGCGCGCTGTGGCTGCGCGCTCGCGCGGCTATTTTTTCTGCACTCGCCTCAGCCCCTCGCGAAGTGCCTTGTTGCCAGGGTCGACCGCCAAGCCGGCTTGGTATTGTTCCGCGGCATTGTCCAGCTTGTCTTCTTGTTCGTAGAGCCGGCCGAGCCACTCGCGGGCGGAGGCGCGCGGCGGAAGTTCGGAATTGTTGGGTACGGTGTCGAGGTACCTGCGCAGCAATTGCTCCGCTTTCGCCGGATCCTTTTTGGCGATCACCAGCGCGACGCCGCGATAGTAGCTGAGCCGGACGTCCGACGGGTCCAGCGCCGCGGCCGCGTCTACCGCTTGCAGCATATGCTCGCCGTCTCCGCGGTCGCGGTAATATTCGGCGATCTCCATATCCACACCGATGCGGCGAGGATGCGACTCGAGCAGTTTTTGGTATTCCTGGTCCGCCAGGTCGAATTTCTTGCGCGTGACGTCGGCCTCGGCTCGCGCCAACTGCCCTTCGACCGCATCCACCTTGGTCAACGCTTCGATCTGCTCGTCGGCGCGATCTTGTCCGCCGCCGGCAATTCCTGGCGAATCGAGCAGGTAACGAATCAGATCCCGCTGCGCCGCCAGATTGGACGGATTCAGACGAACCGCCTCGGCAAATTCCTTGTGCGCCTTGCGCGCGAGCGAAATGGCGCTGAAGGGATTCGATTCCTCAGCCCTGCGCCCGTAGGCTTTGCCCAACCACTCGTGATAATCCGAGTTGTTGGGGTCGAGCGCCACGGCGCGCTCCAGGCTGGCCGACGCGCGATTGTAGTCGCGCAACTGGTAGTAGCAACGGCCGAGCGAATCATGCAGCGAAGCGTCCATGGGATTGGTTTCAATCGCTGCGTTCAGTACTTTCATGGCCTGTTCGTAGAGGCCGGCGTCATAGAGACGGGCGATCTCCACCGATGAATCGCTCTGCGAACCTGCTGTTGCAGCCGAAGCCGCGAAAGGCTGGGCGAGCGGGACGGCCGCAAGAAAAGCCGACGCAAACAGAAACAGGCGTGTCGTGGCGTGCGCGCGCATCATTCCGGAGTGACCACGCGAACCGGAGCATTGTCCTTGAGCGGCGCATCGCCGGGCAGGACGACCGAATCGCTCTCCTGCAGGCCGGAGACAACTTCAAATTCCGAATCGTTGGAGGCGCCCACCTTAATTTCCTTGCGGTGCAGCCGCCCTGACTCCACCAGAAAGACGTACCTGCGTGAGCCGTCGGTCTGCACCGCGGCGCGTGGCACCAACAGGGCATTCGTGCGCTCGGCCAACTGAATGCGGACATCCACCGTGGTGTTCGGAATCAGCGACATCTTCTCGTTCGAGATCGCGCAAAGGACTTCGCCGACGTTGCGGGCCCCGCGCGACACCACTTGCTGCGGCAGCGTCTCGGTATGGCCCGTCCAAGTGCGCTCGGGCATCGCGTCCCAGGTGACCTCCACAGTTTGCTGCGGCTGCAGGCGGCCCAGCTCCGGCTCATCGATGAAAGCGCGAACGCGCACCTGACTCAGATCGGCCACTTCCGCCAGCAAATCGCCGGTGTGGACAAAATCGCGTACGTGAACGGGTAGCGAATACATCGTGCCATTCACGGGGGCCAGCACACGCGCCGAATCGATCTTATCCTGCAAGTTTTTCACTTCGTCGCGGGAGTGCGCCACCACCAGCGCCAGCCGGTCGCGGTCCACTTGCGCCTGGTGATCAAATTCCTCTTTCGACTTGTGGAGTTGCTCGACGTCCGCGTTGGCGCGGAGCAGAGCCTCCTGATTCTTCTCCAGTTCATCCGGCGTCGCGGCTTTCTGGGCCACCAGCTTCACCAAGACGTCGTGCTGCCGCGTGAGCAAATCCCGTTGGGCCTCCGCGACACGTAGGTCGCCCGTCAATCGAGCCAGTTGATTGGCGCGCCCCCCGGCCTCGGCGGCGCGCAGGTCGTCCTCTTCGGAGGCCAGCTGCGCCCGATCCTGATCGAGTTGGGAACGCAGCGCGCTATCGTCGAGCGACACCAGCAGTTCCCCCGTCCGCACCGCATGTCCTTCGACGGCGGGCACGGCGGTCACAAACGCGTCAAATTTCGCGCGCAATGCGTACGGGTTGACCGGTTCGACCTTGCCGTTACTGGTAATCCAGGAGATCAGATTGCCGCGAGTCAGTGGGGCAAGGGTCACCCGTGGCGCGGGCCGGCGGCCGTTCAGGTAAAACAGCACGATGCCCAGCAGCGCGGCCGCACCCAAGAGCAGCCACACTCGTCTGCTCAAAGAACCCATTCGCTACGCATTCCTTTCGGTGCCTCCGACAGGCTTAATCGCCGGATTCTAACAAAGTTTGACGACGCGCACGAGCGCCCGTCATCGGGCGCTTTGGCCACTTTGGCCGCCAGCAACGGAGCGATCGTCGACTCGTCGGGGGCTCATCGGGCCCTGCCGGGCTGATCGGCCCTAAGGGCAGGATGCTATACTTTGCAGCAAAGATGCAGATTGTTTTTGTGGTTTCACCCGATTGGACGCTGCGCACGGCCGTGCGCGCCGAATTGCGAGAAGCGGGCGTTGACGCGCTGGGCCTCGAAACCGCCGACGACGTTGGCAAAGCGTTGGCTCGCGGCATGGCGCCCTCGGTCGTGGTCATCGACGGCGCGGAACTGGAAAATTCTTCGGCGCGCGAGGCGCTGGCGAATCTGGCACGGCATGTGACCGTCATTGTGGTCGACTCGCGCGTTACGCCGGCGCCCGAGCTGATTGGTGCAGAGCGGCTGCACCGGCCCCTGCGGGTGCGAGACATCGTGACGCGCGTGCTGGCGCGCCTGGTAGCGTTGGCCCGGTGACTTTTTCCCGTACTTCTTCCCGCACTTCGCCCGCTGCGGAGAGAAAGACCGAAGGCCCGCCTGTGTTAGAATCGGTTCATGGCCGAACAAAACCAAGCCTCTTCGCAAGCGCAGCACGCCGGGCCCCCGCACGACTCCAAACGCGCCATTCACCGGGTCTGCACCCAGTGCAACCACATGTTTCGCGTGTCGCCGGAGAAGTTTGAAGCCAAGCTGTGCTCCAATTGCCACAAGGGTTAGAGTCAAGCAACCGCGGCATTCCCCTCCGCGCCGACATCGGCTAGAATCTCCGCCGCTCACGGAGAACCAGGCATGCGAATTCATAGCGAATACATGACCGTACAAACGCAACAAAAGCGCGAGTTCATGACCATTACGCCGAACGTGAAGAGCGCCGTAGAAAAGAGCGGACTGCGCGACGGCATTATCCTGGTGGCTGCGCTGCATGCCAATTCCAGCGTCTTCATTACGAATGATGACGCCGACTTGCAGCAGGACATCACGGAGTGGCTCGACCATCTCGCGCCGTTTCGCGAGGACTATCATTACGGCGCCAAGGGTCCGCGCACGGAGAGCAACGCCGCGCCGCTCCTGCAGGGCTTGCTGCTCAACCAGCAGGCGCTGCTCTCTTTCGTCGATGGAAAGCTCGAGTTGGGTCCTTGGCAGCAAGTGATCTACGCCGAACTGGACGGCATGCGCCCGAAGCGCATCCTCATCAAGGTGCTCGGCGAGTAGCCGGGCCGGACTCGCCCGCCCCGTGATCGAAGCCGACAAGCTAAGCAAGCAATTCCGCGATTCCCACCGCGGCACGATCCGCGCGGTGAATGCCGTGAGTTTCCGCTGCCAGCCCGGGCGCGTGTACGGGCTACTGGGCGCCAATGGCGCCGGCAAGACCACCACACTTCGCACGCTCGCGACCATCCTTAAACCCAGCGAGGGCACGGCGCGGGTTGCCGGGTACGACATCCTGCGCGATCCCGAGAAGGTTCGTGCCAACATCGGCTTCCTTTCCACCGCGACGGCGCTGTACGGCCGGTTGAGCGCGAAAGAGATGGTCGAATACTTCGGCCATCTGTTCGGAATGGACGGGGAAACTTTGCGACGCCGCGTGGAGACTCTTTTTGCTCGCCTGGAGGTCGACTTTCCGGACCGCCGCTGCGACAGCCTCTCGACCGGCATGAAACAGAAAGTTTCCATCGCGCGAACGCTGGTGCACGACCCGCCGGTGATGATCTTCGACGAACCCACCAGCGGACTGGACGTGATGAGCGCCCGGACGATTGTCGGGTTCATTCGCGAATGCCGCGAGCAGGGCAAAACCGTCCTTTTCTCGACGCACGTCATGAGCGAGGCGGAAAAGCTCTGCGACACGATCGGCATCATCCATGGCGGCTGCCTGAAGACCGAAGGAACGCTGGCCGAGCTGCGCGCGCGATCCGGCCTGCAAGACCTGGAAGATATTTTTGTACGGACGGTGGCCTCATGAGCTGGCGGAACATCGGCGTCGTGTATCGCAAGGAACTGACCGATTCGCTGCGCGACCGCCGCACGGTCATGTCCATGGTGCTGGTGCCGATTCTGCTGATGCCCATGCTGACGATCGGCGCGGGCGTTGTTTCGGTGCTGATGTTTGGCAAGGCGATGCAGGAGACTCCCACGGTGATGATCATCGGCGGAGAGGATTCTCCGAGGGTGCTGGCCCAGCTTCTGCAGCTCAGCGACATTGCGGTCGTACCCACCCGTCCCGACTACGCGGAGGAGATCTCGAACAAGCAGATTCGCGCCGCCGTCGAGATTCCCCGCGGATTCGACGCCGCGATCGAACACGGCGAGGTTCCCACGGTGCGAATCTACCTGTACCAGGGAGAGCTGCGGTCCGTCTTCGGCGCGGACCGGCTGCAACGATTCTTTAGCGGTCTGCGCGACCGCGTCATCAGCCAGCGGCTGGCGGCCCGCCAGCTTCCGGAAAATCTGATACAGCCCTTCCGCATCGAGCAGAAAAACGTCGCGTCGGCGGAAAAAGTCAGCGGGGCCACCATCGGCGGACTGATGCCGTCCTTCATCATCATTCTTTGCCTCTCGGGGGCCATGTATCCAGCGATGGACCTGACCGCGGGCGAAAAGGAACGCGGCACCATCGAAACGATCCTGAGCAGCCCGGTTTCGCGCGTGCATCTGGTGGTCGGAAAGTTTTTCATGGTGTTTACGGCCGCGCTGTTCACCGCCCTTCTGGCGATGGCTTCGCTGGGACTGACCTTCGCCGCGGGCAAGAGCATGCTCGCGGGTACGCCGCAGTTGAACGACTTTGATTTCACAGCAGGCATCAGCGTGAGGGCGCTGGCGGCAATGTTTGTCATGATCATACCGCTGGCGGTTCTGTTCTCGGCGGCGCTGCTGGCCATCTCGCTCTTCGCCAAGAATTATCGGGAGGCGCAAAGCTATCTCTCCCCGTTGACCATTATCGTGATGCTCCCCGCGATTGTGTCGGTGCTGCCCGGCGTCGAGCTGAACGCGCCCCTCTCGCTGATTCCTGTGCTGAACACCAGCCTGGTCAGCAAGGAGATCGTGTCGGGGACGTATCATTGGGGCTACATGCTGCTGATTTTCGTCTCCTCCTGCTTCTACGCAGCCATCGCGCTGTGGGTCGCGATTCGTCTCTTTCAAAAAGAGAGCGTACTCTTCCGCACGTAAGTGCTTTTGTTTCACTGATCCAATACCGCATACCCCCTACCCCGGGTGTTTTTACAAAAGAGTGTGCACGCGCATGAAAACAAAGGAGTTGACTTTCGCTCTGGCGCTGAAGAGAGCCTGAAGAGCGTGCAAATGATTGAAGGTACAGGACTTTGAGAAGTGCGAGAGGCGACGAGTTGGAGCGCTCCGGGTGGCCTTGGCGGAGAACGTAAGGCGTTGCGCGCGTGAACGCGGCGAGGCTATGGCGGTGGCGTGCTTCGAGCGCGAACATAAGGCATTATACCATGTTAGTCAATAGACATAGGTTTACTGGCCGGTCGTAGACGCGAGGGCGTGTTCGAATCGCGTGTTCGAATCGATGGGACAGCCGCAAGGCAAAGCAACACGTGCTGGCGTGGAACTGACCGAGAATTCCCTCGCGTGCGAACGGACGGTCTCCGTCTCTATTTTCTCTGGTGCTTTGCTGGTGGTATCGTCACGGCCTGGGTGCTGTCGAGCGGTCGACGACCATGCGATTCCCTAGGTCGATTCTATTCGTGTTGGGGGCGATTGCGCTCTTGGCGATGCCAATGGCGCTTTGCGCAGCCGTCGGCGGAAGCATTTCGGGAACCGTGCGGGATTCCAGCGGGGCGGCGATTCCACGCGCTATCGTCACGGTTACGAACTTGGATACAAACGTCCAGCAAACGGTGACGAGCAACGGTGCTGGGGCGTATTCCTTTCCCACGTTGGTGGTGGGCCGGTACGACCTGGAAGCGACTGCCTCCGGTTTTAAGCCTTATCGGCGAACGGGCATTCAGGTCGATGTGAACAGCGCGTTCGTGGTGGATGCGGTGCTCGAACTTGGCGAAGTACAGGAATTGGTGACGGTGAGGCAATCACCGCTCGAGGCGGAGACCGCCAGCACTCAACTCGGGGACGTGATCGGCGCCACCCTGATGGTGGCTTTGCCGCTCAATGGGCGCAGCTATACCGACCTGCTGGCGCTTCAGCCCGGCGTGGCGCCAGTTACGACGATCACATCGCAAACGGTCCAGGGGCTGGGCCAGGCCGTGTTCACTCCTTCCGGCGGCTTGAACCCGGGAGTCGTCTCCATCAACGGTCAGCGGGAATCGGCCAACGGCTACTTCGTCAATGGCGCCGACGCGGAAGAGGCTGGCAGCATGGCCGCAGCCATCATTCCCAATCTCGATTCCATCTCGGAGTTTCGCATTCTGTCCGGCAATTCCAACGCGGAGTATGGGAAATACGCCGGAGGCCAAATCAACGTGGTCACGAAATCCGGCGCCAACCAGCTCCACGGAGATGCGTTCGAATTTCTGCGAAACACCGATCTGGATGCGAAAAACTTTTTCTCTCCCACGCGGGGAGAATTCGATCAAAACCAGTTCGGGGGAACCGTAGGCGGACCCGTGGTGAAGGATAAGATTTTCTTTTTCTCCGACTACCAAGGCACACGGCAGGTGCAGGGGATCGACAGCGGCTTAATACCCGTGCCCTCGCCGGCAGACTTGACGGGCGACCTGCTCGATCAAGCGAGTTCGCTGACGGGGAGCGTGGGCGGGCCCTGCACGGTGGCCGGGCAATGCCTGGCGGATCAGCTTTCGCAGAAGTTGGGCTACACGGTGTCCGCGGGCGAACCCTACTATTTCGCCGGCTGCAGTAGCGGCGGTCCCAATCCGTGCGTTTTTCCCGGCGCGGTGATCCCGCAGAGCGCCTGGTCCGCTCCGGCTTTGAATTTATTGAAATATATTCCGGCCTGCACGATCTGCACGCCGGGTGATTCCACGTTTTCAACATCGGCGTACAACGAGGTTCTCCGCGACGACAAAATTGGAGAGCGAATCGACGCCAATACCCGCTGGGGAACCATCTTCGGCTACTACTCGTTCGACGATTACGCGCTGAACAATCCTTACCCGACCGCGCAGGGAGGAGCGAATGTTCCCGGGTTCAACGCTCTCTACACGGGCCGCGCGCAATTGATGGACCTCGGAGATACGAAAACTTTGGGGGCGAGCGCCACGAATGAAGTGCATTTCAGTTACACGCGCGACAGCAATTTTCTAGGCAAACCGTCCGGTGGAACTGGCGTCAGCCTGGCCTCTCAGGGCTTTACGGGCATTGTCCCCGGGGGCCCCCAGGGCGTGGAGAACATCAGCTTCAACGGTTCGTTAATCATCGGAACCGATCCCGCTCAGTACGACCAAATTAACAACGATTTCGATTTCAGCGACAATTTTTCCAAAGTGGTGGGAACGCACTCCATCAAAGCCGGAATGCAGTTCGATTACGACCAGGTGAACACGCATCCTTTATCGTTCCTGAATGGGAGCTTTATCTTTACCGGGAGTGAGACCGGGTCCGCTTTTGCCGATTTCCTGCTGGGAAGCGCCTATCAGTACACGCAAAACCAGCTGCAAGCGTTTTATGCCCGCGACAAATATTTTGGTCTCTATGCGCAGGATAGCTGGAGGATCACCCACAACCTCACGCTGAATTACGGTCTCCGGTGGGACCGGATTGAACCGTGGTATGAGAAATATAACGACGCCATGACGTTCATACCCGGCGAACAATCCATCGTTTTTCCGTCCGCGCCCATGGGGCTGGTGTTTCCCGGTGACCCGGGAGTCCCTCGCACACTGGCGGCTCCGGGGAACAAGGATTTCTCCCCGCGCCTGGGTTTGGCGTATTCGCCCGCAGCGGCGCAGGATTCGTGGCTGGGCAAAATCCTGGGAGGCTCAGGAAAAACGAGCCTTCGGGCCAGCTTCGGCATATTTCATGTGGTGATTCCGGAGGAGACGCTCGGACTCATCAGCGACAATGTGCCGTACGGATTCACCTACACGAGCACGTACCCGGTTCTGTTTGCCGCACCGTTTGTGAACGCCGACACAGGCGCGTCCGTAGGCCAGCGTTTTCCTGCGCAACTCGCGCCGCTCAATGTGTCGCGAAGTAATCCGGACCCGGCGATCAACTTTTCCCAATTCGAGCCGATCAGCACGATTCCGGGCTATGAAAACAGCAATACGATTCCTTATACCGAGGAATACATGCTGTCGCTGGAGCGGCAAGTTGGCGCGAACACGCTGGTCATCGTGAATTACGTGGGAAATCAGGCCCATCACCTGCTCGTGTTGGAGCCGGCGAACCCCGGCAACCCTGCGCTGTGCCTGAGCCTGGCGCCTGCGTGCGGCCCCGGTGGCGAGAACGGCGTATACACAAACGCGCTGGGTCAAACGATCAATGGGACGCGCGGGCCTTTGGGCCCCGATTTCGGCAACGTCAGCTACGAGGCAACCGCTGGAAATTCCAATTACAACGCCCTGGAAGCAAGCGTCGAGCACACCAGTGCGCGTGGCCAATGGCTTCTCAGCTACACCTACAGCAAATCGATCGACGATGCTTCGAATTTCGGCGA
>Ga0302325_10019972_pt1 | contig 14063 bp, 14 predicted proteins | sample Palsa_T0_2_FD_201948 | JGI IMG/M metagenome (GOLD analysis project Ga0302325, IMG submission 201948) | Peat permafrost microbial communities from Stordalen Mire near Abisko, Sweden - Palsa_T0_2 | ecosystem: Environmental > Terrestrial > Soil > Palsa > Peat permafrost | place: Sweden: Abisko... | reverse complement strand
ATGGCGAGCGCCGAGGCCGCCAAGACGGCCGAGGCCGCCCTACGCTCTGCAGACTTGCGCGCACGCCGCCTGGTGGTGAACCTGGCGCACCCGAAGGGCGAGCGCCCTGCCCGTCCCGAGGGCGGCGGCGGGTTTGCGGCCCCGTTTCAACCGTCGTTCGGCGGCCCGCCCACGGGCCCCCAACATCGCAAGACGTCCGCCCACGAAGAGCGCCGAAAGCGCTCGTTCGAGGACGGCGGCGGCCCGAAGAAGAAAGGCCGAGCCGAACGTGGCGGCGGCGGCGCTGGCAAGGTCGTCGACTACGGAGACGACGACGAGAAGTAGCCGCGCTTGACGAGCGAGGCCATCTACCTTAAGTGTCCCCACCCCGACGCCCCGCGCTTCGCGGTCGGATTTTGGTGCTTCCATGCGTGACCTCATCAAGATGACCTGCGGCAACTGCTCGCGCGCGAATTACACGACGACGAAGAACAAGCGGACGATGTCCGAGAAGTTCGAGATAAAGAAGTTCTGTCCCGTGTGCCGCAAGCACCACCCTCACAAAGAGGGCAAGATCTCCAAGGGTTAGGCGGCCTGAAGGCCGTCGCGACGCCCCATGCGCGGATGGCGCCGCACCGGGCGAGGTCAAAGCGAGGCTGCGCGAGGGCGGCCTCTCTTCCCGTAGCTGTGAACAAAGCCCCGCATGTGGTAAAAGCGAATGTTCTTGAGTTTCGGGGCTGTTCCCGAAAGTTCCTGGATCGAATAGAACGATTCCGGGCGGCACTCAGGCCGTCGGAATGCCCAACCCCATCGCGGCAAGGAGCGCGACGCAATGATCTTCGACTGGCTTAACGGCCTGTTTTCGAACGATCTCGCGATCGACCTCGGCACCGCGAACACGCTCATCTACGTCAAGGGCAAGGGCATCGTCTCGTGCGAGCCCTCCGTCGTAGCCGTGCAGAAGGATGCACGGGGGGGCAACAAGGTGCTGGCCGTCGGGCGCGAGGCCAAGGAGATGCTCGGTCGTACGCCCGGGAACATCCGCGCCGTGCGACCGTTGCGCGACGGGGTCATCGCCGACTTCGAGATCACCGAGGCGATGCTCCGGTACTTCATCGCGCGGGCCCATAGCCGGCGTACGCTGGTGAAGCCGCGAATCATCATCTGCGTGCCCTTCGGCATCACCGAGGTCGAAAAGCGCGCCGTCAAAGAGAGCGCCGAGAGCGCGGGGGCGCGAGAGGTCTACTTGATCGAGGAGCCGATGGCCGCCGCGATCGGGGCCGGCCTGCCGATCACGGAGCCGAGCGGGAACATGATCGTCGACATCGGCGGCGGCACCACCGAGGTCGCGGTCATTTCGCTCGCGGGCATCGTGTACTCGCAGAGCGTACGCGTCGGCGGCGACAAGATGGACGACGCCATCAGCGCCTATCTGAAGCGCAAATACAACCTGGCCATCGGCGAACAGACGGCCGAGCGCATCAAGATCCAGATCGGCAACGCGTACCCGCTGGAGAAGCAGCTCACCACGGAGGTCAAAGGGCGCGACCTCGTGGCGGGCGTACCCAAGACCGTCGTCGTCAACAGCGACGAGATCCGCGAAGCGCTGACAGAGCCGATCCACGCCATCACCGAGGCCGTGCTGATGGCCCTCGAGAAGACGCCGCCGGAGCTCGCGGCGGACATCGTCGACAAGGGGATCGTGCTCACGGGGGGTGGCGCGCTCCTGCGAAACCTCGATGTCCTGCTTCGCGAAGAGACGGGCCTCCCCGTCATGGTCTGCGACGATCCCATCAGCGCGGTCGTGCTCGGCAGCGGCAAGGCCCTCGACCACATGGAGCTCCTCAAGGAGGTCACGATCTCCTGAGGGTCGTGCTCCTGCGAGGCTCTGCGGCGATGAGGTAGGTGCTGGCCGTGGCCCCCCCCTTCAAGTTCTATCGGGATCTGGTGATCGTCGGCGCCCTGCTGACGATTCCGTTCTTCGTCCTCAAGGCGAACGTGAAGTCGCCGGAGAGCCAGAACGCGATGGACCGCGAGATCGTCCGCCTCGCGGCGCCCTTCGAGATCGCGGTCGCCACGGTCGCCCGCGGCCTGGGTGACGTGTGGGACGACTACGTCTACTTGGTCGACGTGAAGCGCGACAGCGGCCGCCTCTCGTACGACAACGCGCGCCTCCGCGAGCGGGTGCACGCCCTCGAGCAGGCCCAAGTCGAGAACCGTCAACTGAAACGGCTGCTGCAGCTCAAGGACTCCACCCCGGGCGACTCGATCAGCGCGCAGGTCATCGGCAAGGACTTCACGGAGTTCTTCCGGGTGACCCGCGTCGTTCTCGACAAGGGGGCGCGCGAGGTGCGCCCGCACATGCCGGTCATCTCGCCCGATGGCGTCGTCGGATCGGTGCTCCACGTCGCCGGCGACACCGTCGACGTCCAGCTCGCCGTCGACGCGGCGTTCGGCGTCGACGTGGAGGACGAACGCACGAGGGCGCGCGGCTTCGTCCGCGGCACCGGAGACCCGGCCCGCTACGGCTGCAAGGTGGAGATGGTCGACTCCCGCGACGACGTCGAGATCGGCGATCTGCTCGCGACGAGCGGCAAAGGCCGCTGGTTCCCGCGCGGCATCCCCGTCGCGCGCGTGACGAAGGTCATCAAGCGCGAGCTCGGACGCGACCAGGACGTCGACGCAGCGCCGACCGTCGACTTCTCCCGCCTCGACTCGGTCCTCGTCCTTGCGACGCCGCCGAGCGAGGAGGGCCCCAGCCTGAGCGGACCGACGAGCGCCCGCGGGAGGCTCTGATGCGCAACATCGCGTTCCTCGCCCTCGGCCTGGGCCTCATCGCCTTGCAGGCCAACGTGTTCCGCTTGATCGACGGCACCTCGCCCTGGGTGGCCGCTTTGATCGTCCTGGCCGCGCTCGCGGCCGACGTCGCGCGGACGGTGCGGCAGGGGCGCGGCGGCCCGACCCGACCCGGCGTCGTCACGGGCTTCCGGGTCGACTGGCTGCTGCCGGCCCTCGTGCTCTTCGGGTATTCCGCGGCCTTCGCCCTGGGGCACCCGCGGGTCGGGCGCCCCGTTCCGGCGCTCGTCCTCCCGATCATCCTTTTCATGGGAGTGCACGAGTACTCGCTCGCCCGCGGCGCGGCCGTAGCCTTCGTGCTCGGGTACGCGACGGACGTCCTCGGCATCGCGCCCGTGGGCCTCTACACGTGCACGTACGTCGCGACGTTCGTGCTGGCGCGCGCGGCGGGCGTTCGCCTGGCGACGCAGACGACGTGGATGCAGGTGCTCCTCGCGGGGGCCTTCGCGCTGCTGCAGAGCACCATGGTCCTCGTGCTGCTGGCGATCTTCGGGCGTGACGCGTGGGCGCCGCGGTCGCTCTATCCCCTCGCGCTGCCCCACGCGATCGCCACGGCGTCGGTCGCCCCGGTCATCTTCCGCTTCGCCCAGTCCCTGCACGTCGCGACGGGCAGCTCCACGCGCGCCGACGCGCGGGTGCCGGCCGCGTGACGAACTTTCTCGTCCCTCGCTCGGACGTCGGCGAGTTCCGCCGGCGCTACAGGTGGATGGCGCTCGCCGCGTCGATCGCGTTCCTGATCATCCTCGGTCGGCTCTTCCAGCTGCAAGCCCTCGACGGCGCCGCCTACTCGACGATCGCGCACGAGAACATCATCCGGCGCATGGTCTTGTCGACGACCCGAGGGGTCATCCGGGATGCAAACGGCAAGGTGCTGGCTTCGAGCCGGCCCTCTTACGACGTCGAGATCGTCCCCGGGCGGGTGATGCCGAGCGCCCGCCCGGTGCACTACCGAAACGGCCAGCCGATCGTGCGCGACCCGGACTCGTGGCCGCGGCTCGCCGAGATCCTGCGCCTCAATCCAGAGGAACGGCGCACGTTCGACGCTCGGATCCGCGCCGCTTGCGTGAGCGACGACGACAAGTCGCCCTGCTGGCACACGCCCATCCTCGTTCGCGAGGACGTCCCCCGCGACACCGTGGCAGAGCTCAAACAGCACCATGACGAGCTCGCGGGGGTCGACGTCGTGGGCGTTCCGGTGCGGTTTTATCCGTACAAGAGCCTCGGCGCTCACATGCTGGGTTACGTGGCCGAAGTGGATCCCGAGGCCCTGGCGAAGGTCCGGCCGCACGGATACGAAGACCTGTCGCGCGAGGAGCAGCAGCGCAACAACCCGCTCGGATACGAGGCCGGCGACACCGTCGGCGCGACGGGCATCGAGCGCGCTTGGGAGTCGTACCTCCGTGGTCAGCGAGGCTGGGAGAAGCGCGTCGTCGACGCGCGCGGCCGATACCGCACGGGGCCCGCGGCCGAGGATCTCGTGGATCCGCCGGCCCGCCTCGATCCCATCCCCGGACGCGACCTCCGATTGTCGATCGACGCCGACCTCGAGCAGGCGATCGACAAGGCGATGCGGCCCCACGCGGCGGGCGCAGTCGTCGTCGTCGACGTGCGGACGGGGCGCCTGCTCGCGCTCTACTCCAAGCCCGACTTCGATCCGAACGACCTGTCCGGCGGCGCGGGCCATGCGCGGGTGCGCGAGGCCTTCTCGCGCCTCTACGCCGACCCTCTCAGGCCGATGCTCGACAAGACCATGAGCGGCGCCTTCCAGCCCGGGTCCACGATGAAGCCCTTCAGCGCGCTCGCCGCGCTCGAAGACCACGTGGTCGACCCGGACCACACCGAGAAGTGCGAGGGCTACGTCGTCTTCGGGCGGCGCATCTTCCGGTGCAGCCACGTGCACGGGTCGGTGCGGCTGCGCGAGGCCATCGCGCGGTCGTGCAACGTGTATTTCTTTCACCTCGCCGAGGCCGTCGGCATGGACCGGATCGCGCGCGTGGCGCAGTCCTTCGGGCTCGGAGAAAAGACGGGCCTCGGCATCAACCCCGAGTCGCCGGGACGCATCCCCACGCGATCGTGGTACGCGCTGCGGTACCGGGGGCAGTTCCGCGTGGGCTTCACGCTCAACATGGCCATCGGCGAGGGCGACGTGACCGTGACCCCGCTGCAGCTCGCCATGGCGTACGCCGCCATCGCCAACGGGGGCACCCTCTACCAACCGCAGGTCGTGCGTTCGGTCGAGACGAGCGACGGCGCGGTGGTGCAAGAGTTTCCGCCCCGGACGCGGCGCCAAGTGCCCGTGCCGGCCGAGGACCTCCGCCGGGTCACCGACGCCCTCTTCGACGTGGTGAACGACCCCAATGGAACGGCCTACCCCGCGCGAGACCCGTCCCTCGACGTGGCCGGCAAGACGGGCACCGCCCAGACGGGCTACGTCGCCAAGAAAGAGGAGGAGCCGAAGCTCTCGTCGTTTCTCTCGCAAAACCACGCCTGGTTCTCGAGCTTCGCGCCCGCGCACTCCCCGGAGGTCGCCGTCACCGTCCTCGTCGAACACGGCGGGTCGGGGCCCGAGGTCGCGGTGCCGGTCGCCATGCAGATCGTGCACGAGTACGAGCGGCTCCAGGCGGTGCGCCTCGGGCGGCCCATGTCCGCCAAGGTGCCCACGGTGAAAGCCAAGGGGCCCGGGGGCAAGCCGTGAGACTGCACCACGACGAAGGCCTCATGGGGCGGGTTCGCGAGCACTTCGACTGGACCCTGTTCATCACGGTCGCCGCGCTCGCCGTCGTCGGCGTCATCAACCTCTACTCGGCCACCAGCGTGGCGCGCGGCGGCCACGCGGAGGACTACATCCAGCAGATTTACTGGCTCGTCGGCGGCGGCATCATCGCGACCGTCATCGCGGCGATCGACTACCGGCACTATGAGCGGCTGGGGTACGTCCTCTACGCGAGCGGGGTGATCTCGCTGCTCCTCGTCTTCATCTTGGGCCGCGAGATCCGGGGCAGCTCGAGGTGGATCTACATCGGGTCGTACAGCTTCCAGCCGAGCGAGTTCATGAAGCTCTTCCTCGTCATCGCGCTGGCCAAGTACCTTCACGACGACCCGAAGAGCGAAGGGCGAACCCTCCGAGACCTCGTCGCCCCGGCGATCATCGCGGCCATCCCCACGGCCCTCGTCCTCTTGCAGCCCGACCTCGGAACGGCGCTCATCCTCGTTCTCGTCTTCGTGTCGATCTGCGCGCTGACGCGCGTCCAGACGAAGAGCCTCCTGTGGCTCGGCGCCGTCGGCGTGATCGTGGCGACCGCCTTCTGGAGCTACGGCCTGCGCGGCTACCAGAACGAGCGCATCACGGCATGGCTCAACCCCAACGAGAACATCCTCGGGTACAACTGGGATCCGCACCAGGCGCGCATCGCCGTCGGAAACGGCGGGTGGCTGGGGCAGGGCTTCATGCGGGGCTCGCAGAACCAGTTCTTGTTCTTGCACGAGCAGCACAGCGACTTCCCGTTCCCGGTCTTTGCCGAGGAGTGGGGTTTCGTGGGGAGCGTGGCGCTCGTGACGCTCTACGCGCTGCTTGTCCTATGGTGTCTGCGGGTGGCCGCCTCGGCCAAGGATCGCTTCGGGGCGGTGCTGGCCGTGGGGGTGGGGAGCATCGTCTTCTGGCACGCCGTCTTCAACCTCGGGATGGCGACGGGCCTCCTGCCCATCGTCGGCGTCACCTTGCCGCTCTTCTCCTACGGAGGATCGAGCGTCATGACGGTCCTCGTCGGCGTCGGCTTCGTAATGAACGTCTCGATGCGACGCTTCTACGCCTCGCCCGTACGAGCCTCGCAGCTCTTCTAGGGAGAGGAGAACCACCAGGACGCCAAGGACACCAAGAGAGAGTGAAGAAGGGGCATGGGCCGTCCCTCTCACGGTCATCTTGAAGCGAAGCGAAGGACCCCACCTCGAGTCTCTGGGGTCCTTCGGTCGCTTCGCTCCCTCAGGATGACAGCAACGCTTGTCCCTTCTCGACGGCGGTGCACGCGGCCAAGCGAGGGGCGCATGAGCGAGCCAAGAAGATGCGCCTCTCTGACTGACTCGCGCAGGACTCTCACTGAGAGGCACGCCACTGAGCCAAGAAGACGCTCCCCTCGGACACGCTCACGCACGACTCCAAGCGGAACATGCACCGCCGAGGCTCCTCCGAGGGCCGCCGCCGCTCGCGGGCGCGTCTCTCGGCTCGACCCCTCCGAGAAGAACGCGTGCCAGAGCCGGGTGAGACCGAGCGAGTTCGCTGGCGGGGCGAGGAGCCACTCTCACGTGCGGTGACGACCCCCGCCAGCGAAATCGCGAAGGTATCGCCCGGCTATGGCGCGCGTTCTTAGCCCGTGCCGCCTTTGGGGGCGCCCTGAAGGACCATCAGGTGGAACTTGGCGAAGCCCGACTGGCCGAGGGTGTACGTCACCTCGGTAAGGAGGCGGTACGGCATCGACTGGTCGCCGATGAGGATCGCTTCGCTGTGGCTCGGGTCCTTGCCCGTCGCCATGCGGATCCGCTTGTCTGTCTCGCGCCAGGACGAGAGCGAGTCGCCCAGCGGGACGATGTAGAAGTCGGTGCGGTTGCCGCGCTTGTACTTGAGCTCCACGCCGTTCAGCGATGCGTCGGGGGGCACCGGGCACACGACGCTGTCGCCGACGACGATCTGGGACTTCGAGACGATGACCGCCAACCCCTCGGGCTCCGAGTCGGGCGCCGACGACAGGGTGCTCTTCGGGATCTGGAGGTCGTTGGACTCCGGCGCGAGCGGCGACGAGCTGAGGCTCTTGAGGAGGAAGACGAGGATGATGGTCATCATGTCCATCATCGCCGTGATGTTGAGGAAGTTGATCTCGGGCTCGAGCGCCCGCTTCTTGATCGCCTTGCGCAGCTCGCGCTTGTACGTCGCCATGCTGGCCGCCTTCTGGGGGGGCAGCTTCGGCTTCGGCGGTTCGACCTGATCCGTCACTTGGGGACTCCGAAGTTCACGTCGGGGAACAGCAGCTGGCCGTCGTCGCCCTTTCGAATCGCGTCCATCGTCGAGATGATCACGCGATACGGGGTGTCATGGTTTCCGATGAGCGTGGCGTTCGTCTCGCTCTCGGCGTCCGGCACCTGATTCTTCAGCCGCTTGGCGCAAGCCGTGAGCGACGCGTAGTCGTAGTCTTGCGTCCCGGAGGCGTTCGGCTTGAGCCCGACGGCGACGCCGGAGCCGGTGCCCTGGCACCCTTCGCCGATGCGCTGGCCGAAGGCCGAGACCAGGAACCCCTGGTCGACGACGACGATGTTGAGCGAGAGCGTGGGCTTGGTGGGCGCCCGCGCCCCCGGCCCGCCGATGCCCGGCGGCTGCGTCTCGATCATGGTCGTGAACGTGACGCTGATCGTCGCGAGGACGAACATCAGCACGTTCGTGATGATGTCGAGGAACGGCACGATATTGAGCTCGCCGCCCTCTTCGTCGGGCGAGAGCTCCTTCGGCGTCGACAGGCGCCGCACCCGGCTGCGCTGCGCCGCGCTTAGCTTCTCGGTCTCCTCAGCCATGCGTGGCTCCCGGACCCGATCAGTACGACCGCGCCTGGATCGTCAGCAGGTTGAACATGCGCTCCTGCGTCGAGTCCAGGTCGTGCTGGATGTTCTTCGAACGCTGGTGCAAGAAGAGGTGCGCGATCATGCACGTCACGGCGATGCCCAGTCCGAACGCCGTGTTGTACATGGCCTCCGAGATACCGAGCGACAGCATCGCCTGGCGCTGAGCCGCCGAGAGGCGCGGGTCTGCGATGGCGCCGAACGTCGTGATCAGACCGACGACGGTTCCGATCAGGCCGATCAGCGTCGCGATGTTGGCCAGCGACCAGAGCGACCCGATGCGCTTCTCGACCGCTGGCCGAAGCTCGCCCATCTTCTCGCTCATCGCCGCGTCGATCTCGTCGGGGCCCTTGTTCGCGTGGGTGAGCCCCGCCTTGACGAGCTGCAAGGTCGGGTAGTCCCCGGCGTCGCAGAGCTTGATCGCGCGGTCGATGTTGCCCGCCGTCACGAGTTTTTTGATCTGAGCGAAGAACTCCTTCGAGTTCACGCTGTACTTGGAGAGCTGGAACGCAGCTCGCTCGATGATCATCGCGATGACCACGGCACTCACGATCAAGTTGCCGACGAGGAAGGTCGGCTTCTCCTTGAACGCTCCCATCAGGCCGCCACTCCCGCCCTGCGCCGCCTGCTCCGCCACTAGCGCCAACAACATCCCCGATGCTCCTTTCTAAACTCTTGTGGATCCGCCCAGAGTGCCCATGACCTGCGAGACCTGCCGAGACTAACGCCCTTGTCGCGACGTGATGCCGTAACCTCGCGCGTGAGCGAGTATAGCGGGAGGCTTGGAAGAAATGGGAAATCGCCGCATCGCGTCTGCCAGCTCGGCCAGCCCACCACGAACTACATACTGCCTTGTGTCGGCCTTCGTGTCGGCGGTCTTGCTTCCTGACTCACGTTGCCCGAGAGCGAACAACTCGTTGACGAGCCGCTCGTATGGGCGAGAAAGCAAATGCCGCCACTGCTTCGGGCGACGATAACGCTTTGCGATCGGCCGCGTCAATCCAACGCGTGAGTGAGAAGCGAAATGACGGCGACAGCGGCGCTCTTGGGAACGGCCGCCGCGCAGTTTGGAAGATGTGGGACGGCTTCCTTACAAGACGCTTTCAAGACGTGAGAAGTGAAACCGCCGGGACGCCACAAGACACCAGGGCCAGAAGAGGCCTGGCCGAGAAGAGGCCCGGCCGAGAAGACGCCTGGCAAAGCGCAAGCGATCGGCGGGGGCTCGATGTTCGTCGACTCTTCTGGCGTTCCTTGGCGTCCTGGCGGTCGTCTCAATCCGCTCCCGGCAATCAGGCGCACGGACGCGCACGGACGAACGAGGCGGCCTCGCCCAACGGCCCATCGCGGTTGTCCATGTTGAGCTTGAATCCTGGAGCCTCGGCATTGCACCTGTGCCGTAAAGTTTGCCAACGCAAGGATTCTGTAGGCTTTTGTGAGGTCCAAAAGAACGTCTCCAATGCTCCTCGCGACCCAAACTCGCTTGACGGGCTTTGGTCGGACCTGTCACGCTCGGCGTCAGCCTCGCACGAGGGCTCGCTCGCTCAGGACACCCGCGACGAGCACGAGCGCGCCAGCCGCGCTTCGCTCCGACACGGGAACAAACGCGCCCAACGACAACACAGACGAAAGGACCGGTTCATGGCTGCTGCGTGGAAGCATTTCAAGGAAGGCGGATGGGGGATGTACGTCATCCTCTTCTGGTCCATCATCACGGTGGGCATGATCGTCGAACGGGCCCTCTATCTGTTCGGTGCGTCCATCAACAAGGACGTCTTCCTGGCGACGATGCAGAAGTGCATCCTCGCGGGAGACATCGCCAAGGCCGTCAAGATGTGTTCGGCCGCGAACGCGCCGCTCGCGCGCATCGTCCAGGCCGGCCTCGTCAAGGTGAACCGCCCGGACGAAGAGGTGCAAGCCGCGATGGACGAATCCGCGCTCAAGGAGATCCCGCGCATCGCCAAGAACACGGGCTACCTCGCGCTCCTTGCGAACCTCTCGATGCTCAGCGGTCTGCTCGGCACGGTGTCCGGGCTGATCACGAGCTTCGGCGCCGTGTCCGGAGAGAGCGTCGACCCGAGCCAGAAGGCTCGAATCCTCGCCGAAGGCATCTCGGAGGCCATGAACTGCACGGCCTTCGGCCTCATCGTGGCGATCATCGGCCTCGTCGCGTTCGCCATCTTGAACGGCAAGACGCAGGCGCTCGAGGACGACATCAACGAGGCGAGCGTCCAGGTGCTCAACCTCGTCGTGACGAACCGGCAGAAGGTCAACATGGCGGGAGTCGGCTGAACCAGCTTCAGACGATGATGGCCCGCGTGAATCGGAGGCGAGTATGGGTGGCGTAGACGTCGGAGGCGGCGGAGGGAAGGGCAAGCGCAAGTCGCTCGACTCGGAGATCAACATGATCCCGATGATCGACCTTCTCATGGTCACGATCTCCTTCCTTCTGATCACGGCAGTGTGGACGCACATGGCCCGCATCAACGCGGACGCCCAGGTGCCCGGTCCGCCCCGCCCCGACGTCGAGCAGGAGAAGACGGAGCCCGAGAAGCAGCTGCACGTCGAGATGACGGCCGAGGACAAGTTCGTCCTCGTGTGGAAGCAAGGCGCCACGACCGTGGATTCGATCGACGTGCCGCGCAAGGACGACGTCAACATGCAGGGCGCCGTCGAGGTCGTGCGTTACCCCGACCTCGCGGCCAAGATCGAGAGCGAGTGGAAGGCCAAGGGCCAGCACTCGAACCCGACCGATCGCAAGCTCGATCAGGCCATCTTGCACACCGACAACAAGACGGAGTTCAAGTACATCATCGGCGTCATCGACGCGGTCTACCAGACACACCGCGAGATCCAGAACGGCCCGAAGACCGAGAAACTCCCGGCCTTCAACATCACCTTCGCGGTGAATTAGGGAGCCGCAGCATGCCCATTCAAGCCCCCACCCGTCGCCTCATTCATCATGTGGGGCTCGAGTTCGTACGCAAGAAGGTCACCGGAGGCGGACACCGCGCCACCAACGCCGGCCTCTCGCTGACGAGCATGATCGACTTCCTCGTCGTGACGGTCGTCTTCCTGCTGATGACCTTCAGCGCCAGCGGCGAGACGCCGATCGCGAAGGGCCTCAACATGCCGAAGGCCGAGAACACGCTCGACATGATCGACGCCCCGATGTGCGCCGTCGTGGGCAGCCAGATCCTCGTCGACGGTGGTCAGGCGGGCAACACGCGCCCGATCGAAGAGTCCGACCGCATGCAGCGGATCGATGAGCTGTTCAACATCCTCAAGTCGAAGCGCGAGCTCTGGAAGCAGACGCACCCCAACAAGGACTTCCCCGGGGTCGTTCTTTTGCAGATCGATCAGAACGTCAAGGCCGTCGTGGTGAAGAGCGTGTTCCAGACGGCGGCGTTCGCGGGTTTCCCGAACGTCAGCTTCATGGTCAACAATCTCCCGAAGTCCCATACTTGACGGTTCGGAAGGGCCCGCGAGGCCTCGCGAGCATCGCGCGGGCTCGCGGGGAGCGCGCCGCGAACGGCCCGCGCTGGACGACTCGGGCGGGGGCGCTCGCCGGCGGCGCCGTCATCGCCGGGCTTGTCGCGCACATGTTCGTCAGCGAGCACGAGCTCAGCGCAGGGCGGCAGGCGCTCCTCGCAAAGCAGCGCGCCGTCGTCTCGACGCTCGGGACCGAGTGGTTTCCCCTCCGGGATCGCATCGAACAAGACGTGCTCCTCGCCGCAAAGCCCTACGAGGGCGACGAGGTCCTCCCGCCCGCGCGCTCCGGTGAGTTTCGGACCCAGCCGGGGATCTACCTGCGGATGCGTCTGGCCGACGCGACGACGGCGGGCCGCATCCGGGAGGTCGCGGTGGACGCCAAGCGCGATGCGTTCGCGGCGTGCCTGCTGCGCGAACCGATCAAGCCGCAGAAGGGCGCCTTCGCCGAGCAGCCGTGGAACCTGGGGCAGGCCTACGCGGCGACCCGGATCCTGACGCCCGAGTGGGTGCAGGCCGTGCAAACGGCGGACGACGACCTTCGCCTGCGGGTGTTCGTCGAGCAGTACGACAAGGCGATCCGCGAGGAGATCCCGCTCGCCATCGACGTCATCAAGAACGCGCAGTTCTTCTTGCTCGTCCTCGACGAGGACGTGCCGGAGGGCGTCCCCGCGGACGGGGGCCCGATCGGCGAAGAGTCGCTGCAGCTGGTCGAACACCCCGCGCGCATCTGGCTCTTCGACCTGAAGACGCAGCGCGAGATCCTGCGCCTCCGGCGCTCCGGGTCCGCCCGGGTCGTCCAGGCAGGCGAGCGGGCTGTCTCCGACGACGAGACCCGCGCCGCCATGCAGCGCCAAGCCAACAACTGCTCCCTGGCCAACCAGGTGGAGTTCGCCCTGCACTGAGCGGCGACCGCGCGCCCCTGCCCGCGATTAGGGCGGCAGCCGGTCCGAGAAGTCGACCACGTGCATCTCGACGACCTCGTGCCACGCGATGCTAAGGGCGAGATAGGCCTCACGATCCGACGCTCCGTCCACCCGCCCCGAGGCGAGCGCGCGGTCGCTCCACCGGACGCCCCCATGCAGGCCGATCCACGGCCCGTCCGCCGCGGCGACCAGAGGAAACTCCAGGCCGAGCCCCACCTCGAGCCCCGAACGAGCCCCGAACGACGCACCGGCCGGCTGCAACACGGTGGCTCCGAGCTCGAGGCCGATGGAGTCGAGGGTCAGGTCGACCAGGGGCTGCTGCGTCTCGTGCCCCTTCAGCCAGCGCCCGAGAAAAAGGGGACGGAGCTCCACCCCACCCGCCAGAACGCGCTGAGGGTCCGCGCCCGACGCTGCGAAGGAGCCGTCTTCGTAGGTGGCGAAGAGCCCGGCGCTCTCCAGGTACCGGACGCGCAGCTCCCCCTCGACGCGCGGGCCGCCGGACGCGATGGTGCCGCCCACCGCCCCGACGAGCGTCACGTCCCCCCCCAAGCGACCGTACGTAGGTTCGGACGCCCCATCGCCCCATGCGTCTCCGCCGCTCGCGCCGATCGCGGCGGCCGCCCCGAGGGCCAGGACGCGCGAATCAAAGCCCCAGGGCATGGATGACCGGATCGCGCAGCTCCGGCGCGAGCACCAAGCGAACGCGGGAGAGGACCTGTCCCGCAAGCCGCCCGAGAAGAAACGACACCTCGTGAAGCGGCCGCGCCGGGCCCTTCGCGTACACCACCATGAGGGGCGCCGCTTCGCCGCCGAACGGTTCGACGCTGGCGACGTCGAGCCCGACATGCGTCCGAGGATCGAAGCCACGGCTCCGCGCCACGTCGCGCGCCACGGCGATCACGCGCTCGCGCCCGTCGGCGGTGGCCTGCTCTCCGAAGAGCTCGAGGGTCTTGAACAGCGCGCGGGCGCGGATCCGCTGGGCCAAGTCGGAGAGCGACGGGTCCCCTGCCCGCTCCCACGCGTGCATGGCGTTCCAGAGAACGCCGTCGTCGAGCTCGAGGTAGTCGCCGAGGGCAATGGGCTCGCCCCGCGCCGCCGACCACACGGCCGGCGGCACGTCGTCCAGGCGCCCTCCCGCACGGAGCACCTCGACCGCGCGGGCCAGCACAGTGCGGATCATCCACTCGGCCGCGCGCGTCGCCTTGTGCAGATACA
>Ga0302325_10019971_pt1 | contig 14063 bp, 12 predicted proteins | sample Palsa_T0_2_FD_201948 | JGI IMG/M metagenome (GOLD analysis project Ga0302325, IMG submission 201948) | Peat permafrost microbial communities from Stordalen Mire near Abisko, Sweden - Palsa_T0_2 | ecosystem: Environmental > Terrestrial > Soil > Palsa > Peat permafrost | place: Sweden: Abisko... | reverse complement strand
CACAGGCAATGGTGATAAACGCGAAAGGGAAAATGGTACCGGCAAACACGGGACCCGTACCGTCGGCAAAGCGGGTCAAGGGCGGCATGTGTAACGACGGACGAAGCACCACAATGCCCACTGCCAGGAGAGAGATTGTCCCGAGTTTCACGAACGTGCTCAGGTAATCGCGCGGCGCGAGAAGCAGCCACACCGGCAGCGACGATGCCGCAAATCCATAAACAATGATGAGAATCGCCAACGTGGGCCCAGTCAGCGTAAATACAGCCGCCCACGAAGGCGTTTCGGAAACCCACTGCCCCCCGACGATCGCCGCGAGCACGAGAATAAATCCGAGCACGGAAGTTTCAAGCACCTTGCCAGGCCGAATGCGTCGCAGATAGACCCCCATCAATAAAGCAATGGGCATGGTCATGGCAATGGTAAACGTTCCCCAGGGGCTCGACTTGAGCGCGTTAACCACGATGAGCGCGGTGGCTCCGAGCAGAATCACGATGATGCTGATCACCGCGACGTAGGCGACAACGCCACCCGTTGGGCCGATTTCGGATTTTGCCATCTCGGTAAGCGATTTGCCGTCGCGGCGCACGGAGAACAACAAGATTACGAAATCCTGCACGCATCCGCCGAGAACCGCGCCAGCAATGATCCAAAGCGTGCCCGGCAGATATCCGAACTGCGCGGCGAGCACGGGACCGACCAGCGGACCTGGGCCGGCGATGGCGGCGAAGTGGTGCCCAAAGACGACCCATTTGTTGGTAGGAAGAAAGTCGCGGCCGTTGTTGAGACGTTCCGCTGGAGTAGCGCGCAGAGGATCGAGGGCCAGCACCTTGGCGGAAATAAAACTGCTGTAAAAGCGATAGCCGACAGCGTAGCTGGCAACGGCGGCGACGACCAGCCACAGGGCGTTGATCTGTTCGCCGCGATGCAACGCGATGGTGGCCAGTGCCAGCGCTCCCAGCAAGCTGATGGCAGTCCAGAGAAGAACGCGCAAGATTTTTGGCATGAGTTCCGTGGTCCCAAGCGATGATGTGTGGCGAATTATTGTGGCGAAAACGAACCGCGTTCGCAAGCGGCTTGTTTCCGGCGAGCCTCGTGCGGAAGCTTCGCACGCCTCGAAAGCAGCGTGATAACCTAAATACGATCCGAGCTTGCACAAACAGGGAGTGGGCCACGCCATCCGCCGTGGGGGCGAATTCATGCCCGCAAAAAGAGATCTCGCAAAAAAATGGATCAATCATGAGGAGCAGGCAATGAAGATTGGAGTATTGACAGGCGGAGGCGACTGCCCCGGACTGAATGCCGTTATTCGCGCCATCGTGCGTAAAGGCACTTTCCACTATGAAGATGAATTCCTGGGGTTTGTCGAGGGCTGGCGCGGTCTGTTGGAAGACAAGATCATGGAACTCGACCTTGGTTCTGTCGGTGGCATTCTGCCTCGTGGCGGCACCATCCTGCGCACCTCGCGCACCAATCCGGCCAAGCACGAGAAAGGCCTCGAACAATGTGCCGAAAATCTCAAAAAACATGGTTGTGATGCGCTGATCGCCATAGGCGGCGACGACACGCTCTCCGTCGCGGAAAAGCTTTTTAAGAACGGAGTGAAAGTTGTCGGCGTTCCGAAGACGATCGACAACGATCTGGCTGGTACCGACTTCACCTTCGGTTTTGACACGGCTGTGAACGTGGCCACCGGCGCCATTGACCGCGTGCATACCACCGCCGAAGCTCACAATCGCGTCATCGTAGTGGAAGTGATGGGCCGCGCGGCGGGCTGGATTGCGATCTATAGCGGCATAGCTGGCGGCGCCGACGTGATACTGATACCCGAAATTCCTTTCGATATCGAGCAGGTGGCTGAAACGATTCGTCAGCGCCATGAGCGCGGAAGATATTTCAGCATCGTGGTGGCGGCCGAAGGCGCCAAATTTATTGGTGGCGTCGAAACGCTGGATGGTGCGCCCGATGAGCGCGATGAGTTTGGGCATCTTCGGTTGGGCGGAATCGGGCAAACCGTGGCCCGAGAGATCGAAAAACGCACCGGCTTCGAATCGCGGTCCGTCGTACTTGGCCATATCCAGCGCGGCGGGACTCCGAGCGCGTTCGATCGTGTACTCGCGACGCGCTACGGACTCGGCGCCATCGATATGGTGCACCGGGGCGAATTCGGCCAGATGGCGGCGCTCAGGGGGAACAAGATTATCTCCGTTCCGCTAGCCGAAGCAATCGCTTCGAATCGAAAGGTAGATAAGGAAATACTGGACGCGGCTACCGGCATTCTTGACAAGCTCGAAGAGAAGGTTACTAAGGTTTCTTAACCGGCTACGGGAGCGAAAAAGCTGTACCTGAAGCGGGTTTTACTTGGCATTAACAGGGTTTTAAGGGCATACTAACCCTGCACTCCCCGAGAAACTGCCCGCCATTCACGAGGAGGCTTCCGTGCCGATGCTTCAGGACGAAATCCAGCCCGAAACCCATCTAGAGCGGTCTTCAACGCTGACCCTGGAACCGACTCCGCAGGAAGCGGAAATACAGCGAAAGCGCATGCTGATCGCGCTTGGTATTCTCCTCCTTGCGCTGGCTGCGGTCGTTCTGAAAGATTGGGATTTTTGGTTTCCTCCGGCCACCGAGGTTGAAGAAGCGGCGGTTCGAAAGATCAGAAACAAGAGTCTCACGCCGAGCCCGGTCGCTCCCGTGAATACGGCCCGTGAACACAAGCCGACCAAATCGCCGGCACCGCCCCCGGCCGCAGCCGCGCCTTCTCCCATGGCCGCAACCACCGAGCGCGCGGCACTTCCGCCTCTTCAGGTGGAAGTCGTGGCCGGGAATCAGCACATCAATATTCCCGCGAAAAGCAATGCCATCCATCTGGATGTAGACTCTGGCGCAACCACATCCGCATCCGCCGGCAACGTGCCCGCGGCGCCGTCGAGCGGGCTGACCAGTAGCGGAAATCGAGTTCAGCTTTCGCAGGTGACAGCGGAGAACGTCACCGTCTCAGTGCCGCCGAATTATCCTTTGCTGGCCCGCCAGATGAAGGTGCAGGGGGCGGTCAGTTTGCAGGCGCTCATTTCACGTGAGGGCAGCATCCAGGAGCTTCAGATCCTCAGCGGCCCCGCCATTCTTGCTGTGGCTGCGCGCGAAGCCGTGAAGCAGTGGCACTTTAAGCCCTACCTTCAAAACGGCGTTCCGGTAGAAACCGAAGCTCGCATCACCGTGAACTTCACCATTTCCACGAATTAGCGGGGCGGCGCCGTCACTCTTGTCGCGGCGGTTGTTTTCGGACGGGGCCTGACCGATCGCTGGCCCGAAGAAGCCTAACAGCCTATCCATCGCAGGCCGCTCACGGGCCGGCGTCTCCGCGTGAAAATTGAGGCAAAATTAAACGGGCGTCTTGGATTCTCACGAATCCAACACGCCCGGGCAGCCCTCCCCCAGAACTGCTCAACAGGAATGTAAGGCTAAGCCACGAATCTGAAAATGGCACCCGGGTGCCAAAATCCTCCACCAAAGTGCCACACTCCTAATCCCAGCTTAACAAGTGCGTACGGGGCAGACGAATCTTACTCCGTAAACACGATCTTCCCCGGAGCCACTCCGACATTGAACGGCGAGCCCGGAATTGCCGTGATTCCGCCCGTCGATGAGTTGTACGTATAACCATCGATGGCTTTCCCCGAGGAATTTCCGATATAGAAAAAGCTGCCGGTAGGATCAAAAGCCGCGAAGGCGGCGCCCGCCTCCACACTGAACGGTGAGTTCGATGCTGGTGTCAGTTGCCCGGTCGTCGAATCGATTATGAAACACCATATGGAGGAACCCGTTCCAGGTGTCGATGCGTAGAGATAGGTGCCGCTCGGATCGACGGTAAGTTCGGTCGGGCCAGATCCGCCGGTGGCAGTAAACGGAGACCCGGGCACAGTGGTCAGGGCTCCGGTGGTCTGGTTAATGTTGAATGCGGAAATGTTGCCCGTAGTCGTCGAGTACGGCGGAGGGTTGACCGCCGAGGTGTTCGCCACATAGAGAAATTGTCCACTGGCATCTGCCGCGAGACCTGTAGCCCCCGCTCCCGAGATGACCGGGGAAAGACCATAGAGTTGTGTGAGCACGCCGTTCGAAAATGAAAAAATCGTTACCGTCCCGACCCCCGGATTCGAAACATAAACGACGTTGGTGGAAGGCATGAACAGGATTTCGGTGGGATCTGCGTTGGCAAAGAAGGGTGAGCCCTGGGTCGGAGTCAAGGCGCCGGTAGTCGAATCAATCGAGAAGACTGACACACTGGCGCTGAGATTGTTCGTCACCAACAGGTATTTGCCCGAAGGATCAATCACCGCGGCATACGGACCCGATCCGCCTTCCGGGGTTGGAGTAGCGGTGAGCGTCAAGGTTCCATCGCTGGCGATGCTGAAAATCGAGATCGTATCCGCGAAAGAATTGACCGTGTAGAGAAACTTTTTCGATGGGGCCAACGCCAGCCCGATGGTCGTGGCGTCAAGTACCTGCGGCGTAGCCGGTCCAAGCGTGATAACGCCGTTGGCACCGTTGATGTACAACAGAAGCACGTTGCCCGTACTCGGCAGCGTTACATAGGCGTTATGGTCCCGGGAATACCTTCCGCCGCCGCTGCAGGAAAGCATAACGGTGGCGAGGAGAATGATGACGACAAAGACAACGGACGGAAGAAGTCGATGAAGACAAACTGGACCCCTCAGTGCGGCACGCGCCGCCCTAAAAAAGCTCATTTGCGAACCTGCTCCTCGATATCGAAGGTGAGAAACTAAAATGTCGTGTTCATTATCCTGCACGAGAAAGCGCGAATAACGCAACTGCTTACCCAGCCGCGCGGAACTCACGCGGTTGAGGCCACTTTGGTTGGATGCGTATGGAGTGCCCGGAGGAAGCCAATCGCATCAAGGGACAGGGCACGACACCCGACGTTCTTTACGCGTTGAATGTGTTCTAATCGTATTGTGAAGTAAAGAATGTTCACGTAAAAAGACCTCGTGATCGACATCCATTGCCACATTCTTCCCGAAGTCGACGACGGCCCAAAATCCTGGGAAATAGCCGTCGAGATGTGCCGCATGGCGGCGGCCGACGGTATTACCCACACCGTAGCCACCCCTCACGCCAATGACCGTTACGCTTACGACCGCGGATATCTTTCGGGGCTGTTGAGCCAACTCCGGGAGAAAATTGGCCCCGCGGTCAAATTGCAATTAACCCTGGGCTGCGATTTTCATCTCTCTTTCGAAAATCTGGAGCGGGTCCTCGACGAGCCTCACACCTACACCATTGGCGAGACGAATTATTTGTTGATCGAGCTCAGCAACTTCAGTGTCCCAACGCAACTTTCCCAGTGTTTCACCCGCCTCGGCGATCGCGGCCTTACGCCCATCCTGACGCATCCCGAGCGAAATCCCATCCTGCAACAGACGCCGCAACGCATCCTGGAATGGGCCGAACAGGGCTGTCTGATTCAGGTCACCGCCTCGGCACTGCTCGGCTTTTGGGGAGAACGCCCCGAGATCATCGCCCACTGGCTCCTTGATCGTTTCGCTGTGCATTTTCTGGCCTCAGACGCGCACGACACCAAGCGCCGAATACCAAATCTTTCGGCGGCGCGCGCCGTGGCGGAAAAAATCGTGGGAACCGGGTACGCCGGAGCGCTGGTCGAGAGTAATCCCGGCGCAGTGGTTAGAGGGATACCAATCCCTTACTGCCCGCGCCTGGTGCTGGATTAAAACGCTGGGTTAAAATCGGGCCGGAACGGTCAAACACCCTAATCGGGAACCGCTAACCGGCTTCCGACGCTCGTCAGCAGCTTCTCTGCCGCCTCACCCGGATCCAAACTCGCAAAATTCTCGTCCAGGACGAGAAGCGAGATGACCGGATCAATTTCTTCGAGCGCCGCACGGGTCGGTTTGCCGCGCACCGATTGCAGCCGCGCTGAAATCACCACCAGTTTCGCCTTCGTGGCCTTGAGCAGGATGCGCGCATCATCAACCGTAGCCGTCGTCAGAGCGTTGTATCCCGCGCTGCAGAGCACTTCCCGCATGAAAGTGCCCACGTCCGTCGATTCGCAAACGCAAAGCATGCGTGGGCGGGCGTCGCCGGATTTTGCTCGCGAGTACCGCGAGCCGAGATAGGCGGCCGTGATCGCTTCTTCCACCGATTCGTAAATTTCGAATTGCGTGTGCAGATTGGTCATCTCGAGAGTTTTCCGGATCTTGGGAGGCACGCCGCTCAGTTTAAGGTCTCCACCCTTGGCGCGTGCAGTCTGCGTCAGGCGCACCAGCGCCCCCAATCCGCTGCTGTCGATAAACTCAACCTGATCGAGTTGCAGCACAACATCGCCGTACTTTACGAACGAATCGCCCACGAAAGAGTGCAAAGTGAAGACCTCGTTTCCGGCCACGATCCGTCCCAGACACTGAACCAGCAACACGTCGCCAACCGGACGGCTCTCCAGGCGCATCTGCATCACGTCTCCTATTGTTTGAAGTTACGGCCAATCGCCGTGCTAGCCGCTTCTGCCGATCTCGTCGTCGGGCCATCTTAGTCGGGGCGTGGAGTGCACGTCAATGAAGCCGAGATCATGGAGATTATGGTCGTGTCTCGGTTTCGACGTCGAGCGCCATAACCTGACCATGCGAATGAGCATGAGGCGATTCACGCGGATAACCAATGCCTTCTCTAAGAAAGGCGAGAATCACGCGCTATGGTCGCAATCCACGCCGTGCATTACAATTTCACCAGAATCCAGCCGACGCTGCGAATCAATCCGGCGATGGCCGCTGGTCTATCGGATCACGCTTGGTTGCATGAGGAAATCCCCACGCTGCCGAAATAAATTGCGTTGATCCGACGCCATGCTCCGGAGAGCGATGGACGCACGGGCGAGGCGGGAGATGGATCCGGATCACGATTCATACCTGATTGACCGGCAACATAGATTCCTGCTGATTGGGATCGTCTTATTCGTCATTGCAGCGGTTTTCACGCTTACCGGAGAATCCCTAGAGCGCGGCGGCCCCATGGTAACCCGTGCCGATGAGCCCAAGCGGTTTTGGTGGAACGTTGCCATGTTCTTCGGCGGCGGTATTTTCTTTTATTGCGCTCTACTTGTACAACAAATCGAAACTGAGACACGACGGACATCCTGGAAGATCTTGGAGATGCTGCGAATTGGCTTTGCAAGGGTCCGCTACTGCTGAGGAATGTTGTTTCCCGCGGCTTTAGAAACCGCCTTCGGATCGCTCGCCGCAGGCGCAGCAGTCATCGCGCTTTCGGGGTTGAGCAAATGATCGCTGCTAGGGCCCAAGCCGAGTCCGATCAGTGCTCGGGAATCTGGAATCGTCTTCGACTGCCATCCATGATCGGCCTGATAGCGCCGCATGGCGTCCTGTGTCGCGCTGTCCCACATTCCGGATGGCTCGCCGTGCATGTAGTTCTCGCGAATCAGCGCCGTTTGAATCTCGCGTGCCCGCGGCGAGTCAATCCCCTGCTGGCCACGTTTTGTCGCAACCTTTCGGGTGCGGGTATTTCTCGCTGCGCGGGACGAAGTGCGTTTGCCGGTCGCCTGACTGCTGGTGGGCTTTGTGCGCTTCGTGGATTTATTGGCTGTTGCGGCTGTAGCCGAAGACGGTGGCGCGGGTTTCGGCGGAGGAGGCGAAGTTTGCGTTACTGCGGTCCGAACCGTGAGACCGAGCACGCAGCCGAGGCCAGCCTGTTTTAACCGTCGGATTAGATCCGCCCGCAGCATGTCCTAGAACCTTAGATCTTCGTTTGCGAAACACCAAACAAAAAACCGGCGAAACCAGCCCACCCCAATGGTCCCCGATACGGGGATGGCGTGCCAGTCTCGTCGGACTTCCTCTTTGGTTACGGAAGTGTCCCCGCCAGGAAAATCGTTCCATCCTGCGCCCTTGCGCCTCGTGGACGCACCAGGAACACGACATCCTGCCCACTCTTCAGCGACGACTCAATCTTTGTAAAACCCTCCTGATTATTTACCGGCTGCTTGTTGACCTCCAGGATCACGTCACCCCGGTTCAGGCCCAGATCTTCGGCAAACGATCCCTGCTTGACATCCTGTACCACCACACCTTTGCCAGGAGAAATGCTGAGGCGATCAGCCAAATCAGGAGTGATACTGCGCACCGTAACTCCAAATTTGCTGGCCTGCGGCGCCTCTTCGTTCTGGTTTTCGTCTTCTTCACCGAGACGGGCAGCGAACAGCTTGGCGCGATCGGCGATGGGCACCGTCACTTCGTCCTTCTTGCCATTGCGCACAAAGGTGATTTTCACCTTCGATCCCGGCTTGCGGGAAGCAATATCTGCCACCAGATCGTCGCCGCTCTTCACGTCTCTCCCGTCGAGGGCGGTGATTGTGTCGCCGACCTTTAACCCAGCCTGGTCGGCCGGAGTTCCCGAGACGACGTCCGATATGGTCACGCCAGATCCGTAAATGTGGGCAATGGCGGGGCTTGATGGCTGAAATTGAATGCCAATCGATCCCCGGGAAACACGGTGTTCGGGTCCGATTAACTGGTTATAAACCTGCGCGACCGTGTTCGACGGCATGGCGAATCCGACGCCCGCGTAGGAGCTGGTCTCCGTCAGGATGGCGGTGTTGATGCCGATAACCTCGCCCGCCATATTGACCAGCGGTCCACCCGAATTGCCGGGGTTGATGGCCGCATCTGTCTGAATGAAGGATTGGAACTGACGATCGGGAACGATGTTGCGACCCTTGGCCGACACTATGCCGGCAGTTACCGTCTCCTGCAGCCCGAAGGGACTGCCGATAGCGAGCACCCAATCGCCCACTTCCATGCCGTCGGAATTTCCAAGTTTTGCGGCTGGCAGCGAATGATCCATATCGATCTTGATCACTGCGAGATCCGTCTCCTGATCCATGCCAATCAGCTTGGCATCATGTCCCGGAGAAGCCGGGCTTTCGTCCTGCAGTTTCACCCGAATGCGATCGGCCTTCTCCACCACGTGCCGATTGGTGACGATATAGCCTTTCCCATCCACAATCACGCCCGAGCCAAGCGAGCGTTGACGAATCGCGCCGGCGTCAGCGCCGCCCTGACCACCTTGCCCGCCAAAGAACTTGTCAAAGAAGTCCTGGAACGGAGAATCGTCGTCGCCTCCCTGATCCTGGTCCGGATCAGGATGGATGGAGCGACCACGATGGTGGGGATTCTTGACAGTCGACTCAGTATTAATATTTACGACGCTAGGCTCAAGTTGCTTGGAAATCTGGGAAAATGCGTTCGAAAGCTGTTGTGGAGCCGGGATCGTCAGAGGCGTCGCATCCGATGACTTCTGTCCCTCTTTGCCTTTCACTCCATAGGAAACGACCGTGCCAATCAGAATTCCAACTGCGAGCGTCGCCAGAATCGTGAAGGTGTATGTCCAGCGGTTGGCCTTGAGACGGGCCAAGAAAGCGCTCTCGCGCGAATCCATTTCTATCCTCCTAAAATTGCCTAACCACTTATTATACCTTCGCCTCGGGCAGGGCCTGTCGAAGTGCGCCAAATCACTTAGACGCAGGAAAAGCAGTTTGCGTCTCGTTCCGGGAGCGATCGGTCACAATTTCAAGGTCATTATGGCCAAAAACACTCCGGTATAGCCTGCAATGACCAGCAAAACCAAGAGCGCCCCAAAACTCAGGACGTTGAACAATCCCCACGGTTTCTGCACTGCGCCGAGAGCCAGCTTCCACAACCCGAAACAACTGATCAGCGCGCAGGCCGGAACCACCAGCATTCCAATCACGCGTCCGTGCCGAACTCGCGGGAAGACAATCAGGAATGTCATCGCGGGAAGGAAAGCCAAAGCCGGAATGATGGCCAGTGGGGCGCCGATGAGAAAAGCACGCTCCCGCTCACGCCATGGCTTGATCGGGTCATCGGGTGATTGGGTCATCCAAAGCCTCACCTCCCAGTTTTCGCCAACGCCGTTCGCTCACCCGATGACCCGATGGTCAGATGACCGATGCTACCTGGCTTCGTACACAGTCTTGCCGCCGACCACGGTTCGCAAAACTTTCGTCCCGAGAATCGTCGGCGCAGGAGCAGCGGTAATGTCCTGATCAAGAACGACAAAGTCGGCGAGCATGCCCGGCTCCAGCTTGCCCTTTTGCTTCTCCGCAAACTCGGCAAAAGCCGCGCCCGTGGTGTAGGCCGCGATCGCCTGCTCGATGTTCAATTTCTGCCGAGGGTAATAGCTCTTCTTGCCATCTTCGCTGAGCCGTGTAACCGCCGAATACAGCCCGCGAAAAGGCGTAACCGGCTCAACCGGATAATCCGTGCCAAAAGCAAGCGTCACCCCTTGTCGCAAAAACTCGGCCCACGCATAAGAATGTTCAGCTCGTTCGGTTCCCAGTCGCGACTCCGCCCAGTTCATATCCGTAAGCAGATGGCTTGGCTGCATAGACGCAATCACCTTGAGTTCCCTGAAACGCAAAATCTGTCGCGGAGTCGTGACCTGAGCATGCTCAACGCGGAGCCGAAAATTGCCGCCGCCATCAGGCCCCTTCGCGTTGCTTTCCCTGGCCGCCTGTTCCGCCCCGGCGAATGCATCGAGCGCCATTTGCACTCCCCGGTCGCCAATCGCGTGGAAGCCGACCTGATACCCGGCCAGCACGCGCTCCTTGGTCATCGCATTCAGCTTCGCCGCATCATATTGCGGCAGCCCGCTGTTCTGGGGATCGTCGCTGTAAGGCTCAAGCAGCGCAGCCGTCTTTGATCCGAGCGAACCATCCATGAAACCCTTCAGCATTCCGGTATGGAGCATGCTGTCGGACGCAGGATGCGAATCGCGTTTGCGATTCAGCTCTGCAATCGAATCATCAAAAGGCAGCCACTCGGAAATCCTCGCCGTCAGCTTGCCTTGCTGTTCCAGTTCGGCGTAAATCAGAAAATCATCCCATTCGGAAAAGTCCTGAGCCGATGTAATGCCGTGAGTCGCCAGATCGGCAAGCGCCAGTTCAATTGCCCGACGCCTCCCTTCAGGGGTCGGTTTCGGAATCACCGCCAGTATCGCTCCTACTGCTTTCTCGCGCAGAATGCCGGTGGGCGTCCCCTCTGCGTCACGATCGATCTTTCCGCCCTCCGGATCGCGGGTGGCAACGGTAATGCTCGCGAGTTGCAAGGCGCGTGTATTCGCCACCCCAATATGTCCGTCCACCCGCCCGAGATACACCGGATGATCGCCCGTCACCTCATCGAGATCCCAGCGCGAGGGCGGGGTCTTTACCGGCCAAAGAGTCTCATCCCACCCTTCACCCACAACCCATTCACCGGCCGCCGCGGTTTCGACTTTTGCGCGCAAGCGATCGCGAAACTCGTCAAGACTTTTCGTTCCGCCGAGGTCGATATTCATCTTCTCGAGCCCCGCGTCAGCCAGGTGCATGTGGGCGTCATTGAACCCGGGCATGACGAACCGGCCGCCGAGGTCGATGATCTTTGTCTCCGGGCCTTTGAATTTCATCACGTCATTGCGCAATCCCACGGCGAGAATTCGGTCACCGCCCACCGCCAGCGCTTCAGCGCGCTTGCTCGCCACGAGCGAGAGACCGGGATTAGGATTGACCACGCCGGTGTAGATGTTGCCGTGAGTAAAAATCACGTCGGCTTTCGGCCTCTGGGCGCTCGCTGATCCGCCGCTCTGAGCGAACACGCTAGACACCGCCAACAACAAGAGGATCGAAGAGACCTGTGTCATTCTCCAGCTCCTGACAAAGTCAGCATGGTAAGCAGAATGCGCTTTAGCCCGAGTTCCCGTCCATTGCAGTCGAACCATTCCTGCAATGTGTGCGCGCCTCCCCCGGAGCCGCCGCCGCCGATGGCGATAGCCTCGCGGCCGAGCGATAGCGGAATGTTGGCGTCGGTCGATGCCCGCTGCACCTGGGCGGTGTTGCCCAACTGGGTATCGACAGCACGAATCACCTTGAGCAGCCGCGAGTCCGCGGGCAGTTCCCCCGCCGGACGATTTCCAATCTCGATCACTTCGCTGCGCAACCCTTGCTGCCTGCGCGTTCCCGACTGAGCCGCGACCGTCAGATTTTCCGACGCAAGCGCCTGCTCGAGCGCAGTGCGCAACGCTCGTTCCAGTCGATCAATTTCCGACATCGAGGTGGAGCGGAGATCCACCCTCATGCTGGCCGATTCCGGAATCGAATTCACCGAAGTACCGCCGCGAATCACGCCCACATTAAATGTTGTTTTCGGCGAAGCCGGCACCGGCGTTTGACTGAACAACTCGATCGCTCGCGAAAGCGCAATGATCGGATTGGGCGCTCCAAAATCGCTCCATGAGTGTCCCCCCGGTCCGCGAACAATCACCTCAAAGCGCCGGCTGCCCAATGCCTCAGCGACGACAGTGTCCGACCCAGCGCCATCGACGATCACGCTGTAGCCAATCGCATCGCGCCAGCGCGCATTCGCAAAAACGTGCCGCATGCCGCGTAGATCGCCCTCGCCCTCTTCCCCGACATTCCCGATGAACAAAAACGGCAGCGCATGTGAAATGCGCGCACTCGAAAGCACGCTGACCACGGCCAGCATGGCCGCGATCCCCGCCCCGTTGTCCGAAACCCCAGGCCCATAAAGCCGACTGCCCTCCCGCCTGATGTTCAACGGCGTCGTCGCCGGAAACACCGTATCAATATGCGCGCTGAGCGCCACGAGGCGTTTTCCGCAGCCCGGCCGGATGCCGAAGACGTTGCCCACCTCATCGAGGTGCACGTCTTCGAGCCCAAGCTCGCGGAAACGCTCAGCCAGCCAAACGGCGCGTGCCGTCTCGCCAAAGGGAGGAGCCGCAACCCGCGTCGCCTCCATCTGCCATACCGCAAACTGCGACTCCTGCGAGCGGAACCGGTCAAACGCAACCCGCACCTCAGGCGAGCCAGTGAGCCGCGACACTTCCTCCTGCACCGGCGGATAAACGTTAGAAGTTGCCACTTGAGGAATAGGCTCCATCCTTTGCGCCTATCTTATAACGTCGCATATTGTCACGGTGTACCGAGCGTCAAAACGTGGGCGACGGCGAATGCGGGATGCCCGAGATGCGGCGGCGGCCGTGGAGTCTGAAAGGTGTTCACACTACCTCCGGCGAGCCACTGCATTCTTGCATGGCTTTGAGCCTGACCATTCCCATCGGTCTCGCTCGTTCCCAGGAAAACGAAGCTTCGCGTTTGCGGCCGTCAACTCACGCCCCCCAAGTCGCCGCGACGGGGTTTATTTCCAGCATTTGCATTCCATCCAGAATGGTCGCGATCACGTTCTCGTCCCCGACCGAGGTATTGATCATGAGGTGATAGAGCGAGCGCGTCGGCCAGTCGGCATTGAAGTAATGTTTAACATACGCCATACGCTCTTTGTCCACATTCTCGACCAGATCCTCCGCCTCTTCGCGCCTTTTGCCAAGGGCAATCAGGCGGCGAATCTTTTCATCGTGGGGCGCATAGGTAAAGACACGGTAAGTATCTTCGCGATCCCGCAGGAAAAACGGCGCGCCACGCCCGACGATTACCGCGTTGCCCTCGGAAGCAATCATCTGCATGATCTCCTCCACCATCGCGATCATGCGGTCAGTGTCGAAGGCGCGGGAGTTTCCTAGAGTCGCTCCGCGTTCGTAACTTCCACGCCAGAAAGCTTTCGCCAAACGATAAAGCCGGCCGTCAACACGCTCATCGCACAAAGCCACGGCCGACTCCGATACCTCTGCACGCAGGGCGATTTCGCACGTCAGTTGCTGGTCCCACAGCTTCCATCCCAAATGGCGGGCCAATTCGCAAGCGATGCCTCCGCCCCCGCTGCCAAATTCGCGCTCCAGAGTAATGATTCGAAACATCGCAGACCTCCCCATCGTACGATGCAACGACGGCCATCTCATCCTTCAGCCGGCCGCCACTCCCGGCGATTCTCACGGATTTCTTAGTGAGCGACGATCTCCCCTCCCTTTTTCGTCTTCTTGATCAAAAACACAAGCGGGATCAGGCAAAAGATGACGATTCCGAGCACCCGAAAATTATCGATATAGGC
>Ga0302325_10019969_pt1 | contig 14063 bp, 13 predicted proteins | sample Palsa_T0_2_FD_201948 | JGI IMG/M metagenome (GOLD analysis project Ga0302325, IMG submission 201948) | Peat permafrost microbial communities from Stordalen Mire near Abisko, Sweden - Palsa_T0_2 | ecosystem: Environmental > Terrestrial > Soil > Palsa > Peat permafrost | place: Sweden: Abisko... | reverse complement strand
CCCAGTGACGTGCGGGAACGATCAAAGCAACGCCGGAAACCCGCGCCGGACGCAGTTGAGCAAAGCCCCGTGCGAGGTAGCCTCCACGAGATTCCCCGACAATGGCGCATCGCTCCCCAAGAACAGTCTCGACGAAGGCCATGACAGCGGCCAGCACATCGTCCAGTGAGCGAATGTTCGCTTCCGGCGGGCTGCAACCGTGCCCAGGAAGGTCGACGTACACGCGACACCAGCCGTCCAGCGATTGAAATACCGGCTCCAAAGTCTCCATCATGTGTCGATGATCGAGACGCCCTCCATGTAAAACCAGAATGGGCTTTCCTCGCCCTAAAACGAGATGATTTAGCATTTTGGCCCGCTCTGTCGGTTTGTAATTCAAATCCGCAACGGCTCAACTTTCCCAGTGCATTTCCCATGCAGTTTTCCACACGGTCTGCACGGCTTTCGCACTCTGTGCATGGTTATGCACCGACCCCTAAAGTCCGCAAAGGGTCGATCCCGGTCATCAGCGGCGGGGTACATTCCATCCCATACGCTCACCTCCCCCCGAAATCCTCATCCAGCGTTGCGCGCAGGCGCTCCCGCTCCTAGTGCTCGAACAGGCGCGTCAGGATTTCCAGACTGGTCGTCGCGTCGACGGGCGCCGTGAATTCCTTCGCGGCCCCGCGCTGCGCGCGGATCAACTCGTCCTTCGTTCGGTGCTCGTCGCTGAGCTGAGCTTGGCGGCGACCTTCAACATGCGGTCGAAGAACTTTGAGACGCCCCGCGTGCGCTCGATGAGTCACACGAGACGGTGGGCGAGGTTTAATTTGACTCCTTCGCTGAGGAGTTGGCGCGGCAGAACCGGACGTTCGATTTTGGGCGTGTTGGGCAGCAAGCGGTCGTTCGCGACGACCTCGATTGAGTTGATGCGAAATGAGCCGCCGCCTCATTCGATTATTCGGTCCGCGCTTGCGAGCAACGTTGGGGGCATGTCGAGGCCGAGCACCTTGGCGGTCTTCAGGTTGATCGCCAATTCGAACTTCGTTGGCTGTTCGATCGGAATGTCCGACGGGGCCGTCCCACGCAGGATTTTGAGCAATTGGCGACCCAGTATGCGTCCCTCGAGGTCTTGGCTCGGCCCGTATCCGATGAGCGCTCCTTGTTCCGCCCAATCAGGCCACTGATAGACAGCGGGAAGAACTAAATCGCGCAAGCGCTCGATGATCAGTCGATGATTGTAGTAGAACAAAGGGCTAGCGAGCACGTTGACCGCGCCGGCCCCGGACGCTTTCGCCGCATTGAGCGCGGGGATGACTTCGTCCTTCGTCCTGGCGAAAAATGCCGAAAGCTCCAAGCCCCGCATCGCGGCCAACGCTTTCAATTCTGTGATATGTGCGGCCGAGTCCACGCTGGGATCAGCAAGAACCGCCATTTGGCGAAGGCTAGGCAGGACCTGCCGCAGCAAATCGCCGCGTTTTCCATCGAGGGTAGATGTTAGCAAACTGAGGCCGGTCACATTGCCGTCCGGCCGCGCGAGCGATGTCGAGAAGCCGTCCGCGACCATGTCTTCCGACACCGCCACGATGGGGATCGTTCGCGTCGCCGTCTGCGCGGCTTTCGCGAAGACGTAGCCGGCTACTAAGATCACGTCCGGCAAGGCCTTGATCAACGCGGCTGCGACCGCCGCAAGTTCAGTTTCCTTCGCGCCCAGGCCTTCGTCGAGCACCTCGAGGTTTTGCCCTTCGACGAAACCGGCCAAGCGCATTTCGTCGAAAATCGCCAGGACCGACATCAGGCGATTCAATTCCGGCCTGGAGAGGGGGTTGAGCCAGCCAAAACGGTAGACGTGCCCGGGCGTCTGCGCCGCGGCGGCGATCGGCCAGGCGGCGGCTCCGCCCAGCATGCCGATGAACTCCCGCCGCCTCATTCGATCACCTCGTCGACAGAAGACAGTAGCATCGGCGGAAATTCGACTCCGAGTGCTTTGGCGGTCTTGAGATTGACCGTTGTTTTGAACGTCGTCGCCTGGTCGATCGGGATGTCGCCCGGCTTCGCGCCCTTGAGGATCTTGTCGACCAAGGTCGCGGCGCGACGCCAGAAAGGAGGGAAGTCCACTCCGTATCCGAGAAGCCCTCCGGCCGACGCGTACAGCGGCGCTCCTATCGAGGGAAGGCCGCGCTTTACGGCGATGTCCGCAATCACCGCCGAATCCCCAAGCAACATGGTGTCGGCGAAAACGAATCCGTCGACCGGACCGCCGGGCGGATCAGATAGGGCGCGCTCGACTTCGGCCGCGCTTGCAACCGCAATCGGCACGAGTTCGACTTTGAGGTTCGCCGCCGCTCGGTTCACCAAGTCGAGCAAGATGCGATTGCCCGCAGCGTCGCTTCGTCCCTGCAGGAGTAGCCCCGCCCTCGTCATCGAGGGACGAGCCCGCTTCAAGAGCTCGAGGCGCTTGGACGGCATCTCTCCATAGAAAATCGTGAAGCCGGTGACGTTGCCTCCGGGATGGGCGAGGCTTTCGGCGAGCCCTGCCGCGACGAGGTCCCCCCACGTTATCGCCACGATCGGGACCGTGGTCGTGACAGCGTGCGCCGCGGTGACGCCATTTGCAGTGGAGAGGATCAGCTCGACGTTCAGCCCGACGAGCTCGGCCGCAAGCGGCTTAAGCCGGTCGATCTGGCCATCGGCGTAGCGCGCCTCGATGCGCAGGTTCTCGCCTATGACATATCCTAGATCGCGAAGTCCCTCGCGCAACGCAGCGCTATAGCCGTTGTGCCGGTCGTCGGCTTCTGACGGCGGATAAAGAAGGCCGATGACACGGATTCGGCCGTTCGGTTGCGCGCGCGTGGCGAAGGGCCGTCCCGCTGCTGCGCAGCCAAGTGCCGCAATGAACGTGCGTCGTCTCATTCGTTTACGTCGTCCGGTGAGTAACCAACGACATCGATGGCCACGATCTCGCCGAGGTTGCGGGTTTCGGTCATTGCGGCCCCAATCGGGGGCCAGCTTAACACAAGGCTACGCAGGCCGAACGTCCGCTTCGGGTCGATTCCTGCCGATGCCCTCATGTCGCAAACGGTGAAGGGTTTCGGACGGCGGCCCCATGCGCGGGTGGCCGAGGCTGACATGGCCGGCGTTGGCGCTTCGCCACGCCGGACCATGGGCGCGAAAGATGTCGGCGACCTCCAGGGGAGGCCGCGCCATGCGGCGCTCGTCAGGCGGGCGGCGCGCGTCCCGTCAGGTTGAGGCCGAGCCGCTCCAGCGGACTGGTCACGTCACGGATCGTGTTGACGGCGACGCGGGTGTAGAGCGCCGTCGTCTCCAACTTGGCGTATCCCAACAGCACCTGAATCACGCGAATATCGACATTCTGTTCGAGCAGATGCGTGGCGAAGCTGTGCCGCAGGGTGTGCGGCGTCACGCGCTTGGCGATCCCGGCGTCGCGCGCCGCCGCGTGCACGGCGCGGTCGAGCTGACGGCTACCCGTTCTTGCGCAGGGATCGCAGGCCCGCGCGAACTTCCTCCGAGTAGAATTGCGGCTGTTCCCACGCCGCAAAGTGCCCGCCTTTGGGAACCTTGTTGTAGTGAATGAGCTTGGGATAGGCTCTTTCCGCCCAGCTGCGCGGGGCGGTATAGATCTCGTCCGGAAAAGCGCTCACAGCCATGGGGATGGTGGCGCCTTTGACGTCAAAGAATCCCTTCTTCGCCGTGGCGCTGTAGTCCCAATAGGAACGCGCCGAAGAGACCGCGGAGTTCGTCAACCAATAGAGCGTAATGTCATCGAGGACGTCGTCTCGGCTGAGCCCTTCGGTTTGTCCGTCGAACGCGCGCGCAATCAGCTTGTAGCTGCGATCGTCGTGATCGAGGATCCAGGTCGCCAGGCCGACGGGCGAGTCCGCGAGCCCGTAGAGCGTCTGCGGGCGGAGAGACATCTCGGTCGCGTAACCCAACCCCTTCTTGTAGAAGAAGTCCAACTGGTCCCATGCATTCCGCTCTTCCACCGACAGCGAGGCCGGCGGCGGCTGGTGGAAATTCAGCGCTTTCGCAATATCATCCGGCACGGTGCCAGGCATGTTCGAGTGAATACCGAGAACTTCTGGCGGCGCTTGCACGCCCAATTCATCGACGACTTGCGCGCCCACGTCGCCGCCCGCCGCGACAAAGCGCGTGTAGCCGAGGCGCTTCATCAACGTAACCCAGGCGCGCGCAATATGGGTAATGTCCCAACCTTGGGTGGTCGGCTTGCCGGAGAAGCCGTAGCCCGGCAGCGACGGAATAACGAGATGAAAGGCGTCCGACGCACTCGCGCCATGCGCGGTCGGGTCGGTGAGCGGCGCGATGATCTTCAGTTGCTCGACGATCGAACCCGGCCAACCATGCGTGACGATCAGCGGCAACGCATCTTCATGTCTGGAGCGGACGTGAATAAAGTGGACGTCGAGCCCATCGATAGTTGTGATGAAATGTGGCAGCGCCTTCAGCTTCGCTTCACCCTTCCGCCAATCGTAGTCTCTCGCCCAATAGCTCGCGAGCGCTTGCGCCGTCGCGAGTTGCACGCCTTGGGTAGGGTCAGACACGGTCTCTCGCTCAGGCCAGCGCGTGGCGAGGATTCGGCGACGCAGATCGGCAAGCGCTTCGTCGGAAAACTCGAACTGAAAGGGGCGAATTCCGTCCGTTGGCGCGTCGGCGCGGGCCGAACTGGTCACGCCCGGCAGCACGCTCGCGGCGCTGATGGCGGCGCCGCCCAACAGCAAAGCGCGGCGAGACGGTGCATAGAACGATCGAGACATGGAGACTCTCCCTGCGTTTGCGCCGAGGCGTCGGCGACTTGCCAAGTGCTTAGTGAGCGCTTCAGCCGAATGTGAATGAGAACACCTGCACTCGTGGATCAAGAAACTCGATCTCGAAATCGCGGTCCGCGATTGGCGTTGTTTGTCGTATCAACTGATAGAGGCGCCTCTCCGTGACGGCGCCCAGACCCTGTTCGTCGACGTCGACTCCATGCGCCGCGCCCGGCGGCTCGCCATCGATCCGCACTCTGAAGGGGACGGAGGTGGCGCCTGACGCCGCTGTGCCCATCACGAGATGAACGTCGCGGGCGTGAAAGCGATAAACTACCCCACCGCCGCTTCGGTTCAGCTCGGCGGCTTCACCCATCACAGTCCACTCTCCAAACAGCGACCATTCGTTGAGGCTGAGGCGGCTCGGGCGCGCATATTCATGAGGCGTATCGAACGTCGCCTCGTTGTAAGAGGCAACATTCTCAGCGCGATCGTATCCGACATAAGTCTCGGGCGTCAGCAGATCGCTCCAATCGGCGGCCGCCTCGAACCCATCTGCGTGGATTGTGGCGGACTCTGCGCCGACGCCGACGGCGCCGCTCTCCATCAGCAATTCCTGGATCATCATTTCCGCTTGTTGGTACGAACCCTCGCCGAACTGGCGGAAACGCACCCGGCCTTGCGCGTCGACGAAATACAACGCTGGCCAGTATTCATTGTTGAATGCCCGCCATATCGCGTGATCGCTGTCGACGTCGTCTGCATCGCGTTCGATCCTGTAGACCGCCCCAGCTGCGGCTTGTCGGTAGGGTTAGCCCGCGCCGACGCGTCAAGGGGCGAAGTATTGATCCGACGCGGAAGCGGAGCCGCCGCGGCTGCATCCCGTTGTGATGGCGAAGTAAAAGTAACCGGATCGCGAGCCAGCGAACCTCTGTGGGCAGGGAGCGCGTCCTCGCGGGGTGGCCGTTTTTGACGTAATGTTAACACCAATTCTACTCGCTACCTGAGCGTTACCGCGCTTTGGACTTAGGCCAGACTTTGGGACGTAGCGCACGTTATGAATAGCTAGTTGCTGTTAGCAGTTGTAAGCGCGCGCAAGGCGTCTGTTGGGGGAGGACGAGCGCGAGGGCGGCGAAGGCTCCTAACCCTGCGGACGTGACGGTTCATTCCGACGACGCGACGCCAGGAATTCTCGCCTTTCTCAAGCACAAACGCATTCTGCTGATTCTAGACACCTGCGAGCATCTGATCGAGGCGGTGGCGGCGCTAGCGGCGCGAATTTTCGAAACCGCCCCACAAGTGCACATCCTGGCGACCAGCCGCGAGGCGCTGCGCGTCGAGGGCGAGCACGTCTATCGATTGGACCATTGGCTTGCCCGCCGGATGAACCCGGTCTCACCGCCGTCGCGGCTCAGGCGTTTTCAGCCGCGCAGTTGTTCATCGAACGCGCCGAGGCGAGCGGCGCGCCCTTGCGGCTCCTGGGACACCCGGAGCCAGCGATAGCGCGCGCCGAGGAAACCGTGCGCGAAGCCGCGGATATGGACCACTCACTCACCTTTGCGGTTGCGACGATCTGGGCTGTGTCCGTGTTTCTTTGGACAGGCCAACTCGACCGCGCTGAGGATCACATTGAACGGTAGACCGCGCGCGCCGACACGTACTCTCTCGGGCCTTATCGTTCCGTTGGCCTTGCGTTCCGGGGCGAACTCGCCATTCTTCGCGGCGCTGCGCAGCGTGGGGTCGAAATTCTAGAGGCTGCCTTGGCGGAGCTCCACGCCGCGCCTTATGAGTTGCTGACCACCTCTTTCACCGTCGCCCTTTCGCGCGGGCTTCTCGTGGTGGGGCGTCCGGCTAACGGCGCCGCGCTTATCGAACAGCGCATCGCAACCATGGATACGCGCGGAGACCGTTGCTATCTGCCGGAACTGCTGCGCTTCCGCGCTCACCTTCTTTCGACCGCGGCCGGGGCCACCCCTCAGGCGGTGGAAGCTTGCCTGGAGCAGGCGCTTGAGTTGAGCCGCCGACAGGGCGCCCATGGGTGGGAGTTGCGCGCGGCGATCGAGATTGCCGAACTTTGGTTGGCAAATGGGCGTGGGTCCCAAGCACGGGATTTGCTTGAACAACTGGTCGGATCATGCGTCGAGGGCCACGTCACGACCGATTTGAAAAGCGCGATACGGCTTCTCAATGAGCTTCGGGGGGAAATCCAAGCTTGAAGTTCGGCCCTACGCTGCCGCGCCGGGCGATTTTCATTTCGACGGCCGCTGGCGCTCGCCGGCGACTCCTCCGGCGCCAATCTCGCGCTCGCGGCGGCGATCGCCTCACGCGCCAAGGGCCGCCCCGTCGCTGAGGCGCTGATCCTCGCCTACGGCGTCTATTACAGCGATTTTACCCGGCCGTCCTACCGCGATTTCAGCCGCCCGCGGAGCGGATGGCATGGTTCTGGTCCAACTATTGTCCGTCGGCCGCCGACCGCGCAGACCCGCTCGCCGCGCTGCTGCGCGCGGATTTGCGAGGTCCGCCGCCGACGCATCTGATGCCGTCCGAGCCCGACGATCGCCACAATCGCGGAAGCGCGGTTATGGAACGGCCAGTTCTCGCACGCGGCAAGGTCGAAGCGCTCGTCTTTCTTCGAATTCCGGTGTTCAGTTGAACTATTGCGACGACCGCATTCGACCCAAGTAAATATAAGTCGTAGGGCGGTCGCTCTGGATATCTCGGAAGCAGACATTCAAGCTCGGTGGGGCGCCGGCCTGATGGTGAAAAAGGAACTCATTTAGTCGCGATCGCTCGTTTCTCGAAGGCCGACATTCCGTTGCCGGCGCTGTCGATCCTCATGAGACTGCTCTTGCTTGAAGCCCGTGGATATGGGTTGGAGCGCAGTTCGCCCGAAGCGGCGTTTGGATGCGGCGAGTGAATTTGCCCGGTTCGACACGCTTAACCTCCCATTGTGGGTCCGTCGCCGCGAGCGTTTCAGTTGCGCGATTCCCGAGCGATGCCGAGCTGAAGCAGGACTAGCTCAGCGTTTCCAATAGGCGTGCGGCAGACTTCAGATCTGCAGTGTCGAAGCCCTCGACAAATTGGTCGAACACCGGTTGCAGAAGCGTCCGGGCGCTCTCGGTCCGTGCCTGGGCGGCCAACAACGACGCCATGTCGACCGCTGCGCGCAGCTCCCACGCACGCGCGCCCTGCCGCCGGCTTAGTTCAACTGACTGCATGAAGCACATTTCCGCGCCGTCGCGTCGGGCCTGGGGCATTGAGAGGAGGAGGTTGCCCTTCACGCGAAGCAACTCCGACATGTAACAGAGGTCTCCGTTCGCCTCCACCCCACGGATCGTTTCGTCGACCAGCGTCATGCCTTCTGCGAGCTGGCCCGTCACCTCCAGGCCTCGAACGAGCGCAAGGTTGAGCGGCGTGGACATCAATTCGTAGGGCATTGCGTGAAGTCTCTGGAGACACCCTTGTAGGGTCTCAACTCCGCCTTTTGCGTCCCCACGGCGGATGGCCAACTCCGCCTTGAACCCGCGCGCAACCGCAAGATACGGCGCCATCGAATGGGATTCAGAGCGCGAGACAAGTCGATCGGCGTACTCTTCCGCGGTATCAAGATCGCCGATCCAGAGAAAGAGCGAAAGACCCCAACCCAACGCGATGCAGAGCGACAACGAATGGTCCATCCCCGCGGCGTCCTCAACTGTCCGGCGTGCGCGCTCCGCCGCCTGGGCAGGATGGCCTTGTAACCACAGGTTCCTGCCGAGAACGGCGCCGGCCAAAATACTGCCCTCGAACCCCAAATAGATGGTCGTGGTGCGTAGCGAGCGTGGCTCCTTCCGTAGCGCCGCCTCAAGTTCCAACCGGGCGCCAGGCAGATCGCCGCAAAGGTGGAGTGAAATCCCCATTATTGAATGTGCTAGCGTCGACGCGACGAAATCCTCTGTGGTCGCGGCGATCGTGGAGCAGCGCCTTGCGTAGTCCAGCCCGGCCTTAAAATCCGCCGTGCGTAGGCTAAACATATTCAGCGGACCCATAAGCCGCAGCAGATCGAGGGCGTCGCCATGGTCTTCGGCAATGGCGAGGCTTCTGTTCAAGGCCACCCGCGCCGCATCGAGCCCTCCGCGCATGAACATCAGCGAGACGCCCAGATCCGCTTGCAGACGCATTTCTTCGAGCCCGCCGCGAGCGGCAGGTTTGAGCGCAACGATCGCCCGTTCTGACCAGCGATGACATTCGGACAACAACGACATCGCCAGAAAAACCGGCGCGGCGGCGACAACAAGTCCGGCGCCGACTTCGGCATTGCCATTGGCGCCAAAGCACCATTCCAACGCCGCGCGCACATTATTGAGTGCGGCAAAGTGGGGTGCCCTTTCGGCCCCGGTCGTCAGGTAGGGCCAGTCGGTCCCCGACTGCTCTAGCCATCGAAGGAAATAGGCTGCGTGGCGCACCGCCAAGTCGGCGAGCTCGGTGTCGTCGACGCTAGTTTCGAGAGCATAGGCGCGCGTCGTGTCCAGCAGCCGGTAACGCATCATAGCGCCGAGGGGACTCGTCGCGACCATCGACTTGGCGACGAGGCTGTCGATGGCGCCAAAAACAAGCGACTGATTTACGGTCGCGCTGCCCACGACGGCGAGCGCCGCGTCGAGCGTGAAATGTCCGACGAAGACCGCGAGCCTGCGCAACACCACACGCTCCAATTCGGACAGGAGTCCGTAACTCCAATCCAGCGTGGCGTGCAGGGTCCTCTGACGCGGCGGCGCCGTGCGCGTTCCCAGCCACAACAGGGTAAGACGTTGGTCGAGAAGCGCGGCGGTCTGGCGCAGGCCATAGGCGTCGACTCGGCGAGCCGCCAACTCGATCGCGAGCGCCACCCCGTCGAGCTTTCGGCAGATGCTCACCACGATTGAGGCTTCGGCATCGGTGAAGTCCAGACGAGCGCCGCTTGCCGCCGCGCGCTCCACAAAGAGCTGCGGCGCCGGGAAGGTCCGGGCGACCTCCGCGGTGACCGATGGATCATCGGGCGGACAGGCGAGTGGGTCCAATCTATAAACATGCTCGCCCTCGACCTGAAGAGCCTCACGACTTGTCGCCAGGATGTGGACTTGCGGCACCGACATAAATATGTCTGAAGCAAGCTTCGCCACCGCTTCTATGAGATGCTCGCAAGTATCGAGGATCAAGAGAACTCGCTTGTCACGCAGATACGCGATGAGGCTCGGCGTCATGTCATGAGACTGAACCGGCAGGCCGAGCATGGAGGCCAAGGCGGTAGCCGCCAGCTTGGGATCGCTGAGCATTCCAAGATCGACGAAGAGCACCGCGCCTGCGAAGGCTTCGATCAGGTCATGCCCAACTGCTACCGCGACCGTGGTCTTGCCGACGCCCCCAACGCCAACGATGGTGACAAAGCGCGCGGCGGACACCTGGGCGGTCAGCTTGGCAAGGTCGCTGTCCCGCCCGACCATCCGCATCAGGCGGCTCGGCAGATTCGCGTATTGAGAACCGGCGGACGCGGTCTGCACGTCGTCCCGATAGGACGTTGTGATCGGCGCGAGGAAACAATAGCCCCTTCCGGCCATGGTCGCGATGTAGCGGGCCCCGCCCTGTCCATCGCCAAGCGCCTTGCGCAAGGTCGCGATGTGAAACCTCAGGCTGCCCTCTTCCACCATTACATCTGGCCAGACGCGGGCCAACAGGTCCCTTTTACTGACAACCACATTGGGTCGGGACAACAAGGCGATCAAGGTGTCGAGGGTTCGCGCGCCCAATTCGACAGGCGCGCCCTCCTTCGTGAGAAGCCTTTCACTGATAACCAAGCTGAAAGGACCAAAAGATATTACATCTCTGGTCAGCGCTGTCTGCCTGATCATGGCGTCTTCCGCCGTCGCCGCCCCAGCTTAGGCAGACCTTAGGTCAAAGGCGAGTCGGGCGCAATACAGCGCAACGCTGAAGACCGAGTACGCTGGCCATGGCCAGCGGCGCCTGTCCGCTTCGGCGGAGCCGCCGGTAAAGTTCGGGCGGTTGATGGCTGCTCCTCATCACTTGCAATTGCTCACAACACCTAACAGCCTTTCGTAACGCATAACTGGCGCGGCCTGCGATCTCTGCCAAAGTGTCTCAGCTCGCGTGAAGCTCGCAAGAAGTTCGTCCTCAAAGAGGAGCGGTTATGTCCAGAGTGTCGTCATCGCGGTCCAATTGGCGCGGCGTTCTTGTCAGCGATGGGGCGGCAATCGCCACCGCGCCGTTCTTCGCAAACTGGCGCTGGGGACGACACGACGCCTCGCCGGCTCTGGAAACAGCCAGCCCCGCGGACGGCTATAATCCATAAGGCCGGACTCGCCATTGAACGGCTCAAAATCGGAGCTGAACACCGATCGCATCGCCGGGTTTGTCGATTTCGGAAGGACGCGGCGAACGTGGAGCTGTCCCTTCATAGCCGTCAAGGAGACGACCATGACCCAAACCGAGCAGGAACGCGCTGCCGAAACTTCTGGCAAAGTGATGTATACCGCAAGAACCCATACGACCGGCGGCCGCGAGCACGGCTGGTCCCGCAGCTCCGATGGCAGCCTGGACATTAGACTCTCGATTCCCGGCTCCACGCGGATCGGCGCCAATCCGGAGCAATTGCTCGCCGCCGGTTGGTCAGCCTGCTTCGAAAGCGCGATGGCGATCGCGGCCGTCAGGAAGAAGATCGCTCTGCCGGATGAGCTGGCTATCGACGCCGAGATAGACCTTAACCTGGCTGAGACTGGCTACTTCCTCCGAGCCCGCCTGAACGTCAGCCTGCCTGGCGTCGAGCGCAAAGTGGCGCAAGCCCTGATCGACGAAGCGGACCGGACCTGTCCGTATTCCAAAGCGATACGCGGCAACGTCGACGTCGCGATCAAGCTGGTCTGAGCCGCGCTCTATCGCCGTTCGGGCCGCCGCAAGAACTTTGCGGACGAGCCGCGATCACTAGTCACCATCGAACCGAGGAGACCCGCCATGGAAAAGATCAAAACAGCTGAAGCAATCGATCACCGCCGCCGCCGCATTTTTGGCGCCGCGGCCTTCGCGATCGCGGGTGGGCAATTCGGCATAGTTCGGGTTGCCGATGCGCAGGCCGTGAAATCCGGGCCGCCGCCCGCAGTCAAATCGGGGACGAACCCCTCGTTCGCCTCCCTCAAACAAATCGATGCCGGCCTCCTCAACGTTGGCTACGCGGAAGCCGGTCCGGCTGACGGCCCCGCGGTCGTTTTGCTGCACGGCTGGCCCTACGACATCTACAGCTTCGTCGACGTCGCGCCCCTGCTGGCGTCGGCAGGCTACCGGGTAATCGTTCCGTATTTGCGTGGCTACGGCTCAACGCGAATTCTTTCCGATGCGACGGTCCGGAACGGTCAGCAAGCCGCGGTCGCGGCCGACATCATCGCCTTGATGGACGCTCTGAAGATCGAGAAGGCGACAATCGGCGGTTTTGATTGGGGTGCGCGGACGGCAGACATCATAGCGGCGCTTTGGCCGGAGCGATGCAAGGCGCTGGTCTCCGTGAGCGGATATCTGATCGGGAGTCAGGAAGCCGGCAAAATTCCGCTTCCGCCGGCGGCTGAGCTCCAGTGGTGGTACCAGTTCTATTTCGCGACAGACCGCGGCCGGGCCGGCTACGACAAATACCGGCACAACTTTTCGAAACTCATCTGGCAGCTTGCTTCGCCGAAGTGGAACTTCGACGATGCCACGTTCGATCGCACGGCGGCTTCGTTCGAAAACCCCGACCATGTTGCGATTGTCATCCATAACTATCGCTGGCGGCAAGCACTGGCTGAAGGCGAACCGAAATACGACGATCTGGAAAAGCGTCTTGCCGAAGCTCCAGTTATCGCTGTCCCCACCATCACAATGGAGGGCGACGCCAACGGCGCGCCGCATCCGGACCCCGCTACTTATGCTAAGATGTTCTCGGGCAAGTATTCGCATCGGACCATTACGGGGGGCATCGGGCACAACCTGCCCCAGGAAGCCCCTCAGGCTTTTGCGGAGGCCATTGTCGAAGTCGCCGCGGTTTGATCGCTGATCGCCGAGGTAGCCCTGCGGGCCGACGCGCGCGGCTCGCGGGGCGTCGGCTAGTGGTTAGCGTCCCTGAAATTTAGGAGCATCTCTGAATCTCTGTGGTTGCGCCGTCGGGGCGAGGATGGAGATGATTCGTGGCAGGGACGGGCGCGGGGGTCAAGAAGTACGTGGTGAAATTAAGCTCGCAGGAGCGCGAGCGGCTCGAAGCGGTCATCGGCTCGGGCAAGCGATCGGCGCAACTGATCACGAAGGCGCGGATCCCGCTGAAAGCCGACACGTCGGACGCTGGCGAGGGTTGGACGGACCGCGACGGCCGCGTTGGACACCAGCCTCAACACCGTCGGTGAATGTCTGCTTCCGCGGTCGGCAAAACATCCGCCGTACGGCCAACTTGGGTCGAAACGCGCCGTTGGTGAGCGGTCAAGCAGGGTTGATATCTCGACAGATTGCTGCCGTGTACCCGGGTACATTCGTCATCAGGGCATACTTCAACAGGCGGGCGTTGGAAGCCGTGGCGCGGCGAACCATAGTCTCGTCTGGTTCCAAGGCGACGTCTATATCGCCGTAACCGCGCTCTTCTGTGTTCGCGCATCTTTCGCCGTTCCGGTCACAATGGCAGTTTCGCTCCCTCCGGTTTTGGGGCTTGCAAAACTCCGTTCACCGGATCGCCGGCAGCGCGTATCAGCTGGTCATCGGGGTCGCTTCTCGTCACTGCCAGCCGGCTTGTCGGCAAAGCGACCAATCGACTAGCGGGCAAAGATCGCCCCGATTTGCAGAAACGAACGCCGGCCCCGCTGCGCTGTCGTGTTGGGGGCGGCGTCCGAAACTCTTCACCATAGGGCGGGTGTATTTGCCGATCACGAAAGCCGACGTTCAGTCTCGGCAGGTGCTGACTTGCATCGCGGGGATCGCGGATGTTGGCGGGCGCGGTGAGCTTGCACGCAATCCTCGCAGGAAAGACGCCGCACTGGTGACGTTGACCTAGGCTAAACGACGCAAGCGCCCCGCGGTTCAACGCGAGCGCCTCATGCAAACTCTCATCCTGGACGCTCGGCGGACGGGTAACCTATTTCTGCTTCGCAGCTAAACCCGCTCCTTACGATGAGCAAGCGCTGCACTGTTAAATTAATAATTGCAGACTTGAGTACCGTAGCTGTTTATCCAGCAACGGCGCGAAAGTACCGCCGCGCCCACGGCCGCACCGCCGAGGACTGCTGCGCCGACCCCGTATCCGTAACCGCCGTGATATCC
>Ga0302325_10019968_pt1 | contig 14064 bp, 12 predicted proteins | sample Palsa_T0_2_FD_201948 | JGI IMG/M metagenome (GOLD analysis project Ga0302325, IMG submission 201948) | Peat permafrost microbial communities from Stordalen Mire near Abisko, Sweden - Palsa_T0_2 | ecosystem: Environmental > Terrestrial > Soil > Palsa > Peat permafrost | place: Sweden: Abisko... | reverse complement strand
TGGATGCAGAAATTGTTGTTGACGCAAAAGTCTGCGGCAGAGCAACAGATACTAGTTCCACCAATGTTGCATGGAAAGTAATCTGTGTTTGCATTCCCAGACACATCATAACATGTCGCGAAACAATGCGAAGAGTGTAGAACAATTGCTAATAAGAATAGTGCCCGGAGAGTAGGCATTTTACCTAGAGAGCAGCAAGTTTGCACGCCTTTGGATCAAATCAATTCAGGTAATAAAGTTGAACTCATTAGATTTTTTGATAAGTTGGGAGGAAGTTAGTGAAGATGAGTCAATGATAAAGCCAACGCTCAGCTTATGGATGGTTCTCCCTTCAATTATAGGGTTGGCCAGAGCCGAAGACACACTCCAAAGTATCAGCTGTTCAGATCCCTTATATCACGCCGTAGGGTGTCGGCCTCTCAATTGACTGACTTTCGTCACAAGCTCCTTAATTGGCCAAAACCTTCCCTCTTCTTTTTCTTTTTTTCCTAGCTACTCGGGCCTTCACCTAATATTCTCCCTATTGGCCCGCGACGGGACGTGAAATGGGAAGTTTCGACGCCATGGGGCGATACTTGAATGTCTAGGTCCTCGACATAGAAGGCACCGTATTATCTATCTGTCGCACTGTCCCAGGGGCTTCTAACCTGTTCCTTCCATTTTTAATGTGTCAGGAAATGGTCTTATACGAGAGGATGGTCTTATAAATGCCATACAAAAAAGGACAAAAATCGCAGAGTTTGCACAAAACTTATAAATCTAGACCTGGGCCTATGTAAAGGTGGGATCCTATTTGAGAGGGGACAGTGCGACGGATAATACTAGTACGGTAGGCGCTCAGGGCTGAAAGAGGCTGGAACGCGTAACAGCGCACGGCTCGCCTATTGAAGTGTGAGCCAGGAAAGTGTCCGGAGATTGCTCTCCGCACGGGGGTGAATGGCAGAGCCGGAGGAAAGAGAGAAATTAACGCCACTAAGTTTCTCAATACTGTACGAGGTACTTCGTACTTCGTGAGAGCGCGGCCAAAAGCCTTGCAACTGCCAGGGTTTGACGGCACTTCTCACCTAGCTGGTGCACGACGAGCGAATACCTATCTGGTGAGACATTTCTCGCGCTATCTGAGGCTGGTACCTAGCTTAACCTTACCGCCCCAGATTGATTTAAGCGAAGCAAAAGCCTTGGGCAAAAATGCAAAAAATATTTTGGTATCAAATAAAAATAAAAATATCTTAATTAATAGGAGAAAATAGGAAAGGCAAGTTTATATATAAGCTAGAGCAATTAGAATTTTGGATTTTCTTTTATTTTACTTTAAATAATAATATTAAAATGCGCATTGCGAAATGTCGAATGCGTCTTGCGGCTCGAAGTGGCAGTAAGCCCTTGTCAGGCCTCAGTACTTAACTTGTAACTCAAAGTAAGTACTGTTTCAGGAAGAAGGCAATAACCATTTCGCTCACCTTCTAACCACTTAAATCTCATGCAAAATTATGAGGTGTCTTAAACCAGCCAAGTACCGAAGATGCGAGGCTGAGCCTCGGTGAGCTGAAGCATTTAAGAACGTGTAAGCAAATTCGATATATTGCGAAGCAAACTGCGCCACGACGCGGCTGTCATCCAGCAACCCCGATAGGACAGGTCTTGAATTTGAGCAGCACAAAGATCTTCATTAGGCTACGAGTAACTTGAGAATGCGGTGTTTTGCTTGGTCGCTAAATGTTAGTCCACTTCTTCAGCTCAGCCTCGACACAATGAGGATTTATTTACTTTACCTCAAAAGCCTTGTCATGGACACAAATATTTTCTCGCTGAGTTCATCGCATTTTTTTTCAATATCCTTCTAGAAACCAATTGTTCTTTGAAGAGTAGACCCGAATCAATTAACTCAAACAATTATTACACGCAAGGCTGGGGATGCAAACTAGCGCCTTCTGGATAGCACAAAATGCGACTTCTCAACACCACGACGTTCGAGCTCGACGAGTTTTTTGGGGCGAATATTCCACCATATGCCATCCTTTCGCATCGATGGACCAATTCTGAAGTTACGTTCCAGGACTTGTTGAGTGGGAAAGGCCCAGAGAAGGAAGCATGGGGGAAGGTCTTGGGATGCTGTGCTCAGGCCCGGAAAGATGGCTGGCAATATGCAGTATGTGATTCTTCTGGATATTCTGGAACATCAGTTTTGCTCATCCTTCTTGGTAAAGGGCTAACATCTTCTCAGTGGATCGACACATGCTGCATAGACAAGAGCAGTAGCGCCGAGCTCTCAGAAGCCATCAACTCCATGTTCCGCTGGTATCGAGCCGCCCAAGTCTGCTACGCATATTTGTCAGATGTGTCTGAGAACGAAAGAGAACATTATGACATTGGTTCAGCTTTCAGAGAGACTAAATGGTTCACAAGAGGCTGGACACTCCAGGAGCTCCTTGCACCGCGAACCGTTATATTTTACAACTGTGGGTGGTGTGAGATCGGCAACAAGAGGAGCTTGGAAACTCTTATATCAGCAATCACTGGGATTGAACATCTATTCGGATTCGAAAAGGCGTCGGTTGCCCAGAAGATGTCGTGGGCGTCGAAACGAGAGACGTTGAGAGAAGAAGACATGGCATATTGTCTTCTTGGTCTCTTCGGTGTTAACATGCCCCCGTTGTATGGGGAAGGGGGAAAGGCATTTCTTCGACTACAGAACGAAATCATGAAGGTATCGGACGACGAGTCGATCTTTGCTTGGGTCGACAACACCATGCCGAACGGCATCGGCGGACTGCTTGCACGGTCCCCTGCTGCATTCAAAGATTCGTGGGATATCGAGAAGTGCTATAGCCTTAGCTCGCAAAACCTGGTACCACCCTACTTAATGACTAACAAAGGCTTGCAGATCACTTTGTGTCTGTATTTGCCCAAACGAACTCGGGCTGAACGCTTGCGCGCTTGCAAAAATGGTGTTGAAGAACAGGAGATCAACATCCCTTACACGGCATTCTTGGCCTGCGTCAGAAGAGGGAAGTTCGGAATGGTTGCGGTGAAACTGGCCAAACATATCCAGGGCCGGGAAGAGTATTCTCGGATCTCTTGTGATAAGTTGTATTATCCGATTGATCAAGTGAAAGGATCTCTAGCAGAGAGAACAATCTTCATTCGCCAGAATGAGAACTACATCGAGAACTCGACCGGGAACTAGGACTCCAGCGAGTAGACGAGATGATCAGGCGTTTTATTATGTGGAGCTTTACTTCGACATCGGACAAAGATCAAGGAAAATTATAGACAAACGGCAACTCTGCGCCTCTAAGGAGCAGGAAGATAATGGCTATGAGATATCAAATATTCTCAGGCAGTCTGGAACAATATCAAACTAGTATGCAATACCAACACTCAGCTGGCACCCTGACACGATCCGACGAGCGAGCACTGGCTATTCCAAGATCTGCCATGAAAAGAATTCGGATGAGATGGTTCTGGAAGGAGGCGAATAAATTGGGGCCTGCAGAAGATCCGAGTGCTGCAAGAACACATAGATGGACCGAGAAGAATTGGACAACGTGGGCGGTTAACCGCATTTGATCTGTGAAACAGTATGGTAAAGCTTTGAGACCGGCATGTACATGAACAAATGGAAACAATGAACAAACAATACTTCAAATGTAGATGTGCGATCGAAGAACGCCCAGAACTACGGGCAAATGGCTTGGTCATTATTCAATTGCTAAAGCCCTTAGTGAGCGTAACAATGATAACCAGAGGTAGGATGTGAGAAAGAGGGCAAGAAATTTTGGCAATAATTGCTATTATTCTGTCCTATCAATATTTCGCAGCTGATCTCCATCTAGCTTACACCGTATGCCATGCACCAGTTCGCTCAAATAACGCCGCGTTATGACCCCCATGAACGCCTGCCCATACTTTTCCCGACCAAAATCCAATACTCTACAATGCTGGTGAAATTCTTACATGAGAACAGAAAGATCCTGCTTCTCAATAACGCTCTTCTGAAATGCGTCTCTGCTGACGTTCCAGTAGTGATCAGTGAAGTCTGTGCACTTCATCTCCCGCAAGAAATCCTCATCGTGAGTAATGATGATGAGCTGAAAGTTTGATTGATGCTGTCGACTCTTGATGATCTTATTCAATGATTCAGCGAGAGCTCTGATGTTGTCTTTGTCAAGGTTCGTGGTAGGTTCATCAAGAGCGATGACCTAAAATCTGTTAGCACCAGTTCCCCAAAGAAGAATGGAAGGACTTACACCACAGTTGCTACCGAAGCACTCCGCAAGAGCAAGTCGAATTATGATACTGGCCAGAACCTTCTGACCAGCACTGCATCGACCACGCATATCCATCTCAGCGTCTTGCTTCACCATGACAACGCGATAGTTGTGAGATCGCTTGCTTGTGGAACTTTCGACCTCAGATTTGATCATGATAGTATCGACATCAGTCCCCTGGTAGGTGCTTCGCCAGAGTTCGCCAGCGATAGCGTTAATCTCCTGCATCTTCAGGTTGTGGTATTTCATGATAGCGTCTCCGAGTGCACCGGAATATTTCTTCATGTCATCGATGGCTGCCTTCGTAGTCTCGACTTTGATGTGCATTTCCTTGTACTTTTCAGCAGCATCTTCATACTGGTTCTTATATTCTTCGGATAATTGGCGCAACAGTTCATCCTTGGTTCTCATGGTTCCGAGCAGTGGGCCATGCTCAGCCTGGAGTAATGAGAAGCGATTATCAGCTTCATGTGCCTCGCGACAAAGGTTCTCGTAGTCATCAGTGACATTCCGGGCTTCTAAATCAACAATATCATTCTGGACGATTTCCAGTTCTCGAAGGGACTTCCGGTATCTGATGTTGTCAACAATACTTCTCTTAGTGTGTTCGCTGTCGTCGATTTCCTTTTTCAAGGAATTGAAAATGTCCGTGAGTTGTTCCGTCTCGGCTTGGATCCGCTTCTGGTCCTGCTCTAGGGCCTTGATTGCTCGTTGGCAGGCGGCAAGCTTTCCAGGGCCGTCATTGTTGAGATAGGAATTGATGCTATCCTCAATCAACTTGAATCTGTTCACTGTCTGAGAGAGTTTGTCCTTCTCAGCCTGAACATCCTTAGCCTTTGCTTGTTGACGACGCTGAGCATCATCATGCTGAGCCTTTGCCTTGGCGAATTCGGGACCAAGAGACTCGAGTGCCTCGTCAGCTGCTTTGATTGCGTCACGTTGCTGGTTGTTGTTTTCACGAAATTCGTCAATTTCCTCAAGAAGACGTTGTTTCTTCTCCAGCTCGAAATTTGCCGTATTGAGCTTGTTGGAGATATTTCCAGACTGGATCTCTAGGTTGTTGATCTCAGTTTTGGCACGATCTTGGTCGGTCTTGATTCGGTCTCGATTGGACCTAATTGCCCGAATGCGCTCCTCACAGGCAGCAGATTTTTCCTCGATCTCTTCTGCCGACAAAGTGCTGCCAGATAGCTGCTGCTGCGACGAAAATCTCGCAATATCTGCGTCGTGATTCGAGATCTCGATGCAATACTTGGTGATACTGTTGACTGTGGCGGACAAAGCCTCGACATCTCTCTTGGCAGATTCTTCCTCGTTCACCGCACTGTCACACTGTTCAAGACGGAACACCAATGATCTCTTTTTGTTTTCCATTCGTTCCACATCTTTCTCAAGGGCTGGGATTTCGATATCGTGCAACTTCTTGAATACATCATATTGAGAACGTGCTGCATTGGCTGACCTGAGCTCTGTCTCCAGCACCTTGAGATCCACTTCAAGATCACTTTTGACATACTTAGCAAGGGCTTTCTCGATCTTGTCTTTTGCTGATGATTGTTCTTTCTTGTCTGCGAAAGTGCGCTCGCAGAGTCTGCAACAGTTATGCTGTATGATCGCATTAAGGCCTTTGCGATAGTAGTCCGACACGTACGTGATGCCATCAAGCTCCTGCCTGGCCTCGTCTCGATCCTTTTCGATGGCCTCCAGTTCATGCAGGTAGTCGTCAACGCTGTTGAGTGGTTTTCCGTCTGAATTGATGGAGTTCAATACAATCGTCTGGGATTTCTGCATTTCTCCTTTCTTTTGCGTAAGAGTGGAGCGGGCAGTCTGAAGCTTAAATTCTTGTTCTCGCAGCTCTTGATATGCTCCCTCCTGCTGCTTCCTCGCATCGGCAAGAGTTCTAGAACGCTGGTCAAGGATAGTCTGAAATTCTTGCTCAAGAGTGTCAGGTCGCCATTCTGAACCAATTACCAAAGTCAATTGGTCAGTATAGGTCGAAAGCATGGTGTTGAGAGAGTTCTGCTTCTTCTTGGCCTCTGCCTTTTGGTGGGTGAGCGCAGCACGGTCGTTGGCAAGTTGATTGCTCTTGAGCATTTCGGCCCTCAATCTGCTCGACTCGGATTCCAGTTCCGAAAGGCGATCGGTCTCGGCTTTCATCGTTTGTTCCCAGGCCGCAACTACATACGATGAGGAAGCTTTTCGATGGCGGTCCTTGATTTCGTTGAGAGATGTATTCAGAGATGCCACTATACCCTCATCCATGCCAATTGAGGCCACCTCCTTCAGCTTGAGGTTCAATTTCTTATCATTAGACTTGATTGTTTGGTGAGCTGTTGCCTTCTCTTGTGTTCGAGTGGCTCGAAGGTTTTCAAGATTAGAGAGAGCGGCTTGGGTTTGCTCAAGTTCGTCATTTGAGTCCTTTCGGATGCGGTCTAGTTCCTGATCCTTCTCGCGGGACTTCTTCTGTACTCTGCCGACAAAATCGAGAACCTGGCCTTCGTCAAGGTCACCCTCAAAGCCTCGCAGCGAATGAAGACGAGCAGCCTCTTTGACCAACTGTACGCGAGATTCAAGTTGTCTCTCGTAGTTGTCCTTCTCGGCATGGTGCTGGCCTTTCTCCCCCTGCTTCGCGGACATTTGTCGACGCGAGTCGGCTGCAGAATTCTGAAGGGCTTTGTATTGAGTCTGATATTTCTCCGACTGCTCAGAATATTTGGCCATTGTGGCCTCGAATTGCTCAAGAGTTGACTGGAGCCATTCATTGGACTCATGACGCTCTTCAAAGTTGATCCTCAAATCTGATAGGGTACCCTCGAGATACTTCGCACGATCCCTTTTTGTCTTCAGTCCGTCAACAACACCTAGAGCTCGGATTGAAGCCTTGTGTTTTTCCTTCCGTTCTACCTCGAGAACTTCCAGATCGGCTTTGATCCTCAAGTGCTTTTCACGAAGTTCTTCGATTTCATTCTGGAGGGCGAGCGACTGCTTCTCAACTCGTTCAGCTCTGTCTTTGTTTTCCTTGTAGTGTTTTTCGTTTATTGCGTGCTGACCCAGCTTGATCTTATGGTCCTTCTCCACCTTCTGAATGGCCTCGATAGCTTTCGTGTATTTCTGGGCCTCGAAGATTTCGTCGAACTTCTCCTTCAGTTTCTTAGGCTCGCTCATGGGCCACAGTGATTCGTCTTGATGACAAAATATAACATTTTCCAGAACGGCTGTTGACACGCCCATCTGCATTGGTACGACCTTGCCCATTTCTAGTTTCTTCGATGACATCGAGGTTCGCTCGCCATGGTGATACATCAGGAGCTGGCAATCGAGAGTCTTCTGGACTACCGAGTTCTTCTTGGCCGTGAGAGAGATGCTTCGGGTGACGACAAGCATGGTATTTGAGGCATTTCGAAACTGGAGCTTGACCTGAGCCAGGACTTCTGATTCGGAGGTGAGCTAGAAAATGTTAGGGTGAACTGAAATATGCTGAAGAGGTCATACCTTTGGATCGTGGATGAATGCACCACCGGTGGTGTTGGGGGGTTGTTTGCCAGTGGTGGCATACTTGAGGCATTCAATGATAGTCTGGAGGTGTGAGCATATATGCAGCAGTAGAACAAGGTTAACCCACGGTCTTGCCCGATCCATTGAATCCGACGATGAGGGTCAGAGGTGCTTGGAAATGGATGATTTCTCCTGTGCGGTTTCCAAAGGAGCGGATCCTGTGTTGAGCAGATTAGCAGAGCGAATAGTGTTTGTAAATCTGATTCAACTTACCCCGTGATTTTCAGCTTCTCTATTTGAGCTGTACAAAGTGGTCAGTAAGCCTGATCGTGAGCGCAACGCCGTTTGTCGATAGGGTAACTTACACCTAGAAACCCCGCAGTTAGCTTCAATATTTTTGTTTGGAACATGGCATAGCATTTACATCTTGATGTCTTGGACTGCTCTGCCTTGTGCCCAAGCAGTGTCATCAGCATGGGGTTGTTGATGGTGTTGGGAAGAAGTTGTCTGAAAAGGTGTTGACGATGAACGAAAGGACGACGCGGGCTCGTATGGGCAGACGCGACTTTAGGCTCCCTGTCACGTGTTAATTCAATCAAAGCCGGAAGGACGGTGCGCTAAAATATTTCCGGTCGCCTAAATCTGGCCCGCTAAGCTGACCGCTAGAGCTGGAGCTATCGCCCCCCAATCGCAGTCTTCTAAAGGTGATGATCGTGAGCAGCATCTAACGTCCTTATAAGGCAGTTTGGCCTTGATCGTCTTCGAATGTTGCCCGTCTCAGAATGTCTCAGGGTCCCTCACCACTCACGGGAATGAATCCAAACAATCTGGGCATGGACCCATCCATCTTCTATCCAGGCACGGCGGGGATGGGCGGCATGCCTGGAGGTTTGTCAGCCCCGCATGTACGATGCCCCTCTCTCCTGATCAGCCCTTGGGGGTGTGCTGATTTGCATGTAGGGCCATTCTAATCCTAATGACACCTCTATGACTGGCATGCTGGAGGACGGCATGCTAGACGACTTCGACAGCACCACGATGACTCTGGACGTCAGCAATCTCGACAACGGCAATGGCCAAAAACCTTATGGGGCGCTGAGCTCTACAATTTCCCGAAATGATAGCGAGCAGATGGATGAGCGAGGGGTTCTTGTGCCCAATCCTGTTGACAATCAAGTGAGCGGTGCCGGCGCAGGACCATTACCTACCGGGTTCAGTACACAATCTACGGTAGGTGGTGGTAGCACACTCACAGAATTCACGAAAAGGAGGGCTTGGGCGCAACGAACAGTTGAAGAGCTGAAGGACTTCCTACACATTCTTACTCCCGATGGCCGAATAGTCTATATGTCACCCAGTGGCGAGCCGTTGACTGGATACCCTCGGGAGGAGCTGGTGGGCAAATTTATCGTCGATTTCATCCATCCTGACGATAGTGGGATATTTGTGCGAGAGTTCAACGAATCTATTGCGAGTGGCAATCCTCTCAGATTTTTCTACCGTTTCAAGAAGAAGGATGGCAACTACACGATCTTCGAATCTCATGGCCACCCGCATATTACCTCGGATGGTCAAAAGTTTGGACCAAATAATGCGGCAAGCTTCTGCAGAGGGTTCTTCATGATGGCACGTCCATACCCAACCAAGAACGCAGCACTACTCGATTCCTTCCTTGAACACAAGATCGAAAACGAACGACTGACGAGGAGAATCGCTGATCTCAAGCGGGAGGAAGCCGAGGAAGCAGACGAGTCACACAAGGCCCGGGTGAAGAAGCAAGAAGGTCGATCAGATATTCCGTCCGAGGAAACCGAAACTGTGGGCTCTACCACAATATCAATACCCGGCCATTTATCAAACCCAGATACTTTAGCAATGCCTCCACCAGCGAAGCCATCATCTATGAATGCTGCTTTGACCCAGCAGAACTTGGAGGACGCAAATGCTGGGAGCAGGCCTGATTCTATCAATGATAAGATGGCTCGTTATGAGGGCGCTAACCATATCGAGACCATTGAGATGCTGACGGGATTGCGGTATCAAGATGGAGAAAGGAGTCACGGAATCAGCACTGGTGAGAAGAGTCCAGCATTGATCAGAGGCGATGCAGGCATAGCAATACCAGTTGACAAGGAAACAAGAGCGGGAGACAAGAAGAAGAAGATCAAGCTACCAGATGAATATGTTTGCACAGACTGTGGTATGTTTCCTACAATGCTTGAAATGTTGCATGAATTGACCCTGTTTGAAGGTACTCTTGATTCTCCTGAATGGCGGAAGGGTCCCAGCGGACCCAAAACGCTTTGCAACGCCTGTGGTCTACGCTGGGCCAAGAAGGAAAAGAAGAAAACAGGCCCATCCCAACCGCCTCCCATGTAGTTAGGAGCGAGCACGAGCAATTAGGACTTATGAGTGTCACATGGCGTACGGGGAATTCGGCATTCAAGGCGAAGGGAAGGTGCTGGTTGGTCCTTTTTCAACGGCGGGCACGGTGTTCAAGAGGGGTACAAACAATGATACCTGTCTCTGATATATTGGCTGGGTGGCGTTGAACTCGGAACGGATTAAATTGCTTACAAGTAACAGCTACGGAAAAGAAAAGAACCAGCATTCTTAATAAAGAGGAGTTTCCCATGACAGCCAAATCAGCACTTCCAACCTAGCCTCTCCCCTGACACACTCCCACCGCTTCACAAGCCAAAAATTTCGCCGCCTCGACATAATCCATGCCCTGCAACATCGGAAAGGCATCAGACAACATCCCATACCCACCCACCATCATAATTCCCACAACCGCCGCCCCCAACCCTGCAACCACCTTCTGCGTCTCACTCAACCTCTTCTTACCCACCTCCCCCTTCGCCCTAATCCACTCCCTCAGCCTGACCTTCTCACCCCCCGGATTCGGCCTCTGCTTCCCATACCACCCATAATAAAGCACCACCGCGCCCTTCCCAATCTGCCAAATCCGAAACCCGTCCTTCTCCATCAAATACTTGCTACACCCCCCCTTCTCATCATCGTCGTCTCCTCCGGGCTTGTACCTCGTGATGACAGGCCAGACGCCGATCTTGGCCATGGGGCGGTAGTCCCAGCCGCTCATCTGGGGCTGCGTGGCCAGGTGGGCTGCTTGGCGATTGCTGGCTGCGTCTCCTGCGCGCGTCTCTCTTTTGCCTGCCGCTTCTAGGGCTGTCACTTCTTTGTCGAGCTCGTCGCGACGCTTGTTCCATGCTGCCTCTTCCGCCTTGAAGTTTATGATTGCGGCGTCTCTGCTCAGTGCCAGAAGGCCGTCTTCGAGACTGTACTGGTCGTCATCGTCCCAATGGTCGCCAGGGCTGATATCGTTGAGGGAGAATATCGTTGGTGATAGCCGGATGCAGAGGGAAAGGTAGGCTGCTGTTGAAACGAGATTGTGCAGTGCTTGATACTGATCTGCTATTTTGGGGAGAGGCTTTCCCTTGCGCGGTGGCATAGAGTACAGGTAGTCGGTTAGGGGCTTGAGGAGCAGCGAGATTTGCGCTGTGAGTGTTGCTACTGATGGGTAGAAGTTCTCAGTCACGGCGTCGCGCCCTATGATCGTGCGTACTGTTTCCGCTCTGAGAGCATTGCGGCCAAAGCCTTTGCCACAAGTCAGTAAGGCTAAAGAAGCAATTGAAAAGGGGGGGGGAGGTTAACCTTCGCGACCAACCAACGCTCTCGACAGTCCATGCAACAGCTCCCCCTGCTCCTGATTCGCCCCAAACAAATCCGCATCAAACACCTTCACCCTCAATATCTTCATCAAAATCGCCATCACAAGCCACTTCCGCTGCACCGACTCCCGGAGCAAATCATCCCAAGTTCCCATGTTTGGATCCGGTTCCGCAACTTGCTCAGCCCATGCCACGAATTCAGGCGTCATGTTCGCAGCCCAGGGCTCGAAGAACTCTCCAGCACTAAGTTCGTGCACATCAAAGTAGTGGTATACGAAACGACTTGTTTGCCGGAATAGTCGCCGGAACATCTCGGTGTACCAGGCGTCAGTCTGGTCTTCCAGGGGATGCGCTTTGTAGCTGATTCGAAGTGGCTGAGGAGCTAGCTGTGCCAGGTCGACTGTGGGTTGGACTTGCGCGATGCGGTTCATTGGGAGCGGCTTTATCTGTTCGAAAACTGGCCTTGCAGCTGCTGCAGCCGATGCACGAGTAGCAGGACGTTTGTAATTCGGTGTTCTTTTTCCAATATAGTCATCGTCATCATCGTCCGGACGACCTCGTTTCCTCCCCTTCTTCGAAGGACTGCCCGTTGAAGTCCCAGGCGCAGCTTGCACCATCGCAGCACCTCTTGCTTCAGGCGTGTACCTCGCAGCTCGAAGCAGATTCTGCAAGTTTGAAGACAGCACTTTCGTGTTACCAGACTTCCATACTGGCGCTCCTCCTTCCGGCGTGAGAGCCTGCAACGAGCTGATCTCTCTCTGGACATTCAGTTGCCGCCAATCACTCGGTGTCAGATCCCTCTCGTTCTTGTCACTCAACTTCAGTTCCTCAGGAGTCCTGATCTGCCCAGGCGTATTCGCAAACATCGATATCGAGTTCCTGGCATTCGGCGTGGTCTTCATATCTCCCAAGATACCGTTTGACGCGCTCGTATTGCCTTTCGCTGCCGAGTTGAAGCTGACTTTCTTCTTCGGTGATTTGGACGAGCTTCTGTAATGAGCATTTCCCATCTCAGCAAAGCTTCCGGATTCTATATTTTTCGACATGGTGATAGATGATTGTTTGAGGAAATGCGCAATTTGCTCGTGATGGAAGGCATTGGATTGGGCTGGGAAACAGAGGGTGTGTCAACAAAGAAGGGGTTGGATATCGCATTCCTTCGGTCTCCGAAGGAATGGAGTTTCAGTGAAAACAACAATAAATATGAGACATGGTCTATGGAGGCTGGGCGCAAGAATCCAATAAAAACTTATTGAATTTTGTAATGTTGAAAGACGGGTATCGAGAGATTTTCTGATTGGGGTGATGTTTCTTGGGAAAGGGAGGGGAGCTAGATTTTTGCTTCCAACTCTGGGCTTAAGATGCATCCTGCTCAGCCATTGAAAGAGACTTGATTGGCAAGAATAATGAATCTCCCTCTGACACCCCTGACCCAAAAGTTGCACTTTCTGAGTCCCGAGTCCCTTTCTTATTCACAGCTTCGCCCTACCCCCTCTATTCCCGTCAGCACTCACTCACCCACTCTTCCCCTCTCATCTGCCCCAATCAGCTCAGAAGACTTACTTACAAATGCGCCGTCAACTCAATCTCCACATCCGTCCCCAGCGGCAACTGATGAACGGCAACACACGTCCTAACCGGCTTCGGCTCCCGAGAAAAGAACCCATCATACACCTTATTCATCGCCGCGAAGTTCTCCATATTCGTCAAAAAGACGTTAACCTTAACGACATTGTCGATGCTGCTTCCTGCTGCTTTGAGGACTTCGGAGAGGTTGGTTAGGGCTTGCGCCTGGGTGTGTCAGCAAACTCTCTTTCTCGCCACTCATCTGACTAGGGGGTTGATGTGAGGAGGGAGTGGACAGGGAAAAGCTCACAGTACGGTCCCCAACGCTCCCCTCAACTAACTTCATACTCTTCGGTTCCATCCCAATACTGCCTGAGCAGTAAACCATTCCATTGCACTTGATAGCTTGAGAGAAGAACGGCATAGGCGCTGGAGCCTTATCAGTGAGGACGGATTCTTTGAGCGTCATTTTGGCTGCTTCTCAATCTTCCTCTTGTTTTTAAAAAGCACGAGTATGATTTTGAGATGGAATTTGGGTGAAGGGGGAGGCAGATGGTAACGTGAAGTGAGGTTGGCGGGGTAGATTTTATATGGATGTTCGAGATGAGGCGAAATCCCATGTGTAAGGTTACGAGAGTGGGACGGAGGAAGAAGTGGGGTTGAGCTGCAGGCGGATTACTCCCGCCTAGTTAGGTAGGTGCATTGATTTTTGATTAGAAGAGTGCAGATTTTGGGGGATTACCTTTCAAATGAACGTTTAGTAAACAATTTTGGGATATGAGTCTGTTTTGCTTATATTGTGGTGAGATGTGGTTTCTGATGGCGGGGTAGAAATTAGAAATCTTGCCCCGCAATCCGAGTCTATCGTCCAATATTTGTTCGTTGATTTTCTGTATCACAACTTCGATTTGACACTCCCAAAAGTCTCCGGAACCTTGGTATCTATAGGCTCCCACCAAGGCCAAACCCCCGGCGCATCCCCCTCCATACTCCCCTCAAACGTCGGCGCCCTCTTCTCTAAAAAGCTCTCCACCCCCTCC
>Ga0302325_10019966_pt1 | contig 14065 bp, 10 predicted proteins | sample Palsa_T0_2_FD_201948 | JGI IMG/M metagenome (GOLD analysis project Ga0302325, IMG submission 201948) | Peat permafrost microbial communities from Stordalen Mire near Abisko, Sweden - Palsa_T0_2 | ecosystem: Environmental > Terrestrial > Soil > Palsa > Peat permafrost | place: Sweden: Abisko... | reverse complement strand
GTGTGGTTGGCTAGAAGTGCTTTGGATTATGATTTGGATTAGATTTAAAAGACCCCCTATTTAGCTAACGGTAGATTCTGGTCCCTTTGCGCTTTCCCCGAATCTATCCCCTGGTCTGCTGAGACATTGTCCACGCCAGGCATCACAGCTAAGCGTTATGTACCTGCCTGACGATTTTAGCTGTGATGCCTGGCGTGGACAATGTCTCACCGGACGAGGGGATAATACTACGATCCAGGCCGAAGTTCTGCCGAAAAGGTCACCCTGCCCTGTGCACGAACTCTTCTTGCGCCCAGCCGAGTAGGGCGCCGTAGGCGACCTCCGCCGCAGGCGGCCCCTAGTCCTTAGATATAGTATCAGTTGGTGATTCTGGCTCCCTCAATAATGGCATCCGCTAAGATACAGAGCAGGATTGTGATAGAAGGGAACTCATCGTACAGTAACAGAGAAAGAGAAGAAAACAGCTTTGCGACAGCACCTTCCCGCGCCAGATACCTTTCTGCCTTACCTCAAGAAATGTTCTGATTACTCGCTGAATGCTATTGAAGAGGCGTGGAAGCCGAACAGCCTACTTACTGTATTACAGTACTCTGAAGAGGTGACTCGAGTCGAAATGGTGGCTTTCAGCTAACCCCGGCTCATCGCCTCAGTGGGTACCATTCGTTAAGTTCTATGCCCACTGGAAGACATCACACCACTCTACTTTCTTTTAAACCCCGAAAATCATCACAATGCGACTTCACGACCATCGAACGGTATTGAAATTTGAGGATGTCTTCCAGGTACGCTTGAAAAGTCCGTGCTAGGACCTTAACTTATTCCATTTCTGCAGTGACGCTATAACGCCTGCACCACAGAAATCGTGCTCCGTCGAGGGAGAGAGCCGAGCTGATGATGGAAATTGCCAAATTGTAGAGCGAGATCTCGAGAAAGGACCTCGGGAGGAACTCGTTCTACCGCGAAACAAAGTGGGAGCCAGGAATGGAGCTAGGAACGATGGTAGAAAAGGTAGTCCTGAAGTAGAAAGAGAGAGGACAGAGGTTTCGAAGGTCGCTCTGAAAGGTCTCATAAACCCTGGGATCGGCGAAACACACTATAAACCGAATCCTCCGGATCAAGCGATAGCAATTATCATTCGTGTCTTTGAGCTTAGCTTTGATGGAACCTTCGAGCCAATCACGGAATTCGAGTGCGTGGATGAGATGAGAAGCTTGAAGAAGCTTGAAATTGAAACCCGCTTGAAGTCGTTGCCTTCGCAGCGCGCCCAGACTGTTCGTCTATACATCTGCGATTCTGAGTTCATATTGCCTAACAGCCCCTTACTCTCGCACCTGGGCGATATTGGACTCGACAATATCGGGGCTCCCAGAGTCAGAGATGTTTCAAACATCTCAAAGCTGGCGGGCCAATGGCAAGAAGAGAAAAATATGGATTGGCTAGGAATCAGTCCGCTTGACGACGATAACTGGTCGGCCTATATGAAATGTATGCCTCTTGACGCGGACAAATTAGTTGGTACGTTACCAAACAAATTTCTTTAGCGACTGAAAACTGACAAAATTTGTTGCTAAGTCATTCACTCCTTCTTAGGTGGAGTGTCGGAATCGAACAAGAAGAAATGGAACGATGCTCTGCTTGCATCTTTCCAAGAATCCTCCTGCTTTCGGAATTTGACTCAATCTCGGAGTGAAGTCGCTAGGCTTCTTGTGCTCAATTTCCTACAACTTGAAATCCAAATGTCGATGGATTATGCAAATAGCGTGGTGGACTGGATCCAAGAAGATTACCAACTCTTTGGTCACACAGCTGTTGACTACAAAGCCTTTGAATCGTACAACATCAATAACAGCAGATTCGAAAGAAACTTGGATCAAGCACAGGACTCCGTGGATGCGACTGAATTTGTCATATCTAGCATTATCAAGTTCGGATCAAGAACTGTTGGCACTGGCCCATGTTCGGATAGAACAGAAATCTCTACACCAGGGAAATCACCACAATTAGAACAACTATTCGAGAACATCCGTGGATGTTGTAGACAATACACCAAACTAGTGACTCGACGGGAGGAATACAGCCGACGGCGATCTGACGTCTTCCTAAGCACATTAACCATCCACGAATCCGACAGCGTCAAACGTCTCACTGTGCTCGCAGCTGGGTTCCTTCCGCTGTCGCTGGCAGCAAGTGTACTGAGCATGCAAACCCGTTTTGGGGACCTGAACTACGTCATTTACGACTTTGTAGGCGTAGGGGCTCTTCTTTTCTTCTTGATGGGCGTGGTATATGGCGCAGTCAAGCTTGCCATCCGAGCTGCAACCTGGAAACCTTTCGGCCCATTACTACTTCCAAGGGAAGATTTATACTTCACCCCAGTCGAGGCAGATATTTTGAGACACCTAAAGAAGCGACAGACAGGCCTTCGCATCTTTTTGGGGACACGTAATACAGTTGCATCTTTGCTAGCTATTTGCGTCGTGGCTTCGTTTCTGGTTGGCATGTTCAACAAAGTTTCACTGGGCCTAAGAGTGCTCGGATACGGCATTGCTGCTATCGCCGGGCTTCTTGTTATCACGTTTTCGATGTTTCTCGGACTAGCTGAATTGGGACGATGCAAAAGACCCAGGAAACGCAATGACCACACGAGCGGAGACGAGGCGGAGGAATGAAAGGGGGCTCAAGATTTCTCCTTGTCTTAAACTTTCGGGTCCTGCGAAGATGGGAGATAGGATACGGAGATCTGTAGCAGAGGCTTTATTATTTTGTGTATGCGAATCATGAGATATAAGTGTCCAAACAGGAGCTCGGTAAGAATACTTCTCGTGCATCATGAACCGACTAGACAGCCTCTCGCAGAAAACAAAATTTCCCATTGCATTATTAGCTACTGTACAGAACATGTTAATTTTATATCTATCACAATCTACTCAGCTTCAGACAAGTACAGTACATATAACAGTACTGTTTGGGGGAGTAGAATCAGTATCTGGAAAAACACAATGGGGAGGATTCAATTCAGAGCCAGACTTCTAGAACGTTCCACAAAAGCCAAATACAATCCTCGGGCAGAAGTTCATTTCTCTTACATGACGCAACAGTCCCGATGATGATGATGATGATATTAATGTACGTCCAGGGAACCTCAGTTCCAACCTCCCGAAGGTAGCGTATCGCCTGCTGCAAAGGGGTGCTGTCAGTCCCTTGTTACGAGTTACGCGATACAGTAAATTTAGCGAGCTGCCTGGCATTGGCGAACCGCTCGAACCATCTCCTAAGGTTCCCAGACTAGACCCGTTCAAGGATAAATCCTTTCAAGACCTCTCAAAGCAAATTCATGACAATAGCGGAGCTCTGGCACTTATTCAAGGAAAATACCAGAAATTGAAAAACCAGTACTCATGAATTGCTGGGGGCCAGCCCACAGCGGCAATTCAAGCCACATCTGAGTGAGACGCGCATGGTATCTCGGCGGTTATACCAACCAACCAATGACCCCCGATTCTTGTGTTTCGCATTTAGTCCTTACGGGGTGTGCCTAATCGCCAGGGATTGCAGATCGCGAGTTAAACGCTGAGGAGCCTCGCCTGCGTTTTATTGTCAAACCTTGCTAAGTAGTTTCTCCGCACTCAGAGCCGCGCGCTAGAATCTCCATTCTATTTCCTTATAATCTCTGCGACATACCGTTGATTATATGCCACTGAAAGGAAAGAGCAGTTTAAAAACATTAGAAATCTGTTACAGCTTCCTGCACACTGAACGATATGAGTTCACGCGACGTCTCAAAGGAAGAGAGGGGTCCTCACTCTTCCCATGACAAGCCTCCAAAATTCCGTCTCCGTCCTTCGGCTGATTTGAATTTCGTCGCTCAGTATTTAGATCAAGATCCCGACCTCTGGGTATTTCGACGTTTTGGCAAACTTCACTTGTTTAATATTCTTTGCCTTCAGCAACGCCTAGCCGAACTGGAAAACACTCTCGAGACGAAAATATGGAATAATGAAACAACGGGGTTTGACGAGCTTTTGCCTGCTATTAAAGTTACTTTAAAGGAATATGGTACGGCTGCTATTTCACTGAAGAACCTAGCTCTCCTCCCAGAGTTCTATTTGTACAATTAATCATCCAGATGATTACGGGTCTAACTTTCTTATAGACGACGCTCTGTCAATGCAGGCAAATTACAGATCTTATCGACAGCCCGAGAAACATATCTTCAACCTTCTTGAAAAATGGTGGAACAACTACCATGGCCGAGGCTCGGCGCTCCGGGTCGGACTCGATTTCCATACTGAGGGTAAAAACCGCTACAAAGACCTTGCCTCCATAGCTGCGCTTGAGAAAACGTGGACCCATAGGTTCATCGACAGTCACGATTGTCTGAGACGTTTCTTCGCAAAGGCCAGTACTTTCTCAACTCCGTCCACTGCTAGCTAGACCGCGTTACCGCATGTGCCTGAGCTAACATTCCATGCGTATAGGACGATGACTCGGGCGAACAATTGCCGTCGACACTAATCTACTCCGAGGAAAATGTTCAGCGTGCAGAGGCTGTTTTTCTCCATGCCTGCTTCTGCTTCTTGCTGCTCTGCCCTATCTTGGCACTTTCCTATGTCCATAGCAAAACCTGGAAGCTAGTTATTCTAGCGGTTTCCTTGCTTGCAACAGCTGTGTTGACGGTAGGATTTCTTAATACGCCCAACAAGAATGCTTTGGCTTTAGTAGCGGGGTAAGACTTGCGCCTTATAATTTTTAATTTCATTCGAGGATTAAGAAGTCTGCTAAGTTTTTGTAATAGGTATGCGGCAATATTGGTGGTCTTCCTGTCGAATGGCGTCGGCTCATGATGATTAAGATTTATCAGAGAAGCGAACAACGGGAATTTGAACGTCGAATGGATGAGACCAGTGTTGGTGTCATTTGGTTGATAAGCTCAATTGTAAATAATGTAAAATTGCAATCAACTATTGTTCGAAAGAGCGTCCCTACTCAGCCAGCTGAGTGATAGGCGATGCCCAGCTTGAATTCTGAAAAGACCATCAGGAGTAAAAAGACATTGTACAAATATACAAGAAAAATCCATAAGCATAACCAAATTCCATCGCCACTAAGAAGCCAAAGAAGGAACCCTATATAAGACATGAAAGGCTGTGGACAATAATAAATACTCTCAGGGGTTTTCTCGAATAAAAATATCTTTCAAGTACACCCCTTGCCGCGACAGAGATTTAACCCCCCCACCATCTCGCTCAACATCAAACTCCAGATTTTTCCAAGCGTCAAAACAGTCAATTGCTAAAACAGGGAATGTTTCAGGTGAGCATATCCTGAATTTCTCACCTCTCTTGACAAACCTTAATATCTGAGACGACTTCGTCCCCGATTGAATGACAATACGAAGTACCCCATCCACTTTTTTATTATCCTCGCCCTTCCAATCAATTATGTGTAAATACTGTCCATTCCTGGAACAAAAGTATCTGCCAGGCAGATCAGGACAATCAGACGTTAGCGTGTCCGGTTGGCCGTCAAGCTGCTCAAGTTCCTTAAATTTAAGGGCTTTTTCATCGAATATTTGACTAGCTAATGCAACATAGTGTGCTCTATATCGCTCAGCGGGAGTAACCGTGGTCCGGCTTGGTAGAAAATTGCTACCGTCCCAACTGATAGCCTTTGGAGGTTGGAGACCAAAGATTTCTTGCAAGTAGAGCCGTGAGATAAGATCGGAGGCGTCGAGAGGACCAGAAGTATTGGTGAGTACGATGACGAATGTATGTTTGTTGGGTAAGAAATAAACTGTGCCGGCCCAACCAGTAGCAGATCCTGCTAAATAGAATGCACTGATCTCTTCTCCACCGGATGTTTTTCCAAGTACGTGAGTCTTGACACTACTATCAGGGGATATCAGTCGATTGAGAGAGTGGCTCCCTGGGCCCGTTGAGCTAAAACTTGTCTGCAATCCGCAAGGAGTGTATGCCGCCTGTTCATTAATACGGCCCCTGCCAGAGCCAAGGGACTCGACGACTGCTTTGTCGAACAAGCCGATACGCTTCCCATCCTTTGCCGAGAGCAAACCCTCAAAAAAGCGCCCTAGATCAGCGGCGGAGGTATAGGGACCTAGCCAAGCAATCTCGACCACATCGGATAAACCAAGTGTTGTGGTGGGCGTAAAGATACGGCGACGTCGATCGCTTGATACTACATGCGGCTGTCTTTGACTTTCGTTCGAGTGTGAATGTAGATCTTCGCGTTCTAGAAAGGTATGTTCCATCTTGAAAGGCTTGAAAATGTACTCCTTTAGGAACTCGTTGAGGGATCCAGATGCTTTGTCGACGAGCAAAGCTAGCAAGATGTAATTGGCATTAGAATATTTTATCTGACTTTCTCTCTCTGCCTGTTCGCTAGTATCTTTGGCGTATTGTGATATTCTATCAACAACGTCCTGAAAACATTGCAGTGGGGTTCCATCTGGAGCGAGTAAGATGTGATTTATGTCGTAAATTCCGTTATAGTGAACGAGTAGTTGTAGCACACTTGGCTCCCCAGGTAGGGGACGCATTCGATCTTGGACCCCAACCAAACTGTTGTAGACATCCGTGAAAGGCCTATCCCAAGCGTCGTCCAGCTTGCGATAACCGGGTGTTGTGCTTGGATCTGACGAGAGTTTGTCGATTATTAGAATAAGAGAGGCGGCAATAAAGACCTTGAATATTGAAGCGCATTGAAAAAGAAGGTCTTCATCGCATTGTGGATCATGTTGTGCTCGGCCAGCAGCTGGCTTATGGTAGGTTGCGTGGCTTTTCTCGTGATGGGCTCCGTAACATATAGAGCATCGAACAGTATCCGAAATATCTAGTATTGCACGGACGCTAGGATCAAGAGCCTTAACGATCTGTGGGAAAGAAGGCATAATCGGATTATTGGGAAAGATGCTATATTGGCTGAGATCAGCGAACGTGGGTAGGACTGGATCATCAGTAGAATACTCATGAAGGAGGCTTACACAGCAAGCGGAATAAAGGAGACTGCAGGGCTTTACTGTCGCTACAAGACTGGATTCCAAGCCTGTAGGAAGAGTTCTGCCCACGAGTGCCCACAGGAAGTCCAGGAAATGAAGGATATGGCTCGAGCGATGGCGGACCGCCGCGAACTGAGTATGGCACGATAGGTTGTAGGAACAGGAAAGCTGAACGATCGCGGGTTCCGACAATAGCCCTAATTTTCGACCCCGCTCTGACCTAGCTGACCTCCCGGCTCCAAAAAACATCTATAGTATAGAGACAGAGAACCCATCTCCGCTAACTAGCGCGTGAGTGGCAAAGCGTCGTTTTGTCGGATCAAAATATTCCCACACATCTGTGAGCCGACCAACTTTACACCACTGAAATAGAAAATTTATTAGGCTTTTGTATAGCATACTAGCACGTAACAACAACCTTTCTGGCTTTTTAAAGTTCTGGTTTGTAAAACTCTTTCCGCCTTCTAGCGTTAAAATGGCTGTTCTTTTAGCTGCGGTAGGTTCCGATCTTTCGCATGCCCATTTACATCGAGAAATGCAGAGAACACCAACGAGCAGACGAACACAACTTGCGGACGAGAAACATTTCGACGCGGCACAATGCTTGCTATCTGGCCATATTTGCGCATATAACCATCGTCGGGGTATATGCTATGTTGGAAGCTGATCTTGAACAGTCATCATTCCTCGCAGAAAGAAAGGCGGCTTTCAACGCTCCATTCTGGAAGCACTCGGCTCTCCATCGTGGCTCAATACATACGTATAGCGACATACTTGTCTTTGAAGCATCAAGTACTTACGAGGCGGAAATTGAAGGCACTAACGGTCACCGACAAACTTTCTGGGCCCCTTCGCGCGAAGGGCTGCTCCTCGCTCCAAGTTTTCGGCTCCCCCAAGAGAGATAGCAGACTTGCATCGACAATCGAACGAACATCGGTCTGCTTAAGCCGATGCCCTGCAACGCATTCGCACAATGAGATTAATAAAAGGAGAGGAAAGTTGTAGCCAAGAAGCATAAAGAATTGGCATGGAGTCGATAGCTAGGAAGAGCATCATATTTGCATTGCGGACAGTCGCAGTTGGCACGATGCTAGGTTATGGCGTGTGCGCAGACTAGCAAGATATGTGGGCGGACGAAGGGAGACGACATCTACACATACATACTGCGAGGTTAGTAGGATTTCTCTAGGTCAACCGTCGCCGTCGATTTAGATTCTGCTCGCCAATCGCGGTTCTTGACAGGATTTTCGACGACGAGATTTCTGGGGCAACAGCATGCGACATCGACTTGAGTCATCTATCTATCGAAGTCCGTATAAAGATATCGATCAGAGAAGTCATGAAAAGGGAATTTCGGGACTGGAGCCGAGTTGTCCGGGTTCGGATTCGGCATCGGTAGCACAAAGGTATCCCGAGCCCGGCTCGGGGGCGCGCCTTCTATGTAAGATCAGCCCTAATGAGCAAGGATCTCACAGAATAGACGAATGGCTCTCAACCGGAGAACGGGATGGTATTTCAATGGAGGCAAGTCCATCTTTCCTTCAAAATGAACACACACTCTTGCTCCTCCCCTTCCAGAACGTCGAGAGATCGATAAATTGAGAACTGACGACCTCGACCACCACTTGGCAAGACAATGTCAGGCTCTGCCGCCCCCAAATCGACAAAAGGCGAGCAGACATTCGAGCCAGACTTCAAGGCGAAGGAATTCGTCGAGAGTGATGATACTTGGTTTCAAAAGAGATTTGGCACGCAAAAGGATGACAAGACCGCGGCAAGCGCAACTGGCAAAGCTTCCAAGAGTGGTGGCAGAGGACAACAGAACCCCGCGAAGAAGACCGCGAAGAAGACCACGAAGAAGACTGGAGTACGAATCAATTCATTCGTCGGATTGGGATAGGAGTCTACTGACAAAATCGTTTAGGGATCCAAGTGTATCGCTTCATGAGAAGTCGCAGCGTCTGCCAATTGCCTCCATGATTGATGCGCCCTTTACTGAAGTCATCTGGACCTGGTCCATAGAGGGGAGTGTGAGTTTGAGGGTGGGAACGCGAAACATCACCAAACAGAATTGGAATTCTCTTCGGGCTGCGCAACAGGTCTGGGATGCGGAAGACAGCGGAGGACAGTGATCACTCGAAGTTCCGCTGTAGAACTAGTCAGCCAATTACAATTTCCCACAAATACCTGTAGCGTACCCCTACAACTCAAATTTGATCTTCAGTGAACAGGGTACCCATTGGACATGGGAACAGGCTTCCGAACGGCCCGGAGCGAATGTGGCAAGGTCATGTCACGCGGGGGGGGTTGGGCTGAAAGGAAAAGAGGAAAAGAACTGAGGGAGCCCCCACGCGAACAGTGTCCGCCGTCACGCTGATTTGCAGAGGCCTGAGGTGATTGGTCTTGCTTGACCGGTTACAGTACAGTTCGTACAGTACAGTGGACGGCTCGGAAGGTTCGGGCGGCGCGGAAGGCACAGCCGTATCCGAGAGTGGTTACACAAGGTTGCTGGGCATTGGCCGTCTTCTGTCGCATCCATCTCGTCACACGATCTATTAAGCGCCACGAAACGTGGCCTTCCCCTCTCCGATTCTTCTGTACTTCGTACAGGACTGCTCTGGAATTAAAGCGGCTCTGCTTTCATTTCTCTCGCCATGTCCTCACCAAATCTGCTTACTGTATTAGAGTCACTCTCCCTTGTCGAGGAGATACCCCGCCACAAGCACCCTCCAACCCCCCCGTTACCATTACACCCTCCCCATCACTCCAGACACCGAACAAAACATACAGTATCCTTCACCGCCCTTCAGGACTCATTCGAAGTCTGCGACACAATTTCTTATCGCTCCTGATCGATAACTACACCAACTATTTGTCTGCCCTTGAGGTGTCAGGCCTTGGTAAAGCAGAAGCTTGGGGAGAGTACCTTTTCCCCCGCACACTATCGAAAACACCACGAGCATCTTGCCCAAAGCAAGCCCTTTAAAAAATGCCCATATCACATCTGCTTCAAATAATGCCAGCGGTCTCTGCAGGTGATAACGTATGGGCCATCTTTATTAGCTAGCCATGAATGATGCAAAGAGTTAAAGACTAAAATAAAAAGGCATATATCGCACAAGTGCAGCCGATTATATATAAGCAGTTGTATCGCACCGTGAATAGTAATGCTTAAAATATTAAGAAGCACGATGTCATGCAGTGTTCTCATTGGGTAGGTCGGGTCAATATTTTTAAGCACCCAACCTTCAAAATGTGGAAATTACCAATGCTTAGAGTAGGGATGGTAGATTACGTGACAGGGGGACTACTTGACGTATTTTACGAAATTACAGAGGAAAGTAGATTACGCGTTACATTACAGTCATGTGACTAACTAACCTTATACGGAAGGGACTATGCCTATTCCAGTGGGCGGTGACCCCTAGCAATAAATATTTCTATTCAAGCTCTCAGCTAAACCTCCTAAATATCGTATCTCTACATAGGCTTTAGCCACTATTTAGCACCTCTTTTGTATCATTTGCTTAAGAGATATGCCGGCTAACAATGCACAATCTGCACGAAAGACAGCTGAAGTCTGGGCTGCTTTTGAGCGTATTCCGGCGTCTCAAATAGGCAGTCTCTAATCTCTATAACTATAGCGCTTGTCGATTTTGGAAGAGGATTAGTCGTTATTGGGCAAGAGGAAGAGGGTAGACGACGGCGGCGACGACGTTTATGTTACGGTTCTAGCGCTGGCACGTGCAGCGCCATTCCCGATCAGGCTAGGTTGGCGCACCTAGGATATTTAGGAAGCTTCTCGCATTCCTTCATTCCTTCCTTCCTTAGCTTTGTATAGTCGTAATTGAGACCCTTCTACTTTTGCCTTCCTTTCCAGGCCCTGAAGCTGGCGCTCGTGACAGTTTAGGGCAATATTTAGGGCTTTCAGGGCCAATTTCCAGGGTTTTAGGGTATTATGAATCTTTTTTTTTTCCTCATATGCTTCGTATTTAGCTAGTCAGCTTGCCGCTCTTCCTTAGGCGCTAAGCACCCTGAGCACCCTGAGCAGCTCATCTGAGCGAGATTTACCACATTTTTACGTCTTTTAACTTCTCGCTTTTTAGCCAATCACACTTAATCTGACCTCTGTTCTCTTACATCATTTTTACCAAATTTTGACGACGATGTTTAAGGAGCCTAAACAAGTTCCTAGGGAACCCAAAGTAGACAATTTCCAAAAATATACTTAGTGCCTTGCCTTCAGTATAAGTTGGTTTAACATGGATGCCCCTGAGGAGAGTACAACTCCTCCCTCTATAAATTCCTCCCTGCTCCGTACTCGTTATGACCTAAATACCTCCCTCCTTTAATCTAATTGGGGCTCTGGGTGCATCACCCATGAAGCTGGGCAGTGTATTTTTAACTGATGACAGCCGCGGATCTTTGTCTGTTTGCAGCTGAGTTTCAGGGGCCTGGAAGGTGAATGCTGCTGGGCATGGGTATGATCTAGGCTACTAAAACTGACTACCTACCCACTGTATATACTTGAAAAAATCAGTCTTATAGTTGTTACCTTCATCCATTTGCGTGCGATTTTGCTGTCAATTGAGGTACCCCCAGCCATGATCTTGAAAACCCTGGGAGATTTCAGGGGGAAGTAGCCCACGCGCAGTGAAGCGATGCTGTTGATTCAGAACAGGCATCAGAGTACAGCTTCAGTTCTACATGGGTTATTTGAAGTTGCCTATTACTAGTTTCATTGATTTCTTTAGAATGACTCATTATTGCAGCTGCCTACCAGGCAATAGCACCATATTCTAGGTAGAATAGGCTTCCTTTAGGCTTCAGTTGGTTTTCATTACTTAGATTAGGTTCCATTTACTTCTCTCTATTAGTATATAACTGAGGTATACCCTCAGCAATAAATGGAACTTTAGTCTTCTCCAAAATCATCATTTTGATCCAACAGATGCCTAATAATCTGTTCCACTCATTTCACGTTTCATATTATGGGTGATCCCCTTAGAAATATCTGTCTTTAACATGTTTACAAGTTCGCAGAGATGTCTGCCTCTTCTGATGATAGCGAGATTAAAAGTGTTTCTTTACTAAGTGTGTATTAAGTATATAAAGCATATGCAATGTATTTCAAAAAATGTAAACCCAACTATTATAAATAATGGTAGTGATGAGATATTAGCATAAAGAGCTGGGCTCGATGATGTTTCTAATTATAAAAGAGAGCTATAGTATAAGAATTACGATAGCTGACTGTAAAAAGTATTAAGCGAATAGGTCATGTGATAATCATGTGATATATCAACTAAAATTGAGAAGCTTAATACTTTTTACATGGTAGCAATGAACAACAAGAGCTACTAGGTCTTTCATACGCCATTGCCTATACGCTTCCGCAGCCAATTAGCGTACGAGATCCTTCCGGCCAACACCGTTATTGTTATTTAATCGATTTATACTACGCTAGTTTATCGATTTTGTGAGGTTATCCCCACGCATCACTTCCGCATTTTTGAAAGATTAACCCTTAGATGCGCTCGTATGCCTGAGGCCTGCGTCCCTGAGACAAAGTTATAGTGAGAGCATAAACTATAACCTCTTGAAGCTATATCTGTACGTGTCCGTCACCCATAGCGGGTGGTATAGCAATTTTTTCTCATACCAAGATGCCCACACTTTGCCGCTATATAGGGAGCCTTATTGAGGGTACTATATAGGTCTTGGTTGAAAGGAGTGGCTGCATATACATCAAGGAGTTAAGCCCTAATCGCGCTTTGTTGAATACAAAGGTCATTAGTGGAGTTTAGGTTGCTTTAAGATTTAAAGCATACCATCGTTTAAGTGGAATTCGAGGTTACTTTAAGTAAGGCACAAGCCTCTAAAGTTATAATACCTTTTTACTTTAAGAGCACACGCTTTAAATTTATTATATAAATATCTTGTCGGTGGACTTTGAAGTTATTATAAGAATACTTCATCGGTGGACTTCAAGGTTATTATATATTATATATATATCTTGTTGGTGGACTTCGAGGTGATACCTCGTTGGTGGACTTCAAGATTATCGTATATACTAAGGATATCTTGTTGGTGGACTTCGAGGTGATTATATATACCTCGTTGGTGGACTTCAAGGTTGCCTTAATTTATATATTAAACCTTTAAACTTAAGGGTTATTTGAGGTCGCTTTAGGGATTCAAAAGCACACGCTTCCAAAGCATAATACCTCTTATTTACTTTAAAAAGCATACGCCTTTAAAGTTATATAGCTTATACAAGCTAAAATGGCCAATAATACCTCCTTTAAGGGAGATCTTTTGATCGGCAAGTCCAACTATATCGATTAGGTTAAGAGAGCCAGTTTATTCTTAGAAATAAATAGTTTTATGCCTTATATTAATAATACCAAGCATACCCCGGATAAATCACTTTATTATAAGTCAGATTCGGATGGTCATGTGACTAATAAGCCCTATAGCCCTGAATTAGCTATTCGATATATCGATAAAAAAGCTGAATTTGAGGGGAATCAAATTAGGACTCTCGGTGCTATTAAATCGATTATATCTTCGGATAATGTTGATCGATTTAAGGACAAAACAACAGCTAGTGACCTATGGGATGCTATTAAAGCTACATATGGTGAAACAAGCTTAGAGACAATTGCTCGATATTTTAATAAAATAATCGATGTTAATTATAACTCTTTTAAAAATGCCGACGAATATACAAGCCATATACAGTCCTCTGCTTTGTACTTAAAGGATTTAGGACATGCCTTACCAGAGCCTTTTATTGCAATTCTTTTATTTAAAGGATTATCTAGTTCTTTCGATTCTTTTAGCTCTCGCAAATACGAGGAAATAGCTAATGAATTAAAATTTAATAAGACTGATAAAAGAGCCGAAGGGGCACTTCTTATAAATATACCTAAGCTTATAGCGGATATTATAAGTGAAGAGTCGAGGTTTTCGACTAATGAGGACTTTGTAGCCAATAAAGCCTTTAAAAACATAAACAAGCCTATTTGCAAAAACTGCAAAAAGGAA
>Ga0302325_10019965_pt1 | contig 14065 bp, 14 predicted proteins | sample Palsa_T0_2_FD_201948 | JGI IMG/M metagenome (GOLD analysis project Ga0302325, IMG submission 201948) | Peat permafrost microbial communities from Stordalen Mire near Abisko, Sweden - Palsa_T0_2 | ecosystem: Environmental > Terrestrial > Soil > Palsa > Peat permafrost | place: Sweden: Abisko... | reverse complement strand
CATGCCAGGCAAACCGCCACCCGCCAGCCCGAGGCCGAAGTTGCCATTGGCAATCCCCAACCCCGGCACACCGCCGTAGCCGAAGGCGAAGGTACCGTCCGGCAGGTAACTGAAGGCGTCGTGCAACGTGATCTGGCCGGTGCGCCAGCGGGTCACAGCTTCCAGGCCCACAGCCTGCAATTGCACCACCTCATAAGGATTGCTGTAGAATTCGCCGCCGCCCAAATATTCCAGAAGCACATCGCTCTTCGGCCAGAATTGCTGCAGATCGAACGCTCCAAGAACGCGACCCACCGATTCCAAACCGCTGCCGCCAAATTGGTTCGCGCCATTCGTGTCTGCGGATTCGCTGAGCTGCAAAGCCGGCGAGACGAAGCTGCTCGTGGCCGTGTGCAAGTCAAGCGCAGGCTCGTCCAAGCCGGTCACCGGAGGATTATCTGGACTCAACACCGGCGCGGTCTGGCCAAACGCTGGCGCCGGAGCAGTCTGCGTCGCGGGCTGGGCGGCGCTTTGATCCTTGGAGGTCTGATCCGTAGAAGTCTGATCCGTGCTCTGATCGGCAGTACTCTGGGAAGCTGTCTGGGCAAACACGGCGCTGCTCATGCCGAAGATCAGGAACGCCAGGCGTATTTTTTGCATCGTCATCATGCTTTTCACGCCTCCCTCACGGGACAACAATCGTATCGCCCGTCTGCAACACATAATTCTGTTCGATATCCTGCCCCTTGACCAGCTTCCGGTAGTTCACCGGCAATTTCTCCTGTTTGCCTTTCTCCATGCGCAGCACGTAAATTCCCTTGGTCTTGGCAAACTGGTTCAATCCCGCGGTGGATAGCGCCTGCAGCACGGTCATGTTCGGCAGCATCGCCATGGCCCCGGCCTTATTCACCTCGCCGGTCACGTAAATCCGCTTGCTGTTGATCTGCGTGACCACCACCGTGACTCGTGGATCGGCAACGTACTTCTTCAGCTTCGCCGTCAGCATTCCCGCCAACTCCTCCGGAGTCAGGCCAGCCGCTTGCACATCGTTCAGCAGCGGAAGCGAGATCTTGCCATCGGGACGCACTGGCAGAGTCGCGGTTAAGTCATTTTCTTTCCACACCTGTACGTGGAGCACGTCCTCAGGGCCGATCACATACTCCGCCCCGGCAAGGCTCGAGGGAGCAGCCGCCGCCGCCTTCTCGGAGCCGCGCGTGTCCGGACCCGGAGCGGAAACGGGACTGGCAGCGGCGGTTTGCGCAGGAGCATTTTGTGCGACCGCCATGCTGCTGATTACAATCAACGCCGCGACTGCCGCTTTCGATATCGATTTCATATCCTCTTATTATCCTCTCAGGTTTCAATGTCTCAGGGTTTGTCTCAACGTTCCCAGATCTTCTCTCCCTTTGAAACCTTGAAACTTTGGAAACTTTACTGCTAAGACCCGTACTCCTCGTATCCGATCTGCTTCAGCTTGTAGAGCAGCGCCTTATAGCTGATCTGCAATTCCTGCGCGGCTCGGCGCCGATTCCATCGCGTACGCGTCAACGCTTGCAAAATGATCTCTCGCTCGGCTTCACGGGAGGCCGCGCGCGCGGCATCTTTCAGCGAAACTTTTTCGCCGTTGCCGCCGCGATCCACCCGCCGCAAAAGCGAGCGCAACCCGCCCATGGCCAGAGTCTCGTCGCCGAGAGCGACAATGGCTCGCGCCGCATCCTTCAATTCGCGAATGTTTCCCGGCCAGCTGTATTCGAGGAAGAAGCTTTGCGTTTCGGAGCTGAGCACCGGCACGGAACGGCAAAAATCGCGCGCCGCCGCGGAAAGAAACCAATCCCGCAGAACGGGAACATCTTCTCGCCTCTGCCGCAAAGGAGGCAGCCGCAGGCAAACTCCGCTGACGCCATAATAAAGGTCTTCGCGGAACCTTCCCGCCTTGACCTCGGGCTCCAGCTCGCGCGAAGTTCCGCAAATGAAACGAGGCACGCCGCGGTGCGCGTTCCCGTGGCCATTCAATCCAATCTGTCGAATTAATTCTTTCTGGGCAGCCGCGTTGAGATCTCCAACTTCTTGCAGATAGGCGGTGCCTCCCTGACCCTCACAACCGGCCAGCGCTTCCTCACTTGCTTCCCGACCCTGAAAGACCTGAAACGGCTCCTCCGCTCGGCTGGAAAGACCATGGATGCGCGCCGCTGCTGCCGCCTTGCCGGATCCGTGCTCAGCCACAATCAATACCGGCACGTCATTCTGCGACAACTCACGGATGACCGCTTCGACCGTGCGCATGCCAGCGCTCACACTCTCCACCCAGATACGAGCGCCGCCATTCTGCGATCTTCCGGCAGATGCCAGGATTTCGGTGCTATTGTCCAGATCCATTCTGTTTCTAAGTCCCGCTTCGTTATTCCGAGGCCAAGCTGTGGGGGAGACGCTCTACGAAAAATTGGCTTGTGCCTGCTGAGAGCACGCTCGCTGCCAATCGGGGAAAATTGACTGCGCCCGTCAGCAACGATAAGTGCTAATTGTTCAACAACTTAATGCTAATGCTCCTGCGGCTAACTAACTGTCAGGGTATCACGGTGCGGACAAATGGGAAAACAATTACCCATGCCTTTGGTAATCTTGTGCCCACATCTTTGGTAATCTTTGGCATTACTTTCCGATTTACTTTCAAATGTAGCTCCAAACCATTGACCACACTCGGCACAATTAAGACGACTTCCAGGGACGTTACCGCCAGCTAGATCCCCGGGATAGGAAATTGTTTTCCGTCTCTTGCCGGCACGGCAGTTTTTCCGCGCTGTGTCGCAACCAACGTTTTACGCGGAAGACTATGGCCCTGATCGTGGGCTGCGCCGTGACTCCGGTTACCGGTTTCACTTGGCGCGAAGCCTGACTTTCGCATATGCTCAAGCGAGCGCCCTTTTGAGTTAACGATGTACAATGATGAGTAGCTCCGTACAGGTAAGTCCACTCGCATTTGCGCCGGAGGGTCATCTGTCGAACGGCTTACTCCGCTGGCAGTGGCTTGCGCTGCTGTCCCTGCTCGCCTGGCTGTACGCCTCGATTCTTACTCGCCTCGTCCTGCAGTGGGTCGGTCCCGCCCGTGACCCGAATTTCGAGCATGGAATCTTTGTCCCTGTCTTTGCCCTGTTTGTTCTCTGGCAGGACCGCAAGCGCTTGCAGGCGATTGCACCCGCCCCATCCTGGGCCGGTCTGCCGCTGGTCGTGCTGGGCCTGTTCATGCTCGTTCTCGGAGTCCTCGGCGCGGAATTATTTTTTTCCCGCATATCGCTCCTCATCATCCTCGCCGGTCTGATCATTCTCTTTCAGGGATGGACTTTCTTTTGTGCCGTCCTCTTCCCTTGGGCCATCCTCATTCTGATGATCCCAATCCCGGCCCTGCTACTGCAGCAGGTCACCTTCCCCTTGCAGTTGCTGGCAGCTAAGCTGGCTACCGCATTCTTGGAACTGGTCGGGGTTCCCGTGTTGCGCGAGGGAAATGTCATCGGCCTTGCCGCCATGCGGCTCGAGGTCGCCGAAGCCTGCAGCGGCATCCGTTCTCTGTTAACCCTGGTCACGCTTTCCGTAATTTATGGGTATCTCATGGAAACGCGGATCTGGGTGCGGGTGGCGCTCATAGTGTCGGCTGTGCCCATCGCGGTCGCGGCCAACAGCTTTCGAATTTTCGGCACCGGCTTATTGGTGCAGTACTGGGATCCGGACAAAGCCGAAGGCTTTTACCATGCCCTCGGGGGATGGGTAATCTTTGTGGTGGCGCTGATCATGCTGTTCGCCGTGCACCGCATAATCTCTTTCCTCTGGAAAAACGGAATCGAGGCTAAACCAGCATGACGGTCGAGGCAAGTACGGTCGAAGCCAGCACGGCCGAAACCAGGAAGGCCGATGTCAGGAAGACGGGACCCCTCAAGTCCGAATCGCTCCGCTTCGGCATTGTTGCGTTGCTCATGTTGGCGACGGCTCTCCTGCTGCAGCTCCATGCGCGCGGCGAGATTTATCCGTCGCGCCCGTCTCTCAGTTCCTTCCCCGCGCAGATCGATGGATGGACGGGAACCGATGAGTCCCTCGACCCTGAAACGCTCGCCATTCTCGGACCTGGCGAGTTTCTTGTCCGCGACTACGTATCCGCCCCCGGAAATGCGGACCAGCCGCCAGATTGGATGAATCTCTACATCGCCTACTTTCCCTCGCAAAAAACAGGAGACACCATCCATTCGCCCAACCACTGCCTTCCCGGCGCGGGATGGGTCCCCATTTCGCGCGAGGTGGTGCAGATCACTCGTCCCGATGGCTCTTCGTTCCCTGTCAATCGCTACGTGGTTTCAAAGTTGGACGACCGCCAACTGGTGCTGTACTGGTTTCAGGCGCATGGCCGCATCGTAGCCAGCGAATACTGGGCCAAATATTACCTGGTAGCGGACTCGATCCGTATGAACCGCAGCGACGGCGCACTGGTGCGCCTGATGACCCCCATGCGCAACGGCGAATCCGCCGAAGAAGCCGAGGCGCGCGTGATGAAACTGGGATCGCAGCTCCTACCCCTGCTCGACAACTTCATTCCCCGCTGATTCAATGGAGCGCCGGGCGTCCCCGCCCGGCCACCCCTCACTGTAGCCGTCGGACTTCACCGCATCAATATAGAACCCCTGCTGGATGTCAGCGCGTTCGATGAATCGTGACCGTCGCCGCGCCGCGATTGTAGCGCCGCCTCGCCGGCGGCTGTCCGGCCGGCATCACGCGGCATCCTTCACCTCGGTCGCGTAGCGACGGGGGCCTGCCCCCGTCCAGCGCTATCTCGGATCTATGTTCGAGCACGAACGGGAAGGCACAACCTTGAGGTATGCCGCTAGGAACCGCCAGAAACGCGCGTTTCACACTTTGCTGAAAAACTCGAGCTCCGTATCAGGGTATCGCTTGAGCGATACCGTACCCAGAAAATCCGACGCCCCTTTAGGGGGCGAGCCGCCGAAATCCGGCTTTTTCAGCACTTCTGCAGATCGCGCGGCCTGCGCCCCAGTTCTTCACCGCGAATTTGCCGCCGCCTTCAAAGCCAGCAACGCGAACCACTCGACTTTACCCGTGAATCCGAATCTCATCGGATTTCCAAACTCGAGTCCGCGCGAACGCCTCCGGCAGAAACCGCACCAGATCCGTCGCCACCAGAGAATTCTCTCCCAGCAATTCGCTGGCGAGGTCTCCCGCCAGTCCATGCAGATAGACCGCGAGAGCAGTCGCCTCGAGCGCATGCTCCGGATGTTGCGCCAGCAGCCCAGCCACGATTCCCGTAAGAATGTCTCCCGTCCCTCCTGTAGCCATCCCGGGATTCCCAGTCGGATTCACCCACACCGTGCCATCCGGCGATGCGATCAGAGTGCGATGTCCTTTGAGCACGACGATCAATTCATGCTCGCGCGAAAACTTTCGCGCCACCTCCAACCGGTTCGACTGAATTTCCGCAATGCTCAAGCCGGTCAAGCGCGACATTTCTCCCGGATGCGGAGTAATCACCAGAGTTCGCCCGCGTCCGGTCAACTTGTGGACTGCTCCGTTTGTGTGGGGACGGGCGCCCTCGCCCGTCCTCGGCGAGGGCAGCTCGGCAGAGGCGAACGCGTTCAGCGCATCCGCATCGACAACCAGTGTCATACCGCCGCGAGTCACGATACTCCGCACAAACTCCGCCGTCTCCGAATTGCGCGAGATACCTGGACCAATCGCGAGCGTTTTGCGTTCCAGCAGCGCATCGAGTTCCGGTGCAAGCGCCCGCATGGAAATCGTGCCAGCATCAGTCTCCGCCAGAGGCTCGGTCATCAATTCGGGATGGAAAGCGGCAACCGTTGCGAGCCCGGATTTTGGCGTAGCTATGGTCGAAAGACCGGCTCCCGCCCGCAGCGCGGCGAATCCAGCCATAGCTGCGGCCCCGGTTTTGCCGACCGATCCGCCGATCACGAGCACGTGTCCGTAGCTGCCCTTGTTGCCTTCACGCTCTCGAGGACCCAGCAGAGCAGCAAAATCAGAAGGAGTACTCAGATGAAGTCCGAGCCGCGAAACGATCGCTTCCGGCGGCGAAGCAATCGGAGCAATCACGGTCGGCCCGTTCGTCATCGCTGCGAAAACATGCGCCGGACGCGGTGCGGTGAAGGTCACGATAGCATCGGCACGTGCTCTATCGCTCGCGCCGGTTGGCTGCATGGCATCCGCATCAGCGCCCGATGGAATGTCAACCGCAACAATCGGAGCCGATGCCGAGTTCATCATGCCGATCGCCGCCGCGTAGAGCGGACTGACCGGCGGACGAAAACCAGTGCCCAGAATTGCATCGACCATCACATCTGCCGAAAATATCTCCACCGCATCCCGCGAATCGAGATCGCCGACTTGTCGCACGATGACGGGATTAAAGGACTGAACCTGCACTGCATGGAGCGACTTCACCATCAGCTGAAACATCGCCGCAGCATCCCCGCGCAGTTCCCCCGGATCGCACAACATCAGAACGCGCACGGCTCGTCCCGCTTCGACCACTTTGCGGGCAACCACGAATCCGTCTCCGCCGTTGTTGCCTTTGCCACAGACGATCCCAACGCGCTCTGCGTGCGGATAATCCGCAAGGATCAAACGTGCAACCGCCGAGCCGGCATTCTCCATCAACGTGGCGGAAGGTATTCCGAAGCGTTCCGATGTGGCACGGTCGATCTCGCGCATTTCCGCCGCGCTCACGATCTTCATAGGACCACGATTCTCCTAGGACAATTACTTTCATTGACAATGACTTTCATGACTATGACTTTCATTGGCAGGGACTTGCCTGGACCTCTTCGCGCACGATGGCCTGCTGGGCCCGCAAAATCCGAGTATAACTGGGCTCGCATTCGCGCGCAGCGTATGCGCTTGCTAAGAGCATCATGGTCAGCGTCAGGTACAGTTGTGCAGGAGCCTTCCGCATTGTTACGATGCAACACGACCATGCCAACCCTGATTCCGCATCCCGCACGCATCGAATCCGCTGGAACAAAAATCAAGATCATCGAAGAATATGTCGGCCGTGTCAACTCATCCACCACAGGAGTCAGCGTCGCCCACATGCGCAGCCCGGAAGGCTGGGAAGAACCGGGACAGACTCCGGAGTTTGACGAGTACACGATAGTCTTGCACGGCACATTGCGGGTTCAGCATCAATCCGGTGCACTGGATGTCGCTGCCGGACAAGCGGTTCTGGCAAGCCGCGGTGAATGGATACGCTACTCGACGCCGTTTTCTGGTGGTGCTGAATACATTGCTGTCTGTCTCCCCGCCTTCTCGCCCCAGACCGTCCATCGCGACCTGTAACCTCTGTCTTTCCAGTTACTAAAGTCCGAACCGCGAGCCCGACGCAAACCCAGCCAATGGCATCTAAGAGGAAAGGCTCGTCTTCCCTATGATGAAAGGCGGAGCGCGAGAAGGAGAGTGCCAAGAGTGAGGGTGTTAGGGGTGAGGTTGTTAGGAGTGAGACCGTTGAGACTGGCTCGGCTGGCAACCATATTGTTCGCCTGTTTGTGCTCGATTCCCCGAGCGCGAGCAGAAGCAACGCTGTTCCTCGAAGAGCCCTACAGCTACGATGGCGCTCTTGCCGGAACCGGTCACGCCGCCGTCTACCTAAGCGGTATTTGTGCAGAATCACCGGTCGCGTTGCGCCTTTGTGAGCCGGGCGAAACCGGAGTCGTCATCAGCCGCTACCACCGTGTCGCGGGATATGACTGGATCGCAATTCCTCTCATCCCTTACCTCTACGCCGTAGAAAAGCAGGAAAACATTCCCCTGTTCGCCGACAAGAAACTGGTTGCCTTCCTGCGCGATCGTTATCGCCGCGATCACCTGGAAACGCTGATTCCCGACCTCCCCGATGGCGGAACTCCTGAAGGAGACTGGTACGAGTTAGTCGGAGCGTCCTATCTCCGCACCATTTACGCGTACGAAATCGAAACTGATCCGAAACTTGATGCCGCGCTGATCCGCAAACTGAACAGCCGCAGTAACCGCGACCACTTTGATATCGTTACGTCAAACTGCGCCGACTTTGCCCGCGGCATTATCGATTTCTATCATCCCCACGCCGTGCATCGCAGCTTTATAGGCGACTTGGGCGTCACCACGCCAAAACAGCTGGCCAGAACTCTTTCCAGGTACAGCCATCATCATCCCGAGTTGCAGGCATCAAACTACATGATCCCGCAAGTGCCGGGCGCGCTCTCGCGCTCCAAACCTGTCCACGGCGTTTTGGAGTGTGCCATCACAGCGAAAAAATACATGCTGCCGCTGCTCGTGCTGCATCCCTACGTCGCAGGCAGCCTGATCGCCGCCTATTGGGGACGCGGACGCTTTGATCCGTCGAAGAACGCGCTCGTCCTCGATTCCAACGATCAGCTGAATGCACCATTAACCCGAACCGAACGTCGAGCGGCACAAGACCGCTTTGAGGAAATGGTTCGTAGCGCTCCCGCAGCGCGCGTTACGGCAAGCTCTGCAGAGGGTGAGCCGCATTGGGCGGCTGTGCAGGCCGGAGCGGATCCGGTCATCGATGCTTCCGGAGAACCCATGCTGCACATCCGATCGAGAGGGCAGATCATGCTCGTGGGTATTGCGCGAACCAATATTATGAACGACCCGGAAGGCGTCGAGTTCGCCACAGAACTGCTGAAGGCCCGCTTGAGCGAAGAATTGAAACCGGCCAACGCCCGGAAGACGGCTCGCTCCGATGTAGAAATCGACTTCCTGATCTTACGGCGACTGCTCGAACCGCAGCCCGGCGGATTGGCAAGCGTGGCTGGATCCGCGGACGAAATCCCATTCGATCCCCTGCGACCCTTTCTCCAGCCACCGAACGGCCCGCCTGTCAACCCGATCGGCCTTTTCGCAGTTGATCCGTTGCCCTGATCGCGTCACCTTTTTGCGAACCTTATCTCCGATTCAACCAGCAAACACTTATGCTTAGCAGGTGTGAGCCGCATCAACTCTGAACCTCCAACACGGGCCTTCTGATCGTGGCTTCAACCACAAACGGATGCGTGATTCAGGACACCCCTTTTCCGGGAGTACGCGAGATTTCACAGAGAATTAAAACCTTCGTAATTCGGGCGGCTAATACTCTTACTCTCAGGAGGCTTACATGATGACGAATAGGCTAATGCTGTTGGCTGCGGCCGTGACGATGGCGTTGGCATCATCGAGGTACGGAATAGCTCAGGCAAGCCCCGTGGGTTCAGGGAATATATCGCTGCGCGATGGTCCGGGCAGGACGGCAGAAACCCGCCGACGATTGATTGGGAACATTTCGCCAAGCGGACTAAGAGCCTCCGATAAGCGCGCCGCGTGGTTCTTAGAGTTGCGCAATGGTTCGTGTCCTCGATCAGAGTGTGGACACTTACACTTACACTTACGATGATGCGAGCCGCACGCTGGGCAGCAGCAAAGCCGGGTTATCCGCCTTCGGCCGCAAACTCTTCTGAGCTATGAGGCAGAAGATCGGCAAGGTGACGCAGCCTCATTATTTTCAAACAACCGAAGTGGACGGTTCTTGTTCGCTCGGTTACGGGACCTGGAACCATCCACTTGCCGCTAGGTGCAACTAGGGTTCTTGTGCTACCTTGAAGCCCTTGGATGGGAGCAACCAAGATGCGCACCCAGAAAGGCTTTTCGCTGATCGAACTGCTGATCGTGGTGGCGATTATCTTAATCATCGCCGCGATTTCCATTCCTAACTTATTACGCGCCCGAATTTCGGCGAACGAGGCGTCCGCTGTGGGGTCGCTTCGCGCCATCAACAGCGCCATGATTTCCTACAACTCCTCTTACCCCGAAGTGGGCTTTGCCGCCAACCTGTCGGCTCTGGGGGGCAACTGCGCGGGCAGCACTGTGCCCACCTCGACCGCAGGTTGCCTGATCGATTCGACGCTGGCGGCGGGCACTAAGAGCGGGTACTCGTTCGTTGCAGCGGCCTCCGGTAGCGCACCGACCGGGACTTATTACGCTTACGCAAATCCATTGACGTCGAACAGCACGGGCGTGCGTTCCTTCTGCTCCATTCAAGATGCTGTCGTTCGTGTTACTGGCACCACTTCCGTCAGCACTTGCCTCGGAACCGAAACCCCGTTGCAGTAAAGTCGGGGAGCCGGGGTGGACGTTTGTCAAATACTCTTGCGCCAATGCGCCAACCGGAAAATGGCAAGTTCCATGTCGTGAAGGAGCCTTACAAAATTCTTAGCCACGTCCACTCTGTTGGCTGTGCTGCGCTGTGCGGGTCCCTCTACATGCCTCTTAAGGGCTGACACGAGACCGGGTTCATCCAGCCAAGGGACACCCCCATAACTCCGTTCCGCGCATCAACTCCGGACGGTGCACGGACAATGAACAAGAAAAACGGCATTGGTTCTGCGTTCGCGGACCCGAAAGCGCTATCGTCCTCGCCACAGCGGAACACTGCTAAGCTCTTGAACATCGACTGGACGCATCGGGCGTGAATGCGGCGACTGCCATATCGCAGGATCAATACATTATTATCATCGCCGAAGAAGCTCTCGCGAAGTTCATGGTAAACGATCTGTTCGCCAATTTCGTTACCAGCCTGATTGCCCGAGCGCAAGCAAAGGTCGGCGGGTCCGGGCATTGAGTTGGTAGCGTTGCTGTGGGCGAAGGGTGATGTCGGAGCCACAGTTCGACTCGAATTCCTTTGGCATCAGCTATGCCGCAGTCAATCATTTCGCTTTTTTGTGCCTATCCGAAGTCGGGATTCACCGAAGACCCGCTGAAGTCGTTAGATGTAATCCGTGCAGTTCATTCTAGGATTGTTGGATTGATGCCGCTGAGGCAACCGAAGCTTGGGTAACTGGCGCATTGAAAGATGATTTCCCTCGGGAGACCAAGCTTGCGTCAGTCGTTGCTGCGACCCTCCCCGTAAGAATTTCGCATTCTCGGCTTCATGCCGGTTTGAGGTGCGGTGATTCCGACTTTCACTGCAAATTCTTTCACATTGTTCGCGAGGCAAATTGCGTTGTATACTCGTGCCCCCGTAGTGGCAAAGATTCCACTCAGCCAAAAATAGAGAAGGAGAGACTTAAATGCCTAGAACCAGGTTCCATGTGGGAGCGGTAGTATGCATCGCGGCATTGCTTTTATCTGGGTTTGCACTGGCTGTCCCCGTAAGCGTTGTGGTTGTGCCTGACACGGGGAACAACCGGGTTCTGATCTATTACTCCCCGGCAGCGAACGACACCCCTGCCGACGTGGTACTCGGCCAGAACAGCTTTACCACAGGTACTTCCGGCACATCTTCAAGCACCATGAACGCCCCCGAAGCGTACACATTCGACTCCAGCGGCAACCTCTACATTAGCGATAGCGGTAATTGCCGCGTGTTGGTGTTTCCCCCACCCTTTACCAGCGGAGAGGAAGCCTCGATAGTCATCGGCCAGCCCGATGCCAATACTGGCTGCGGCGGCGCAGCGAGCGCAAGCACCTTCGGCACCACCGGCGGCGTGGCGTTCGGCACCCACGGAAATTTCTGGGTCGCCGACTCGGGAAACAACCGCGTGCTGAAATTCGTGGCGCCTTTGAAGACCGGAATGGCGGCTAAACTGGTCGTAGGCCAGCCAGACTTTGTTTCCAACAGCTGTCCCGACCCTCCTACCGCGGCCAGCTTATGCTCTCCGCAAGGAATTGCGTTCGACTCTGGCGGCGGCCTTTGGGTGGCCGACTCATCGAATAACCGGGTGTTGCGGTATGTACCGGCGACAAGCACAAGCGCCGTGCAGGAGTACGGTCAGCCGGCCGCTACCGCCTTCACGTCAAATACCGCCAATAACGGCGGGGTTTCCGCAACCTCACTAAATGGCCCAACCGGGCTTGGTTTTGATTCGAGCGGCGGCCTTTGGGTGGCCGACACACAGAACAACCGCGTGCTTATCTTCAACCATGCCGTCCACAAGAACGACGCTCCCGCTAACGTGGTGCTGGGGCAAACCGACTTTACGGGATCGACCGGCAACACATTCGGTGAGCCGACCGCTGCAACCCTTGCAACACCTTGGGGGATCATTACTCAAGGCGGTGCAACTCCGTGGGTGGGTGATTCCAGCAACAGTCGCACGCTGCAATTTACCCCGCCCTTCAGCAACGGCATGAACGCCTCTATGGAGCTCGGGCAACCCGACCTCCTTTCGGGCTTCCCCAATCAGGAAGGTTCGAGTCCGTCTGCCCAGACTCAGGACAGTCCGTTCGGTCCCGGATTCTTTGAGGCTGGCCCGTCCCTGATCGCGCTCGCCGTGCTTGTGATGCTGGCTGCGGGCTTCGAGTGGATACGTCGCCGACGACAGAGAGCGTGAGGCTGGCGTCATGAGGCTGCTGTCATGAGGGATAGGCGCCAATGAAGGTCAAGGCAGGAGTGAGCAAGCTGCTCGAACATAGACTGACGGCTCGTGTGCTGCTGGTCCCGGCTTTCGTGGCCGTGTGCCACCTCTATGACTGGTCATGGCTGCGCGTGTTGACCACGGTCACGCTGGAGCAGATCTCGGCGTTGCTCGGAGTAGCCATGCAGCGCACGGGCGCCGACGTGATCAGGGTCGCCGGTATCAGCGCGCAATTTGCAGTTGCTTGCACTATGATCGATGCCTTCTTTGGCGCCATCCCTCTGCTATGGCGGACTGCCGTTTCGTGGTCGCAGAACCTTCTGCGCCTGAGTGGGGTGCTAGTGGCGGTGTTCGGGTTGAACATCGTCCGTCTGGAACTTGGCTTTGTCGCCATGACCAAAGGAGTGCCCTGGTGGCTGGCTCATGAGGTTGTGGCCGGGGTGGCATACTTCTGCCTGTACCTGTGCATAGTTAAGGAGCGCGCCTGGGACCAGCCCCATTATGCGCGTGCCTGCCGGAGCTCCGTCAAGAGCACAGTTGGCAGCGCAGTGTTTTCCTCTCAACCTTGACGGGATTGTCGCTCGAACAGGCAACCATAAGGCAAGATCGCCCACAGCCGTATGTCAGCCAGGTCGTCGACAGATTGACGATCGCCATCAAAGCGTCACGGGAGAAAGAATTTTGTTACGCGGCGGTTTGGGCCTTCGCGTTCATTTTGCCGTCCCCTCAAACAACATTCGGCTGAACCCGGAAAGGTGAGGCCGAAAACCGGATGGAGGAACGACGTCGCGAGAGTTGTTGTCACTGGCTGCTTTCGAAAAGTCAGCCGCCTCGCTCTCCCCATAGGCCGGGACCGCGAGGAAACCAACCTGCTGGCCGCTCGCGTCAACTGCGGTCCCGACAATTTCACCGCGGTCGTTGATGCCTTGGGCTATGAGCAGATACAACGAAGAGTTCTGCACCAGATCATTCAGATCCATCATCTTTCCGTTTTCATAGAGAAATGCTCTCTCGCCGAATGGTTCGGTCCCGCCATTCGAAATGCCAACAATCTGGCCCTCTTCGTTAATGTCGTAAGCGGCACTCGCATTGTCATCCCCGAGAAAGGGTAGAGCTTGCATTCGTCGGCCTTCTTGCGTCCACAAGAAAGCCTGGGCATTGCCCAGAGCGTTGTTGCCAAAACCAACCACCTGACCGTTGTTGTTGAGGGAAATGGGGGTGTTCCACTCCTGGCCGCCAAGATTGCCTAAATTCATGGGTCGCCCGTTCTCCCAAAGCAGCGCGTGGATGGCGCTCATCCCTCCCACCGCATTCGAGCAGAGACCAGAAATCCCGATCACCTGTCCGAGATCATTGATTGCGGTCGCAGCCGAATCCGGATCGCCAGGATACGGAGGCAGTCGGGTCATTTGCGTCAACCCTGGGCCCCAGATTATGGCTTCAAACTGCAAGAATTGTTTTACAGGAGGCTGGTTGTTGCAGGTCGGATCGTAAATGCCATTCTCTGCCCACCCCACAACTTGCCCGCGGTTATTTACTCCAGCCGCATAACTGTTGTATCCGCCCGGGAGAGGGGGCAGCGGAGTCATCACACCGTCCTTCCAGGCGAAGCCATTGCAGATGTAACCGTCGGCGCCAAAGAAAAAGGCAGAACAACTCCAAGCTTCCCCCAAGGGATTCATTTCAGCGGT